>Ga0209640_10001202_pt1 | contig 21598 bp, 23 predicted proteins | sample RifCSP10_1_FD_184018 | JGI IMG/M metagenome (GOLD analysis project Ga0209640, IMG submission 184018) | Soil microbial communities from Rifle, Colorado - Rifle CSP2_sed 10_1 (SPAdes) (version 2) | ecosystem: Environmental > Terrestrial > Deep subsurface > Rock core/Sediment | place: Rifle...
GCCCATGCCGCCCGCGCCGATGAGCGCGACGACTTCATAGGCGCCGAGTCGAGTGCCTGCCGTGAGCGCCATGTGAAATTGTCGGGAACGCGTCGAGATTATAGGTCACCCAAAGGTACGCAGGAACTGCAGCACTTCACCGCCGGCAGGTGGGCAAGAACTGCAGCATCAGACCGTAGGGCGCACGATTTCCCGGCCTTTACCGCGGGCAAGGATCTCGCTTCAGCACACGCCGGGGATGACGATGATACGATTCAATCGACGGCAGCGCGCGGCGATGAGTCACACCGTGCGCGAACTCGCGAACCTCATTGCGGCCGCTCTCGTTCTGGGTCAGGCGGTCGCAGAACATCCGCCGTCATGGTGGTTGATTTTCACGGGTATCGCCGCCTGGGCCGCCTTCGTCTGGTTCGGGATGCGGCTCGAAGGAGAATAGCCGTGGTGAACGCATTCGGGATCATTTACGGGATTCTGCTTGTGGTTGCGATCGTCGTCTTTCTCGACTGGTGGGGACGCCGGAAAGAACGCCAGTCGCACGATCGCGCGGCCTGAAGCTCTCAGTACCCGACCGCCTGCCCGTCCTTGCGGTGGTCGGATCCCGCGCGATAGAAGCCCTGGATCGGCTGCGGCCCATTTCCTGACGCGGGCGGCGCGTTCGGATCGGGCGTGAACATGATTGCCTGGTAGCCGCCCACGTTCGTCCCGTCGATCGACTGCACCGTGTGGCCCATGGCCTTGAGCTGAGCGCCAACGAGGCCGAAGAGCCGCGATTCCAGGCTCAGCGTGTTCGGTACCTGGCTGTGGCGGAAGCGCGCCATGTCGGTCGCCGCCTGCAGGTTCGCGCCCAGGTCGAGCACGTTGACGAGCACCTGCGCGATCCCCTGCGCCTGCATGTCGCCCCCCATCAGCGTGACCGTCATCAGCGGGCGATTGTTCCGCATGACGAAACCGGCCGACAGCGTATTGAACGGACGCTTGTTCGGCGCAATGGCGTTCGGCGATTTCGGATCCAGCGTGAACAGCGCGCCGCGGTTGTGCAGGATGAATCCGTAGCCCGGCACGGTCAGCCCCGAGCCGAAGCTGGAAAAGTTGCTGTTCACCCACGAGACCATGTTGCCGAAGCGATCCGCCGTGGACAGCACGATCGTGTCGCCGCTCGCGTCCACGGGCGCGCCGGGCGCAGTAGAGGTCGCGCGATTCGGATCGACCAGGCCGCACAGTGAGCTCGCATGCGCCTTCGACAGGAGGCGCGCCACCGGCACGTCCGCGAAGTTCGGGTCCGCGTTGTAGGCGTACAGGTCCTTGTATGCCAGCTTCTTGGCTTCGACGACCATGTGCCAGTACGTCGGGTTCGCAGGTCCCAGCGTGGCCAGCGTCTGTCCCGGCGCCCATCTCGGCACGCAGGCGTCGAGAATGTTGAGGATCTCGGCTGTCGCCCACGTCTGCGCGGGCGGCGGCAGCGTGAACACGTCGTATCCGTGATAGTTCGTCGTGGACGCCTCAACCCATTCGCCGGTGTAGTTCGCGAGGTCCTGCAGCGTCATGGTGCCGCCCACTGCAGTGGATTTGGCGACGATCGCCTGGGCGATCTCGCCGCGGTAGAACCCGTCGCGCCCCTTCTCCTGGAGAATGCGGAACGTCTTTGCCAGCTCGCGATTGCGGTAAATCTGGCCGGCTGCCGGACGCCGGCCGTTCACGTACCACGTCGCCACCGAATCGGGATCGATCTGCGTGCAGCACCCTCGCGGATCGGACGGCACGGGGCCCAGCCCCCGCGGCAGGGTCCAGTCCGCCGCGATGCGTTCGGAGATCGGAAAGCCGGTTTCCGCGTACTCGATGGCCGGCTGCAGCGTCTCCTTCAGCGTCATGGAGCCGAAGCGGCGCAGCACCTCGTCCCATCCCCACGCCGTTCCCGGCACCGTGACGGTGAGGATGCCGTAGCCCGGCATGCCGGACCCGGGCGCCCAGTTCTTCGGATTCCACGAGTAGCCGAGCGAATTCATGCGCGCGAGCGTCTGCCCGGTCGGCGCCTTTCCGCTCGCGTTCAGGGTGTAGAGCTTGTTCTCCTTCGCCACGTAAATGATGGCGAACAGATCCCCCGCGACACCGGTGTTCATCGGTTCGACGAGGTTGAGCACCGCGGCGGTCGCGACCGCGGCATCGATCGCGTTGCCGCCTCGCTTCAGGATGTCGAGGCCCACCTGGGCCGCGAGCGGCTGGCTCGTGGTCACCATGCCGTTCCGCGCCATCACTTCTGACCGTCCTTGAGCAAGCCAGCCGGAGGAGCGATCGCCGGTGACCGCCGCGCACCAGGCAGGCTTCGGCGTCGCGTCGCAGGACGCCACCGGTGATTGGGCTGCCAGGAGCGCAGAGGTGCCGATGGCGAGGAGAACGATGCCCAGAGATACGAGCCTGCGGCGAGTCATGTCTGTGCCTTTCGAAAGTGCGCAGATTATAGGTCAGTACCCCTCGTTGGGCGGCCTCGCTCGGCACGTCTGACGGTTAGGGCGTTTGATTCCTCACCGCGACGATGGCATCGTCGTCGGCGCGTGGAGGGCGGCTATGATTCACGGGCTGAAGGTGGATGTGAAGGCCGAGGAACTGGTGGTCCAACTTGGTGCGCGGATTAGACACCATGAATCAAAGGCGAAGCTGTAACAGTTCTCCGAACGTTACCGGAAAATCGGGACTTTGCGACAGGCATCTGTCGTGCAACGCCCGAACGGCAGAATGGCGCCACGAATGAGAACCGGCGATCACCTGAAGGCGATCGACGATCGACTGGGCCGCCTCGATGCGAAGGTGGAAGCGCGCTTTGAGCAGGTCGACAAACGCTTTGAGGAAGTCGACAAACGCTTTGAGCAGGTCGACAAGCGTTTCGATCAGATCGACAGACGCAGGCAAGCGGATCGCGCGCATTTTGACACGCTGTTCGAAGCGTCCCGCGACGATTTCCGCAATCTGTACGACCTCGTCAAGGCGCTCGGCGAAAAGACTGACGCGCGGCTCGAGCAACTGCACCTGGAGCTTCGAACGAGTTTCGCGGACATCCATATGTTGCTCGAGAATCACGAGACTCGACTCGTGATTCTCGAACGGCGCGGAGGCTGAGACGTCGCGCGGCTTGAGGCAGCGGTCGATTTCAGCAGGGCGTCAGTTCACTGGAGCGAGCCGCTTCAGCTCTTCCATCCAGTTCTGCACGACGAGGAGCTGCACGCGATCGGTCGCACCAGGGCTTGCGTGACGCCGCCGTCTTCGAATCCGTGAATCGCGGCGATGTTCGGATGGTTCAGCGACGCGAGCAGCTGCGCCTCGCGCTTGAAGCGCGCGAGACGGTCGGGATCAGCCGCGAACACTTCCGGCAGGACCTTCAGTGCGACGTCGCGGTTCAGACGTGTATCGCGCGCGCGATACACCTCGCCATGCCGCCCGCGCCGATGAGGGCGACGATCTGGTACGGTCCGACGCTGCCGCCGGGGACAACTGCCACTGTAATGAGTGGGCGGATTATAGACGGGAACGCTGGTGGCGGTTATTTCGACGCTCGGGCCGATCCGGGCAATCCGCCGCCGGCCGGCGACAGTGTCGACACACGGCGGGCGCCGACGAAGCGGCGCGCCCAGTACGCGGCGTCATAGCGCTCCACGCGGACCACGCCGCGGGAGCTGGGGGCGTGGACGAACTCGCCGCGGCCGATCGCCATGCCGACGTGCGACGGGCCGCGGTCCACGGTTTCGAAAAAGAGCAGGTCGCCCGCTTCCACGTCATCCAGATCGACGGCACGGCCGGCGCGGTACTGATCGCGGACCTCGCGCGGCAGCAGCGTGCCGAGCTGCCCGAAGACGTATTGCACGAACCCGCTGCAATCAAAGCCGGACGGGTCGCTGCCGCCGTTGCGATACGGCACGCCGCGGAATCGCAGGGCGGTGGAAATCAGCGCCGGCACCGGCGCAGGGGCGGGCGGTTCGGGCGCCGGCTCGACCGCCGAGGGGGGCAGCGAGGCGCCGGGAAACGGCCGCGGGACCGGGACGCCGCCGCGCGAGGCGCAGGCCCCGCTCAGGAACGCCATGAGCACGATCGATAAGGGGAGGAGCCTCGCGATCATGGCCGTGGTATCGGCGTAACTCGCTGTGTTCACTAGTGTTTGGGCGTCCAGATCCTGGACAGCTCAGGTGGCGGCCGGTTATCATAAACCCAATCCATGGAGCAGGCGCTACTCCTGAACGCGTCCTACGAGCCCCTGAAGGTCGTCAACTGGCAGAAGGCGATCACGCTCTGGTGCCAGGGGAAGGTAGAGGTGATCGCGGTCCACGACCGCGAGATAAGGGCGGTGTCCGTCAGCTTCAAGCTGCCGTCCGTGATCCGCCTCCTCCGCTTCGTCAGGATCAAACGCAGGTTCGATTACGTCCCCTTCTCCCGCGCCAACATCTACGCGCGCGACAATCACACCTGCCAGTACTGCAGCGAGTCGATGTCCACCTCGGATCTGACGTTCGACCACGTCGTCCCGGTGGCCCATGGCGGGCGCAAGGACTGGGAGAACATCGTCACCTGCTGCATCACCTGCAACCGGAAGAAGGGCGGACGCACGCCCGGCGAGGCGGGCATGCGGCTGATGCGCACGCCGCGGCGGCCCAACTCGGCGCCGGCCATGCGGATCACGATCGGTCTGCGCAACGCGCCCGAGAGCTGGCGCGATTATCTCTACTGGAACGTCGAGCTCGACGACGAAACTTAGGAGCGTGGTGGGCCACGTCACTGCCGTCCGGCCGCTGCGGGCGGTAGAAGGCGGGCGCGTCACGATTCACGGCTCGGCGTTTCCCTCCGGCACCCTCAACACCATTCCGCTCGGCGACGCGGCGGCGCGCGTGGCGTTTGCCTCGTCGCGGCGCCTCGTGCTGACGGTGCCCGAGGACATCGAAGGCGGCCAGACGCCGATCAAGGTGCCCGGGGCCCCGGGTGAAACGGTGTACCTGTCGGTCGGCTCGCGATGGGCGACGGGACTCCACCAGGTGGATAACCCGGTCTTCGACGCGGAGGGCCACCTGTTTGTCACGTACAGCGGGTCGCGCGGACAGGAAGCGCCGGTGTCGATCTTCCGCGTCACGCGCGACGGCACGCGCGAGCCGTTCGCATCCGGCATTGTCAATGCCACGTCGATGGCCATGGGCCCCGACGGCCACCTGTACGTGTCGAGCCGCTTCGAAGGCGCGGTGTACCGGATCGACGCGGCGGGATCGCACGAGCAGGTGGCGTCGGACCTTGGCGTCGCGTGCGGGATCGCCTTCGATCGGGACGGATCGATGTACGTGGGCGACCGGTCGGGTACCATCTTCCGCGTGCGCGACGGGCAGGCGGAAGCATTTGCCGCCATTCCGGCCAGTGTCGCGGCCTTTCACCTGGCGATGAGCGCGGAGCAGGAGCTGTTCGTGACCGCGCCCACGCTGAACGCGTACGACTACGTGTACCGGATCGATCGGCAGGGGCAGGTGAAGACGCTGCCCTCGCCGCTCGGCCGCCCGCAGGGACTCGCCTTTGCGCCCGACGGGACGCTGCACGTCATCGACGCGCTGGCCGGGTCGAGCGGCGTCTACCGGTTTGCGGATCTCGAGGCGCCCCCCGAGATGGTCGTCTCCGGCGGGGCGCTCGTGGGGATCGCGTTCGGCCCGCAGGGTGAACTGGTCGTCGCGTCAAACGAGACCGCCTATCGCTTTTCTTAACCACGACGTTCACGAAGAACGCGAAGGCCTTTTTGGGTTCTTCGTGGCCGTCGTGTCCTTCGTGGTTTAGACTCGCGCCATGTCTCATCTGTTCGCGCGAAAACGAATCGAGGACCTGCAACCGCCAGGCAGCGACGCGCATTCGCTGAAGCGCGTGCTGGGCGCGGGCGACCTGGTGATGCTGGCGATCGGCGCGGTGATTGGTGCCGGCATCTTCGGCGCGATCGGCACGGCGGCGGCGGGGCAGATCGGACCTGACGGCGTGGTCATCCGCTACGGCGCGGGCCCGGCGCTGATCTTCTCCTTCATCCTGCTCGGCGCCGCGTGCGCGCTCGCCGCACTCTGCTACGCCGAGCTCGCGGCGATGATCCCGCAGGCGGGCAGCGCCTACGCCTACTCATACGCGACGCTGGGCGAGCTCGTCGCCTGGATCATCGGGTGGGACCTGATTCTCGAGTACGCGGTCGGGAACGTGGCAGTCGCCATCTCCTGGGGCGACTACTTCAACACGCTCGTGCGCGGCGTCGGCATCGGCCTGCCGGCCTGGCTGACGACCGGGTACCGGACGGCGTTGCTCAGCGCGAACCCGGACGTGCGCGCGCTCGTCGACACGGCGCCGCAGATCGGCGGGGTGCCGATCCTGGTCAACGTGCCCGCGTTCGGCATCGTGATGCTCGTCACGTGGCTGCTGCTGCGCGGCGCGCGCGAGAGCTCCACGGCCAACAACGTGATGGTCGCGGTGAAGCTCCTTGCGCTGGGCCTCTTCATCGCCGTCGGCCTGATGAGTATCGAGCCGTCCAACTACACGCCGTTTGCGCCGAACGGGTTTACCGGCATCCACCAGGGCGCGGCGATCGTGTTCTTTGCCTACATCGGCTTCGACGCCATTTCGACGGCCGCGGAGGAAACCAGGGATCCGCAGCGCAACCTGCCGATCGGCATCCTCGGGGGCCTCGCCATCTGCACGGTGATCTACGTGATCGTGGGCGCCGTGCTCACCGGCATGGTGCCGTACGATCAGCTGGGCGTCGCGGATCCGCTCGCGCGCGCGCTCGAATTGACCGGGTACGCCGGCGTCGGCTGGCTGGTGGCGTTCGGCGCCGTCGTGTCGATGTCCGCCGTCCTGCTGGTGTTCCAGTACGGGCAGCCGCGCATTTTCTTCTCGATGGCGCGCGACGGCCTGCTGCCCGCCTGGGCCGCGCGGGTCGACCCGAAAACGCGCATCCCCTATGTCACCACGCTCGTGACCGGCATCGTCGTCGCCGTGGCGTCGCTGGTCGGAGACGCGGCCGAAACCTACGACCTCACCAACATCGGGACGCTGTTTGCCTTTGTCCTCGTCTGCGCGGGCGTGCTCGTCCTGCGCGTGAAGGAGCCGGACCGCCCGCGGCCCTTCAAGGTGCCCTTCGTCTGGGCAATCGCGCCGCTCGGCGTCGCGGCGTGCCTCTTCGTCATGGCCGGCCTGCCGCGCCAGGCGTGGGAGCGCTTCGGCATCTGGCTCGTCATCGGCGCCGTCATTTACGTCCTCTACGGGTACCACCACAGCCGATTGCGGGGCGGGCCTTAACGGCCCGCCTTCGCGGACCGCCCCGCCTTCGCTCGCCAGAGGCGAGCTACGGCGAGGTCTCGCCGAAGCTTTAGCGGAGGCGGAAAGGGTCCGCGCCGCGGCTGAGGGATATAATGAGGGTTTGGTATCCGCCGGGAATTCGGTGCAGTAAGACATGTCGCACGACTGGATCGCGGTACGCGGCGCCCGCGTTCATAACCTCAAGAATATCGACGTCGACCTTCCACGCGACAAGATGGTGGTCATCACCGGACTGTCCGGTTCGGGCAAGTCGTCGCTTGCCTTCGACACGATCTACGCGGAAGGGCAGCGGCGCTACGTCGAATCGCTGTCCGCCTACGCCAGGCAGTTCCTCGAGCAGATGGAGAAGCCCGACGTCGACCTGATCGAAGGGCTCTCGCCGGCCATTTCCATCGAGCAGAAGACCACGGGCTCGAATCCGCGGTCGACGGTCGGGACCGTCACGGAAATCTACGACTACCTCCGGCTGCTGTTCGCCAATATCGGCGTGCCGCACTGCTACAACTGCGGGCGCGAGATCGCCTCGCAGTCGCTCGAACGCATCCTCGACCTCGTGCTCCTGTATCCGCAGGACGCCCGCATCAACGTGATGGCGCCCGTCGTCCGCGGCCGCAAGGGGGAGTTCAAGAAGGAGCTGCAGGCGCTGCGGCAGCGCGGCTTCACGAAGGCGCGCATCGACGGCCAGTTCCGCTCGCTCGACGAGGAGATCAAGCTGGATCGCCGGCGCAACCATTCGATCGACATCGTCGTCGATCGCCTCGTCGTGAAGTCCGGCATCGAACGGCGCCTGTCCGAGTCGCTCGAGGTCGCGCTCTCGCTGGCGGATGACATCGTCGTCATCAACACCTACGAGGGGGGCGATCAGCTCTTCTCGCGTCGCCTTGCGTGCGTGCATTGCGGCATCTCGATGCCGGAAATGACGCCGCGCGCCTTCTCGTTCAACTCGCCGCATGGCGCGTGCCCCGACTGCCAGGGGCTCGGCGCGACCTACGATTTCGATCCACGCCTCATCGTGCCGGACGAATCGAAGTCGCTGCTGGGAGGCGCAATTGCGCCGTGGGCGCGCGGCGATCGAAAGCTGGTGCGCGAGGCGATCCTGACGCTCGCGCAGATGTTCGGCATCGACGCCGAGGCGCCGTTCGGAAAGCTCCCGAAGAAGCACCGCGACCTGCTCCTGTCCGGACCTCCCGCCGCCGCCGCAAAAGCGGCAAAGGCGGCCAAGGCGGCCGCCGCGGAGGCGGTCGCGGCCGACGAAGACGAGGAAGAGGGCGACGACGACTTCGACCTGCCGCCCACGCGGCGGCGCCGGCCGCGCGACGGCGAGCTCGACCCGTTCGGCAGGGACTTCGAGGGCGTGATTCCGAACCTGCGCCGGCGCTACGAGGAAGGATCCTGGGTCGTGCAGGAGGACCTCGAGCCGTACCGCACGCTGCGCGAATGCCCGATGTGCCACGGGCATCGGCTGAAGCCGCAGAGCCTGGCGGTGCACGTCAAGGGGCGCGGCATCGCCGAATACGTGAACCTGCCGATCAGCGAAGCGCTCGAGGTGTTCGAGAAGTTCGAGCTGAGTGAGCGGGAGGCGCTGATTGCTACGCGCGTGCTGCGAGAGATCCAGGAGCGTCTGCGATTCCTGCACGACGTCGGCGTCGGCTACCTCACGCTGAACCGCAGCGCGGCGACGCTCTCGGGAGGCGAGGGGCAGCGGATCCGGCTCGCCACGCAGATCGGCGCGAACCTGTCAGGCGTGCTGTACGTGCTCGACGAGCCGTCCATCGGACTCCACCAGCGTGACAATCGCAGGCTTCTTTCCACGCTTTCCCGGCTGCGCGACCTCGGCAACACAGTCGTCGTCGTCGAGCACGACGAGGAAACGATCCGGACGGCTGACTACGTGGTGGACCTCGGGCCAGGGGCGGGTGAGCATGGCGGGCACGTCATTTTTCAGGGGGAGCCGGCTGAACTCCTGAGGGACGGCCACGGGTCGCTGACGGGCGCCTACCTCCGCGGCGAGCGTTCGATACCAACGCCACGGTCGCGTCGTCCATCTCTCAAGGGCGAGATCGTCATCCGAGGGGCCAAAGCGAACAACCTGCAGAACATCGACGTGGCGATTCCGCTCGGGACGCTCACCGCGGTGACGGGCGTGAGCGGCTCCGGCAAGTCGACGCTCGTCAACGACATCCTGTACAAGTCGCTGGCGCAAGTGATCTACCGCGCCGCGGCCGATGCCGGCCTCCACGACAAGATCGAAGGCATCAACCTGATCGACAAGGTGATTGAGATCGACCAGTCGCCGATCGGCCGCACACCGCGCTCGAATCCGTCCACCTACACCGGGATGTTCACGTTCATCCGCGAGCTGTTCGCGATGATGCCCGAGGCCAAGGCACGCGGGTTCAAGCCGGGCCGCTTCTCGTTCAACGTCAAGGGCGGACGCTGCGAAGCCTGCCAGGGGGACGGCGTCATTGCGATCGAGATGCACTTCCTGCCCGACGTCTACGTGACGTGCGAGCAGTGCAAGGGGCGCCGGTACAACCGCGAGACGCTCGAGGTACATTACCGCGGGAAGTCGATCGCGGAGGTGCTCGACCTCACCGTCGATCAGGCGCTGCCGCTCCTCGAGAACATTCCGCCGATCGCCGGGAAGCTCCGGACGCTGCAGGACGTCGGGCTCGGCTACATCGAGCTCGGGCAGTCGGCGACGACGCTGAGCGGCGGGGAAGCGCAGCGGGTAAAGCTCGCGCGCGAGCTGTCGCGGCGCAGCACCGGCCGCACGCTCTATATCCTCGACGAGCCCACCACCGGCCTGCACTTCGAAGACACGCGCAAGCTGCTCGACGTGCTGAACAAGCTCGTCGATCAGGGCAACACGGTCGTCGTGATCGAGCACAACCTCGATGTGATCCGCTCGGCGGATCACCTTATTGATCTGGGCCCCGAGGGTGGCGCGGCGGGCGGGCGCGTGATCGCGACCGGCACGCCCGAAGAGGTGGCCGCGAACCCGAATTCGGTGACCGGCGCCTTCCTCCAGCCGCTGCTGCGATAAATGGGGTCAGACCCCATTTATCGGATACGACAGATCTGTCGTTCAGGGCATGTGCCCTGTGGTAAACTCGCCACGGATTTCGCAAATTGCGTCGTGGCAGCCTCGCAACACACGATCAATGGTGTGAAGGGAGCGCGCTCGTGGCATCAGCCGCAACGGGTTCATTGGCAATTAGTTAGAGGGGTTTCAGCTCAATTGCACAGCTCGGCATTGTGATTGCTTCCTCCCTGAAATCCTCCGCTCGCGGCCAGGGAGCCTGATGCACGCACAACGGACGCTTCGTCGACCGATTTCCTGCGCGGGAATCGGCCTCCATTCGGGCAACAAGGTCACCCTTTCTCTCAAGCCAGCGTCCGCTGACGCCGGTATCCGCTTCCGCCGCTCCGATCTGGGCGGCCAGGAGGTGCCGGCCACGGTCAGCCACGTCGGCGGCATCAACCACGCCACCGTCCTCATGCGGGATACCGTCAGGGTCGACACCGTCGAGCATCTGCTCGCCGCATTCGTCAGCCTTGGCGTGGACAACGCGGTCGTCGAACTGAGCTCTCCCGAAGTGCCCATCATGGACGGCAGCGCGGCGCCGTTCACCTATCTGATCCAGGAAGCGGGCATCAAGCCGCTGCAGGCCGCCCGCCGCTACCTGAAGGTGCTGCACCCGATCTCGCTGTCGCGCGGCGACAAGCGGATCGCGCTGTATCCCTCGGATCATTTCAAGGTCACCTACAGCATCGCGTTCGACCATCCCCTCCTCCGGCACCAGTCGCGGACGATTCGCCTGACCGAGGAGTCCTTCGTCGAGGAGATCGCGCCGGCGCGCACCTTCGGCTTCCTCGAGGAGGTCGAGTGGATGCGGCAGCAGGGGCTCGCACTCGGCGGCTCGCTCGAGAACGCGATCGTCATCGGCGACACGGGCGTGCTCAACAACGCGCTGCGGTTCGACGATGAGTTCGTGCGGCACAAGATCCTGGACGTGATCGGCGACATGGCGCTCGTCGGCCATCCGATCATCGGCCACCTGGTCGCGCACCGCGGGGGCCACGCGCTCCACACGGAGTTCGCGGCGCGCGTGCTCGAAGAGAAGGACTGCTGGACGCTGGTGGAGGCGCCGGCCCAGCCGGCGGCAGCGATACCGGTGGGCAGCACGGCCTCGGCTATCAATTAATCAACGAAGCGAGCAAGGCGACAAGAGGCGGGCCCCGGGCCCGCCTTTTTTCATTTGCTGATCTTCCGCATGTACGCGTCGAGCTTGTCGTTCTCGTACTTCACGGTATTGAGGAACAGGCTCTCGCGCAGGTAGGTCTGGCGCTCCTCGTCGGTCATCTGGCCGATCAGGTGATTGATCTCCTGCACCATGTCCTCGAAGGTCCGCTCGAGCTCGCGCTTCGCGGTAACCTCGCGGTAGAGGGTTTCCATGACGGCGAGCAGGTCGCCATCGAGCGTCACGGTCGCGCCGGTCGTCGTGGTAATGGTCCGCATGGCTACGCCCCGAAGCTCCGGATGGCCGACGACGCATCAGGGTGGATCTCCAGGAAGTTCTGCGCCCCGGTCATCGTCAACATCGTCTCCACGCGCTTCTGCACGCCCGCGAGCTTGAGGGCGCCGCCGGCGGCGGTCGCCTGGCGGTAGAGGTCCATCAGGCAGCCGATCGTGGCGCTGTCCACGTAGGTGACGGTCGAGAGGTCGAGCAGCACCTGGCGCTCACCCGAGCCGATGAGCGACGTGATCGTGCTGGCGAACTCGGACAGGAGCGGGTACATCAGGCGGGCCTCGTTGACGCGCACGATCGAGACCCCCTGTAAGCGATCGGTGGTCAGGTTCATCCTCGCACTCCGGTGTTCGGAACCTCGTCCTGCTGTTTCCGCAGCGCCTGCAGGTGGCGCGCAAGCTCCGTGCGCCCGCGGTTGATCCGGGACTTCACCGTGCCTTCAGGCACTCCCAGCCGCCCGGCGATCTCCTGGTACGTCAACTCCTGCACATCGCGCAGCATCACCGCGGTACGCAGGGCGGGCGCCAGCCTCTCGAGTGCGCTCCGCAGGAGATGCACGCGATCGCGCTGCTCGAGCTCGGCGTACGCGCTCCGGCCGGGCGCCGCCGGCGCCAGGTCCGCCGGATCGATCTCGCGCGCAATCGCCTCGCGCTCCTTCCGGACGCTGCGATAGTGATCGATGCAGAGGTTGCGGCTGACGCTGACGAGCCACGTCTGAAAGTTCGCGCGCCGATCGAAAGTGTCGAGCGACTTGAACAACTTGATGAAGACATCCTGCGCCAGATCCTCGGCGAGGTCGTGGCTGCCGACGAACTTGTACGCGACGTTGAAGACGAGGCGCCAGTGGCGCCGGACGATCTCATCCCAGGCGGACTGATCTCCGTTGAGGCAGCGTTCGATGATCTCGTCGATCGGCCGCGGAAGTGCGGACGAGGCATCAGCAGCCATCGCTGCAGCGCGCGCGCGAGCGCGGGTGGGTGGTGATGCGCGCATGATAACATGCGAACGCTCGTGCACCAATCGTTCACGCCCACTCCGAACGGCCTCGCGTGCGACGACGTCGGCGTTGAAGCAATCGTCGAAGAGGCCGGCACTCCCCTTTACATCTACAGCGCGCGCGCGATCCGCGACGCGTATCACGCCGTCGACGCGGCGTTCGCCGCGTACCCGCACGCGATCCACTATGCGTTGAAGGCCAACTCCACGCTCGCCATCGTGCGGCTGCTGCGATCGATCGGCAGCCGAATCGACGCGAACTCCGGCGGCGAGATCCAGGTGGCGCAGCGCGCCGGCTATCCGCCGGACGAGATCGTGTTCACCGGCGTCGGGAAGACGCGCGAGGAGCTCGAGTACGCCATCGGCGCGGGCGTCGGCGTCATCAACGCCGAATCGGCGGGCGAGCTCGATCGCATTGCCGCGCTCGCGTCCGCCGCCGGGCGCGAGGCGCGGGTCGCCCTGCGCGTGAACCCCGATATCGACGCCGGCAGCCATCCGAATATCTCTACGGGTTTGCGCATCAACAAGTTCGGCGTCCCGCTGCAGGACGCGCGGGCCATTTACCGCGAGCGCCGCGAACGTCCCGGGCTGCGGTTTGTCGGGGTCCACGTCCATATTGGCTCGCAGATCACGTCCGCCGAGCCGTTGCGGCGCGCGGCCAGGACACTCGCGACGCTGGCCACGGAGCTGCGCGACGACGGGTTCCAGCTCGAGCACCTCGACGTGGGCGGGGGGCTCGGCATCGCGTACGAAGGGCGTCCGATTGCCGGCCCGGCCGAGTACGCGGAGGCGGTGATCCCGGAGCTGCGGCCGAGCGGCCTGCCCGTGCTCCTCGAGCCGGGCCGGTCGATTGTCGGCCATGCCGGCGCGCTGGTCGCGCGCGTGGTGGACACGAAGCGGTATCCCGACGGCCGCCAGTTCGCCGTGCTCGACGCGGGGATGAGCGAGCTGATTCGGCCCGCGCTGTACGGCTCGTATCACCGCATCGTGCCGGTGCGCCCCCGGCCCGGCGGCGAGAGTTCATGGGACATCGTCGGACCCATCTGCGAAAGCAGCGACGCCTTTGCGCGCGATCGCCAGATGCGGCCGCTCGAGGTGCAGGACCTTGTCGCCATCCTCGATGCCGGCGCCTACGGATCGGTGATGGCGTCCAACTACAATCGCCACCTGCTGCCCGCCGAGGTGCTGGTCGACGCGGGGACGTGGACGGTCATCCGCCGGCGGCAGACGCTGGACGATGTGCTGGCGCTCGAATCATGAATGGTCTCGCGGACCGTAAAGGTCCGCGCCGCATATCTAAGGTAGGGCGGGTTCCGCGAAGCGGACCCGCCGGAGTGGCATGCGCGGTCTCTTGATAGCGTTCGAAGGGCTCGATCAAAGCGGCAAGCAGACCCAGGCCGAGCTGCTGCGCGGCCGCCTGACCGCGAAGGGACGCACGTCGCGCCTGCTCTCGTTTCCCGACTACGACACGGTCATCGGCGCCGAGATCGGCCGCGCGCTGCGCGGCGAGCGGCACTACGGTGCCGATGTCATGCAGCTGCTGTACGTCGCCAACCGCTACGAGTACAAACAGCCGATCGTCGAGGCGATGCAGGCCGGCACGATCGTCGTGTGCGACCGGTATCTCGCGTCGAGCGTCGCGTACGGCGAGGCGCAGGGACTCGATCGCGCCTGGCTCGTCGAGATCCAGAAATACCTGCCCCAGCCGGACGTGACGATCCTGCTCGACATCCCACCCGAGGCCTCGGCGCGGCGAAAGAGCCAGGACCGCGACAAGTACGAACGGGACCTGGCGCTGCTCGGCCGCGTGCGCGACAGCTATCTCAGGCAGGCGGCGGGCGGCTGGGTGCGCATCGATGCGGATCGAGATCGTGATACGGTGGCCGCCGACGTCTTTGCCGCGGTCGCAGATCGGGTATGATCTCCTTTATCCCTTGAGACTTAGAGTCGTTCTTCTCGCGGCCCTGACGCTCGTCCCCTGCCTTGCCGCCGCGGCGCCTGGGAAGGAAACGCGCACAATCGACGGACCACCGGAACCGGTACCACCTGCGGTGGTCTCGCGTGACGAAGCCGGACACGTGACGATCCGGGCGATTCGTGTGACCGAGCCGTTCGCGCTCGACGGCCGGCTGGACGAGCGTCTGTATCACGACAACGACTCGATCGCCGACTTCGTGCAGCAGGAGCCGCTCGAAGGACGGCCGGCCACCGAGAAGACCGAGGTGTGGGTCGGCTACGACGAAGACGCCATCTATGTGGGCGCCCGGCTGTGGGAGAGCGACTCGTCGAAGCGCGTGACGAGCGACATGCGCCGCGACGCGAGCAACCTGTACAACAACGACCATTTCGCCATCCTGCTCGACACCTTCTACGACCGCCGCAACGGGTATGCGTTCTTCGCCAACGCGCAGGGCGGCATGAGCGACCTGCAGGTGACCAACGAGAGTCCTATCAGCGACTGGAACGCCGTCTGGGAGACGCGCGCGGCGAACTTCGACCAGGGCTGGACGATCGAGTTCCGCATTCCCTTCCGGTCGATCCGGTTCCAGGAGAACAGCCGTATCTGGGGCATCAATTTCCGCCGCCTGGTCCGCTGGAGGTCGGAAGCGTCGTTTCTCACGCACATGTCCGCCGCCTACGCGCGGAATGGCCTCTACCGGACGGCGAGTGCCGCGACACTCGTGGGCATCGAGACGCCCCGCGGCCTCCGCAACATCGACGTCAAGGGCTACGCGCTTGGATCCACGATTACCAATCGAACGGCGACGCCGGCCATTTCCAACAGGGGCGACGGGGAGTTCGGCGCCGATGTGAAATGGGGCGTGACGCAGAACTCTCTCGCCGATTTCACGTACAACACCGATTTCGCCCAGGTTGAAGACGATGAGCAGCAGGTCAACCTGACGCGGTTTTCGCTGCTGTTTCCCGAGAAGCGGGAATTCTTCGTCGAAGGATCGCAGTTCTTCACGTTCGGGACTCAGGGCGGCAATTTCGGCAACGCCGAGCTGCCGACGCTCTTCTTCAGCCGCAGTATCGGACTGCAGAATGGGGGCGCGGTCCCGATCGTGGGCGGCGCCCGCCTCATGGGAAAGAGCGGACCGTACCGGATCGGCCTGATGGAGATGCGCACGGGGGACGTTCCCGCCATCCACGCCGCCGCCACCGACTTCTCCGCGATCCGGGTTCAGCGCGATATCCTCCGCCGCAGCCGCATCGGCGTCATGGGCACGCGCCGCGCGCCCAGCTCCACGGGCGCGGCGCGTAACTACGCCTACGGCGCAGACTCGATGCTGCAGCTGACGGACAACACCCAGATTACGCATTACATCGCCAGGACCGAGACGCCCGGCCGCCCCGGCAGCGACATCAGCTATCGATCGAGATGGAACTGGAATCCGGATCGCTGGAGCATCGATGTCGAGCAACTGTACGCCGGCGAAGACTTCAACCCGGAGGTGGGCTTTCATCGCCGGACCGAAGGGTTCCGCCGCTCGCACGGCAAGTTCGAGTTCAGCCCCCGGCCCCGCAACCTCAGGGGCGTTCGCAAGCTTGCCTATTCAGTCGACGTCGATTACTTCGAGGACGCACATGGCGGACGCGTGCAGAGCCGCGATGAGCAGGCGCTGTTCCGCATGGATTTCGAGAGCGGCGACGTGGCGCAGGTCGACACCGTGCGGACGTACGAGGCGATCGTGGTGCCGTTCCTCGTCGCGAAGGACGTGCGCATTCCGGCCGGCAGCTACGACTACACCGTGTCCCGCGCCAGCTACACGTTTGGATCGCAGCGGAAGGTCAGCGGCACCGCCAGCACGCGGCACGGCAGCTTTTATGGCGGCAGGCTGCACGAGATGAGCTGGCGCAGCCGCATGGAGTTCTCGCCGCAGATCTACGCGGAGCCAACGATCACCTGGAATCGGATTGATGGGCCGTGGGGGGAGGGCCGCAACAACCTTGTCAGCAACCGGCTGACATACACGGTGTCGCCGCGGATGTTCTTCTCGGCGCTGGTGCAGTACCAGTCGCGCACCGATTCCATCTCCACCAATGCCCGTTTCCGATGGGAATACCAGCCGGGCAGCGAGCTGTTCGTCGTCTACAGCGACGGACGGACCACCCTGACGCGCGGGATACCCGACATCCAGAACCGCAGCTTCGTCGTCAAGGTCACGCGCCTTTTCCAGCTTTGATTCAACGGTAGTACGCGCCCACCAGGGCCCCCACGACGGCGAGCAGCAGCGCCCCCTGTGTGCCAACGAGCCAGACAAAGTGCCGGTCGGTCTTCTGATCGAGGTACAGGAATCGACGGTTCATGTCCTCGCGGATTTCGGAGAACTGACGATTCATGTCCGCGCGGAGGTCTGCGAGCTGACGGTTTATGTCACCCCGCAGGTCGGCGATTGAGCTTTTCAGCTCCGCAATGGCGTCCACCCGCGCCTCCAGGGAAGCTACCCGTTCTTCGAGTGTCGGCATCCTCGGCGTCTTTCCCAGGCTTCCCGCCCGATTCTACATCGTCGTCTCGAGCATGGCCTGTGCCGCCGCCGATTGCGCCGAAACCCGCGGTTGACAGCGACCCGATTGGCGAAAGTGCCGCGTCGAGACACCCAGTACGTTGCAGTTCTTGCCAACTGCGAGCGGGCCTATAATCGCGCTGCTCGAACGGAGGGTGTTATGACCCGAGACGAGATCGTCGCGTTTATCGAGCGGCGGCAGCAGATGTACGACGACTTCGACGCGGCCGGACTGGCCGCTGACTATGCAGACGAGGTCGTCGTCGAGAGTCCGATGGCCGGCGTCCATACCGGGCGCGCGGCGGCGGAGAAGGCCCTCCGCGCGACGTTCACGGCGTTCCTGGATCTGAAGATGACGACCGACGCGCTCCTGGTTGACGGCGATCGCGTGGCTCATTTTGTGACGACGGAAGGCACGCACCTCAGCGACTTCATGGGAGTGCCCGCAAGCGGCAAGTCGTTCCGCCTCCCGTTGGTGTTCCTGTACGAGCTGAAGGATCGCCGGATCGTGCACGAGCGCCGCATCTACGATTTCACGGGTCTGCTCGTCCAGGTCGGCCTGCTGAAGGCGAAGCCGGTCTAGCGCCCGGCGCCGGCGCCACGGCCCTCGCCGCCGTCAGCGCTCTCACCTCCTTTGCGCCGGCACCTTTGAGCACGGACGCGCACGCGTCGAGCGTCGCGCCCGTCGTGCGCACGTCATCGACGAGCACCACGATTCGGCCTTCGAGCCGCCGGCGCACACCGCGCGGGAGGAACGGCGACAGCCTGAAGGCATCCCGAACGTTGCGCCGGCGCGCAGCGGCAGTCAGCCCGGTCTGCGGGGCTGTGGCGCGCACACGCATCAGGAGGTGCATGACGGGCAGGTCCAGCCGTCGCGCGAGATCGTCCGACTGGTTGAATCCGCGGCGGACGCGGCGCCAGACATGCAGCGGAACCGGGACAATGCAGTCTGCATCGCCCAGGAGTGACGCACCGGCCGCGCGCATCATCTCCGCGAGCGGCGCTGCGAGCCCCCGCCGGCCTTCGTACTTGAATGCGTGAACAATCTCTCGCAGCGATCCTTCGTACAGCCCGGCCGAGCGTGCCACGTCAACGAGGCTCGGGATGCGGCGGCAGCGCGGGCATCGCTCGAGCGCGGCGCTGATCACCCGCCAGGAGGGCAGCGGATCACCGCAGACGCGGCAGAAGGGAGCCAGGAGCGGGGTGACGCCGGCCCAGCAGGCGTCACAGACGGGGCCGGCCAGCGGCGATTCGAGGACGCGGCCGCAGGCGGCGCATCGGGGGGCGAGGGTGACCGCGAGAAGAGCGTCTAGGATTCGCCGGCAAACTCGACGCGCTCGGCGTTTCCCCACAACCGCTCGAGGTCGTAGAAGGCGCGGCACTCGCGGCTGAAGACGTGCACGATGAAATTGAAGTAGTCGAGCAGGATCCATTCAGACTTGTGAACGCCTTCCGCCAGCGTGGGCCGCTCCCCGAAATCCTTTCGCAGCGTGTCTTCCACGCCGCCGGCAATCGCGTTGATCTGCCGCGGATTCGTGCCGGTGCAGATCACGAAATAGTCGGTGAAGCCGTCCGCCTTGCGCAGGTCGAGGACGACGACGTCGACCGCCTTCTTGTCGAGCGCGGCCTGCACGGCGCCCGCCACCGATTTCGGCAGCTTTGGCGTCCGTGGCGTCTTGCGCGCGGCGGCAGCCTTAACGGCCCGTTTTGTCTTCGTGATTGCCATGCAAACCGTCTTCCGCTCCTTGGTCCGGCTGACGCCGGACACTACGTGCGTAAAGGTGATGCGCGGCGATGTGCCGCGCCACGGGTGGGGGAACCAGGTCGCCGATCGACTGACCCGCCGCCAGCCGCGAGCGAATCATCGTCGACGACACGTCGCGGGTTGCCGCTTCAATGAGGAAAACGCCGGTGGTGGGACATTCGAACGCGTCCGCCGGTACAGGGCGCACCCGCGGCCGGAGGGCAGGCGTACGCGCGAGCGCGCCCTCGATCGAGGTCCCCGGCCGCGCGATCACCGCGAAGTTGGCGGCATCGAGGACCGCGGGAAATTCGTGCCAGCTGGCAATTTCTGCAAACGCGTCGGCGCCGAGGATGAAGAAAATCTGCAACGGGGTCCAGCCGGCCGCATGGAGCGCGCGGAGCGTGTCGGACGTGTACGAGTTGCCCGGCCGCCGCAGCTCCTCGTCCGACGCCCGGTAGCCGGGGAGGCCGTCGATGGCGAGCGCGACCAGCGCAAATCGCTGATACGCCGTGGCGTGTGGATCAACCGGCCGGTGCGGGGGATCGTGCGACGGGACGAAGAGGAGCTCGTCCAGTTCGAGCGCGGCGCGCGCGGCCGCGGCCGCGTCAAGATGACCGAAGTGAACGGGATCAAAGGTGCCGCCGAGCACACCCAGCCGCTGCGTCATGCGTCGCGGGACGCCCCGACCGGCATGGGCCTGCTTTCGCGAACGGCCGCAATCTGCCTCCACGCCGCCTCGAGCAGCGCGTCGACTCCCTCGCCGGTCACACCCGAGATCCGGTGAATGGGCAGCCCGAGCTTCTTCACGTGCTTTTCGAGCCGCGTGAGGCGCGAGCGATCGTCGAGCGCGTCGAGCTTGTTCGCGGCGACGATTTGCGGCTTCGCCGCCACCTTCGGGTCGAACAGGCGCAGCTCTTCGACAATCGTGTCGAAATCCTCGACCGGATCGCGGCCCGAGGCGCTCGAGACATCGACGAGGTGAATCAGGACCTTCGTCCGTTCGATGTGCCGCAGAAACCGATCGCCGAGCCCCTGGCCTGCGTGCGCGCCCCGGATCAACCCCGGGACGTCCGCCACGACGAAGCTGCGATCATCGCTCAGAGTCACGACGCCAAGGTTGGGCGTCAGCGTCGTGAAAGGGTAGTCGGCGATCTTCGGGCGCGCCGCGGAGATGCGCGCGATCAACGTGGACTTGCCCGCGTTGGGGAATCCGACCAGGCCGACGTCGGCGAGCAGCTTCAGCTGTAACCGGAGGAACCGTTCCTCGCCGGGCTCTCCCGGCTCCGTCCGCCGCGGCGCGCGATTCGTCGACGACACGAACTGCGCGTTGCCGCGTCCGCCGCGCCCGCCCTTCGCCGCGAGGACCTTCTGGCCTTCTTCCGCCAGGTCGGCGAGCAGGCTCATGTCACCGGCAGGATCCTTCTCGAAGACCAGCGTGCCGATCGGCACCTCGATCTCGAGATCGTCCGCGCTGTGGCCGGTCTTGTTGGCGCCCTGGCCATGCCGGCCGCCGCGCGCTTCAAACTCGGGATGGAAGCGGAAGTCGATGAGCGTGTTCTTGCGGGGAGTGGCAACGATGTAGACGGAGCCGCCGAGGCCGCCGTCGCCTCCGTCAGGGCCGCCGCGGGGAATGAACTTCTCGCGCCGGAAACTCAGGCAGCCGCGCCCGCCGTCGCCGGCGGTGACGTGGATGTCCACCTCATCGACGAACATCTGTGATCAGTATACGGGTTGCCGGGTCCGCTGCCCGCCTTCGCCGCTTCGCGGCTTCGGCGCGGCAGGCTGCGGAACCCGGCCTACTTGACCGGAATGATGGAGATGCGACGGCCGTGCTGGCCGTGATCCTCGAAGCGGACCTTGCCATCAATCTTCGCGTAAAGCGAATGGTCCTTGCCGAGCCCGACGTTGAGGCCGGGATCGAAGCGGCGCCCCTTCTGGCGCACGAGGATCGAGCCGCCGGTGACGAGGTTGCCGTCATGGCGCTTGACGCCAAGCCGCTGCGAGTTGCTGTCGCGGCCGTTGCGTGAGCTGCCCTGTCCCTTTTTATGAGCCATCGTTACACCTGAATGTCTGTGATGCGGACCCGCGTGAAAATGCTGCGGTGGCCGCGCGTCTTGCGGAATCCCTTGCGGCGCTTCTTCTTGAACACGCGGAGCTTCGGTCCGCGCGCTTCGCCGTCGACCACGCCCAGGACGCGCGCGTTGGCCACAAACGGCGCGCCCGCCAGGATCTCCCCGGCGTCCTTCTCGACGAGCAGCACCTGGTCGAAGGTGAACTCCGACCCGGTCTCGCCGGGCGTTCCGTCAACTTCGACAACGGCGCCGGGCGTCACCTTGAGCTGGCGGCCACGGGCCTGGATGATGGCGTACACGGCGTTTCCTCGGCTGAAAGGGCTAGGTGAGCCCGGAAATGGGCTCGCACAAAGGATTTATCGTAACACACGAGCGGGCCGAGCAAGCTCGCGGGCCGAGCAAGCTCTGCCCCTACGAAATCGGGCAGCCGCGTAGGGG
>Ga0209640_10001206_pt1 | contig 21557 bp, 18 predicted proteins | sample RifCSP10_1_FD_184018 | JGI IMG/M metagenome (GOLD analysis project Ga0209640, IMG submission 184018) | Soil microbial communities from Rifle, Colorado - Rifle CSP2_sed 10_1 (SPAdes) (version 2) | ecosystem: Environmental > Terrestrial > Deep subsurface > Rock core/Sediment | place: Rifle...
GGCTGGATGTCTGGCTGATCAGCCTGGCCTCCAGCCTGATCAGTTTCCTCATCCCCCTGCGCACCGGGGAACTCGCCCGGGCCCTGTTTCTTAAGCAGCGGCACAAGCTACCGATCTCGGCCACGCTGCCGACGGTTGCCGTTGATCGGTCGTTCGACCTCCTGGCGGTGCTGGTGATCGGCGCGGTCGGTGCCCTCAGTGGCCTAAGGGTCGCCGGTGTGATGTCGACCGCACTGGCTCTCGGCGCGGCGCTCTTCGCCGCCTTCGCGGGCTTCGTCGTTCTGGCGATTTTTTCTCAAGAGCGGGTTCTGGCCCTTGCCGACCGCTTCCTTCCCCGTTCGCTCGGCGATCCTCTGCGTCACCGCTTGCTGGGCATTCTGCATGGGCTGCTGGAGGGCTTCACGGCAATCGGGCGGACCCCGAAGGCACTGATCGGCTTGATCGGCCTCTCGTTCGTCGCAAACCTGATTGATGCGGGAGTGCTTTTGATCCTCTTCCTGGGGCTGGGCACTGTGGTTTCACCGCTGGTCGTGATGACCGGCTTCGCCTTGTTTTCGATCACCTTCCTCATCCCCAGCGCCCCGGGATACGTTGGCAGCATGGAGGCCTTTGGCTCGCTCATCTTCGGGGCGCTCGGCGCCGGCGAGATCGCTGCCGCCAGCACGATCGTGGTCTACCACGCCCTCAATACGGTGCTGCTCGGCCTCGGCGGAGGGTTGGCGATCTGGGCCCTGGGCCTGCGCCCACAGGCGGCCTTCCGATCGGCCTTCAAGACCGAGCGACCGCTTGGGTCTGGCACTGAGCCCTGACCCAAAACCGTTATCGGGTCGAATTCGCCTGCCTCCTCAGGATCTCAAGCTACAGAGGCTTTTTCACCCGCGTAGGTCCCGTTGTTACGGCAAATATCACCAGCGGGATCTGCTCTATCAGTCCGTGCAGATGCAGGGCGGAGATCAAGGAAACGTAAGCTCGATGACCGCCCGCTAGCAGCGGGACTAGCGAGTGCGGAGAGAACCCGCAGCCGGATCTCGTCCCAGATCTGCCGAGAGTCGTATGCCGTCCTGTCCTCTGGGCCCAAGAAGTTGACCACAGCTCCCTCAGAAAGACTAAAAGGAAGACTTCCCGCATCTGGAGCGGATTCAGGCTAGCCACCTTATGACTTCTAGTTTATGTTTTCCTAAAGTCAAGTCCACAAGGGGATGCTCGGCTTGCTAGCCCGCTGACAGGGCGCGCCGACCGACCGCCAATAGCACTCCCCTAGGACCCATCGAGCTCCTGCCGAATGAATTGTGGGGCGGGATCCTGGCTGAGGGCTAGTCGGCGGGCCGGACTTGCAGGAACCCGGCGATGGCCGCCCGGAGCTGTTGCGCGGAGAAGGGCTTCGTCAAGTAGCCCTGCGCCCCCGCCGCAATCCCCCGCTCCAGGGTGTCGAGATAGGCGGTTACGAGCAAGACTGGCACGATCCCGAGACGGGGATCGGCCCGCAGGCGCCGCAGGAACGCGATCCCATCGACTCCCGGCATCATAACATCCAGCAGGATCAGGTCCGGCGTCACCGAATCAAGCAACCCAAAGGCCTGGTTGGCATCGTTGGCGATGAACACCTGAAGGCCGTATTCGATCAGCACCCGAGACATCATATCGGTGTACGACTCCTGATCGTCCACCACCATGACGACCGGCAACAGGGTCAAATCGCGATGTGGTTGGGAATCAGCCATCCACTCGATTCTACGGCCAGCCGGAGTCCACGGTGCTTGCGAACTCATTACAAACTCTGATCGGCCCCCGACGCAAACGCCGGCAGGACCAGGTCCGCCAAGCAGCAGCGCTGGATATCTCAACTGACTTTCGGTGAAAACTGTAAGCTGTTCGGAAGTTCCCCTCATCAGGGGTGGTGCTATCGTAGCGTGGGGCAAGCCACGCATCCTAACTGCGAAAGGCTTGCTCAGCCCATGATCAACCACGGCCGATGAAGAAGCTGCTCAGGGATCGGGTCTTCCGCCTCGCGCTCATCGGGTTCCTGCTGACGACCGCCCTTGGCCTGGGCGTCGCACGGCTGGTCCTTGAGAACCAAGGGGCCGCCTACGCCACGATCGCCGGGGGCTTTGTCCTGTTGTTTGTCAGCCTCACCTCGATCGCGGTGCACGCCCAGCGCTCGGTCGGCCGGGAACGGGCCGAGCTGCGGGACAAGAACGCCTCGCTGCGCACTTCGGTGGACAAGCTCAAGCAGAGCCAAGAAGTTCTCAACCAGGTCCTGAATTCGGCCGGCGAGGGGATTTGCAGTCTGGACTCCCAAGGCTGCATCACTTACGCCAATCAGGCCGTGACCCGCATGACCGGATGGAGCTACGCCGAGCTGATCGGTCGCCCGCTCCACGTCACGCTCCATCAACCCAAAGCCGATGGCTCGCCCTATCCCGAGGAAGACTCACCGATCACCAAGACTTTTCGCAATGGAGAAGAGGCGCGGGTGATCGATGAAGTCTTTTGGCGGCGCAATCTGGCCAGCTTCCCGGTCGAGTATGTCAGCACCCCGATCTACGATGACGGCAAGCTGACCGGTGCGGTGGTCGTTTTCCGCAACGTCAGCGACCACAAACGGGCCCGCGACGCGCTGCGGGTCTCCCAGAATTTCGCCGAGACGATCCTCACAAGTGTCAACGAGGGGATTATTGTTTACGATCGCGAGCTGCGCTACCGAGCTTGGAACAAGGTCATGGAAGAATTCACCGGGCTTCCAGCGGGACAAATCCTCGGAAGCTCCGCGCTGGATCTATTCCCCCAGTTCATGTTCCCGGGGATCGACCGCCTGATGCTGCGCGCCATGCGGGGCGAGCGGGTGGTCTCCGAAGATACCCGCTACCGGGTCCCCCAGAGCGGCAAAGAAGGCTGGCTGGTCGCCACCCTGTCGCCGCATACCTCTCCCGAGGGCGAGACGATCGGAGTGGTTGGGATCGTCAGAGATATCAGCGCCCGCAAGGTGGCGGAGCAGGAATTGCGAGAGAGCGAAGAGCGGTACGCGCTGGCCGCCAGCGCGGCCAACGACGGGTTGTGGGACTGGGATCTGACCGGCAAGGATGTCTACTACTCGCCGCGCTGGAAATCGATGCTCGGATATGTGGACGGAGAAATTTCAAACTCCACCCAAGAGTGGTTCAGCCGAGTGCACCCCGAGGACCTGGCCGACTTTAACGCCTCGATCGGCAAACACATTCAGGGGGAAACGCCTCACTTCGAAAGCGAGCACCGCATGTTGCACCGCGACGGCTCGTTCCGCTGGATGCTGACCCGTGGACTGGCCATGCGGGACTCGGAAGGCAGCGCCTACCGGATGGCCGGATCGCAGACCGATATCACAGAACGCAAGCGGGCCTCGGAGCAATTGGTCTATGACGCATTCCACGATGGCCTCACCCGCCTGCCCAACCGGGCTCTGTTCACCGACCGACTCGAGCGGGCGCTCGAACGAGCCAAGCGCCGAGAGGATTACACCCTGGCCGTGCTGTTCCTCGACCTGGATCGCTTCAAAGTGGTCAACGACTCCTTGGGTCACATGACCGGCGACCAGCTGCTGGTCGGGGTTGCTCGCCGGCTGGAGACCTGTCTGCGGCAGGTGGATACCGTGGCGCGCCTGGGTGGCGACGAATTCGTGGTCTTGCTGGAGGATATCGAAAACGTCGGCCACGCCACCGCGACCGCGGAGCGAATCCAGGAGCAGCTGCAGGAAAACTTCCGTTTGGATGACAACGACGTCTTCACCAGTGCCAGCATCGGGATCGCAGTGAGCAAGACCGGCCAGGATCGGGCCCAGGACATTTTGCGCGATGCCGATATTGCGATGTACCGGGCCAAGTCCATGGGCAAAGCGCGCTATGCGCTGTTTGACGAGACGATGCACGGTCGAGCGGTCGAACTGCTCCAACTGGAAACCGACCTGCGCAAAGCAGTAGATCGAGAGGAGTTTCTGCTGCACTACCAGCCGATCGTGTCGCTGCTCTCCGGCGAGATCGTCGGTTTCGAAGCGCTGGTCCGCTGGATGCATCCGGAGCGGGGGCTGACCTTCCCGGCTGCCTTTGTGCCCCTGGCCGAGGAGACCGGGCTCTCCATTCCGATGGGTGAGTGGGTCCTGCGCAATGCCTGTCGCCAACTGCAGACCTGGCGAGCAGCCCTCCCCAACGAGCGCAGCCTGTGGGTCAGCGTGAATCTCTCCAGCCGCCAGCTGCTTCAGCCCGGATTGATCAAACTCGTGGAGAGCTGCCTGCGGCAAGCCCAATCCGACCCGGCCACTCTGCACCTGGAAGTAACCGAAGGCGTCATCATGGACGAGCCGGAAGCGGCCACCGCCATGCTGGTTGGCTTGCGGGAGCTGGGGGTTGGGCTGCCGATCGATGACTTTGGCACCGGATACTCATCGTTGGCCTATCTGCACCGCTTCCCGATCACTTCACTGAAGATCGACCGCAGCTTCGTCAAGCGGGTCGCCTCGGGAGGGGAGGACGAGGTGATCGTGCGAACGATTGTGAGTCTCGCCCACAATCTCGGGATGGATGTGATCGCCGAGGGAGTAGAGACTGCCGAACAGCTCGAGCGCCTCACCGCCCTGGGCTGCGAATTCGGACAGGGTTTTTACTTCTCGAAACCAGTTCCGGCTGAAGAAGCTTCGCAATTGCTTCAGCTTCCGGTCCCGGTCTTAGCCTGACCGGGTAGAATCGCCCCACTCCAGAGACTCGGATTGTCAGCTCAATGAGGTGAAGGATGAAGCGAATCGGGATTCTCACCGGTGGGGGCGACGCGCCTGGCCTCAATGCGGTGATTCGGGCGGTGGTGAAGTCGGCCGACCAGCACGGCGGCTACGAAGTGCTCGGATTCAAGGACGGGTTCGAAGGGTGCCTCGACCCGGAGGGGGTGGTGGAGCTCAGTCTGGACGCGGTCCATGGGATTCTGCCCCGCGGCGGCACGATCTTGGGAGCGGCTAACCGGGGCAACCCCTTCGCCAGAAAAGTGCTCCGGGATGGCCGGGAGGTAATGGAGGACGTCTCGGACGAGGTCATCAACCGAATCCAGCAGCTTGAATTGGAGTGTCTGATTGTGGTGGGCGGCGACGGCACGCTGCACATCTCGCTCGAGCTCTTCCGCAAGGGCGTCCCGATTATCGGGATCCCGAAGACGATCGACAACGATATTGAGGGGACCGACGTGACTTTCGGCTTTGACACGGCGGTCAACACGGCGACCGAGGCGCTTGACCGCCTGCACACGACGGCGGAGGCCCACCACCGGGTGATCGTGCTGGAACTGATGGGGCGGGACGCCGGCTTCATCGCCCTGCAAGCGGGCGTCGCAGGAGGAGCGGACGTGATCCTTATCCCGGAAATCCCATTTGAATTCAAAGGCATTTGTGAGACGATCTTGGCCCGCGCCAGCCGGGGCAGGCACTTCAGCACGGTGGCGGTGGCTGAAGGCGCCCGGCCGAAAGGCGGAGGGCAGGTGTTCCGAAGGGCGGGCGACGAGCGGATGACAGCCCGCCTGGGCGGCATCGGCCAGACGGTCGCGGAATATGTGGAAGAGGTATGCGGGATGGAGGCCAGAGTTGTGGTGCTAGGACATCTGCAGCGGGGCGGTTCACCAACGGCCTTCGACCGCTGGCTGGCGACCCGCTTTGGGGCCGCCGCCTTTCGGCTAGCCGTACAGCAAGCTCACGGCCGAATGGTTGCACTGCGAGGGTCGAACATCGTAGACCTGCCGCTCGACGAAGCCCTGGCAGTCCCGAAGCGAGTGGACCTTAACGGCGACGGGGTGCGAACGGCCCGAACGCTCGGGCTTAGCCTCGGCGACTGACCACTGATGACCAGGTGAATTCGAGAGACGACACAGGAATGCGCATAGCCAAATTACTGACGAACAAAGATCAGGGAGGAGGCGAACCGGTTGGTGGGACAGTGAGCGGGGTCAGCATCGCCTCCGAGCCGCTGCGAACCTTCGCCATCGGCTTCCTGCTGGCCGCGGGGTTCTTCTTGATTGAGGCCGGCGCGGCCGAGGTCATGCTGGCCCGGCGGGCGGACTGCGTCGAGCAGTTGGGCCGAATGCGGCTGGCGCCGAATCCGGAGCAGGCCTGCATGTCGGAGTTTCAGTATTTCCTTACTCGGGCAGTCTCCCGTGGGGTGTTTGTTTCGACTGACCCGGAGCCGTCGGGAGCGATCGCCTGGCCGCTGATGGCCGGGTTGTACGGCCTGATCGGCGGAGCCCTCGCGCGGATGAAGCCGGCTCGGGGAGTCGGGGTCTACCTCGGCGTGCATCTCGCCTTGCTGATGGTGCTGATGTCGCTGGATTTCCTCTCTCAGTTCATCGTCTAGAACGAAGCTGTTTCGGGTTTGGGAAAAGGAAGGAGCCGCCTCATCGGCGGCTCCGCCTTTTGCGCTGCGGCATTTCCTCATCCTAGACGGAGGAGGGATGCCGCAGCGCGACGTTCATGAGAGCTACTACTCATGGGCACCACCTCCTCGTCATTAGGATGGCGAGGTTGAGGCTCTTTATGAGCCGGGCTGGAGTATCTCACAGCCCCGAGGCGATGTCAATGACCCGAGCGGCCCGCCACCAGACGCCCTCACAGGATCAGCATCGCGTCTCCGAACGTGTAGAAACGATATCCTTCGGCCATGGCGACCGCGTAAGCCTCCAGGATCCGCTCCCGGCCGGCGAAGGCGGAGACCATCATCAGCAGGCTGGAGCGGGGCAGGTGAAAGTTGGTGAGCATGGCATCGACGATCCGGAACTCGAAACCAGGCAGAATGAACAGGTCGGTTGGTCCCTCGAACGGCGCCAGCCGGTCTTCCAAGGCCGCCTGGCGGGCGGCAGTCTCCAGCGCCCGGACCGAGGTTGTGCCGACCGCAATGACTCGCCCACCGGCCTGCCTCGCTTGACCCACAGCCTGAGTAACCGCCTCACCCACCTGGCACCATTCGGTGTGAATTGGGTGGTCGGTTGGATCCGGTACGCTGACCGGCAGGAAGGTGTCCAGACCGATGTGTAAGGTGAGCTTGCAGACCATCACGCCCCGCTCGATCGCTTCGTTCAGCAGCTTCTCCGTAAAGTGCAGCCCGGCCGTCGGAGCGGCCGAGGAGCCGGGATAGCGGGCGTAGACGGTCTGGTATTCGTTGGGATCTCGCAATGGCTCGTGAATGTAGGGCGGGAGCGGAGCGGATCCGATCTGATCCAACTCAGGCGAAATCTCGATCTCGAACAGAACAATCCGTTTTGCACCGCCCAGGTCTTCAACGATATCCGCCCAGGGACCACCTACGACCTTCAGCCGGGTCCCAGGCCGAGGCCCCTTCCCTCCGGCCAGCGCCTCCCAGCTGCGCGGCCCAAGCTGGCGGAGTAGCAGCAGCTCGCCGTGCCCGCCGCTGGGTGCCTTCCAGACCCGCAGCCGGGCCGGGATCACCCGGCTCTCGTTCAACACCAGCACGTCCCCAGGTCGAAGGTGGTCGGGCAACTGCGCGAACTGGGTGTGCTCGATCGAACCGCTGGCTCGGTCCAAGATCATCAGGCGGGAGGAATCGCGGGGGATGGCCGGGCGCTGGGCGATGCGGTCCGGGGGAAGTTCGTAGTCGAATTCGGTGGTGCGCAAGCTTATCGGTTGAGCAGCCGGACGACCAGGTTGAGCACCAGGGTCAAGATCACGCTGAGCACGATCATCGAGGCCAGCGGGACAAAACAGGTCAGGCCGCCGGCTTCGAACCGGAAGTCGCCGGGCAACCGTCCCAGAGGAAGGCCGGCGCGGCCCAAGACCCAGACCAGCCCGCCGACGACGGCCAGGCCAAGACCGAAGAGCACTATCCAGCGGCCTATCGTGGTGACTTCAGGCATGACCCAAAATAGCTTGCCAGCTCGCCGGGAGTTTCGCTTCTTCGCAACCTTGCGGCCGGGCGATTGAGCAAACGAGGCGCGGCCGCCGAGAGGCCAGGGCCGCTAGAGCTCGGGCAAGCGGGGCTGGGGAGCGGCAGGTGGCGGCCGAAGCCCCAGGTGCTCGTAGGCCCGGGCAGTTGCGACCCGGCCCTGGGGAGTCCGGTCGATAAAGCCGAGCTGCAGCAGGTAAGGCTCGACCACATCCATGATGGTATCCGGCTCCTCGCTCATGGAGGCCGCGATCGTCTGCAGTCCCACCGGCCCACCGTCATATTTCTCGATCACAGTCGTGAGCACTTTACGGTCGGCCTCGTCCAGCCCGAGGTCGTCGATATCGAGAAGCTCCAATGCCTTCCCGGCGACCCCCCGCGAGATTCGGCCATCCGCCCGCACCTGGGCATAATCCCGGACTCGACGGAGCAGCCTGAGCGCCACCCGCGGCGTGCCTCGGGCGCGACAGGCGATCTCGTCGATGCCTTCTCGGGTCACGTCGATCTCCAATACCGTGGCCGCCCGCTCGACGATGGCCTTCATCGCCGCAAGCTCGTAGAAGTCAAGCCGGTAGACCGCGCCAAAGCGGGCTCGCAGCGGAGCGGTCAGCAGCGCCAAACGGGTGGTGGCTCCCACGATGGTGAATTTCGGCAGGCGCAAGCGGATCGCACGAGCGCTGGGACCTTTGCCGATGGTGAGGTCGAGCGCGAATTCCTCCATTGCCGGATACAGAATCTCCTCGACTGGCCGACCTAATCGGTGGATCTCATCAATGAAGAGGATATCGATCGATTGGAGGTTGGTCAGGATGGCCGCCAGGTCGCCAGCTCGTTCGATCGCCGGGCCGGATGTGATCTTGAAATTCGACCCCATCTCGTTGGCCAGGATGTGGGCCAAGGTGGTCTTGCCCAAACCCGGTGGCCCGTAGAACAGCACGTGGTCGAGCGGTTCGCCCCGGCTCCGGGCGGCTTGAATCAGGATGGCCAGGTTGTCGCGGACCCGGTCCTGGCCGATCATTTCCGAGAGGTGGGCCGGACGCAGGGCCTGGACCGTGGGGTCTGAGACCTGCCGGGTCGGGGAAACTACCCGCTCTTCCTGAAGAGTCACAGGACGATTATACAAGAACCGATACTGCGAGACATCTGGGGTAGTCCATCTGCCCAGTTGACCCTGGGGTGGTCCTTCACTATACTCACCAATTGGGCGCCCTCCGGCCCAGGATTGCTGGCCCTTCTTGGCGAGCCTCTGATTTCGTTCCCACCGGCCTCTTCCACTATGCCGTCATAGGCAGGCGACGACCAAGGAGGGAAACGAAGCGTGTTTGCACTTGGCCTGCGTCAACTGCAGCAGGCGCTGGATCAGAAAGCCAATCAAGTCCAGCATGAGTTCATTCTGGCCAGCGAGCAGCTGGAGGAAGTCGCCCGCAAGCTGCTGGAGGCCATCCCTGAGGATCAGGAGCGCCTCAAGGAGCAGCAACGCGGATTGCGAGCCCGACAACAGGCGTTAGCCGACGAGGTCAACAACTGGAGGGAGCGGGCCCGCGCGGTACGCAGCCAGCCCGGTGAGGCCTCGCTACGCACGTACCTCAATGAGCTGCTCAAACTCGACGATCCGCTGCTGACCCCGGCCATCCAGCACTCGCTCTACCTGCTGGATGCGCCCGAGGAGGAGCTGGCCAAGCTCGCCGGGCAAGAGACCCCGAGTGCGATTACCACGCCTGCCGGCCGGCTCATCCAGCGCTCTCGAACCGAGTTCGATCTGCGCGGATCCGACGCCGGGGCGCGGCAGCGGGCCGCGATAGAGTTCGCCAATCGCCCGGGGCTGGCTCAGAAAGACGAGGTGATTGCGGAAATCGAGGCCGCTATCGAAGACCCCGACCCGCTGGTCCGCGAGATCGCTCTCTTGACCATGATCCAGCTCCATCGCTTCCGCTGCATGCGCTCGGCCGATCTCGATCAGGCTCACGCTTCGGTGCAGAAGCTGGCCTCCCTCAACCATGTCACCGCCATTCCCTCGCTAATCGAAATCTTGGAGAAACCGCGGACCGGTTTTGTCCAGACCGAACAAGGCAGCCAGGAAGCGGACAACAATCGGTCGCGGATGGTCGCCTTGCTGCGGCTGATCGAGTGGCACACCCCCGAAGCGAAGATGGCCGTGCACAAGCTTCAGTTTGACCGAGACCCGAATCTGGTGAAGACCTCCCGGCGGGCGCTGGAGCTCTTCCCGGACGAGTGGGGCGGCCCGCTGAAGGCTACCGGACCGCTGCCCGGGGTCGACGACCCGTAGTCGCGCCTCCTGGTTGACTCGGCACCGCGAGCGCGGCTATAATCCGGCTTCAATTGAATAGAGAGCTCCGGGAGGAGTACGCGCCGGCAGGCTGCCAGAAACGGAGCGGCCAGTGGCTGAGAGCCCCCACAGCGGCAGGCGCAGAACGTCGCCCGGATCGTGCGCCGAAGAGACCCCGGATGGGGAGGTAGACCGGCGCGGGTGAGCCCGTTACAGCTGTGTCCCGCGCAAGCGGGGCAACTCTGACTGAGCGCGCTCCAATCGGGGCGAACTGAGGTGGTACCGCGGGAGGCTGGCCCTCTCGTCCTCACAGACGAGAGGGTTTTTTGTTAGCAATTCAGAGTGAGGAGGAGGAAAGATGGCGGAATTGGCCCTGGCGAAAACCTACGACTTCAAACCGGTCGAGCGTCGCTGGTACGCAGAATGGGAGCGGTCGGGCTATTTTCGGCCGACGGGGGAGGGGTCGCCGTTCGTCATCTCGATGCCTCCGCCAAACATCACCGGCGAGCTCCACCTGGGGCATGCCATGTTTGTGGCGGTGGAAGACCTCATGATCCGGCACAGTCGCATGAGGGGAGTTCCCACCCTCTGGGTGCCAGGGAGCGACCACGCCAGCATCGCGACCGAGTTGCAGCTGCGAGAGCTGCTCCAGAGGGAAGGCAGCTCCAAACGAGAATTGGGTCGGGAAGCATTCCTGAAACGCGCCTGGGATTGGAAGCGGAAGTACGGAGGGATCATTACCGAGCAGCTACGACGCCTGGGGGCTTCCTGCGACTGGGAGAGGGAGCGGTTCACACTAGACGAGGGCCTCTCGCGGGCGGTGATCGAGGCCTTCGTCCGCCTGCACGAGAAAGGTTTGATCTATCGCGGCGACTACCTGATCAACTGGTCTCCCGGCCTGCAGACCGCGGTGAGCGATCTCGAGGTGGAGTACACCGAAGAACAGGCCACTCTGTACTATTTCAAGTACCGGGTGGATGGATTCGACCAGCATATTCCGGTGGCCACGACCCGGCCGGAAACGATCCTGGGGGACACTGCGGTCGCAGTTCACCCGGAGGATGAGCGCTATCGCATGTTCATCGGCGCGACCGCCCGGGTACCGATCCTGGACCGGCCGATCCCGGTGATCGCCGACGCGTACGTCGATCGAGAATTCGGGAGTGGGGCGCTCAAGGTGACCCCCGGCCACGATCCGGCCGATTATCAGATCGGGTTGCGCCATAAGCTGCCGATCGTCAGTGCGATGAACCCAGACGCCACGATGAGCCAGGCGGCGGGGCCGTACGCCGGACTCGATCGTTATGCCTGCCGAGAGCAGCTATGGGCTGACATGCAGGCGGCCGGGTTGACCATCCGCACCGAGCCGTATCTGCAGCAGGTGCCGCGCAGCCAGCGGGGCGGGGAGATCGTCGAGCCGATGATTTCCACCCAGTGGTTCGTGCGGATGCAGCCGCTGGCCGAGCCGGCCCTCTCCGCAGTGCGGGATGGGCGGATTCGAATCGTCCCGGAGCGCTTCGCCAAGGTGTACTTCAACTGGCTGGAGAACATTCGGGATTGGACCATCTCGCGCCAACTGTGGTGGGGACACCGCATCCCGGCCTGGCACTGCGGTGAGTGCCGGGAGATTACAGTAGCCCGGCAGGCTCCCGATCGCTGTCCACACTGCGGCTCGGCCAGCCTGGAACAGGACCCGGACGTGCTGGACACCTGGTTCTCATCGGGCCTGTGGCCCTTCTCTACCCTCGGCTGGCCGGAAGACACTCCTGACCTGCGTCGTTTCTACCCGACGACCCTGATGGAGACCGGCTACGACATCCTATTCTTCTGGGTGGCCCGGATGATCATGATGGGTCTGGAGTTCACCGGACAAGTGCCGTTTACGACCGTCTATCTGCACGGCCTCATCCGAGACGACCGCGGCCGGAAGATGAGTAAGACTCTGGGAAACGTGATCGACCCGCTCGAGCTGATGGACGAATACGGGACCGACGCACTCCGCTTCGCGCTGCTCACCGGGTCCGGCCCCGGCAACGACCTTAGTCTGAGCCTGGAACGGGTGACCGCCGGCCGCAATTTCGCCAACAAGCTGTGGAACGCCGGCCGTTTCATCCTGGGGGCGATCGCAGCTGCCCCCGGAAAGCCAGCCGGGAAGCCGCCCAGGACCGCCGCCGACATCTGGATTCTCAGCCGCCTGAACCAGGTGATTCGTGCCGCGGATCGGCTGTTCGCCGGACATCAATACGGCGAAGCCGGGAGGCAAATTCATGAATTCTTCTGGGGGGAGCTGGCCGATTGGTACCTGGAGCTCTCGAAGATTCAGATCGAAGAGGGCGGCGATCGGGCCTGGTTGACCGGTCGGGTCTTGGTGCACGTCTATCACAACTGCCTGCGATTACTGCACCCATACATGCCGTTCGTGACCGAGGAGCTCTACGCGGCGCTGAAATCCGCCTGCCAGGCACATCCGGCAGGCTATGGACCGAAGCCCGGCTGGGAGCCAGCCCTGATTGTTGCTAAGTGGGCGGAGGCCGGCCCGGAGGAGCCTTGGGAGCAGGAAGGTGTCGCCGCATTCCAGATCGTGCGGGACCTGGTCACGGCCATTCGCAATGCGCGGGCCGAGAAGGGGGTGGAGGCCGGACGGAGGATCGAGGCCGCGATCCGGGCCGGCGCCCAGGCCGAGTTCTTGGAGTCGAACCGATCGGCGCTTGCCTGGTTGGCTCACCTCGACCCCGAGCGGTTGCGGATCGAAGCCGCGCTCGAGGCGCCGCCGGAATCCGTGCACCTGGTGGTTGGGCCGGTAGAGGCGTTCCTGCCGCTGGCAGGCATGCTGGATCTGGCAGCCGAACAGCGGCGCCTCGCCAAACAGCATGAGGGTGCGTTGCACGAAGTACAAAGGCTAGAGCGGTTGCTGGCCAGCGAGTTTGGCACTCGGGCTCCGCAGGAGGTGGTTGCCCGGGAGCGGGCCAAACTGGAAGCCGCGCGTCGCGCGGCCGAGAAGCTGGCGGCGCAATTGAAAGACCTCGAGTAAGCGAGTGGAGGAGACATGATCCGATCGATGCACCTTATGGAAGGGGCTGAGCTGCGGACCGAGCTCAGCCGCGATGAATTCCGGGAGGTCATCGCCAATGGGCAGGGCCTGCTGTGGGTCGATATCCAAAAGGAGCGGCGGGAATCGGTCGAACCTTTGCTGAGGGAGGTCTTCGGTTTTCACCCCCTGGCGATCGATGACGCGCTGGACGAGACCCACGTCCCGAAGGTCGATGATTGGGGATCCTACTTGTATGTCGTCCTGCACGGAGTGCTTAATTCGACTTTGGACCGGGAAGACCGGCTGGAGACTGACGAGATCGACATCTTTGCCGGAAGCCGCTACATCGTCACATTCCAGGATCACCCCATCCCTGCAGTGGACCGGGTCTGGGAAGTCGTTCAACGAGACCAGCGGGTGCTCGCCCAGGGGGCAGGCCATCTCCTGTATCGAATCATCGATGAGACCGAATCTGATTACTTGACCCTGCTCGATAGCATCGATGAGAAGCTAAGCCGAATCGAAGACGAGATCTTCGCTAACCCCGAACCCGCGTTGCTCTCTGAGGTATTCTCCCTGAAGCGGGTCTTGTTGCGCATCCGCCGCGGAATCGCTCCGCAGCGGGAAGTGATCAATAAACTGGCCCGGGGCGACTTCCAGCAGTTCTCACCGGAAGACCGGATGTACTTCCGGGATGTCTATGACCACCTCGTCCGATTGAACGATATTCTGGAGAGCCTGCGGGATCTGGTCGGTAGCGCGTTGGAGATCTATCTCTCGGTGGTCAGCAATCGGCTGAACGACGTGCTCAAGACCCTCACCATCATCACGACCTTGTTCATGCCGCTGACTTTCATCGCCGGCTTCTTCGGGATGAATTTCTTCCAGGCGACGGATCTGTTTGCCTCCTGGACCGGGCGGCTGAGTTTTGTCACAGTCATTGGCCTGATGGTGGCGACCCCGATCCTCATGTACACCTGGATGCGCCGCCGCGCCTGGGTCTAACCGAATTGTTAAAGCCTGCGTGATATACTCCCGGGCCGGTTAATCCCATGGGCCGCAACGGACCCAACCTACTGCGACTCGTCTCACTGGGGCTGCTGCTCGGGGCCGCGGTCCTTTTCTTCTTCCAGCTCATTGCCTATAGCCGGGAAAGGGCGAACCTGCCCGAGGGGCTGACCATCGCCGGCGTGCCGGTCGGAGGGTTGAGCAAACCGTCCGCTCTCGAGCGCTTGCTGCAGACCTACAGCACGCCGGTCGAGTTGCTTTACGAGGGTGAGCGGATCGTGTTGTCGCCGTCCCAGGTCGGGTTCCAGGTCGACACGGAGGCCATGTTGGCTGCCGGCGAACTCGCCCGGACCAGCACCGATTTCTGGAGTGGTTTTTGGGATTTCCTTTGGGACCGACCGGGTGAGGCGCAGAGCGTACCGCTGCGGGCCGAATACTCTCGGCCGCAGCTGGAGGCTGTGCTGCGCGATGTCGCGCTCCGCTATGATGAGCCGGCCCTGCCCAGCCAGCCGATTCCGGGGAGCTCCGACTTCCAGGCCGGAAGCCCGGGCCGGGTGCTAGATGTCGGGCGGGCGGTAGAGTTGGTCGGGGAGGTGCTCAGCGCGTCCGGCGACCGAAGGGTAAATCTTCCAGTGGTTGAAAGCCAGGCCGTACGCCCGTCGCTGCCGACCCTCGAGACGCTGCTGAAGCAGAACCTGGACGTCGAGGCCTTCGATGGCCTGGTGGTCATGTTTGTGAAGGACTTGCGCACCGGGGAGGAGCTGCATTTCGGGTATTACCTCAATCAGGACATCTCGGTATCCCCCGATATCGCCTTCGACGCCGGCTCCACGATCAAGGTCGGGATCGCGACCGCGTTCTATCGCTACTTCGATGAGCCGCTGGACGATGAAGCCAGCCGTTGGTTGGTAGAAATGATCACTCAATCCGGAAATGATCCGGCCAACTGGCTGATGGAGCGGATCGATTTCGCCCAAGGGCCGGTGGCGGTCAGTGAGAGCCTCACTGCGTTGGGATTGGAGAACTCGTATATCGTGGCCTGGTTCGAGAACCCACGGCGGTTCACGACTGCCGCCCAATTGATCGCCGCCTCACCGCCGGCGACCCCTGCCAATCAGCGGCTCGATGTCAACACTCGGCCCAACCAGCTCAACCAAACGACCGCCTCTGAGTTGGGGATGCTGCTGGGCGACCTGTACGCCTGCGCCAAAGGCGGGGGAGGCTTGTTGGCCGCGTTCCCGGACCAACTCCGACCGGAGGAATGTGCCCGAATTCTGGACTTGCTCGCAGAGAACCGAATCGCCTGGCTGATTGAGGCGAGTGTCCCGGATGGCACCCGCGTCGCGCACAAGCACGGGTGGACCCAATCGCCCTTGGATTTCATCAGCGACGCCGGGATCGTGTACTCTCCGGGCGGCGACTACGTAGTCTCTATTTTCATGTGGGACGACCGTGAAATGGTCTGGGAGCCGACCGCCGCCCTCTTTGCCCAACTCGGCCGGGCGGTCTACAACTACTTCAACCCGCCGGCTACCGGTTAGCCTGCGCGATCCCCAACCTGAATGGACGACGGCCGAATCGCACCCGCACGGCAGGCTGCCAGGCAGATCTTCTCGATCGCAGCTTTGGCAGCCGTGGCGCTAAGCATTCCAGCCGCGGCGAGCACCGCCCGTGCGGTCGAGTTCAGCCAGCCTCCCACCGGATCCATCCCGACTGTCACCGGCACTCCCGTCGGACCGATGATCGTGGTTCCGGATTTTGCCAACGTACGAGCGGGCCCGTGCGTGGAATGTGAATTGATCGGGGCGCTAATCGCCGGCCAGCGGGCCCCAGCCATCGGCCGTACCGCCGGCGGAGATTGGATCCAGATCGCTTACCTGGGAGTGCCGGGAAACGTGGGTTGGGTGTATTCTCCGCTCGTGGTGCTCGACCCACCTGGCGCCTCCTTGCCGATTGTCGAACCACCGTCGACATCCACCCCCCGAGCGACCGCGACGATCGATCCCACCCTGGCGGCTCAATTCAACCTGGGCGAGGTCACCCCCACCCGGTTGCCCACTTTCACACCAGCCGCTCCGGTGGTTCAACCAACTTTCGCAGCCGACGCGCCCGAATCGCGCACTGTGATTCCACCGATCGTGGCCATCGCCGGATTAGTCATGGTCGGGACCTTCGGGATGCTGATTTCGATCTTGCGGGGAAGTTAGAGCGGTTGTCGCCCGGTGAAGCCGGCGTCCAGATCGTGCCAGTGGCCGATCGATGCCTCGCCGTGCTTCCAGCACAGGAAGACCACCCGGCCGTCCTTCTCGGCCGGGAAATCGAGCAGCCCTTGATCGACATCTTTCACCAGCACTCCATATGAGTGCACTTCCTTGATGAGATGTTCGATTCGCCGAAACAGTTTTAGCAACTCCCCGGTCGCTTTGCTGGCGCCGTTCCCCAGTGCTTTCTGCACTCCGGAATCCAGTTCCGGCCGAATGGTCACGATCTGATCGCGGGTAGCGATCAGCCTGTCCACCAGCGGGCGCAGGGTTAGCAAGAGTTCGTTAGCCTGATCGAGGGTGAACAACCGGGGGAACTGCTGCATGCTGAAAAAAGTACAGGTCGCTGTGAGCGACCTGTAAAAGGCGATCTGTTAGGCGAGCTGGCCGCTAGCAGCAGCCATCCGAGTGCGAGTGAGAGTGGGCGTCCGATGATTCGGCGGTCCGGAAGGAATGCCCGCAACCGCAGGCGGAAACGGCATTCGGGTTCTCGATCCTGAAGCCGCCGCCCATCAGCTCGTCCGTGTAGTCAATCACCGTGCCTGCCAGGTAGCTGATCGACATCGGATCCACCACGACCTGGACGTCGTCAAATGAGAAGCGCAGATCGTTCTCCCGCGGCTCGGGCTCCAGCCCCATGCCGTACTGCATGCCGGAGCAGCCACCCCCCGACACGAAAACTCGCAGCGAGTGGCCAGTCAGCTGGCGTTCCTCAATCAGCTTCCTGACCCGCCGGACGGCATTCTCCGTGAGGGTGACTTCTTCCGTCGTTTCGGTTAGGGTCTCGGTGAGCGGTAAGTCAATTGTGGCCATTGGGCGGTCCCTGTTCCGCGTTTCTCGGAATTCTTACAATCACCCTAGAGTTTATCAACCTTCACCACCAATGTCAACTCACCGGACGGGTGGGCCGCTGGTCCTGCTTGCCTTGACCCAAAGGGGGACCCAAGCCGCCCGCCTTCATTGGGCGATGTCAAAGGTGCAGACCGGCTGATGCTGGACAATCCGGCCCCCCATCTCGACCGGCCTTCCGAACAACGCCTCGATCAGGGCCCGATCGAAGTGGCACAAGGTAGGGGCCTTGCGGGCGACCTCCAGATAGGGGCAATTGGCCAGTTCCAGTCGGAGCCGCCCCTCGACCTGGGTCACGCTTGGGAAGTAGCCTCGGTCTTCGAGATAGTGCTTGATGAAGCGGAGTTGATTGGAGCCGGTCGGGACGTTTTCCCGACCCCCAAGTTCTGATCCGACGGCAACCAGGACCGCCTGCAAATCCCCCCCGCCAGGAGCGGCGCGCAGGTTCTCCAGCAAGCAGCCGCAGAGCTCTCCATAATTGCGCGGCATCTGGGTGTCGGCGGCCGGCGTGCTGCGGTACATCATCTCCGGCCGGCCGGGGCCAGGCTTCCGGCGAGCCACGGGCTTTCCCACCAGGCCCTCGCTGCGCAGCCCTTCCAAATGGTGACGGATTGTGACCGGGGTAAGGGCCAGTGACCGACTGAGTTCCGCGACGGACGCCTGGCCACTCTTCTTCAAATAGTGCAGGATCCGCTGCCTTGAATCGAGGGCCATCGTCAATCCGATTGTAGATGGGGGCGCTTAATTTGTCAAACGCTGTCTTCAAAATTACCCTCTCCTTGACAGTTGTGAAACTTGGCACGTATAATTCTTTGCTGGCGGAGAGATCCCGGTGAGCGAAATTTCCTCCACGACCGAAATCCCGATCCCTGAAGAGCTGGTGAGCCAGATCGCCATCACCAGCCTGGACAAGATCTACAACTGGAGCCGTCGCTCCTCTGTCTGGCCCTTGATGTTTGGGCTGGCCTGCTGCGCGATTGAAATGATCTGTACCGCCGCCAGCCGCTACGATTTCTCGCGGTTCGGCATGGAAGTCATGCGTCCCAGCCCGCGCCAGGCCGACGTGATGATCGTCTCGGGGACGGTCACCAAGAAGATGATCCCCCAGATTGTCCGGCTCTATAACCAGATGCCGGAGCCCAAATATGTATTGGCCATGGGGGCCTGCGCTTCGGGTGGCGGGCCGTTCAAAGAGGGCTACAACGTCGTGTCCGGCGTGGACAAACACGTCCCGGTTGACGTCTACATCCCCGGTTGCCCGCCCACGCCGCAGGCCCTGCTGCACGGTTTGATCAAGCTGCAGGAGAAGATCGACGGGCAGTCGGTGCTTTCAGCCCGCTGGTATCGGCGCGAAGCATCCGAAGCGATCCCGGTGCCGCTGCTCGGCCCGGATCTGGTGGACCCGCGGGATTACCCCGACTTCGCCGAAAAACTCAAAGCTCAACAGGAACGGGAATCCGCCCCGGCGTGAGACACCTCCCGTCGCAGCCAGGGAGCGATCGAGCATGACCGAGCAGACAGCCGGCCCCACCGAGCAAACTGCACGCGAGCTTGACCCGCTCGAGCAGGCGTTTCCCGGAATCCTCAACCGCGACGAACGAGCGGGGTACTCCGGGTATCTGGTCCCCCCGGCGAAGCTGCTCGAGTTCGCCACCCGGCTGCGGAACGAGCTCGGATACGAGTACCTCTCGTCGCTGACCGCAGTCGACTACTTTCCGGACCCCAAGATGGAAGTGGTCTATCACGCCTATCAAATCGAAGGCGGAACGGGATTTGTCTTCAAGACTCAAGTCCCCCGCGAGGACCCGGTCGTCCCCTCCCTGGTCGAAGTGTATCCAGGGGCCGAGTTCCAGGAACGGGAGGCCTGGGATCTTTTTGGGATCCGATTCGCCGGTCACCCCGACCTGCGCCGGATCCTGATGTGGGAGGGCTTTGAGGGCCACCCTATGCGCAAGGATTGGCGGGAGGGGTATTACGAAGAAGAGGTCAAGCCCTTCAAGAATCGCTGGCCGGACGGCGGGGTCTACCGGATCGAAGACAAAGTCCCGTTCCATATGAACGTCAAGTACCCGCCCGAATTCTCACCGGAGGGCTGGGTGCCGGAAGGCGATGCAGCGCTGTACGCCGGGATGGGACGGATCGACAGCAACGGTGACGGGCAGGGGATCAAAACCGACCAGATCATCGTCAACCTCGGCCCGCAGCATCCCTCCACCCACGGCGTGTTCCGAATGGTGGTCACCCTCGACGGGGAGACGGTGAGCGACTTGAAGCCGGTGATGGGCTACCTGCACCGCAACCACGAGCAGATCGGGGAGCGCAACACCTTCCTGATGAACATGCCCTACACCGACCGGTTGGACTACATCTCCTCGATGGGCAACAACTTCGGCTATGCACTTACGGTCGAGAAGCTCATGGGTATCGAGCCGCCGGAACGGACCCAATACATTCGGGTAATCATGGCCGAGCTCACCCGCATCGTGAATCATCTGTGGGCGATCGGCTTTCTGCTGAACGACCTGGGAGCCTTCTTTACTCCGGCGCTGTACGCGATCAATGAGCGTGAGCTGATTCTGGATGTCTTCGAGGCCACTGCAGGTTCGCGGATGATGTGCAACTACTTCCGCTTCGGCGGGCTGGCCCGCGATCTGCCTCCCGGAATACCCGAGAGAATCCGGGAGCTCGTCTTCGAGCGACTGCCGGGCCGGATCGACGAACTCGATGCCTATCTCTCCGAGAACGAGATCGTCCGCAGCCGCTGTATCGGGGTTGGAGTGCTGCCTCCAGAGAAGGCAATCGCCTATTCGACGGCCGGGCCGGTGCTGCGGGCGTCCGGCGTTCCGTACGACGTTCGCCGGGCGGAACCGTATGGAATTTACGACCGCTTCAACTTCGATGTCGCCGTGCGTTATGGTGGGGACGTCTACGATCGCTACCTGATCCGGGTCGATGAGATGAAGCAGAGCCTCCGGATCCTGCAGCAGGCGATCGACCAGCTCCCGGAGGGGCCGATCCAGACCGGCAAAGCCCAGTATCAGGTGCGGGTGCCTGCCGGGGAGGCTTATGGACGAGTTGAGAACCCGAAAGGCGAGCTCGGTTTCTATGTGATTTCGAACGGCAAACCCAATCCCTGGCGCTATCACATCCGGGCCCCCTCGTTCATCAACCTGACGGCCCTGGGCGAGATGTGCAAAGGCTACAAGGTGGCCGACGTGGTGGCGATCCTGGGATCGATCGATATCGTGCTCGGGGAGGTCGATCGCTGATGTATGGGATCGGCATCCTCCGGGGATTGGCCATCACGATCAAGCACTTCATCGAGACCTACCTCGATGACCTGCGCTGGCTCGGCCGCCGCTACTACAACCCGGAGGCGCTGCAGGTGCGGCAGGGGCCCAAGGCTCGGGGAGTGTTCACCGTTCAATATCCGGAGGAGAGGCTGACAATTCCGGAAGAGTTTCGTTTCATTCCTTTCCTCATCTACGACGAACTGGAAGATGGGACGAAGCACGATCGCTGCACCTCGTGCGGGATCTGTGCCAAAGTCTGCCCGCCACAATGCATCTGGATCGTCCGTTCCGACGACCCGGTGACCGGCCGCCCGATCCCGGAGCCGGTCGAGTTCTACATAGACGTCGATATCTGCATGAACTGCGGACTGTGCTCCGAGTACTGTCCGTTCGAGGCGATCCGGATGGACCACGACTTCGAGCTGGCCAGCTACGATCGCTTTGCGGAGAACATCTACAATAAGGCCAAGCTTTCCAAACCCGCCTCGTACTACGCGTCGGTCCGCCCGCTCAACTACGCGATCGACGAAGCGGCGATCGCCGAGAAGCAAGCTAAGAAGGCCGCCCGCCGGGCGGACTGAAAGTTCCCGAGGTCCAAGTTGATCAGTGAAGCTGTAGTGCTTGAGGCACTGGGCCGGGTCCAAGAACCGGAACTGGGGAAGGATCTGGTCAGCCTGGGGATGATCAAGGATCTCACCATCCGAGATGGTCGAGTCTCTTTCACCGTCGAATTGACCACTCCCGCCTGTCCGCTGCGAGATCAGATCGAGCGGGAAGCCAAAGAGGCCGTGGCCAGGCTGGAGGGGGTGTCGGAAGTCTCGCTGAAGCTGACCTCCAACGTTCCATTCGACGGTCGTGCCCGGGGCTTGATCGACCGACCAATCCGCAATGCGGTGGCGGTGGGCTCCGGCAAGGGTGGGGTAGGCAAGA
>Ga0209640_10001207_pt1 | contig 21543 bp, 21 predicted proteins | sample RifCSP10_1_FD_184018 | JGI IMG/M metagenome (GOLD analysis project Ga0209640, IMG submission 184018) | Soil microbial communities from Rifle, Colorado - Rifle CSP2_sed 10_1 (SPAdes) (version 2) | ecosystem: Environmental > Terrestrial > Deep subsurface > Rock core/Sediment | place: Rifle...
GTAGATGATCAGCGCATCGCGTCCGGCGTCACGGAAGTATTCGCCCATCGAACAGCCGGAGTAGGGCGCAAGGTACAGCATGGCGGCGGATTCAGCCGCGGTGGCGGCGACCACGATCGTGTGGCCCATGGCCCCGTGCTCTTCGAGCTTGCGCACCACGCCCGCCACCGACGACGCCTTCTGGCCGATGGCCACGTAGATGCAGACCATGTCCGCGCCTTTCTGGTTGATGATGGTGTCCACGGCCAGCGCCGTCTTGCCGGTCTGGCGGTCACCGATGATAAGTTCACGCTGGCCGCGCCCGATCGGCACCATTGAATCGATCGACTTCAATCCCGTCTGCACCGGTTGCGAAACCGACTGACGTGCAATCACGCCCGGCGCGATTTTTTCAATCGGCGAGGTTTGCTTGGTCTTAACGGGCCCGCGGCCGTCGATCGGCGCGCCCAGCGCGTTAACCACGCGGCCGATGAGTTCATCGCCCACCGGCACCTCCATGATGCGACCGGTGCACTTGACCGTGTCGCCTTCGGTGATGTGCTTGTACTCGCCCATGATAACGGTACCCACCGAGTCGCGCTCGAGATTGAGCGCGAGCCCGTAGGTGTTGCCGGGGAATTCGACCATTTCGCCCTGCATGACGTCGGACAGGCCGTGGACGCGGCAGATGCCGTCGGTCAGTGCCACCACCGTGCCTTCGGTGCGGGTCTGGGCTTTGACCTCGAACTTCTCGATACGCGACTTGATCAGGCTGCTGATTTCGGATGGATTCAGTTGCATGGGTATATTCCCGGAATGTCAGAATTAGGTTAATGGCTTAAATGCGAGGCGAGTTCGGCGAGCCGGCCGCGGATCGAACCATCGATCACCAGATCGCCGGCGCGAATCACGATCCCACCCAGCAGCGATTTATCCGTCCGAGTCGTGAGGTTCACCTCGCGTCCGAATTTGCGCCGGAGCGATTCGCTGATGGTTTTCATTTGCGTGGCCTCCAGCGGGAACGGGGTGACCACGGTAGCCTCGATGCGCGCCTCGGCTTCGGCCCGCCGCGTTTCGAACTGGGCAATGATTTCCGGCAGCAGCCCCAGACGGCGGTTTTCCACGAGCAGGCGCACCAGATTGGCGCCTTCGTCATTGATGTACTGGCCGCAAACACTCAGGAACAACTCAAGGAAGCGGGCACGTTCCACGCGCGGGTTGCCCGACAGACGCATCATGTTTTCATCCGCCGCCACCACGGCCAGGAAGGCCAGCATCTCGGACCATGGCGTTAAGGCATTACTCTCCTTGGCTCGGTCGAATACGGCTTCGGCATACGGGCGGGCGAGTGTCTGGTTTTCGGCCATGGCGCGTGAATTCCGTTACAGCTGTCTGACCACGTTTTCAAGCAGCCGGGCGTGGGCCTTGGCGTCCACTTCCTGCTCCAGGATGCGCGCGGCGCCCGCGACCGCGAGTTGCGACACGGCCGTGCGCAGTTGTTCCTTGGCGCGGTTCATTTCCTGTTCGATATCGGCGTGCGCCGCGGCGATGATGCGCTCCGCCTCGGACTTGGCATGTTGCTTCGCCGCTTCCGCGATTTCCGTGGCGCGTTTTTCGGCCAGCGTAATGACCTCGGCGGCCTGCTGCTTTGCCTTTTTAATGGTGTCGAGCGCCTTTTTCTCGCCGAGCTCCTGCTCGCGCTGGCCGCGCTCGGCGGCCGCCAGGCCGTCCGCGATGGTGCGTCGACGGTCTTCCAGCGCCTTGGTGAGCGGCGGCCAGATGAACCGCATGCAGAACCAAACAAACACCACAAACGCGATCATCTGCCCGATCAAGGTGGCATTGATATTCATAAGCCTTTACCCCGGTATCAAAATGACTGCGTTCGCGCCTAACCGCCGACGACCGCAAACAGGATGTACATGGAAATACCGACCGCGATCATCGGCACCGCGTCCACGAGACCCATGACGATGAAAAACTGGGTGCGCAGCGTGGGGATCAGTTCCGGCTGACGCGCCACGCCTTCGAGAAACCGGCCCCCCAGGATGCCGATGCCCACGGCCGCGCCGAGCGCGCCCAGGCCCATCATGATGGCGCCGGCGATGTACAGCAGTGATTGTTCCATTTTTATCTCCTATGAAAATTTCAGAAAAGTGATGAAATCAGTGGTGCTCCTGATGCGCCATGTCGAGATACACGACCGTCAACACCATGAAGATGAACGCTTGCAACGTGATGATCAGGATATGAAAGATGGCCCAGCCCAGTTGCAGCAGGCCGGCGAATGACCCGAGCAACAGGCTGGCGCCGTACATGGCCGCGATCAGGATGAAAATCATTTCACCGGCGTACATGTTGCCGAACAGTCGCAATGCCAGCGACACCGGTTTGGCCAGCAGGTTGACGGTTTCCAGGAACAGGTTGATCGGAATAAACACGATTTTCATGACGATCGATTTGGCCTGGAACGGTTGCAAGGTCAGTTCGCCGAGAAACCCGCCGATACCCTTGATCTTGATGCTGTAATAAATAATGAGGATGAACACACCGATCGACATGCCAAAGGTAACGTTCGGGTCCGTGGTCGGCACGGCCTTGAGATAGTGCACTCCTATCCGTTTCGCGGTTTCAGGCAACAGGTCGACTGCGATCAGATCCATGAAATTCATCAGGAAGATCCAGATGAAAATACTGAGCGCGAGGGGCGCCACGAGGGGATTGCGCCCGCTGAACGAACCGCGCACCACACCGTTCACGAAATCAAAAATCCACTCGACGAAATTCTGCCATCCGCCCGGGACTCCGGCGGTGGCGCGCTTCGCGGCCAGCCGGAACAGGTACAGGAACAGCACGCCCAGGCCAATGGCGAATCCCAGGGAATCGAGGTGCAACGCCCAGAAGCCCATGTCCTTGGCCTCGACGGCACTATGGGCGAGACCCCAGGTACCATCCGGAAGCCGGCCAAAGGTCAGGTTTTGCAAGTGATGCTTGATGTATTCTGACGAGGTCAGCGTGTCGCCCGTCATGATTCTTTAGCCCCGCTATTTCGATTAAATTCGATTGTCCGACTGCTGCCGTGAATCGTTCTAGTTACGCTGTACACCCGCCAGAAATCCAAGCTGCGCGACGGCAAACGCGACGATGAGCGGCAAGGGTGTCAATTTCAACACGCCCATCCCGATTCCCAGGAACAGCATGGCCGTGGCATAGCGGGTGAGGGCATTGGCATACAGCGAGCCCAGACCGACGGCGCGCTTTACGCCGCGCCCCAACCACGCGCTCAACAACACCGCAACCGCGCCACCGTACAGGGCCGACAAAATATCCGGCCCGCCGCGGGCATAGCCGAATCCTGCGGCAATCAACAGCGTCAACAAGGCCTGGAACATGATGACCCGGCGCACCCCTTGGCGCAGCGTCTCCGCGACAAAGTTCATGTCTGCGCCATGAGGCAATTCGCCTTTTAACCCTGAAAACGGTGAATAAGGGGCCTTTTCAAAGGGGGCGAAGTATAAAGACAGCCCCAAAGGGGGTCAATATCGCCCGGAAAAAAGGACACGAATCCGGCATGCGCGCAGATTACCGGGTAGCGGGCTTGGAGCGGCTCTTAACGGTGCTGCCCGGCCAATGGGACATTAGATTATTCACTGCGTGTTCAATTCCTGCAGGAATGACCGGTGGCCGTCGCGGTTGTTCACAGAGTTTCCGCAAGGGGACGGCTAAATCCCCGGACTCGAGTTGCCGGCGCGAAATTTCAAGAGCATTACCGTGACGCATCAGCCATTCCACGAGGAATGGGTCCTCGGGCCAATCGGGTCGGCGCACGTACAACACCCGCGTCCCGTTGCAAGCGGCCTCGGCAAACGTGCCGTAACCCGGTTTGCCGATCAGCACATCAACGCTCGATAAAATATCGGTGATCGACATATCGAGTGACTCCATCGCCGTGGCCGCCGGGTGCGCTACCTGCCAAGCTGAGGGCACCAGCCAATGCACGTCCGGTAGGGGCGGCCAATGTTCGATCGGCAGACGCATATCGATGCCACCGAGGGAGATCGCCACCACTCGAGAAGTCGGCGGCAAACCCAGTGCCGCGCTCAACGCCGCGCGCCGGTTGACGCCGACATGGGCGACCGGCCCGATGGCGACGCGCCGCGAGAGATTCGACATCGGCATGCCGGGTTGTAATTGCAGGAAACAATCGGCGCGCCGATAGGCATCAAGGATTTGCGCATGGATGGCGCGCGCTTCGGGACGGGTGGCGAGAAAATAATGAGCATAGATATCGGCCCAGTTGAGCGAACACATGGCCACTGCCGGGATTGAAATCGCGGCCGCAGCTGCTAACGGGAGATACGGCACATCGGCCAACACCAGGTCCGGAGCGAGGCACGCAAGCGCCCGGGCCTCGTCCTGCACCCGGTGGTCCCACCCCGCGTGGAACTGCGCATACGCCGCGGCGGTCGCAGCCAGGTCGGCGTCCAACGCGGTGGACATCAACATGCCGACGTCGGTATTGCACGGTGTGAGTTCAAATTCGCCTGCAAACCGGCGCGCGAGTAAATCAGCGGGCAACGACGTCCGCAGGGTCAGGCGCAATTCCGGCTGCCGGCGGCGCCACGCGTTGACCACCGCGGCCGCCTGGGCGGCGTGACCGAATCCGTGCGACGAGAGGGCAACCAGGAGATGGGTCATGCGTGGACAGCCAGCGCTTCCGCCATACCGTTCGACTCAGGGGAAGGAAATTTTATCTGAAACGGATTATTTTTGTTCCCCCGGCGTCGCCGGGACGGGATCCGTTTTTTCAGTTATTTTTTCAGGTTTATTGGTAACCAGTTCGCTGGAGAGTTTTTGCGCCGCATCAATTTCCTCCGGCGTCATCTGCGCCCGAAGTACATCACGGCGTTTGACGGCCAGCGCATTGCCCTTCTCCGCGGCGCGCAGATACCAGGCGAGCGCCGTGACGTTGTTCTTCGGCATGTTGAAGCCGAATTCATACAGAATACCCATTTCCAGCTGCGCATCGACATTGCCTTGTTCCGCCGTCTGACGCATTTTCTCGAGCGAAGCGTCGTCGGCCGCGCTCGACATGCCGGTCGCGAACAAACATAGGATGAACACCACGGCTGCCTTTCTCATCAGGTCCTCCGATACCCTTACCCGAACCATCCCTCTTTACTATTTATAGACCTCAGATCGATGCCTCGGCAAGACGGTAGCGCCCAGTGCCCGAGGCGAATGCTATTTCGGCAATGGGCGCAGATAGCCGCAATGAACCCTGTTTCCTTGGGCGCTACGCCGCCATCTCCGAAGGGGCCGCACCGCCCGAGGCGATAGCTCTTTCGGCGGTGGTGGCCAGGCGGCTCAAAGTAACTTTCTCTCTTGTGTCGGCCCGGCGTCCTCCCTTCGAAGGAGCTGCGCCTCGGAAGGGAGTCGCCCTGCGCCTCGGGATCTGGCGGCTATCGGATATGCGCCAGAATGCCGTCGAGTTCGTCGAGGGTATTGTATTCGATCACCAGCCGGCCCTTGCCTTTGGCATTGTGGTGGAAGCGGACCTTGGTGCCCAGCGTTTCCGATAGCCGCTGCGCCAGCGCGCGGGTATCGGGGTCCATGCGCCCGCCGGATGATTTTTGCCCCGGAGGTTTTGCGAGCAAGCGGCGCACGAGATTTTCCGTCTCGCGCACGGACAACCCCTTGTCGACCACCTGCCGTGCCGTCTGGCTCTGTTGCTTGCCTTCGAGGGCCAGCAGGGCGCGCGCGTGCCCCATGTCCATACGGCCGTTGTCGAGCAGATCGCGCACGTCGCTGTTCAGCGTGAGCAACCGCAGCATGTTGGTGACGGCGGCGCGCGAGCGGCCCACGGCCTCGGCCACCTGCTGGTGTGTCATATGGAATTCATCGATCAGGCGCGTGAACGCATTGGCCTCCTCGATGGGATTCAGATTCTCACGCTGGATATTTTCAATAAGCGAGATGGCGATGGCCGCTTCATCCGGAATCTTGCGCACCACCGCGGGCACGGTTTCGAGACCGGCGAGTTGCGCCGCGCGCCAACGCCGTTCGCCGGCGATGATTTCATATTGACCGCCGGCCAACGGGCGCGCCACGATCGGCTGCACCACGCCCTGGGCCCTGATCGAGGCCGCGAGCTCCTCCAGCGCTTCGGGATTCATGTGCGTGCGCGGCTGGTATTTTCCGCGTTGCAGCAGGTCGATCGGAATCTGACGCAACTCTTCCCGTTCCACCGGCGTTTCGTAGGCGCTGAGCAGGGCGTCGAGGCCGCGACCGAGGCGTTGTGGTTTTTTAGTTATCATGCGGCCACCGATTTATGGTCGCGGCGCAGCATCTCGCCCGCGAGCGCGAGATAGGCCTGGGCGCCTTTCGATTGCATGTCGTACGCGATCACGGGCTTGCCATGCGACGGCGCTTCGGCAAGCCGGATATTGCGCGGAATGATGGTGCGATAGAGTTTGTCGCCGAAGTGTTGCTTCAGCTGCGCCGAGACCTCGTTGTCGAGATTGTTGCGTGGGTCGTACATGGTGCGCAGCAATCCTTCAATCTCCAGCGACGGATTCAGGGTTTCGCGAATCTTGCGGATGGTGTTGAGCAACGCGGTGAGCCCCTCCAGCGCGTAATACTCGCACTGCATGGGAATCATCACCGCTTGGGCCGCAACCAGCGCATTGATCGTGAGCAGGTTCAATGCCGGCGGGCAATCCACCAGCACGTACTCATACTGCGCGCGGATATTCTCGAGCGCAAGGCGCAGGCGGCGTTCGCGCCGGTCGATCTCGATCAACTCCACCTCGGCACCGGACAGCCGGCTGTTCGATGGCACCAGATCGTAACCGCCCTCGACGGTTACGAGCGCGGCCTCGATCGGCTGCAGGCCGAGCAGAACTTCATAAGTGGTGACGCGATGCGCTTCCTTATCGATACCGCTGCCCATTGTGGCGTTGCCCTGCGGGTCGATGTCGATCAGCAGCACGCGTCTTCGCGTCTTGGCCAGCGAGGCCGCCAGGTTGATGCTGGTCGTGGTCTTGCCGACCCCGCCTTTCTGATTGGTGATTGCGACGACCTTGCCCATCGGGCAGACACTCCTTCCCCATTAATTTGTCGGCGCCAGGATGACCAGATGCCGCGCGGCATCCAGGCCCGGTATGCGCAGTGCCCGCACTTCCGCCTGGTAGCCGTCCGTAACCGCTGCCAGTTCTTCCTGTGGAAACACGCCTTTCATGACCAGAAACCGGCCCTGGGTTGTACACAGGTGCCGGCTGGCGGCCAGCATATCAGGAATGGACGCGAATGCGCGAGCAATCAGCGTATCGAATTTTGTCTCCGGATGGAATTTTTCGACGCGCTCCTGCACGACCGCAACGTTTTTCAGCCCCAGGTCGTGCATTGCCTGGGTGGCGAAACGCGTTTTCTTGGCGTTGCTGTCAAGCAGGGTAAATTCGAGATCGGGCCGGGCCAGCGCCAGCGGTATACCGGGGAGGCCCGCGCCGGTGCCGATATCCAGCACCCGGGGACCATGCAGGAACGGCAGCACCGTCAGGCTGTCGAGCAGATGCCGCGCTACCATCTGCTCGGGCTCGCGCACCGCCGTGAGATTATAAGCCCGGTTCCACTTTTCAAGCAGTTCGAGGAATAGCACCAGCTTGGAGCGCACCGGGGAGTCGAGCTCAAGGCCCATCTCGCGTAAACCCTGCTGCAATTGCTTCTCAAGTTTCAAGCCATCCCTGCCTATATTTTTGAAGATTATTTCCTGTCTCCGGTCCCGGAATTCAGGCCGTTGCTCCACCGGCGCTACCGGGAGCGTCATTCGTGAACTAAGCTCGCCTTAGAGACCGGTTAAAATCGAGCCAACGGAGAAACCGTGAAAGTCGTATATTCAACCATTATTCTTGCCGCCCTGGTGGCTCCATTCTATGCGCCGGCGACCGAGAACGCCCCTCCGCCGTCCAGTGGTCGTGAAAACAGGGCGGAAAGCCCGTACCCGGGGGGCGGCGAAAGTCCGTCGGTGGCGCGGGACGGCCAGGTGACACATGCCATTTTCACCACCGCTGTAATCAACCGTGAGCCGATCGACAGACTTTCCAGCCTCACCAACGATAAGACCCGGGTCTATTATTTCACGGAAATTCAAAACATGGCCGGTCAGACGGTCCGCCATCGGTGGGAGTACCAAGGAGAGATCGTACTCGATTACCTCTTCGAGATCGGCACGGATTCGTGGCGGATTTACTCCGTCAAAACCCTCGACCCGGCATGGGTGGGGGAATGGAAGGCCTCGGCCGTTGATGCCGCGGGCAGCAGCCTGAGCGTTAACACGTTTACCTATCTGGAACAGCCGGGTGCCGAGGCGAGCACACCGGATAATACGATCGGCAGGCGGGCGGCGGGCAACGCGCCCTCAGACGTGGCGCACAAACCACCACAACACGATCGCTGAAAACAGGGCGAGCAGGGTGATCAGGCCACCCCAGAGACGGGGTTGGGTGCGTACCAGGTTATCGAGCGGGTAATGCGGCGTTTCGAGCGGTTTGGACGCCTGGCGCATTGATACCCAGCGATTGACGGTTTCGGCCCAGCCCCGCAGCGTGCCGAGTTGAAACAGCGCCATCAGCCCCACGACGAGCGCCAACACCGCTCCCAGCAGTATGACGATGATCGTGCCGATCCAAATCAGCTCCCATGCACCGCTCGAAAATGCCACGCCGCTGTAAAGGCGGGCGATCAGTCTGCCACCTTCCGGGATGCTGACCGCCGAAATAAAGATCGTCCCCTTGATCAGGATGAGCGCGGCGCTGACGAGCAGAATCGCGCCGAGTATGCGTGGATAACGCAGCAGGGTCCGATCCGTCTGATGCGGGGTGGCGAGCGGTTTGGTCATCGCGCGCGTTGAAATCCAGCGATTGGCAAAACTGAAAACGCCGCCCAGCTTTTGCGGTGCCACGAGCATCAACACCCCTATGAAAAAAGCAAACAGATTGCCGGCGATGAGCAGCAGGACCAGGTAATACAGCGGGCTGTCCGGGGTGATCGACATCATGTCGCCTCCTGTGCGATATCGTAGACGGGGTATGCCACCGTCCTTTCCAGTTTAGCCGTTGAGACAGGTCGTGCAGGCCTGCGCACTTACCCGAGGCGACACCTTTTTATATCGGCGGTGGCGGCCGTGCTTCGAAAAAGCATTGCCTCGGACGGGATCCGCGCGCCGCCTCGAGAGTTTGCACTAGGCGCTGCGGCGGCGCATGTGCACCAAGAGCAGCGAGACGGCCGCGGGCGTAATTCCAGAGAGGCGGCTGGCCTGACCCAAGGTGGCGGGGCGGTGCGCCGCCAGCTTTTGGCGCACCTCGATCGAAAGTCCGCGCACATTCTGGTAGTCGAAATCCGGCGGCAGCGCGGTTTCCTCGTGCCGCCGGTGCAGCGTAATCTCTTCCAGCTGGCGATCGATGTAACCGGCGTACTTGGCCTGGATTTCAAGCTGTTGCGCCACGTCAGGTTCGGGCACGGCGGAATCTTCGCCGCTCACGGACGTGAGCGCCGCATAAGAAACACCGGGACGGCGCAGCAGCTCCATGAGGGTCGCGGCGCGTGCCAGCGGCTGTCCGAACACGCGCACGGCATCCGCTTCGGTCAACGATTCCGGCGCGAGCCAGGTTTTATTCAAGCGTTCCTGTTCGTGCGCGATAGCATCACGCTTCTCGCTGAAACGCCGCCAGCGTGTCTCGTCGATCAGGCCGAAGTCGCGGCCGATCTCGGTCAGGCGCAAATCGGCGTTGTCCTCGCGCAAGGCCAGACGGTATTCGGCGCGCGAGGTGAACATGCGATAGGGTTCGGTCACGCCGCGCGTGATCAGGTCGTCGAGCATCACACCGAGATAGGCCTGATCGCGCCGCGGCCACCACGGTTCCAGTCCGCGCACCTGGCGTGCGGCGTTGAGACCGGCGATCAAGCCCTGTCCGGCGGCCTCCTCGTATCCGGTCGTGCCGTTGATTTGACCGGCAAAGAACAATCCCGCCAAGGCCTTGGTTTCCAGCGTGGGTTTCAGATCGCGCGGATCGAAATAATCGTACTCGATCGCATACCCCGGGCGCGTCAGCTCCGCGCGTTCAAATCCCTTGATGGATCGTACCAGGTCCCACTGCACGTCGAACGGCAGGCTGGTGGAGATGCCGTTCGGGTATACCTCGTGGGTGTTGAGCCCTTCGGGCTCGACGAAAATCTGATGCCGGTCCTTGTCGGCGAAACGCACGATCTTGTCCTCGACCGAGGGGCAGTAGCGCGGTCCCACGCCCTCGATCACGCCGGTGTACATCGGCGAGCGGTCGAGTCCGGCGCGGATGATCGCGTGCGTGCGTTCATTCGTATACGTGATGTGGCAACTCACCTGGCGCGGATGCTCATCGCGCGAACCCATGAACGAAAATACCGGCGTCGGTTCATCGCCCGGTTGTGATTGCAGCACCGTGTAGTCAATCGTGCGGCCGTCGAGCCGCGGCGGCGTGCCGGTTTTCAGGCGTCCGACGCGAAACGGCAGTGCGCGCAGGCGCGCGGCCAGCGCATTCGACGGCGCATCGCCGGCGCGCCCGCCCTGGTAGTTCGACAAGCCGATGTGAATCTTGCCGCCAAGAAAAGTGCCGGTCGTGAGCACCACCGCGCGGGCGCGGAATTCGATGCCCATTGCCGTCACGACACCGATGACGGCCTGTCCTTCCACAACCAGGTCTTCGACGCTTTGCTGGAACAGGGTGAGATGGTGCTGATTTTCCAGGAGCGCGCGCACCGCGGCCTTATACAGTGTGCGGTCGGCCTGCGCGCGCGTGGCGCGCACCGCCGGGCCCTTGCGCGCATTCAATATGCGGAACTGGATGCCGGCATGGTCGGTGGCGCGCGCCATCACCCCGCCGAGCGCGTCGATCTCCTTGACCAGGTGCCCCTTGCCAATGCCGCCGATCGCCGGGTTGCACGACATCTGGCCGACGGTCTCGATGTTTTGCGTGAGCAACAGGGTTTTGGCGCCCAGGCGCGCGGACGCCGCGGCGGCTTCGGTGCCGGCATGGCCGCCGCCGATGATGATGACATCGTAATGTTCCGGGTGCAGCATGGAATCAAAGACAGGCTAGGTGCGTGACATCATAGCAAGGATGCACCGAGGTGCCTATGCGCTCCGTCAATCTACAGGCGGGTTTAGTAGTGAAAATGGTCCAGTAATAATCCAGCTCCTGGACCACCTGGCGGAATTTATCGGAAGCGACCGGTTTGGAAATGTAACTGTTGATTAATGGCGATAGGCCTCGTGCACGTCGCGTTGGTCAACCGAACTTGTCAGCGCCACGACCGGTATGCCTTTCAGATTTACGTCCTCCTTCACGGTTTTCAGGATCTCAAGCCCGTCGATTTTGGGCCGCTTGAGATCGCGCAGGATCATGTCCGGGCGCGGGCTTTTCGCGGGGTCCTGGTAGTCGCCGCGGCGGTAGAGATAATCGAGCGCCTGCTCAGCGTCGCTCACGACGTGAACCGGGTTGGCCAGGCGGACTTCTTTGAACGCAAACAGGGTCAGCTTGAGTGTGCGTCGTTGTCCTCCACCGGCAAGATGTGGACCGGTGCCGCGGTCTCGCCCAGGCGGGACCGATTTCTTCGTCGATTTTTCGCTGCGCGACCACTTGAATCCTTTTAACCGCGGTCATCGTAGTGCGCAGGATGTCGGATCCCAAATCCATTTGGCGCCATCGCCTCGCTCCCTATCCTTAAAGAAAGCAATTTATTGAAAGCACGCACTGCATCGCCAACATGCATACTCTTGAATTAATGTTGGTCACCCCTTTTATTGGCAAGTCGCATGGTTATAGCCCGACTTTTCATGGGTCGGCCCCAGTTACTTGCCCTCCAGGAGACGGAACCGTCCGGAACGGGGATGTGCCACAGGCCCCACTTTGGGCTAGTCTTATGGCGATAGCCCGCTTCAATCGAATGGAATCGCCATGGCCCTTGCTCCCGAAAAACACGCAAAACCAGCCCATATCCTGGATACGGTGATCAACCGTATCGGGCACATTGTCCTGGGCAAGGAACACCAGGTGCGACTGGCGCTCGCCTGCCTGCTTGCCCGCGGTCACCTGCTGATCGAAGACCTGCCGGGCGTGGGCAAAACCACGCTCGCCCACGTGCTGGCCAAAGTACTGGGGCTGCAGTTCAAGCGCATCCAGTTCACGGCCGACCTGCTTCCGGCCGATATCCTCGGGGTGTCCATTTACCAGGCCGAAGGAAAAAATTTCGTTTTCCATCCCGGGCCCCTGTTTACCCAGCTGGTATTGGCGGATGAGATCAATCGCGCTACACCCAAAACCCAAAGCGCGTTGCTCGAGGCCATGGAAGAGCGCCAGGTTACGGCCGAAGGCGTGACCCACAAACTGCCCAAGCCGTTTTTCGTCATCGCGACGCAGAACCCGCATCATCTGATCGGAACCTTTCCGCTGCCCGAGTCACAACTCGACCGGTTTCTCATGCGCATCGAGATGGGTTACCCGGATCGCGCCGCGGAGCGCGCACTGCTGAAAGGCCGTGACCGGCGCGAGCTGGTTGAATCGCTACAACCCGTTATCGGCCCCGACACACTGGCGAGCCTGCAGCCGGTGGCCGCGTGCGTCCACGTGGCGGAACCGTTGCTCGACTACATTCAGAATTTGCTGGATGCCACCCGCCGCGCTGGCGCATTCGCCGAGGGGCTATCGCCGCGCGCCGGACTCTCCCTGCTGGCCGCCGCCCGATCCTGGGCCATGCTGGCGGGGCGCGACATGGTGCTGCCGGAAGACGTGCAGGCGGTGGCGCCGTCCGTGATCGGGCACCGCCTGCGTTCTCCCGCCGGCGATCGCGCGGTTTCTATCACGCGACTGCTTGAATCCGTGCCGATCCCCTGATGTCCGCCGTGCCTGCGCCCAATGACGTGGTGCTGGGGCGCCGGCAGCTGTTCATGCTGCCCACCCGCTTCGGGTTGCTGTTTGCGGCGCTGCTCGTGGTGCAGTTGCTCGCCGCCATCAATTACGGCAACGGGCTCGCCTACGCCCTGACCTTTCTGCTTGGTTCGCTGGCCGTGGTGTCAATGCTCTACACCCACCGCAATCTGATCCGCCTGCGACTGGTCGCCGGAATCTCCGCTCCGGTGTTCGCCGGCGAATCCGCCGTGTTCCGGATTAATCTCATGAACGACAGCGACACGCCGCGTTTCGGCGTCATCGTGATGCACGATAAAAACGCGGTCGCCCGCAGGGACATCATGGCGCGAAGCTCCGCCGCGATCGAGCTGCCGGTGCCGGCCGGGAAACGCGGTTATCTCAAGATGCCGCCCATTACCGTGACCACCCATTTTCCGCTGGGCCTGCTTTACTCGTGGTCGCGGCGTGTGGAGCTGAATCAATTTTGCCTGGTCTATCCGCGTCCCGCGGAACCCACGACGCGGCACACCCGCGCGCTGGATTCATTTGAGGCCACACAGGGACTTGACGCCGGCGGTGACGATTACATCGGCACCCGCGAATTTCGTCCCGGTGATTCGCCGCACCATGTTGACTGGAAGGCGGCGGCACGCGGCAAAGGCTGGAGCATCAAGCAGTTCGGCGGCGGCTATCACTGCTCCGTGTGGTTGGATTGGGACACGCTTGAGGGCCTGGATGTCGAACCGCGATTGCGCGTACTGACGCGCTGGGTGCTGGATGCCGAACACGAAGGCATGCTTTACGGCCTGCGACTGCCGGATAAAACCGTGTCACCTTCGAACGGCGAACATCATCAGCAGGAATGCCTGCGGGCGCTCGCGCTGTTTGGACTTAAGCCATGAACACCGTTCACGACCGGAGTGTGCTACTCAGTCTCCTGGTTGCGGGGGTCAGCGCAGTCGCGCCCCATGTGCCGGAAATGCCGCCGTGGATCGTGGCGGTGTTTGCCGCGGGCGCCGTCTGGCGCTATCTCATTGACACGCAGCGATGGCATCGACCGGGACGCTTCGTGCGTGTGGCGCTGATGGTGCTGGTGATCGTGGGGATTTTCCGACAATACGGCACGCTGCTCGGACGCGATCCGGGAATCGCGTTGCTGATCACCCTGCTGGGGCTGAAGTTTCTCGAGCTCAAAACCCAGCGCGATGCGGTGGTCACCCTGTTTGTTTATTACCTCGTCATTCTCGGCAGTTTTCTTTATTCGCAATCGCTGTGGCTCGGTTGCTGGGCGCTGGTTGCCGTGACCGCGAGCACGATGGCGCTTATGCATCTCATGCAGCCAACGGGACTCACCCTGTTTTCGCGTCTGCGACTGTCTGCCGTTATGCTGGCCAAGGCGGTACCGCTGATGATCGTCGTGTATCTCCTGTTTCCGCGCATCAGCGGCACGCTCTGGGGGTTGCCGGCAGACGCCTACAGCGGCCTGACGGGCATGTCCGACATCATGCAGCCGGGCAGTATCCGGAGCCTGAGCGAATCGTCCGAGATCGCCTTCCGCGCCACCTTTGAGGGCGCGCCTCCCCCGCTGCGCGAACTCTACTGGCGCGGGCTGGTGCTCACGGATACGAACGGACGCGGCTGGAGCCGGGCCGCCGCGTCCCCGGCGGAATCGATTTCGTTCACCCCGTTGAACGATCCGGTGACATACCAGGTAACACTCGAACCGAGCAACAAGCCGTGGATGCCGGCACTCGAACTGCCTGGCATGCGGCCGAAAGGCGCGCGCTACCAGCCTGACTTCACGCTGGAACACCGCGATGCGATTCGCGAACGCTTGAACTATACCCTGACGTCCTACACCCATTACCGCACCGGTGAACTGGCTGTCGCGGAGCGCGCGAAGACGCTGCGATTGCCCGGAAACGTCAGTCCGCGCACGCGGGACCTGGCCGAACAGTGGCGCCGGGAGAATTCGAATCCGGCCTCGGTGGCGTGGGCGGCGCTGAATTATTTCAACCGGGAGAACTTTGTTTACACACTTAACCCGCCCCTGCTCGGCGACAACCCGGTGGATGAATTTCTGTTCACCACGCGCCGCGGATTTTGCGAGCATTACGCGGCGGCATTCGTGACGCTCATGCGCGCGGCCGGCATACCCAGCCGCGTCGTCATCGGTTACCTCGGCGGCGAAGTCAACACGGCCGGGAATTATCTGATCGTGCGCCAGTCCGATGCGCACGCATGGGCGGAGATTTGGTCGCCGGAGCGCGGCTGGATGCGCGTGGACCCGACCGGCGCCATCGCACCCGAGCGCATTGAACTGGGATTTGACGCGGTGCGCCGACTCGAGCTGCAAGGCGTAGCGCTGGGCCGACTGCCCACCGATGCCGTATTGCGCGCGCTGCAGCTGGGTTGGCTTGAATACGTCGCGCTGCACACGCGCTGGTATTGGGATATCTCCCATTTGGCCTGGTACCGCTGGGTGGCGGACTACGGCAAGGAACGCCAGGAAAAATTTCTCATGTCCCTGGGCATTGAAAAAATTTCCTGGGGCCGGTTGTTCAGTCTGTTGCTCGCATGCGTGCTGCTGATCACCCTGGGGTACGCACTCGTGTTGTGGCGCACGAAGAAATCTTCTGATTTTGCGCTCGCGCTTTATCGGCGGTTCTGTCGAAAACTCGCGCGCGCCGAGTTAGTGCGCGCGCCCCATGAAGGCCCGCTCGATTTTGCCCGGCGCTGCGTAAACCGGAGACCCGATCTGAGCCAACAGGTGCGCATCATCACAGACAATTACCTGCGCGCGCGTTACGGCGCAACGGTGCAATCGGATACCTTGCGCGCGCTTAAGCGCGAAATAAGAAGATTTCAAGCATAGACAAAACGATCCGCGTGGATATTTATTTACCGATGCAAAAACTGGAAAAGATTCGCCCGAGCAGATCATCCGGCGTGAATTCCCCGGTGATTTCTCCCAGCGCCTGCTGAGCAAGGCGCAATTCCTCCGCCAGCAGTTCGCCCGCGCGCGATTCCTTGAGCTGTAACCGACCGCGCGCGATGTAAACTTGGGCGCGGCGTAGAGCGTCCAGGTGCCGGCGCCGGGCGATAAAAGTGCCCTCTCCTGCGGGTTGAAACCCCATGCATTCCTTGAGATGCCGGCGCAGCACATCGAGCCCGGCGCCCGTTTTCGCCGAGAGCGAGATTTCTGTCGCCTCGGGGGGGCCGGTAATCCCGGGTGCGCGCCCGGTCAAATCGATTTTATTGCGGATCACGGTACGGGAGAGACGGGGCGGAAGAAGTTTCAGTACTTCAGCCGGGATACTCCCGCCGAGCGTATCGTCCAGCACCAGCAACACCCGGTCCGCGCGCTCCATTTGATCGCGCGCGCGGCGGATCCCTTCGGTCTCGATCTCGTCGCGCGACGCGCGCAGACCGGCGGTATCCACCACGTGCAGTGGCATGCCGTCAAGGTGGATGCGCTCACGCAGCACATCGCGCGTGGTGCCGGGAATGGGACTGACAATCGCGGTTTCGGATTGCGCCAGCGCGTTCAGCAGGCTCGACTTGCCGGCGTTCGGCGGACCGGCCAGCACCACCGTCATGCCGTCGTGCAGCAACACACCTTGCCGTGTCGCGGCGTTCAGTTGATCAAGTTCTCGCGATAAGGTATCGAGCTCCTGCGTGAGGCGTTCATCCGCGAGGAAATCGATTTCCTCCTCGGGAAAATCGATCGCCGCCTCGATGTACATCCGCAGGCGGGTGACGCCTTCGACCAGCGCCTGCACGCGCCGGGAAAATTCACCCTCGAGCGACCGCATGGCCGAGCGTGCCGCCGATTCGGAGCCGGCCTCGATGAGATCGGCCACCGCCTCGGCTTGAGCAAGATCGAGTTTGCCGTTCAGAAACGCGCGCTCGGAAAATTCACCGGGGCGCGCGGCTCGCGCGCCAAGTGCGAGCGCGCGGTCGAGCAACATGTCCAGCACCACCGGGCCGCCATGTCCGTGAAGTTCCAGCACGTCTTCGCCGGTGAAGGAATGCGGTGCGGGGAAAAACAGTACCAGGCCCTGATCGATGGGCTGGCCGGCGGCGTCGAAAAATTTTGCGTACGTGGCGTGGCGTGCGCCTGGGAGTCGGACCAGCATGTCTTTAGCGATCGTGCGCGTCTGCGGGCCGGAGAGCCGGACGATGCCGATGCCCCCGCGTCCGGGTGGTGTGGCGATGGCCGCGATGGTATCGGTGCCCGCCACGGTATTTAGGCTATTTCGCCTGGCCCTCGACGACGCGGGTGATGCGCCACTGCTGCGCGATGGACAAGATATTGTTCACGGTCCAGTACAACACCAAACCCGCGGGGAAAAACAGGAAGAACACGGTGAACATGAACGGCAGGATCATGAATACCTTCTGCTGGACCGGATCGACCGGTTGGGGGTTCAGCTTTTGCTGCACGAACATCGATGCACCCATGATGATCGGCAGGATGTAATACGGGTCCTGGGCGGAAAGGTCCTTGATCCACAAAATCCACGGAGCCTGGCGCATCTCGACGCTTTCCAGCAGCACCCAGTAAAGTGCGATGAATACCGGGATCTGAATCACTATCGGCAAACAGCCACCGAGCGGATTGATCTTCTCCGTTTTGTATAGCTCCATCATGGCCTGATTAAGTTTCTGACGATCGTCGCCGTATCGTTCCTTCAGTGCTTGCAATCGCGGCTGCATCTTGCGCATGTGCGCCATGGATTGGTAGCTCTTTGCCGACAACGGATAGAAGGCCGCCTTGATCAGTACGGTGAGCACGATGATGGCCCAGCCCCAATTACCCAGCAGCCCATGAATGGCGGACAGCAACCAGAACAATGGCGCTGAAATTACCGTAAGCCAGCCATAGTCCACGGTAAGGTCCATCCCTTCGGGCAGGGTCTTGAGTATCTTGTGTTCCTTGGGGCCGACATAGAGACTCACTCCGATGATGCCGGTTTCACCCGGAGCCACTTTCGTCGGTGTGATATTTTTGAATCCAAGAACATAACGGGCGCCCTCCAGCACCATGGTATAAAACTCGTTGCGCTGATCCTTGGGCAGCAGCCACGAGCCCACGAAATAATGCTGCAACATGGCCACCCACCCGCCGGTAACCTCGCGCTTCAGCGGTTTGCTGGCCATGTCGTCGAGCGAAATCTTTTCGTACTTGTTCTCTGGCGTGTAGATCGCGCCGCCGGTATAGCTCGGGATTACGGTTAAGAAACCCCCCGTTTCCACGTGCCCGCGTTGAAATTGGCCATAGAGGTATCCAGCCCACTCGTTATGGGTGACATTTTTTACTTGAAACTCGAGATCCACCACATAGCTGCCACGGCGAAAAATATAAATCTTGGTGTACTGCACGCCATCGGGGGCGCGATAAGCGAGCGGTACCCGCAAAGAGTCCTGACCGTCCGTGAGAATGAAACGTTCGACATCGGTCGAGAAATTCGTTTTGTGATTCGGGAATTCGCCTTTCGATCCGATAAGACCCGACTGGGCCACATACAGATCTTTGCCTGCCTCCTGCATCAGCGGAAAGGGTTGTTCGGGTTTATTCAGTTCCACCGGATATTGGCGGAGATACAGTTCGCGCAGATCACCGCCGTAGGTATCGATGATCGCGTCAAACAGATCGGTGCGGACCTGAAGTCGACTGCCCCGGGTCAAAACCTCTGTGGGTCTGGGTGCCGGGCCGGTATCCGGGGCGGCGGTGAGTGCCGGCGCTTGGGGGAGATCGGGCGCGGGTGTCGAGCCGGCGGAAGGCGCCGTTTTAGTGGTTGCGGGTGGCGCCGAAGTCGCCGTGCTCCCGGGACCGACAGTTTTTTCCTGCTCCCAGGCCTGCCAGATGAGCATCAGGACCATGGCGAGCGCAAAAAACAGAAACAGACGTTGATTATCCATGTTTGGCCGTGGGCATTCGCCCGGCGCGGTCTGCGAGTGGAACCGGATCGTATCCCCCGGGATGCCACGGGTGACAGCGGGCAAGCCGGCGCGCGGCGAGCCATAATCCGCATGCCGTGCCGTGTGTTTCGATGGATTCCGCGGCGTATTGGGAGCAGCTGGGATAGAACCGGCAATGGTTGCCCAGCCAGGGGCTCAGAAGATAGCGGTATCCGCGGATAATGCCGATCAGGATCTGTTGCACTGAAGTTCGACCTTTTCCCAAAATTGATCCAATGATGTTCGCAACACGGCGGTCTCTGCCCCGCCCGCCTTCGGGCTGGCTACGACCACAATATCCAGCCCGTTCAGTCTTTGCTGGCTACCACGGAATGATTCGCGTATCTGGCGCTTGACGCGGTTGCGAACCACCGCCCGGGGAGACGTCTTGCGGGAGACGATGATACCCAATCGCCCGTGGGGACGAGGGGTGCGAAGCGCGTAGACACCAAAAAAAATATCGCGCCACCGCCAATCGCTTTTCAGAGTCGCCGTGTATTCCCCCGGCCGCAGCAGCCGATGCGACTTGGGCAGTCCGCTGCGGGCATTCGTCAATCTAAACGCCCAGTCGGGTGCGACCCTTGGCGCGGCGCGCGGAGATTATCCGTCGGCCACCCTTAGTTTTCATGCGCGCGCGAAATCCGTGTGTGCGTTTGCGTTTAAGCACGCTTGGCTGATATGTACGTTTCATCGGGTTCGGTTCTTAACTCGTTGTTGGATTGTCGCCGCGGTGTTTAATCCCGCAGCAAAGGGCGGCAAACTTACTGCCTCCCGTCAACGTTTGTCAACAGAATATTGCGCTAACTGTTTGTAATCACAGATGTCGGATTCTTCCTGTGGATAACTCATCGGTTAGCGGTTAGACTTCACTCTCCTCTTGTAAGCGTAAATTAAAACTCGAATGTGATGTCGCCCGTCTGGAAAAAGTGCCTGGAACGGCTCGAGGAGGAACTGTCTGCACAACAGTTCAACACTTGGCTGCGCCCGCTGCATGCCGTTCAGGATGGCCAGTCACTTCGCTTGCTGGCCCCGAACCGGTTTGTCATGGATTGGGTCCGTGACCGCTTTTTTGAACGTATTGCGGAACTGACCGGCGAATACAGCGGGGGGGCGCTTACGGTACAAGTTGAGGTAGGAAGCCAGTTACGAATAAACGACAGTGTGCGATTATCGAAAGCTGTCAGTACCCGTCCGGCGGCAACCGCTGCCACGCGATTACCTTCCATTATCGGGCGTCTGGATCCCGAATTTACGTTTGAAAATCACATAGAAGGGAAATCCAATCAGCTGGCGCGGGCGGCAGCGAAACAGGTCGGCGAAAATCCTGGCGGGGCGTTTAATCCGCTTTTTATCTACGGCGGCGTGGGCTTGGGGAAGACACATCTCATGCAGGCGGCGGGTAACCTGATGCTAAAGCATCAACCGGAGGCCACCGTGGCCTATATTCACTCCGAGCGTTTTGTCGCCGACATGGTTAAGGCGCTGCAGCATAATGCGATTGGAGAATTTAAGAAGTTATATCGAAATCTCGACGCTTTGTTGATTGACGATATCCAGTTTTTTGTCGGCAAGGAACGGTCTCAAGAAGAGTTGTTCCATACTTTCAATGCATTACAGGAGTCCAAGCGGCAGGTTATCATCACCGCAGATCGTTTTCCCAAAGAGCTAGTTGGGGTTGAGGAACGTCTAGTTTCGCGTTTCGGTTCTGGTTTAATCGTCTCGATTGAACCGCCTGAATTAGAAACGCGAGTGGCCATACTGATCAAGAAGGCGAAACAAGAAAGTGTAGAGCTCCCGGAGGATGTCGCTTTTTTTATTGCCAAGCGAGTTCGGTCAAATGTCCGTGAACTGGAAGGGGCGCTCCGCCGCATCCTTGCCAGCGCCTTCTTTACCGGTAAGGCGATCGATGTCTCCCTCGTGGGTGAGAGTCTCAAGGATCTTATTTCTTTCCAGGAACGTTTGGTTACGATAAATAATATCCAGAAAACAGTCGCTGAGTATTTCAAAATCCGGGTTTCAGATTTGCATTCGAAGAGCCGCTCACGCCACGTTACGCGCCCACGCCAATTCGCCATGGCGTTATCGAAAGAACTAACTGACCACAGTCTGCCTGAAATAGGCGATGCCTTTGGGGGCCGCGACCATACTACGGTATTACATGCCTGCCGCAAGGTAGTGGAGCTTAAAGCAAAGGATTCGCACGTTAATGAAGATTACAGCAACCTGCTCAGGATACTCACTACCTGATTATCAGGTTTACTTTTCTGGTGATAACTATGTGAATGGTATTTATAGAATCCCAGCATCCCGGTATTATTCAAGTTCTATTGCTGTTACTCACAGGCGCAACACTCGATACACACAAAGTTGCCAGACCCAAAATAACTTGTGTTACCGTTGCAGAATGAGTTACACACAGATTAATAGCTCAATAACTACTACTACAGAATTACATATATAACACCAGAACAAACAACATACGAATGCAAATAACACTTACACGCGAAGAATTGCTTAAACCACTAGGATATGTCGTGGGCGTTGTGGAACGCCGGCAAACACTTCCGATCCTTTCCTATGTGTTGATGCGAATTCAGGACAATGAACTCACTCTGACTGGCACGGATTTGGAGATTGAAATTATTGCTAAAGTAAAGGA
>Ga0209640_10001209_pt1 | contig 21534 bp, 19 predicted proteins | sample RifCSP10_1_FD_184018 | JGI IMG/M metagenome (GOLD analysis project Ga0209640, IMG submission 184018) | Soil microbial communities from Rifle, Colorado - Rifle CSP2_sed 10_1 (SPAdes) (version 2) | ecosystem: Environmental > Terrestrial > Deep subsurface > Rock core/Sediment | place: Rifle...
AGCGACCGTCTGGGCGACCGGCAGCGTGGTGCTGAGCACGATGGCCATCACGCTCATCGCCACGAGCAGCGCGGCCATCGTGTAACCGCGCTCGCCGGTGCCGGCGCGGCCACGCCGCATTAGAACGTCCCCAGCAGAATCTCCGTCGTGGCGACGACGGTCTGTCCGTTTGTGAGCCGAATCGCAACGCTTACGACCCGAGCACTATTCGCGCCAGACGTATAGATGTGGGACGTGGTGCTGCCGTTCGTCGTGAGGGTCGCGCCGTCTCCGAAACTCCAGTCGAACTGCACCGGCTGCGCTGCTGGATCGTTCGCGGGGCTGATCGTGGCCGTGAACGTCCACCGCTGACCGACGGCTGGTACAGCGGCGTCGGCCACCGCGGCCAGATTTGGTACCACGGTCAGGAGCGGCGTGACAGTCACCTCGTTGCTCGACACTGCGCCAGCCTGGGCTGTCACCTTCGTGGTTCGATCGGTGGTCAGCGTCGTTCGTGCCTGGCCGCTTGCGTCGGTCAGGGCGGTCAGACTCCCCAACTGACCAGCGGACGCCAGGAACGTTACCGTGAGCCCCGGCAACGATCCGCCGTTGTCGCTGACCACTGTGGCCAGGAGGTTGACGGTGCCCCCGCCCGGCGGCACCGTCCCCGGGTTGGCCCCGAGCAGCACCGTCTTGACCGCCGCAGCGCCTACCGTGATCTGCACCACGTTACTGGAAGAGGCGCCAGCACCCTCACCTGCCGTCCCCCCGACGGCACCCGACGTGGCCCGCACTTCCGCCACGCCGGACGCGTCTCCGGCGAGGAACGTGGCCACCGCGTACCCGTTTCTCGTCTGGGCCTCCAGCGGTTCGACGCGACCCAGATTGGCAGTGAAGCGGACGGTCGTGCCGTTCTGGACCGGAGTGCCGCTCGACTCGGCCACGAACGCAGTGACCTCCGTGCTTCCACCGGTCGGCACCACGACGCTCGCGGCCGTCAGGGTGACGGTCGAATCGGTAGGCGCCAGCAGCGGCAGGCTATGGCAGCTCGCAACAGCGAGCGCCAACATCATTGAGAGTCCAACGCAAACCCGGCTTGCCATCGTCATTCCCATTCCGAGTACGGTTTGCCGTCGATGTCCATCTGGTCGGAACCGCTCTTCACGTCGGAAATCCCAGGCTCCGCAGATGGGTTGCCAGGATCGAACTCCGACGGAATCTCCTGCCATGTCTCGACCGAGTCCGTGATGTCTTTCGCTATGCTCCTCAAATACTTCTCCGTGACCAGCGCATCGAGGCTCGGCGGGTACTTCCCCTTGTCGGCGTAGTACTCGTCGATGGCCTTTCGCATCTCGAAGAGGTTCTTCGTCAGGGCGGCTTCCCTCGCCCGCCTGACGCTGTTGCCGTACAACGCCAGGGAGACCCCCGCAAGCAGGACGATGAGGACCATCACGATGAGCAGCTCGAGCAGCGTGAAGCCCGGCTGGCCTCGCCTCAGACCAGCGAAGGGCTCCGCCCTTGATATCCCGGCAGAGCCCTTGGCTGGTTGCCAGTATCTCCTGGCGCGCTCCGCGCGCCTTGGACCGCTCTGCGGGGCACAACGAGTACGAAATTCGCGCAACGAGCCGCATAGCGGTCCAACGCCCCATCGCACCCACGCATTCTGGTGCCGTCCCATCACTGCGCTACCAGTCCTTGTACTTCGTGCCGTCGAGCCCCGTCCCGTTGCTCGTCGAGTACACGTCGAACACGTTGTCCCCGCCCCAGGACGTGGAGTCGGGCTCGTCCTGATAGGAACGCAGGCCCCACTCCGTGCTCTTGATCATCGGGTCCATCGGCACGCGGCGCAGGAACTTGAGCTTCCTGCCGCTGGCGTCGTTGGCCACGGAGACGCCCTCCACCAGGGTTTCGAGGTCTGGAGGGTACCCCTCGCTGCCCGCTTCGAGCTCGCTTGTCGGGATGAGGCCACGGTCAACCGCGTCTTTGAACCTGTCGATCGCCGTGCGCATCTCCCGCAGGTTACGCCGCAGCTCGGCCTCGCGCTGCCGCTGCGCGGTGATCTGCGCGAGCGGCATCACCGTGGCCGACAGGATCAGCAGGATCGTCGTCACGACGACCAGCTCGACGTACGTGAACCCGCGCTGTCCGGCCATCACGGCACGCTCACCGCCGGCACCGGCGCAAACTGCAGACTGACGGGACTGCCGTTGGGGCCGGTCGCAGACCCGGTGACCACGAGGTTGGCGGGGCCGGCGCCGATCGCGTCGAACAACAGGCCGGCCAGGAGCCCCGTACCGGCCACACCGGTCACGTCGGCTCGACGCACGATCACGATGTCGACTCGCCCGCCAGCCGGATCCGCCTGCTGGCTGAAGGACGCGGCGACGCCGCCGGCCCGCATGAAGCTGCCTTCCTGCACGTTCACCAGCCGGAGAACGGCCGGGTTGTAAGACACCGTCAGCGTGACGCCCGAGAGCTGCGAGGCTCCCGTAATTGACAGCGGAACCAGATAGGGGCCACCACCCTGGCGGAACTCGGGGCCCGACACGGCCATCACGACCTGACCGGCCGACGCTGCCGCGGGACCTGGCACCGTCGAACTCCCCGGAGCGGCGCCCACGGGAGGCACCTGCGGCGCTGCGACGGGCGCCGGAGTCGTCGCCTGCGGCGCTGGCGTCGCCGCCCCGGCTGGCGCCGCGTCGGCCCCGGGAATCGGCGCGATGAGCGGCGGTGGCCCGCTCAAACCCAGATTCGTCTGCGTGCCGATGTAGATGGGCGCGAGGTCCTGTGCCGTGTATTCCCGGGTCCGAACGATGCGCGGCGTCAGCAGCATCACGATGTCGCTCTGCTCCACGCTGTTGTCGTTGCTCGAGAACAACTGCTTGATGACCGGAATTCGCAGCAGCCACGGGACACCCGTCAGCAGCTTGCGCTGCCGTTCCTGAAGCAGGCCCGCCAGGAGCGTCGATTCCCCTTCTCGAAGCCGCAGCTCGGTCTCGACCTTCCGCGACCCGAACGAGGGAAGCTCCTGGTCGGCGATCGTGATGCCGGCTCCAAGGGTGCTGCTTTCAATGACCAGTTTCATCAGGATATCGCCCTCGATGGTCACCCTCGGCGTCATCTGAACCGTCACGCCGACGGGACGGTACTCGAAGGACGTCAACGGATTGAAGTTCGCCCCACCTTGCGCCAGCGGCGTGAAGGTCGTCGACGGCACAGGGATGTCTTCACCAAGATTCAGCTTCAGCTCGGCGCCTTCGGCCCCGCGAAGCTGTGGCTTGGCGATCACCTTGGTCTCCTGATCGCTCTCGAGAAACCGGACGACGGCGGACGGAACGCCGAAGTAGAAGTCGTTCGCGCTGATCCCGCGCGACACCGTATTGGCATTGAACAGCGGGGGGCCGGTCGCCGGGGTCCCGGTCGTGGGGGCCGAGGCGGACCGGGGATCGACTTCGGGTGAAAACACCGCGTTGAGCGCGTACGACCCCAGGTCCAGCCCGAACTGCCTCGTGCGGCTCCGGCTCACCTCGAGGATCTGCACGTCGACCACGATCTCGGCCCGCGGCTTGTCGAGGCTCTCGATCACCCGCTCGATGATCCCCATCATCGTCGTGGTGGCCCGGACGACGATCGTGTTCGTCGTCTTGCTCGGCGCAAGCGCCGGCCGCAACTGCTGCCCGGTCGTCTGGGTCAGCTGCGTGATCGCCTGCGCAATCTCAGTTGGGTCTCCGTAGGAAATCGGAAAGGTGACGACGACCATCTCCTCGTACTGCTGGCGTTTCTGCGCCGTGTCCTGGATGACCATGATGGTCTTCGGGTTCATCACCTTGTAGAAGAGTTGATTCGCCGTCGTGATCTGCTGCAGCGCCTGCTCGAGGGTGACGTCGGCCAGGGTCACCGAATACACGCGGTCCTGGAACGCGCTGTCGTAGGTGATGTTGATCCCGGTTCCCGAGCCGATCGAGTTGAAGATGTCACGCAGGCTCGCCTGCGTGAACACGATCGGCTGAACGATCGTGTTGAGATTGAACAACGGAGGCGCCGCTCCGGCCCGCCCGGCGTCGCGCATCTGCTGGGCGGTGGGTCGCGGACGGGAAGCCTCGATCTGGTCGCGAATCGTGCGTTCGAGATCCAGCACCTTGGACGCAATCCGTCTGTTCGATGGGTCGAACTCGCTCGCGCGCCGATACTCGCGCAGCGACTCTTCGAGTTGTCCTCTGGCTTCGGCGCGCTGCGCTCTGTCGAGGTGATCTTGCGACGCGCTGATCATCGCCCGCTCATAGGCGATTCTGTACTCGGGGTTCGTGGGCTCGCTCTGCAGGGCCTGACGGTAGTGCTCGACGGCGGCGTCCCAATCGCCGCCACGCGCCGCCGATTCGCCCCGCCCGAAGGCGCGACCGGACGCGCAGCCAGTCACGAGGACGGCCACGACCACGACTGCAGCGAAGCTGGCGTATGAATGTCTCATTGTCCTGACAGTCGAATCGTCTGCCGCCCGCGTCCGTCCACGTAGATCAGGTCGGCCGAATCAACCCCAATCCGCAGTACGCGATACCGCCCCTCGATGATATCGCCCTCTCTCCCGTTGAAGACGTTGCCTCGCCCGTCGCTCAGCACGGCGACCCTGGGCACCCGGCCCGCCTGATCCAGGTAGCCGATGTAGCGAAGTGGAATCGGCGGAGGCGGAACCGGTGGGGGCGGTCCAGTCGCGATGGGCGGGCCCGCAGGCCCCCGTGCGATGCGCTGCGCGGATGGAGCCGGGCGAGGTGCGAATTGAAACAGATTCCGTTCGAGCGCGCGCCTCCCTTCTGCCCGCCCCTCCAGCAATTCGAGCCGGATGTCTCCGACGACGTCGCCGCGACCACCCGACTGCACACCTGCCGCTCCTGGTACCGCCGTGCCGCTGCCCGCGATGTCCGCGGCCGGTCTCTGCCACAGCACGAGAGCGATCCCGATGGCGATCAAGAGACCGAGCAGCCCGAGCTGGCGGCGAGTCTTCGGCGTCACGGATTGCCGTTCCGGAAATACGTCGACAGTTCCAGCTTCAGCTCGAGCGTTGCGTCGTCCTCGGCGCCCTCCGAGAGCGCCACGTTGTCGATGACCACGAACTCGGGCGCTGTCTCGATCTCGTGGATGAAGATGCGAATATCCGCATAGCTGCCCGACAGGTCCACCTTCACCATGAACTTGGTCAAGTCGCTGCCCCGCTCGACCACCGGCTCGTACGTCCCTCTCTCGTAGTCCAGGCTCGATTTCGCGGCCAGCCGGGCCAGGCGGGCATAGGTCAGTCGGCGAGCCCCTGACAGGTCCCGCGCGAGCACGCTGGTGTAGAACGTCCCCAGCTCCTTCAACGCCCGATCCCTGCCCGTGAGCGTCCCGCTGGCTGACGTGAACTCGGCCTGCGCCGCCGCCTGAGCCTCTTCCGCCTTCCGCGTTCTCTGCTCGACGTTGGCCACATCGTTCCGCAGCGGCTGCACGAGAAACAGGAACACGGCGACGTTGACGACAAGTCCCGCCGCGAGGATGTATAACGTCCGCCGGCGCTCGGCGACGACACGGCTGATGAGCGTCATGGACTCACTCATCGGCGGCTCCCGACTGCTTGGCAGCCTCACTGCCCGGTTGGCTCAGCCCGGCCGGTTGCGTGTACTCGCCCTCGACGACCGCTTCGATCAGGCCATCGGAGTCGACTCGATCCTGGGGCGCGAGAACGGCGTTGAACCGGTCCGACTTCTCGAGCGCGTCCAGAAAGGTCTCGAGGTCCTGCACACGCCGGGCGAGGACTGAGAGGCTCACGACGAACCGGCCATCCCTGTCCACACGGGACTGAAAACCCGTGAGCCGCACGTTCTCGGGAAGCGCCGCCTCGAGCTGCGCGAACAAATCCGTCCACGAGAACGCCCTGAGATCAATGATGGCGTTCGCCTCCTGGGCCGCCTCGGCCACCTGGGTCAACTCCCGGGTGTCGATCCGCTCACGAATGCGTCCGGCCTCCACCCGCAGCCGGTCGGCCTCCGACTCGGCTCGGGCCGCACGCGCGCCCAGTGCACGCTCGCTGGCGGTGAGCCGCACCAGTTGAAACAGGTTGCCGATCGTCATCAAGACGACCAGCACGGCCAGGGCGCCAAGCGCCACCTGGACCGCCCGCAGGTTGTAGAAGGGACGCGTCGAGAGGTTCGTGCGCAGCATCAGACCGCCACCCCCTCCCGCTGTGATCTCAGCAACATCCCTACCAGCGGCGCGAGGGTCGCCATGAGCTCGGGCGTCGCATGGATCCGGTTGGTCAGGGCGGCGCCACAGGTCGGATCGATTGGCTCGACGACCGTGCCCATCCGCTCCTCGAGATTGCGCCGCGCCAGGTCGACGGCGCCGGGGATCCGCCCGATTCCGCCCAGCAGAATACGGCTGAAGCCGCGCCCTTCCAGACGGTCCTGGTAGTACATGGCGGTCTGGTGCACCACGTCTTCGAGTGCCTCGGGGTCTCCTTCCGCCCGGTTCCGGAAGAAGATCATGTCGTCGCGGCGCAGGATCGCGATCGAGGTGTACTCCGGCCGCATGTGAACGACCAGCCAGTCGCCCGCCGTGCCCAGACCAGCGCTCAAGAAGAGGTTGATCACGCCGAACGTGGACGTGTCGACGAGGCCGGCTTCGACACCCGCCTCTTCACACACGCTCTCGTATTCCCTGACGATCTCGCGCCGCGCCACGACGACCACGAACTCGCTGCCGTCGGCCCGGCGCGCGCCAGGGGTATAGGTCAGACAGGCATCCTCGATCGGAAACGGCGTGGACTTCTTCACCTGCCAGCGAATCAATTGCCCGAGGTCGTCGCGGCGGGCCGGTGTGCGCTCGAAGTGGACGAGCGACACCTTCGTCGCAACGTCGGGAATGACGAGCGCGACACGGGCCGGCTTGACGCCGATGCTCTGGCACGCCGCACTCACCGCGCGCACCACGGTGGGCCGGTCCGTGATATTCGAGGTGTTCAGGGACGCCGTGACCGCGCCAGCGGGGAGCGGTTCGACGGCGTAGCCCTGGACGACGGCGCTCGACCCGCGCCCACCCAGGACGGCAATCGACACCCCCGAAGGGGAAATCTCGATGGCCGCCTCGAGCGGCGGGCTCGCGAACAAGGAAGTCAGAAAGCTCATTCGACGAACGTCACCTTGTTGATCTCACGGAGCGTCGTGAGACCCGTGAGCACCTTCTCGACCGCCGACTCTCGCAGAAACCGCATGCCCTCTTCGTGGGCGGCCTTCTTGACCTCGGATGCAGGACGCCGCTCGAGGATCATCTCGCGAATCCGATCGGACAGGTCGAGCAGCTCGCAGATCGCGGTGCGCCCTTTGAAGCCGGTGCCCCCGCACTCGACGCATCCGGGGCCCTCGTAGAACTTGTGCGTCTGCGCGAGCTCCGCCGGCAAGCCAGCCTCTGCGAGCGCTTTCGGCTCGACCCGCGCCGGCCGCCGGCAGTGCGTGCAGATGAGCCGCACCAGCCGCTGCGCCATGACGCAGTTCAGGGCCGACACGAACTGGTAGGGTTCGACGCCCATGTTCAGGAACCGGCCGAGCACGTCGACGACGTTGTTGGCGTGCACCGTGGTGAACACGAGGTGACCCGTCAGCGCGGACTGGATGGCGATCTGCGCCGTTTCCGGGTCACGAATCTCGCCCACCATGATCTTGTCGGGGTCGTGCCTCAGGATCGAGCGGAGCCCCCGCGCGAAGGTGAGCCCCTTCTTCTCGTTGATCGGAATCTGCGTGATCCCGCGCAGCTGATACTCCACGGGGTCCTCGATCGTCACGATCTTGTCCTCGACCGACTTGATCTCCGACAGCGCCGCGTAGAGCGTCGTCGTCTTGCCGGACCCGGTCGGCCCCGTCACGAGCACCATCCCGTACGGCTCACGGATGTACTTCCGGAAACGGCGCAGCTCCTGCTCGGGGAAGCCGAGGATGTCGAGCTTCAGCTCGGTGAACTTCTCGCTGATCGACTCCTTGTCGAGGATGCGGATCACGGCGTCCTCGCCGTGCACGCTCGGCATGATCGACACGCGGAAATCGATCGTCTTCCCGGGCATCTTGACCTTGAAGCGCCCGTCCTGCGGGACTCGTTTCTCGGCGATGTCGAGCTCGGCCATCACTTTCACGCGCGAGATGATCGAGCTGTGAAACTGCCTTCCGATCGGGCGCATCGCCGGCTGCAGGACTCCATCGATCCGGTACTTCACGTGGACCGCATCGTCGCCCGTCTCGATGTGGATGTCGCTGGCACGGCGCTGAATCGCCGTGTAGATCGTGGAGTCGACCAGCTTGATGATCGGGCTGATGTCGCTCGTCAGGCGCTCGACCGTCAGGCTTTCCTCGCCGGTCTCGTCGTCCTTCAGCACTTGGAGCTCGAAGCCTTCGCTGGCTTCTTCGAGCACGCGCTGCGAGCTCTCGCTCTTCTTGAGAATCGACTGGATCGCCGACGGCACTCCGACGGTGACCCGTATGGGCGTGCGGAGGATCACCCCGAGTTCATCGATCATCGGAAGATCGGTCGGGTCCGAGACGACGATGACGAGCGCCTTCCCCTCGCGCCGGTGCGGCACGAACCCGTATCGCAGCATCAGATCCGCCGGAATCGCCCGGAACAGGTCCTGGTCGATCCGGAACTCGTTCATGTCGACAAACTCCAGCCGGTAGCGTGCCGCCAGGGCCTGGGCGCGCACGACTTCCTCCGGAAGGTTCCCGGGATCCGGTACTGGCAACGGGTTGGTCTTCGCGGTTGCCATCAGATGAGCGAGCTCAGCTCGAACAGCGGCATATAGAGCGATAGTACGACGACGGCGATGACGATGCCCATCATGACCAGGAGCGCCGGTTCGACCAGCGTGATGAAGCGGCCAACCTCGGTCTCGACCTCCTCGTCGTAGAAGTCGGCGAGGCTGTTGAGCATCTCCTGCAGCGCGCCCGTGGACTCACCGACTTCGATCATCTTCACCGCCACGTCAGGGAAGACCATCCGCTCCCGCAGGCCCGCGGCGAATCCCGAGCCCTCCTGCACGCGGAGGCGTACGCGATCGAGCTCCCGCGCGAGGTACCGGTTCGAGACGGATCGGACGCTGATCTCCAGCGCGTTGACGAGCGGTATGCCGCCCCCGAGCAGTGTCGCCAGCATGCGCGCCAGCTGGGAGGTGAAGAACTTGCGCGACGTCTCTCCCACCCAGGGTATGTCGAGCAGCCACCGGTGCAGCCGTTCACGCTGACCGGGCTGGCGCGTCCACACCATCGCGCCGACGACGAGTCCCACCACCGTCAGCACGATGAGCCCGACATTGCTGACCACCGCGTTCGACAGCGCGACGACCACGCGCGTCGAGAGGGGCAGCGGCTTCTCGAAGTTCCCGTAGAACTCCGAGAACGCCGGCACCACCCTCAGCACGATGATTCCGACGAGCACGACCATCATCGCGACGAGAATCGCCGGATAGATCAGCGCCGAGATGGTCCGGCGGCGGACAGCCCCGACGATCTTCTCGTAGCTGACGTAGCGGCGGATCACCGTGTCCAGGTTGCCGCTCCGCTCGCCCGCGAGGAGCGAGGCCGAGTACACCGCGGGGAAGAGGGTCTGGTGCTCGGCGAAGGCGTCCGACAGCGCGGCGCCGCTCTTGACCTTGTCATGAACGCTGTCGAGCACCGTCTTGAACGTCTTGTTCGCGATACGCTGTCGAAGGATGTCGAGCGACTGGACGAGCGGCATCCCCGCCTTGAGCAACGTCGCCAACTCCTGATTGAAGACAATGAACTCGTGGCTGCGTATCCGTTGCCGTCGCGTGCCGAACGACAGGGACAACCCCGCCCGCCGGAGGGAGAGCACGTACAAGCCCTTCTCCTCCAGATCCCGGCGCAGATGGGCTTCGCTGTCGGCGATGTAGAGGCCTTCTACGATCTCGCCGGCAGCCGTGCCGAGTCGACAGCGAAACTCCATTGTCTCAGTTTAGACCCGCTGCGTACTATTTCGGCTCCACGTAGGCGCGGAACACCCGGACCCCGAGCTGCCGGGTGTCGGAACTCTGGAGAGCCGCCACATCGGCTGGAATGAAGGTCTTGTCGGTTACGACTCTCACGACGACTGTTTGGCCGTCGCCCAGGTGGGCCTCTTCCAGTGAAATTCTGCGCAATGCCGCGACGCCGGGTGTCAGGTCGAAGGTGTCGACCACCGCGTCGCCGAGCTTCACCTCGACGTGCTGCGGGACGGGGAACACCTGCGCCGGTTGATCGAACCCCAGCACCAACTCAGCCTTCCGCCTGGGATTCGGGAACGACAAGGCACCCGATTTCGTCGACCAGCGCCATTCGAGGCCCGCCGCTCTGTCCGTCTCCACGGCGTGCCACCCCTGGTCGAAGCTGACAGCGTACGGGTCGACTTCATCCCGTATCTCCAGCTTCCCTACCGTGACGGCCCGCGGCTCGAAGACGTCACCGGCCAGCGGCACGCGTTCGCCACTCGAGCGGGAGTAGAGCCCGACCACGACAAGTGCCGCGCCGCGGTAGCGCGATGCGGGTGCGAAGATCGACTGCGTGTACTCCACTGTCGACGCCGGCTTCCATGCCCGCGTCGGCGTCGGCGGGTCGTGATCGGCAGTGCCGACCATCTTGTCGTCCGCGTCGATGAAGTGAACGAACACCGTGTAGTCCTCCGCGAACGCCGGCGCGTCGGGAGCGACGGCGAAACGAAGGGTCACGTCAAAGGGCCTGCCGGGCACAACCGTTGCGGGGCTCGTCGCCAGCGACGGTGTGACCACCGGTCGCTCCTGGTCGGGGGCCGGGCTCGAGCAGTCAAGGGCCGATCCACAAAGAATCAGCGCCAGGACGACCGGATGCTTTGCCATCGGTCTGGAATGATACTATCCCCCGCATGTCATCCGACGCGCTCGGCATGGTGGAGACCCGCGGCCTGATTGGCTCGGTCGAGGCGGCTGATGCCATGGTGAAGACCGCCAATGTGGTGCTGGTCGGCAAGGAGTACATTGGCGCCGGCTACGTGACGGTGCTCGTCCGGGGCGACGTGGGCGCCGTCAAGGCCGCCACCGACGCGGGGGCAGCGGCGGCTCGACGCGTGGGCGAGCTCGTGTCGGTGCACGTCATCCCGCGCCCGCACGCCGAAGTCGAGCGCATCCTCCCGAAGCCGTAGCGGCCCCACGACGATTCCGCTCGACTGAGACTCCCGGTCGTCAGACGAGGGGGAGTTGGGCCTTTTTGGGAGTTGGGAGTTTCCAGGTCCATGGCTGTCCCGGACACAGCACCGCACACTGACAAGGACCTCGCCTCCATCGCGCAGTCCCGGGCGCTCGCCCGTGCGGCCCGCCAGGCGCAGCCGCTGCTCGCCGAGCTCAGTCAGGAACAGATTGACGCCATCGTCACGGCCATGGCGGACGCGGTCACGCTCCAGGCGGAAGCTCTCGCGCGACTCGCCGTCGAGGAGACGGGCTACGGTGTCGTCGCCGACAAGGTGCAGAAGAACCTGTTCGCCTCTCGACAGGTCTACGAGTTCATCAAGCCGATGAGGACGGTAGGCGTGGTGAATCGGATCGAGGATCGGAAGATCGTCGAGATCGCGGAACCGTTCGGCGTGGTTGCGGCCGTCGTGCCGTCGACCAATCCGACGTCCACGGCGATCTACAAGGTGCTCATCGCGCTCAAGGCGCGCTGCCCCATCGTCATCAGTCCACACCCGTCGGCCGCCCGCTGCATCACGAAGGCAGTCGAGATCATGGCCGAGGCCGCTTCTCGCGCCGGAGCTCCGGCCGGCAGCATCGGTTGGATGACCACGGTGACCCTCGAAGGCACCCAGGAGCTGATGAAGCATCGGGACGTCGCCGTCATTCTGGCGACGGGCGGCATGGGTCTCGTCCGCGCCGCATACAGTGCCGGCAAGCCTGCGTACGGCGTCGGGCCGGGCAACGCTCCGTGTTACGTCGAGCGCACGGCAGATCTCGAGAAGGCCGCAGCGGACATCATGCTCGGCAAGACGTTCGACAACGGCGTGCTGTGTTCGTCGCCAAACTCGGTCGTTGTGGATGAATCGGTCGCGGCGGAGGCTCGCCGCCAGTTCGAGGGCCAGGGCGCCTATTTCATGAACCAGGCTGAAATGGATGCGCTGGCCAAGGTGCTCGTCACCCCGCAGCGCCTGCCCAACCCTGTCCTGGTTGGAAAGTCGGCAGCCTTCATCGCCGCCAAGGTCGGTCTCGAGGTGCCATCCGGCACGAGCGTCCTTATTGCACCGCTGTCGGGAGTCGGTCGCGACTATCCGCTCTCAATCGAGAAGCTCTGCCCGATCCTGTCGTGGTATGTCGTCAAGGACTGGCGTGAGGGCTGCGAGCGGTGCATTCAGATCCTCCGCTACGGCGGCATGGGGCACACCATGTCGATCCACTCGAAGAACGAGGAGGTCATCCTTCAGTTCGGGCTCAAGAAACCCGCCTTCCGCATCTGTGTGAACACGCCGACGACGCACGGGTCGATCGGGTTGACGACGGGGCTGGATCCGGCGATGACGTTGGGCTGCGGGGGGTGGGGCGGAAACATCACGTCGGACAACATCTCACCCCGCCACCTGCTCAACATCAAACGTCTCGCCTACGAACTGCGCCCGGCCACTCGCTCGGGGGCAGAGGCAGCCAAAGCCCCCTCTGTTCTCGAGCGGGACAAATCGGATGCTCGGGGTATCTCGCCAGGGACGCTTTCGGACAAGATTGACGCCTTCCTGGCTTCACGAGGTTTCCGCCAGGTCGAGAAGCCCTCGCCCGCGTCGACTCCGCGGGTGGCCGAAAAGGTCACCGACGCCGATAATCCCGAGGCGTTCATCTGCGAAGACGATGTGCGGGAGGCGGTGAAGGCCGGGCGAAAACTGCTGGTCGGGGAGAAGACCATCGTGACGCCGTCGGCCCGGGAGCTTGGGGAGTCACAGAAGGTGTTCGTCCAGGCAGCCTGGCCGCACTAATCGCTTCTGCAACGTTCTGCCTGCAACTGCCCGTCAAAAGGGGGCGTAGCTTTGACCCTCGGATCAGCCGGATGCTAGAGTACCCGAGCCTATGCTGACACGGCGCCACGCCCTCTCAGGTGTCGTCTGCCTCGGACTGCTCGCAACCGGCTGCGCGGCGCGTACGTGGCCCATTGCGGCGAGCCCCATCCCGGTTCCGGTGACGACGCTGGCCGGCCCAGCCTCGCTGTCGCAGCCGGACCCGGAGGCGGTCCTGGACCTGGCTGCCGTGGCTGACCCCCCGCCTCAGGCAGCGACCCGTGAGACTCGAGGTGAGGGCGACTTCGCCGAGAGGGCACCGGAACCGGCGCCGATCGACGACCTGCTGGCCATCTCGACCACCGAGGCACCCGCGCCGGCGGCTGAGATCGAGCAGGCCGTGGCGGATGACCTGCAGACCATCGTTCACGACATCGACATTCCGCTGAATAGCCGTGTCGTGCGGTACGTCGAGCTCTTCTCAGGGAAGCTGAAAGGGTATCTCGAGGAGGGGCTGGGGCGCGGTGCCCCGTACCTGCCGATGATCCAGGAGGTCTTCAGGGAGGAAGGGCTGCCCCTTGACCTGGCATATGTGCCGCTGATTGAGAGCGCATTCAAGCCCAACGCGCTGTCACGCGCGAAGGCCAAGGGCATGTGGCAGTTCATGCGCGGCACGGCACTCGAGAACGGGCTCACGCACGACTGGTACATCGACGAACGAGCGGACCCCGAGAAGGCGACTCGCGCCGCGGCGAAGTACCTCAAGACGTTGCACGGCATGTTCGGCGACTGGCACCTGGCGCTCGCCTCCTACAACGGGGGACCGGGCCGGGTCCAACGCGCCATGAAGCGATCGGGGCGCACTGACTTCTGGAAGCTGTCGGCCAACAGCCGGTATCTGCCGCGGGAAACGCGGGACTACGTGCCGCTCATCCTGGCTGCGATCGTCATCGCACGCAATCCGGGGCAGTACGGAGTGAACGCTGCGCCCATCGAGGCGCGACCGTACGAAACGATCTCCGTGGCTGGCGCGGTGGACCTCCGGCGCGTTGCGGAATGGGCCGGCATCTCCATGACGGACCTCCAGGATCTCAATCCCGAGCTGCGACGCTGGACGACGCCGGTGCGGGCGATTGACTACGAGCTGAAGGTTCCGGAAGGGACGGCTGGCGTCATCAACGCCAGACTCGCGGAGTTGACCGCCGACAGCCACGCTCCGCTCAGCCTTCACACCGTGAAGAAGGGCGAAACGCTGCTGGCGATCGCCAAGAAGCTCAAGGTCACGCGTACCGACCTCGCCGAGGCGAACTACCTGTCCGTGCGCGCCAGGCTGTCGGTCGGGCAGCAGCTCATCATCCCGCGCGCGCCGGCCCTGAACGCCGCGGCGGCCGGCAACCCGTCTTCGTCGCCGGCTCCTCGGTCAGTCGTGCCCGACGTCGTCCTGGCGAGCCGCAACGCCGGCGCCGACAGCGTGGAACGAGCCACCCAGGTCAGCACGACGCACCGCGTCCGACGCGGCGAGACGCTCTTCTCGATCGCACAACGCTACGACACGACCGTTGCCCTCCTCAAGAAGTGGAACGGGCTCCGGGGTAACATCATCAAGGTCGGCCAGCGACTCGTCGTCGAGCGCCTGGCCGCGCTCGCCACGAACTGACCTCCGGCAAACCCAAGGCAGAATCTCCCCGGTCCGCGCCCGAAACGCGCTGGAATTCCTGCGCCTTTCCCGCCCGTCTTCACGCCGATCCGGAACAATCCCCAACGATTTCGACGTGAGCCGGTTCTTGCACTGATCGGCGGGCATCGTGCTCGCCAGCCTGCGCAGCGCCGCCGTGTTCGGGGTCGAGGCATTCGCGGTCAACATCGAAGTGGACGTCGCCTTCGGCCTCCCCCACTTCTCGATGGTCGGTCTGCCGGACGCCACTGTTCGAGAGAGCCGAGACCGCGTGCGCGCCGCGATCCGAAACTCCGGGTTCGAGTTCCCCCACCACCGCATCACCGTCAACCTCGCCCCGGCCGACGTGCGCAAAGCCGGCTCCTCCTTCGATCTGCCCATCGCGCTGGGCCTGCTGGCGACATCCGGTCCGCTCCTGCGGCGCGCTGTCGACGACACCGTGATCGTCGGCGAGCTGTCGCTCGACGGCGCCATCAACGGCATTCGGGGTGTCTTGCCGATTGCGGTGGGCGCACGCCGGCTCGGCGTAAGCCGCCTCCTGCTGCCACCGCAGAACGCGGCCGAAGCGTCGGTCGTCGACGGGCTCGACGTCTGCATCGCGCGGTCGCTCGTCGAAGCGGTCGACGCGCTCAACAAGCCCGAGGAGGCACGACGCGCGCCCACAGGGGCCTCCCCTGCTCCATCGACCCGCGAGGCTGAGGGTGATCTCTCGGACGTGCGCGGACAGCTCCTCGCGCGGCGCGCGCTCGAGGTGGCGGCCGCTGGAGGCCACAATCTGCTGCTCGTCGGCCCTCCCGGCGCCGGCAAGACGATGATGGCCAGGCGGCTCGGCACGATCCTGCCGCCGCTCACCTTCGACGAGGCGCTCGAGTGCACGGCGATCCATTCGGTGGCGGGTACCCTGCCGCCGGGAACAGGCCTGCTCGTCGACCGGCCGTTCAGGGCGCCTCATCACACGATTTCCAACATCGCACTCGTCGGCGGAGGCGCGATCCCCAGACCAGGAGAGATCTCGCTCGCGCACCACGGGGTTCTGTTCCTGGACGAGATGCCGGAGTTCGACCGGCGGGTCCTCGAAGTCCTGCGGCAACCGCTCGAGGAGGGTCGCGTGGCGATTGCCCGCGCCGCACGCACGGCCGTCTTCCCCGCGCGATTCGTCCTGATCGGCGCCATGAATCCGTGCCCCTGCGGTTTCGCCGGCGACGACCGCCGGGCGTGCCGCTGCACGCCGCTTCAGGTTGACAGGTACCGAAACCGGCTGTCCGGTCCTCTTCGCGACCGGATCGACCTCATCGTGGAGGTGCCGGCGGTGCCAGTCGGGGCCATCACCGAGTCGGTCCCCGGCGAGTCGTCGGCCTCGGTGCGCGCACGTGTGCTGGCGGCTCGTCAGGCTCAACTCGCCCGGTACGGCGATGATGGGCCGCGGACCAACGCGACGCTGCGTGGATCGCGCATCGGCGCGATCTGCCGTCCGGATGCGCAGGGACGGCAACTGCTCCGGCGAGCCGTCGATCAGCTCGGACTGAGTGCGCGCGGGCACGACCGGGTCCTCAAGGTCGCGCGTACGGTGGCCGACCTCTGCGCCGCCGATGGCGTGGGCGCCGACCACGTCGCGGAGGCGCTGCAATACCGATTGGTGGAACACGGGCTGGGTGCGGAAAACTCAGGGTGACGTATGAAAGGTGAAGTCGGTCGTCGAGTGTTCGTCGGTTCGGTCGTCGCAGGACTCCCGCTGCTGGCGGGGGCGGGCGCGACAGTCGCCTGGGCGCAGCGGGGCACCGCTCCGCGCGCCCGCGATCCCTTCCTCGATCAGCTTGTGGCGGAGATGAAGGGGACCGTCAGAGCGTTCAGCAAGTCGCCCTCGGGTGAGCACGCCCGGCGGCTGTCCTCGTCGCTGCGCCTGCTCGCCGCGTGGGGGGCGTCATCGCAGATCGATACGCAGGTGAAGCAGGCACTGCGCGGGGCGATCGCACGCGAGGGGCGCGATGCCGTCCTCTGGCACAGGCCCGATCCCGTCGCGTTCCGGGCAGAAGCGCGCGACCTCGGGTTCGACGACAGCTCAGTCGTCCCCGTGCCCACACTGCCGGCGCCCGACGCGGCCACCCGGCAGCTCGTGCTCGACGACATGCTCGCTCACGGTGTCACGGCCCAGTGGAGGAAAGCGGCGGACGCGCTCGACGCCGCCGCCGCGGCGCTGGACCGGCGGGCATCTTTGCAACGGGGAGCCGTGACACTGGCTGGACAGACCGACCCCTCCGTGTGTACACAGATCGCCCAGACGTTGGCGCTGCTCAACGCGCAGATGATCTTCTGGTGCGGTCCGTGGTTCGTCTGGTGGTTCGTGGAGGGCTGCGGCCTGGTCTCGGCAGCGTGGCTGGGAGTGTACGCGGCCAACTGGTGGTTGGGATGCCCATGGTGGTGACATCACGCGACGCGCGGGTGCTTCTGGCCCTCGGTTGCGGCGTCGCGACGTTCCTCGGATACGTCACCTTCAGTGGGCTGCCGGATCCGTCGACAGCGGCGGTGATTCACATGGCGCTGTTCTATGTGGCCACCGTGATCTATCCACCGTGGTGGACGATCCAGCACCTTCGCGCGCTGAACAGACTCGGCGTCGACGAGCCGGAGCTTCGTCGACGTGCCTGGGTTCCTGTCATCGTCGGGGGAACGGCGTTCGTGACCGCGTTGGGCCTGCTGCGAGCCCTGCTCTGAGGCACCTCAACGGCGTCGCTCATCGGGCCACCGGGGTACCACTGCACCCCGGTGGCTCACCCCGTCTCTTTCGCGGGCAGTCTTGCGGCGCGGAGGCTGCGCACCGCCGTGGCGCTGACGATGATCGCTCCACCCACAATCGTCCACCCGCCGGGATTCTCTCCTCGCAGGAGCCACGTCCATACGGGGTTGAGCACCGGCTCGACGAGGAGCAGCAGCGACACCTCCAGCGCCGGCAAATGCTTGATCGCCGAGGTCAGGAACACGTACGCCAGACCGATCTGGCACACGCCGAGGTAGACGACGGTCGCCCACTCGGACGAGGACGCGGCCGGGAGCGGCCAGGCAAACGGGAGCGCCACGAGCGACGCCAGGACGTTTCCCACGACGACTGCGGTCATGCCTGCGCCCGGTCGCGATTGGTCGCGCTCGATGTGGCGCAGCGCGATGAGCGTCACTGCCCACGTGACGCTGCACAACAGGCCAAGAAGGTTGCCCAGGCGCGGGTCCGGGGCCGTGATCGTCGCCGGCGGTCGCCCGATGAAGCAACTCACCAGGCCGGCGGCAACTGCGATCAGGTATCCGAGATCCCGTCGCCGGAACTGCTCGCCAAGCACGAGTGGCCCCAGCGGCAGGAGGTAGAGCGGAGCCGTCGACTGCAGAAAGATCGCGTTGGCCGCCGTGGTGAACTTCGTCGACAGCACGAAGAGCGTGAGCGTGGCGGCGTACACGGCGCCGGCGACAGCCGCCTGCGGCGACCAGACGAGACGCCCTCGCAGGAACAGCAGCAGCGCCATTGCGGCAATGCCGGACCGCAGGGAAGAGACCTGCACGCCGGTGAACGCCTCGACCTTGATGGCTGCACCGCCCGTCGAGAACAGCACGGCCGCCACCAGTGCCTGCAACCGCGCGAGGCTTCCCGGGGTCACGCGCCAGGCCCCGCGCGCCATATTCGCTCGATCTTCGCCACAACGTTTGGCCATTGGCGAGGCTTTTGTCCCTGTGGTAGGCTCATGCTTTCGGTTGCCCTCCCCTTAGTACAACTGCACCCGATAGTATGGTTGGTTCCCGGACCAGCCAGGTGTGCCTGGTTCGGTAGCTGAAGAATCGAGTCGAGCAGGTTCTGTATTGAAGCCATCCCGGCGTTACACGATCCTCGTTGCCGACCGCACCACGGGCGTCGTCCGCCGCGTGACTATCGCCGCGCGCCCGGCTGTCGTCGTGGCTTGCGCTGTCGTGACGCTTCCGGTGCTCGTCGGCATCGGCGCGGCGTGGAAGGCCAAGAGCGAGGTCGCCGATCTGTATGCGGCCGAGCACGCCCTCGCCGACGAGAATGCCAGCTACCGAACTGCGACCGCGGAGTTGACCGGTCAGATTCAGTCCCTGCAGTCGGCCATCACGGATCTCGGTGCCCGAGCGGCGCTCGATCCAGGCCTTGCGCGCGCGATGGAGACCCTGCCGTCCCTGGTCAAGACACGGGCAATGGGCGGCACCGTCGGAAGCAGCGCCCGGCAGGAGTCCACCTACACGACCGCGCTCACCGCCCTGGCCAACCCTGAAGACACCTTCGGTCTGCTCCGCACCCTGCTCGAAGGTCTCGAGTCGCGCCTGCACGTCGTGCAGCGGAATGTGGAACGCCGAAACGCGCTCGCCAACGCGACCCCCTCGATCTGGCCCGCGCACGGCTGGCTGTCCTCGACCATGGGCCGGCGCACCGATCCGATGACCGGCGGCGCGGACTATCACTCAGGTCTCGACATCGCCGGCGATCGCGGCCAGCCTGTGTACGCCACCGCCGCCGGCGTGGTCACGCACGCGGGTCGGCAGGGTGCCTACGGCAACCTGATTACCATCGACCACGGCTTCGGTCTCCAGACGCGCTACGGTCATCTCTCGGGTTTCCAGGTCAAGCAGGGCGACCACGTCAAGCGAGGCGACTTGATTGGCCGTCTCGGCTCCACCGGCCGTGCGACCGGCGCACACCTGCATTACGAAGTGCTGGCCAACGGCCGAATGCTCAATCCCCTTCGGCTGCTCACGCAGCAGAAGCCGCGCGACCGCTAAGTCCCTCACATTCTGTCGTTTCCTTGCCGATGTGTAGCCGCTTGGCTACAATCGGCAGATATTCCTTCGTAGTCAGCGCTCTCCATTCGCATGATTGGCCAACTGCTCGCGAAGGTCATCGGCACCCAGAACGAACGTGAGATCAAGCGGCTCCGACCGAGAGTCGTCGAGATCAACGCACTCGAACCGACCATCCAGGCACTCAGCGACGAACAACTGCGAACGAAGACCGTCGAGTTCCGGCGCCGCGTCACTGGTGGCGCCACGCTCGACGAGATGCTGCCTGAGGCGTTCGCCGTCGTCCGCGAAGCCGGCCGGCGCGTCCTGAACATGCGGCACTTCGACGTGCAGCTCATCGGCGGGATGGTGCTGCACAACGGGACGATCGCGGAGATGAAGACGGGCGAAGGCAAGACGCTCGTCGCCACCCTGCCCGCGTACCTGAACGCGCTCGAAGGCAAGGGCGTGCACGTCGTGACCGTCAACGACTACCTCGCGCGGCGCGACTCGGAATGGATGGGGCGCCTCTACCGGTTCCTCGGCATGAGTGTCGGCGTCATCCAGCACGACCTCAAGGACGACCAGCGCCAGGTCGCCTACGGGGCCGACATCACCTACGGGACCAACAACGAGTTCGGCTTCGACTACCTGCGCGACAACATGAAGTTCGAGCTCGGCCACATGGTCCAGCGCGGACATCACTACGCCATCGTGGACGAGGTGGACAGCATCCTGATCGACGAAGCCAGGACGCCGCTGATCATTTCGGGCCCGGCCGAGGAGTCCACGGATCTCTACTACGAGGTCGACCGGATCATCCCGAGGCTCAAGAAGGGCGCCGTTACCCAGGGCAACGTCAAGGCCGAGGATCGCGAGCAGCTCGAGACGACCGGCGACTACCTCATCGACGAAAAACACAAGACGGTGACGCTCACCGAGACGGGCATGGCAAAGTCGGAGCAGATGCTCTCACATCGCCTGGCGCCGGACTCGAACGGCCTGTACGACCCGGCGAACATGCCGCTTCTCCACCACGTCAACCAGGCGCTCAGGGCCCACACGCTGTTCCGCCTCGACGTCGAGTACATGATCAAGGACGGGCAGGTCGTGATCGTCGACGAGTTCACCGGCCGGCTCATGCCCGGCCGCCGGTGGAGCGACGGCCTGCACCAGGCGGTCGAGGCCAAGGAGAAGGTGAAGATCGAGCGCGAGAACCAGACGCTCGCCACCATCACGTTCCAGAACTACTTCCGCAAGTACAAGAAGCTGTCCGGCATGACGGGCACGGCCGAGACCGAGGCCTCCGAGTTCAACAAGATCTACAAGCTCGACGTGATCGTCGTGCCGACGAACCAACCGATGATGCGCATCGAAGAGCCCGACCTCATCTACCGGACCGAGCGCGAGAAATTCGAGGCGATCGTCAGCGACATCGTCGAGAAGCAGGAGTCAGGACGACCAACGCTGGTCGGCACGGTGTCCATCGAGAAGTCCGAACGGCTCGCGTCGCTCCTGAAGAAGCGCGGGCTCAAGCACGTCGTGCTCAACGCCAAGTACCACGCGCAGGAAGCCGAGATCGTCGCCCAGGCCGGCCACAAGTCGAACGTGGTGATCGCCACGAACATGGCCGGCCGAGGCACCGACATCCTCCTGGGCGGCAATCCCGAGCACACGGCGCGCCAGCAGTGTCTGGCCGAGCAGATCGCCGAGAAGCTGGCGAGAGGCGACGAGCGGTTCGTCGACGACGACCAGTTCGTCTACTTCTTCCACGTGGACGCGTTCTACCGCGTGCCCCGGGCGGACTGGGAGCGCATCTTCGCGCACTTCAAGCACCAGATGGAGGTCGAGCACGAGGAGGTCGTGCGTCTCGGTGGGCTCCACATCCTCGGCACAGAGCGCCACGAGGCCCGCCGCATCGACAATCAGCTTCGCGGCCGTGCCGGCCGTCAGGGCGATCCCGGGTCCTCGCGCTTCTACCTCTCGCTCGAAGACGACCTGATGCGCATCTTCGGATCGGATCGCATCTCTGGCCTGATGCAGCGCCTCGGCATGGAGGAAGGGGTCCCCATCGAGCACGGCATGGTGACGCGAGCGATCGA
>Ga0209640_10001210_pt1 | contig 21533 bp, 27 predicted proteins | sample RifCSP10_1_FD_184018 | JGI IMG/M metagenome (GOLD analysis project Ga0209640, IMG submission 184018) | Soil microbial communities from Rifle, Colorado - Rifle CSP2_sed 10_1 (SPAdes) (version 2) | ecosystem: Environmental > Terrestrial > Deep subsurface > Rock core/Sediment | place: Rifle...
AGACCATCCTTCTCTTGTTCAAGGCACTAGCAGGATGCTGAAAAAGTCCGCCAGCGGCGTTCTCCCCTCGAAAGCATCCTCAACGTAGCCCACTCGGAGAACAAGCTGTCTTGGCAGCTTGGGGTGGGCGGGTGAGAAATGCGACGCCTCCGGCGCTTTCATCGGCTGCGGCCTTGCTGGACGGTCTTTTTAAGCAGCCTGAGGCGATTCAGTTCCCAACACCATGCGGAAAGCGCAACCTTATTCTCCGTATACACCGAGCTTATCCGCAGCCTGCTAAAGGTATTGGAACTATGTTTTATCACCTGGCACTGCAGAAAACTACGGGGAGGGAAGCCTGGTCGTCCTTCTGCTCGCGGGACGCGCACGATAAAGTTGTTGCTGTTCTTCTCGGGGTCGTTAGTTGTAGGTCTGTTCGTTTTGCCTGGCGAGTTTGAGGAGCACGACTTTCTTGCGCTGGCCGTCGACATCGTACAGTACACGGTAGGGGCCGACTCGGCGGCGGGAAAAACAAAGGAATCGCCCATACTGCATGTGTGCATGGGGTGCAGCAGGCGTGGACCCCTCAGACCGTCAAGGCACAGGGGATTCCTCATGCAGTTCTGCTATCACTATCGTTACTTCCTCTTCCTCCACTCCCATGGCGGCACCGACTGGGGATCACCCCACACGCCCTTCTTGGCCTCACGTGCTGCCTTTTCTAGCCCTTCCAGCACCGTATCTCCAGGCGCGTTGCCCCGATACCACCAGCACAAGCCCCGCCTGACGAGTTCCTGATTGAGGTTCATGCCGTCTGGCAGGATCACATCTCCGATCGTGCGCCCATACTCGTCGAGGCCATGAGTCTGGAGCGTAACTTCCTTCCGGAAGACGAGGTCAGAGGCGACGTGCTCGGCGAGTAGGCCGAAGGGCTGGCCTTTCTCAGGGCAGTCGATCCCGTTGAGGCGGAAATGCTCAGGGTGGTGATTGTGCAGGATCTCGATGGTGTCGCCCTCGAGGACACGAACGACGGGAGCAGTGAAGTCGGCTGCACGGTTATTGCCATCCACGCCTGCTCTGAAGTCCGCCCATGCGGGAGTGGCGAGAAAGGCGCTCAACAGTAAAAGGGCGATCGGGAATCGAAACGCTATGAGCCGATTGTCACTCACAGGACAGATTCCACACCGTGTTTTGCCCTTGGAATGGTTCTGCGTTGTACGTGATGGAGCATGGCCCAGGAACGCGACGGTAGGGATGAATCGAGAAGGGCATAGGGCGGCTCCAATCAGAAGGGCCATCTTAGGAGGGTGGCTTGGGGAAGGCAATGCCTATCCCAAGCCACCCATGTATGTGGGGGTCACGTGGGGCATTGACTGAGTTGACTGAGTGGGGTCGGCGGAAATGATCCGCGGCTGGTTTCAAGGTGGTCCATGCGGGTTTTTAAGGCAGAGATGTCCGTTTCAAGGCGGTGGATGCGTTGGTCGAGCTGGGGAAATAAGTCCGAAATAAAGGGGTCGGGAGTCTTTGTTTTACTGTCGAGCCTGCTACCTCAGGCATGGGCTGGGATTGACAGGTGTCATGCACCGCGTTACATTTCCGGCGTGATGAAGACCTTTGCTGACAAGCTCACGAAGGAGCGGTACGAAAGCGACAAGTCAAAGCGGTTTCCTCCAGGAATCTGGAAGCGGGCATTGCGCAGGTTGGAGTATCTTGGTTTTGCTACAAGCGTGACTGACTTGAAGATGCCTCCGAGCAATCGGCTTCATAAATTGGAGCGAGCCCGGGCTGGCCAGTATTCGATTTCCCTCAACGACCAATGGCGAGTGTGCTTTCGATTTGATGATGGCGATGCGTACGATGTTGAGATGACGGATTGCCATTGATGAGAGGTGCACGATGAGCTTCCCCAATAAACGAGCGCGTAAGGTCCGCCCCACTCATCCGGGCGTAATGCTGCGGGAGGATTTTTTGCCGGAGTATGGCTTGACCGTATCCGGCTTTGCCATATCTATTCGGGTGTCTCGCCAGACGGTGAATGAGTTGCTGCGAGAGCGCCGTGCGGTCAGTCCTGAAATGGCGTTGCGGCTCTCTCGCTTATTCGGCAACAGCCCCGAGTTCTGGTTGAATGCCCAGCGAGCGGTTGATCTGTGGGAAGCTGCGCGGAATATCAAGGATACGATCAATCACATTTCCCCACTGACCGCTGCATAGCCTGCAGTTCAAGCCTTTCAGTGGAGACAAGCTGCAACTCGCCTTCGCGCGCTTTCATCACCAAGGAGTCGGAGGATTTTCTGTTACTGCCAGTCCCTAGCAGTACGTTGATCGACTGAGCGGAGAGCCTGCTTGCCTGCACATTGGGCATTCGTGTGCAGGTGTGTCGCAGCGGCGAATCCACGATTGCCGATGAAGTATTCATGAATCATGCGGGCTAGATTGTCCACCATGACTGAAGATTGAAGATCGTATGACTGACCAGGCGAACGAGAGAGCAGGCTATCAAGGACCGGCGTTCTTTTCTTACGGATTCCGGCCGTTCTTTCTTGGTGCGGCGCTGTTTGCCGGCGTGGCGGTCCCTGCCTGGATCCTTCTGCGCACGGGAATCGGCGACTCGGAATTCTTCTCTATCGCTCGAGAGTGGCATGTGCATGAGATGGTCTTCGGTTTTTTGCCCGCCGTGATTACCGGTTTCCTTCTCACGGCAATTCCAAACTGGACCGACCGTGTGCCGATCAGAGGGAACGAGTTGATACTATTGTGTGCCCTGTGGTTGGCCGGACGCCTGGTCATGGCCATCCCGTTTCTCACGCCTCTCCTGTCTGCCTGCGTGGATGCGGCTTTTCTGGTCATAGCTGCGGGACTGGTCTGGCGAGAAATTGCATCCGGGAAGAGCTGGCCTCATGCGCTGATCGGAGGTCTCATCAGTCTGTATGCCGGAGCCAACATCCTGTTCCATGTGTTGGCTTTGAGTGGTGCGGTGACGGAACTTCCCGAGCGAATGGCTCTCGCGTTGGACATGGTCCTCCTGGCGCTCATTGGTGGACGTGTCATTCCCAACTTTACCCGCGCCTTCTTGGCTGGGCAGGGGATGACCGAACAGCCTGCGCCTTTTTCCCGTTTCGATGGCCTGTCGGTCGTGCTCGTAGGAATCGCCACTGTCTCCTGGACTGTTCAGCCACGGGCTATGGTGACGGGCGGGCTGTTAGTGGCGGCCGGGTTAACCAATCTAGGCCGCCTGTTGCGCTGGTACGGCTGGCTCACTTGGCGTGAGCCGTTGGCGCTGATTCTCCATCTTGGTTATGGGTGGCTGGCGATGTCGCTGCTGGTATTAGGCGGCGCGATTCTTGGAGTGGGTCTGCCTACAACGGATGCGGTACACGCGCTCACCACCGGCGCAGTGGGTGTGATGACCCTGGCGATAATGACTCGCGCCAGCCTGGGCCATACGGGACGCCCCAAACACGCAGGTCCCTTGACCCTGTGCATCTACCTGCTAGTCAACCTGGGTGCGATCTTGCGGGTATTTGGGCCAGCCACAGACCTGCCGACGAATATCGTGCTGGGTGTGGCTGCGGTTGCCTGGAGTGGTTCCTATCTGCTATTTGCCCTGGTCTATGGCCCGTTCCTCCTTCGCCCGAGCATCGACGAATGACGGCATGGTGCGGAGAGGAGCAGAAGAACTGCTCCTCATTTGGAGTTCCCCCCCGGGGGAGTTGACGCCATCTGCAGAACGACGTAGCCTGTCGTTGGCTCTTGAACCAGCAGCGGCTATGAACCGACCGATTCTGGCCGAAGTGGTACAGACATCATTATCTGGCTGAATCAACGAACCAGCTCGCGGGTCCATTTCTCCCGTTTTGTTCTTTTTCTCAGACGACGGCAAGACGAATAAGTCAAAACTCATGCTCGATCCATTTCTCCACTGCGTCAGGTCCACGTGGTAGAGAACGCGAGGGAAGCAGTCTCAGACAAGTCTTTCACTCAAGATAGGACCATGGTAGGGCCTACGTGAATGAGCGAGGCTCCCACAAAATAGAGCGAAAGTTTCTATAATCAGTACCACAGGAGGAGGAATCACCATGGGAATTCAACCGTTACAGGATTGGGCACTGATCGAACCGTCGGAGGCCAAGGAAAAGACCACCGGTGGGTTATTCATCCCCGACACGGCCAAGGAGAAACCCGTAGAAGGAAAGGTCCTGGCAGTGGGGAAGGGGCGCTGGGAAACACCGGAACAGAAGCGGGGTAGTAAACAAAAAAAGAAAGAGGAAAAGATCTTCAAGCCCACGGTCCTCAAACCGGGCGATCAGGTCCTCTACGAGAAATACGGAACGACCGAAATCGATCTGGACGGCAAGGAACTCGTCCTCGTCCGCGAGTCCGAGGTCCTGGGCTGGATGGGGTAAGAAGGGTCGTTTAGGGTTTCACTTGATCGAGCGTCCTATGGAGGGGTGCTGCTCCGGTGGGCTATCCCACTAAGAGGATGTCGTGTGTTTGCCTAGGTCTTTTCGTTTAACTTTCTTCTCGCCCCGCCAGTTGTCGTCGATCCGGCCCTGGCTGCGTCGTCACTCCACACTCGGTTACCACTCTCCCGCCGAGTTCGGAGCGAGGACGGCCTTTGCTTAACCGGGTGTCCAGGGAATCGGGGGAAGGTCAGTGCTAAGCTAGTGGTCTATTGAATGAAGCACACTTCAAACGGGGGCATGTCTGTGAAACAGGGCTATCGGTTGATCATCGTCGACAAGGCCGGTGTGCTGGTTTCTGAATTCCAACTGACGGAGAACGCTCTGGCTCAGCCGGAGGCCTTTGTCGAGGCGCTCAAACAGTCGATCGACGACATCGAAGAGGAGGAACCCTGAAGGGACAACGTCGGTCCTCGGTGCTGGGCATCGTATCCCTCACCCGGTTGCGCGGTTCTCCAGGCGGGGAGTCGGCAAGCGTGACGTTCTGCTCCGCGATCTGGAATTCTTCATTACCATCGCCGGGAATGGTTGACCCTCGCGCCCTGCGTGCCGGGGAGCACCAGTACCGGGCTCAGGAATTCCATTCTCCATAGAGAATAACAGGAGTGATTCTTGCGATGGCGACGATTCTGATCATCGATGACGAGGAAATCATCCGCGTACTCCTTCGCTCCGCGCTTGAAGAGGCGGGGTATGAGGTCACGGAAGCTGCCAACGGTCGTGAGGGACTTGAGCTGTACCGCCACAGGCAGACGGATTTGGTCATCACAGATATTCTCATGCCAGAACTGAATGGGCTCGACATGCTCCTGGAATTGACGCGTGAATTCCTCGACGCCAAGGTGATCGCGATCTCAGGCGCAGGAGGGGAAAAGAATGTCTTGGATGTCGCAAAACTTCTCGGGGCACGGCAGACCTTCCCAAAGCCCTTTAGCCTGTCGCTTCTGCTGGGCGCTGTGCGATACGAATTGGAACATTAGCAGGATAGTGAAACAGTCCGCCAGCGGCCACAGCCCGTGCCGGATGTCTCGAGCTTCACGCATTACGGTCCACGGCTGCTGGTGAAATTTTCCCGCATCCTATTAATACCGCTTGACCAGGCCCTCCATGGCGTCTAGCATAGGGCTGTGTTGTATTGAGCCTCGCTGACTGTCCCATCCCTCGCGCCTCTTGCTTCCTGCCTGCGCGTCTGATTCCCCAGTCTTCGCCGCTCCTATGCCAGAGTATTCGTGAAGTGTTGCAGTCATTGGGTGTGACCGCCTGGACCGAAGCAGTTGGGTTTCTTGAGGCCACACGAGTCCGCGGACAGGCAACGGTTTTCTCAATACAAGCCCAAACTTTTCAAGGAGAGACGTGATGACACCAGAAGAGCAAATCACGAAGATGAAGAAAGCGATCACTCAGGCCATTAAGGTGATGGGAGATCGGTTTGGATCGACAGAAGCAGATGTCGATCGAGCGATTGATGAACTGAAGGCATCCATGCAAGCGGCGCCAACCGTTGCGGCTCAGCCTCCTCAGGGCACGGTTGCCGTGGCAGCCAGCGCATAGTGACCGAAACATAGATTGCACGACAGGATCTGGGCTCTGGCTGAGAGGGCTGCTAGATTTTCGCGCAATCTGAGAGGAATCGGGCGAGTCCGTGGTGTGTTCGTGGAGGAGCCTCCCACGCCATGGGCAACCAGCATCAGGGGGGATAGTTATGAAGAACGCCACGCAAGTCTATGTGCTGACGCTGAATGCACCGTCAAGAAAAACAGTTCGACTCTGGACGGGAGCGAGCATCCATTCGTTGCGGCATTGCTCCAGCAAGAAAATTGATCGGACGCTGGCTGAGATGCAGCAGCATGTGGATGATTTGCAACGCGCCATCAGCGTGCTGGCGACGGGAGGATCGTATTCTATCAATCGTTCTCGATAGGGTGCCACACCAGTAGGTGCTTATGTCGGCGGAACACACTCACCGAGAAAGAGAACAGCCATTATGCCGGACGATGCAAAAGATAAGAAGGTTCATGCCGCAGCCAAGCCGGCTGGCGCATTGTCACGGATATCAGCCGATGGCGATCTCACGTGCAGCGAGTCTCAGATTGAGGATATCCTCTCTGAGGGAGAGTCCAGCAGGCCGATGAGCAAAAGCGACAAGGGCCTGCATCAGAAACGCCAGCCGAAGTCCTCGCAATAAGACGCTCAGGGTGAGGTGCGGGGCGTTCTTTTCTAACCTACCGAATCTGCGGTGACTTTCTTCCCTCTGCGGCCCACAGAAGAATCATGCGAAGAGTTCTAGCAGAAATCGTTGGCTGCACTCCGTGGTCCTTTTCGACAGCTTCCAGGACGGCTGGTGGTCCTTGGCAGGGCGGCGGAGTATGCTGCGCCGCCATCACGACAGAGGAGCAGCCGCATGACAGAAGAACGGACTGATGGCAAGCCTCGTTGGCCTCTTCCGACCCACGATTATTGGTCCACCCCCTTCGCTGAATCGTTGCTGCAGCATCTGGATCTTTTCCCTGGAGCCTCCATTCTCGATATTGCCTCCGGCCACGGGATTCCGGCATTCTGCCTGGCAGAGCAGGTGGGGCCCACCGGACAGGTCCTGGCCATCGATCTCAGTGGGCGCCAGGTCGAGAGTGCGCGAGTGGTCCAAGGAGCGCAACTCCCGTGGCTGCGGTTCGAATGCCTGGATATGCGTGCTCTGCCTCCGCACCTGCCCTGCTTCGATCGCATCACTGGCAATCTCTCTGTCATGTTTTTCCGCCCCAACCGTTTCGAAACGGTCCAGGGATTACTGGAACGTCTCAAGCCCGGTGGCCAACTGGTGCTGACCTTCCCTTCGCTGGGCACGTTCGATTCACTCTGGCGTCGGATCGATCAGGAAATGGCAGTCCGTGGTCTCCTGGCGGAACGCCGTCGGTTTGAGGCCTATCTTGCAGAGAGGCCGTCAGCGGAAGATGTTCGTGGATGGCTGGACAGGCTTCATCTCGCGCGCATTGCCGTGGCCGAGTATCCGTTGGAGGTGGCGACTGGCCCAGGCCAGGCGTTTCTCCATCATCCGCTGCTCCGGAGCGGTTTTCTCGATGATGCCTATGAATGTTTTGATGATCAGGGGCTAGCGGATGAGGTGATGACGAAGGTCTCGGAAGATGTGGTTAGTTTCACGCCATTGATTGCGCAGCGATGCGTGTTGTCAGGGTGGAAGCCATAGGGCGGTAGGGTGGTGCCTGATTATTCGCGCGCTGAGGGATCGCCAGTTCGGCGACCTCTTGGTTAAAATCGATATCCAAGTTCTACGATATACATATCCACGCCGAGACTAGACGATCCGTACAGGCCTGCATCGGAGAAGTGCTGGAGGCGAAATCCGGTATAGGCGTGAGAAAATGGATTGACGCGAACCCCCATGGTCGCGACGATTTGAACCGGCCCCCCAAAGTTTTGCACGCCGAACTTGTGATTGCTGAAGAATCCTGCGCCCGCTCCGGCGTCGAAGGTGACAAGCCCCGCCCAGCCACTCAGTGCTAGACCAGGCACGGCCGTCATCATCAGACCGCTCTCATTTGCCGCGGTCAGTAGCCCCGCGCTTGCGAGCAGTCTCGTCTCCAGACTCCACGTGCTCTCACCGAGCGGCCAGGACCAGGGGAGCGTGATGACCGCTGCGACGTCAGTCAGGTGGAAATAGTATTTTTGCTCTTTCCCCATTAGGGGAACCTTTTCACCGAAGCCCATGCGAGGGCCGATGCTCAGGAGAGCCATGTCTCCTGCAAGGCTGGGCGTGCAGAGTGCTATGGAAAGACACAGGGCGAGCAGCAGAATCAGAAGGGGTGGACGTTGATTGTAGCGCATGTGCGGTCTCTCGTGACCAGGATTAGTGTGACACGGTTCGACGATCCCTCCAAGTATTCACGTCTATTCACACCGCAGGTGTGTCGCGTGTAAGGCCTCAGCGTGGCCCACATCAAGGCGGACATTTTATTGCTGTGGTATACGTGTGGCCGCAACAGCGATCGGGCAGGACAACTGCTGCATCCGAGAGGCACGGGGGTGTAATCGGTCTGAGGTCGCGACCAGTTTGGCCTGACAGACGGAGGGTGTTCGCTACGACAAATTGAATGTAAGGTTGGAGGAACGTGGCATGATGTGAAGGGGCGCTTCTACCGAAGCGCCCCTTCTGCATCTGCGGCTTGTTGGCGCTTCGTTAGAAGCGACCGCGACCGCCGCGATCTCCGCCACCGCCGCCGCCGCCAAAGCGACCGCCACCACCGCCACCGCCGCCGGTGCGGGGTTCTTGTGGCTTGGCTTCATTGACAGTCAGGGGACGTCCGTCCATCTGTGAGCCGTTCAACGCGGCAATCGCAGCTTTGGCTTCCTCCTGAGTGGCCATCTCGACGAAGCCGAAGCCTCGTGATTGCCCGGTGAACTTGTCCGTGATCACACGCGCAGACTCGACGGTGCCGTGCGCGGCGAAGAGGGTGGTGAGCTGTGATTCAGTTGCCGCATAGGGCAACCCGCCGACATATAGTTTTGAACCCATGGGGGTTCCTCCTTCTGAAATTGATATTGTCTGAGACTCGAGAACGTACACACGAGGGGAAGGAACGGGCCGAAGACGCGAACAATGGGGCGGCTTGGGTCGAGCTTCCGATCAGATTCTCGGTACCAACAATATCGGTGATGGGCCGTTCTATTTGCTGTTTCATGCGAGGCCCGCCGCGTGAAACAGGAACATAATAACAGAGGCGCAAGTGAAAAGCTATAGTCCCTGTTTCCTAAATTTTATGGCGCCTGCAGGACGAGGGGTGATTGTGTGGGTGGGTCGAAGATCGAGGTTGCTGTCTGGTGCGAACTGGTCAGGCAACCGTCCTACACATCCGCATTGCCGGTGGGACCGGGGCCTGGCCAGATGAGGTAGGGTGGCTTTTTCATGGTCTCAGCTGAACGTGGGTAGAGACGTTGGGCATAACTGTAGGCGTCTTCTTGCGCAACTAAGCAGGTGGCGGCGGCGAGATGGTTGGATACGACGCGGAAGGCCCCTCGATCATCCGCTGCGATGGTCGCCATGTAGAGGGCACAGGAAAAGCTCCCCTCTTTTGAGCAAGCGGTGCTGATCAAGAGGTGCGATCCATCTGGAAAGGTCATGATCGGGTCTAAGTTGGTACGGCCCATGTGTGTTCCTTTTCCTTGACGTGCACGATCTTATACGGCCTGGTTGGCGTAGGGGGTCACGTAGAGTCTGAGGAGGTGTCCCTCCCATTCGGTTCCTTCAAGGGCGACCACGGCATTCAAAGCCTGTTCGCCGGACCCCATTTCGACGAATCCATATCCAGCTGACTTTCCCGTATGTTTGAATCGGACCACATAGGCTCTGGCAACCAGACCGTAGGAGGTGAAAATGCCACGTAGCTCGCAGTCCGAGACCTTGTCCGGGAGTCCTCCCACATACAGGACCCGCTTCCCCATCGAAATTCCCTTCGTGACGCGTTAGTTCGTTCGAACGAGCGAATCTTCGACATACGAGCCTGTCCGCAACGACGTCGCAAGTCCTAGCGAGTAGAGTCCGTGGATGAGCCATTTTGAGGGATCGAAGTGGTACCAGCGAGGACCATTTCGGTAATCGGTCGGATACATGTGATGGTAGTTATGATACCCCTCACCAAAAGTCACGAGGGACACCAGCCAGCTATCCCGGCTGGAGTCTGACGTTCCGTGTGGCTGCTGTCCCCAGAGATGGCAGACGGAGTTGATGAAAAATGTCGAATTGAGCACGGCGAATGTGCGTCCCAGGCCGGCGAGGAGAAAACAGCCTACTCCACCCATCACGCCGTTGAAGAGTAAGCCGATGAGAAAAGTGCCGGCCAGGCCCGCGAGGAGGAGGAGGGGATAGTACTTGTGTTGCCAGATCGCGACAGAATCATTCGCGACGCGTGTCGCATATTTTGGATCGGCGTATCGGTCGGAGGTAAAGAGCCATCCGCAGTGGCTATGCCAGAACCCTTGTTGCGCATTGTACGGATCTTTCTCCTCGTCACAGTGTGCGTGATGACGCAGATGGTCGGACGCCCATTTAATGGCGGAATTCTGCAGTGCCCAGGCGCCCCCGATCAAGAGTAACCCCTTGACCCAGTTCGGACAGTCAAAGCTCCGATGGGCCATCAACCGATGGTAGCCGACTGTAATGCCCAGTCCACTGACGACATAGAGCAGTCCAAACAGGGACCAGTCCAGCCAAGTGTAGTGGTAGAAATATCCATAGAGAGGGATTCCGATCACGGCACCCATGGTAATGGTGCAAAAGAGTATGGCGGTCCAGATCCCGCGGCGACTGCTGATCTTGATCGGTACACCCGTGTGGGCGATGGCGATGGTTGGTGATTGTGGAGTCATGCGTTGTTGTGCTGTTTGGCTCATAGGGGATCTTAATCTCAGGGAATTTGTACGCTGCATTTCGATTCGATCAAGGTCTGCACGGTCATTTGGGGCTCTGCCGGTTGTGCTGTCGTGCTATCGGACAGGGGCGAGAGCGACAGGGACTGGTGATGGTTAGGCGATCTCCCCAGAGAGACCAAGTGTTGTGCAGGGCGGAAACTAGAGCATCGATCGCGCAGAATCTTGAGGGAGGGAATGAAGGCGCGAGGGATAGAGTAGTGACCGAACTTCAACTGGGGCTACCATAGCACAGTCTCGCTAGGATAGCGAATGCGTAAGTCTAGCACGACATGATAACAATGGCCCAATGCGTTGAAAATAGAGGTCAAAGTATCCCCTCGGCATTATCGGGCTCTTTTGTTTGCAAGAGAGTTGACGCCGGAGGAGGCTTGCTGTACGATGATTACCACATCGATGTCGCAGTAGTCCGGCGGCACGGCTGTATACACCATAACGGACTTCGCGATCGCATCGCGACCAGGTCCTGTCGGAAGTTGATGCCTTCCTGGTTTCTCTCCCCTCGGTTCTCTGATCCCGTCTTAATGCGATCACACTGAAAGGATAGTGCATTGCATACCTCTGTTCACACGAGTTTTCATACCCTTGGTCTGTCTGATCTGCTCTTGCGGGATTTGACGGCAGCGGGCTTGCTGGTTCCCACTTCCATTCAAGCTCAGGCGATTCCACCTGCCCTTGAGGGCCGGGACGTCATCGGTTGTGCGCAAACTGGTACTGGCAAGACGGCCGCGTTTCTTATCCCCATGATCGAACGGCTCGCGGTCCTGCCGAAAGGTCAGCCGCAAGCGTTGATTCTCGCACCGACGAGGGAATTGGCGCTGCAGATTTTTGCTTCAATCGAGAAACTCGGTCGTAGCCACCGCATCTCTGCCACGGTCATTGTCGGAGGGAGCGATATGCAGGCGCAGATCAGAGGATTGCGTCAGCGGCCCGATATCCTGGTTGCCACACCGGGGCGTTTGCTGGACCATATGTGGAACGGGACGGTCAATTTGGCCCCGATTAAAATCCTGGTGCTCGATGAAGCCGATCGCATGCTCGATATGGGATTTGCTCCACAGATTAATCAGATTCTTGACGCGTTGCCGTTGGAGCGACAGACGTTACTCTTTTCCGCCACGATTCCGACGGATGTCACCGGCCTAGCTCACGCGAGCCTGCACGGTGCCGTTCATGTGATGGTGACGCCTTCTTCGACGACGGCTGAAGGGGTGATCCAGGCGATGCATCATACGACCTCCCAGGAGAAGACGAATCTGTTGGTGTCGTTGCTGGGGGCGGAGCGAGGGACCGTCCTTGTATTCGCTCGGACAAAGAATCGGGTCGATCGACTCGGTCAGACGCTTGAACAGGCCGGTCACCGCGTCGCGGTCATCCACGGAGACTTAAGTCTGCCTCAGCGCCTCCGCGCTCTCGACGGATTTAAACGAGGGCGGGTCAGAATTCTCGTCGCGACAGATATCGCAGCCCGCGGGATTGACGTGGCGAATATCAGCCACGTGGTGAATTACGATTTGCCGAATTCTCCGGAAGACTATATTCATCGTGTTGGACGGACAGCCCGGATGAAGATGACCGGGCGAGCCACCAGTTTCGTGACCTTCGAGGAACGTGATCAGCTGCGCGCAATCGAAACGTTGTTGGGGTATCCTGTGCCGTTGGCAGAGGGAAGCCCCCGCCCCGGTGATCGTCCGCATTTGAGGATGCCTGAACGTTCCAGAGGTGACCGTCAGCGGTGGGGGCGTCCAGGCGAGGACCGACGCCAGCATCAGCCGAGTCCCGCCGTGCCGGAGGGAGTCTAGGTTTCTTAGGACAGACTCTAATGGCTGGGGCGATGTCAGAGATGCGTAGCTACTGGCAGGTGTTGTGAGCAATCAGAGAAGTGTCACCATGGTACACCCGAAGGCTGAGTAGCTCACTGGGGGAAGAGCTGGGTGAGAATTCCGGACGGTACGAAGGTTACATTTCGCGAGGACGGACGCTAAGACGATTTGCTACTCCTGACTGACGCGGACATCGTAGTGCTAACGGTGAGGCAGAACGGAGAGTATCGTCGCGTGGGTACCCAACAGCTGAAGGCAGTGTATGCGACTGATCATGTGAACGCGGTATAGGACCTCACTGAGGTGATGCCCGGAAGGGCGCTCACATCATCCCTAATACAGCGGCTCTTGTGGGCCCCACTGAAGCCCGGCTAAATCTGGATCCTCTCCCTCTGTGTTCAGGGGGCGAGCGGGCTTCTCGGTCTTGCGCTGTTCTCGACGGGCGTCTTTTTCGCGCCGCTGAATTTGCTTCGATTTCTCGCGGTCACGTTTTGCGATGGTCGTTTTTCCTGCTCGTCCGATGGTGTCCTCCTTTTCGTGGCGACTAGTCGTATGGAGTCGCCAATCGCCTGGCGTTTATGATCCTGCCCCCTCTATGATTGCGGCGACTCCGTCGCTCCACGACGTCTCTTGCTGCTTGAGTCAGGAGCATGATTGGTGGTCTTGGCTTCTCGTTCAGCTGTGCGGGAGCGAGTGCCCTGGCCGAACCCACGGCTTGCCATGCTCGACACTTGTCGGCGGATGTCTTCCATTGAGGTCGTCAGACTGGTATCAAGAGGATTTGGCAGGCCGAGGACCTCCCATCGGATTTTTGGTTTCCGTGTCGCTCGTGCTCGGTTCTTTCTCGTCTTGTCGGCTCGCCACCCAGTGGATAGCTTCATACGTGCTCCTTATATAGAACCTGGCATCTCCAAGTGAAAAAACGCTCGATGGAGATGAGGGGGTCGGATAGAACTACCAACATCATTCCGTCCATATTCCTGCCAGGCGTCTAAGCGCAGAAAATGCTGGAACGTATGAGCAACATCTTCTACAAGATTAATCGCGCTGAAACAATCAAATGAGATTCAAGACGCGCGAAGGCTAGTGCTGCCACCTTTGACGCGAAATGATACCATGGGTCATGGCGAGAGTCAAATAGGGTATTTAGCTAATTATATAAATCTGTATGGTGGACATGCGCCTCGCCCTGTGTTGACACAACCATCGTTGAGCGATAGCTGGTGTATCGCGTGCCGCATGTACAGGATGAATTAATAGTCAGGAAAAGAAGCCATCGAAAGTCAGTACGCATACGCGTCGCACAACCAACGCTGATCGAGTCATTGGCAATGAACCGAGGAGAAATACAGAATTTATCGGTTGGGTGAATTTGGACATGTCGCCTGTGGGTGTTGCGTGTGTGCGGCATCCGTGTGGATGGGTTGAGCCTGGCTACACGTTGGAGTTTAATGACACACCGTTGTCCTCCGGGGCGCACTTACCGTGGAGAGAGGAGATGATGGATGATGAAACTGTGGATACCGGGACTGGTCTTTTCCTTGTCGGTGGTGTCGCTGATGGGCCTGAACGGATGTGATCGTCAGGACCCTCCTCGAAGACGGTGCACGAATTGTCGCAGCTTCCTGACACAGCGGTTGGTGGGATGGCCAGGAGCGCGACCGACAAGGCCAAGGAAGTTGAGACAACGTTGGGAGAGGCAGACGATCGGACAGTCGAGACCAGTAAGGAAAGGACGCCGTAAGCCAGAGATGTTGAACGTATGGACATTGTGGATGAGCTCTTCACTGCATGCTACGATTCAATTGGTGCAATGGAGGAATTATATTTGTGAATAGAGTGTCCTGATGTACGATAAATACATAGTAGGGACGCTCTATGGAAAAGATCTCACATCGATCACCTGTCTTGAATAGGTTTCGCCGGCATCCTCGGGTCCGTATCTCTGCTCCTTTTGTCTGCGCCCTGTCGCGTTGCCAGTCTCGTCGTTGGTTGAGGAGGCCTAGTATTGACTTAGGCGTGGTCTACGATCTTTCGATACGCGGCGCCCGAGTCAGCACGGAGGCTGAGATCAGGCCAGGGGATGAGGTCACATTGAGCCTACATCTTCCCAAGCAAATCAAGCCTGCCGATATTGCCGTCGCCACGGTGCGGTGGACGAAGGATCAATTCTTCGGCCTGGCTTTCACGGAATTATCCCCCGCGGCCCAGAATCGCCTGAAAAAGTATGTGGCTATCGCTTCAACGATTGCCGCGTTGTCCCCCGTTCATTCGTGAGCATTTGCACTTCCGCATCGTGCTTCTCTTGAAGGGGAATTGACCTTCCCTCATTCCGTGGACACCTGGTTAAGCCACAGCCGTGCTCGCCTCACACTCGGACGGGGAATAGTAGCCGAGTGTGAAGGGGCGACGCAGCCGATTGTAGAAGACTTCGCTGTACTCGAAATGCCCTGTGTCGCCTCTTCCCGTGTGCGCCAGGCATAATAGCCAGTAGCCGACACGGCGAGTGCGCGGCACATGCGCCGGATGGGATAATGCGACAGTCATGCTCCTGGATCACGTGATATCTCAGTGGGGTTTTCTCGCGAAGAACGCCGCCGATCGACGTAATAAATTCAGCTCCTGGGTGACCCGCACCAGCTCCTGTTTCACGCGCGCGAGGTCCTCGGTCTCCGTGCGCTGAGCGGCCCAAGTGCTGCCATGGGTCTCAGCCTGCCGATGCTGGTCGGTATAGCGTTACAACGCGTTGTCAGGAATCCCTAGGTCCCGAGCTACCTGGGCCACCGGGTGGGTGGACTCACCCACCAACTGTACTGTCTTCAACGTGAACGCGTTGTTTACCGACATTATCCTGACCCCTGGCATGTTCACCTCCGATTTTTCCATGCCCCCTCTTACAGGGGTGTCGGTAACATCGTGAGAGGGGCACTTGTCGATAAAACGGCGGAGGAACGATCTATTTCTGATCGTGTGGTTCGGCCAAGGTTTGCAAGGTTACAGGGATGCAGGTAGATGCAGATAAAGGGGCGAGCGGACGTGTTCCGCGTGAGATAGAAACGATGGGTTGAAGCATCCCTCCGTGAGCTGCCGTGAGCTGTGTTCCTTGAGTCCGATTACTTGATGGCCACCGCCTTCACTTCCTTGAACGTGGTCTGGCCAAGCAGGGCCTTCTGAACTCCATCCTGCATGAGGGTGGTCATACCCTCTTCAATGGCAGCCTTTAGCATTTCTTCAGTTCTCGCCTTTGTCTGAACCATGCGTTTAAGTTTGTCCGATCCCAGAAGCAACTCGTGTAGGGCCACGCGTCCCTTAAAGCCAGTGCGATTGCAGATTTCACATCCCTTCCCGCGTGACAAGCGGAAGGTATTGTCTTGCGGGATGCCGAGCTTGTCCCAATGTTCAGGTCCATAGCCCTGGCGGATTTCCTCATATTCTTCCGGTGTCCCGACGTACGGCTCCTTACAGTCCTTGCAAATCCGGCGAGTGAGGCGCTGGGCGAGGACTCCCAACATCGCATCGGCAAAACTAAACGAGTCGCAGCCCATATCGAGCAGTCGGGTGACGGTTTCCACCGCGCTGTTTGTATGGAGTGTGCTCATGACAAGGTGGCCGGTCAGTGAGGCTTCAATGCCGATTTCAGCCGTTTCTTTGTCTCGCATTTCTCCGACCATGATCACGTCTGGGTCGGCCCGGAGGAACGCGCGCATGGCGGCGGCAAATGTGAAGTTAATCTTTGGCTGAACCTGAACCTGCCGGAGACCATATTGAGTGATTTCGACGGGGTCCTCTGCCGTCCAGATCTTAATGTCGGGCGTGTTGATGAAGCCGAGGATGGAGTGCAGGGTTGTGGTTTTTCCTGAGCCGGTTGGTCCGACGCAGAGAATGATGCCGTAGGGTTTTGCGGCGATCTCCTTGATTCCCGCGAGATTCCGGTCCGAGAACCCCATTTTGTCGAGGGGCAAAGGCTCGCTGGCCGCGAGCAGACGCATGACCACGTCTTCGTTATATCCGGCGGTCGGAATCGTCGCGACGCGCAACTCAATTTCCTTGCTATCCGACAGTTTAAATTTGATCTTGCCGTCCTGGGGCTTGCGCCGTTCTGCGATGTCGAGGCTGGCCATAATTTTCAGACGCGACACGATGGCGCGACGATAGCTTTGGGGAATCTTCATGTATTCGAAGCAGTCGCCGTCGACCCGGAATCGGACAAGGGTCTCACGCTTTTCGCCATAGGGTTCGACGTGTATATCCGAGGCGCCTTGTCGATAGGCATCGGCGATGATCTGATTGGCCAGCCGCACGATGGCATTGTCGTTTTCGTCGAGTCCGCCTCCGGCATCTTCCGCTGCCGCTTCTTGGGCCTCGTTGACGAGTTCGCCGAGAATGTCGGAGACATTTTCATCCAACTTTCGCGTATTGCCGGTATCTCCCTGTCCCTGTCCTGTGGCGGAGCCGAGGAACTGAGCGATATCACGACGAAGGCTGATTGCAAAGCGAATGTTAAGGCCAGGGAAGGTCCGCTTAATATCCGCCACGCGATCGAGATCGCCCGGGTCGTCCGTCAGAATTTCAATGGCGGTCCGGTCCCGCTTGAGGGGCATCCAGTGGTTTTTTTTGAGGTAGTCGACGTTCAGGTTTTTCAGGAGTTCGATATCGACAATCGTTCGATCGCTGTACTCGATATAGGGGCATTTGTGAAACTGGGCGAGCGACTTACCGATCTCGAGTTTCGGTATTTTGTACTTCTCAATCAGGATGCTCTCGAAGTCCGACACGCCTTTTTTGGACTCGGCAATCGCCTGCTCCAATTCGTTCTGAGTAATGCGGTTATTCGTAACCAGGCGATCGAACTTGGTTGGGTTTTTCTTCGAGATTTTGCGGAGATTGAAGAAGGCGATGCCGAGTGCCTTTGCAATCTCCGCGACGGATTCTTCGTCTTTTCTGGTGAATCGTGGGCCGCTCTTCTTGTTGAGGAGTTGGAAGACGCCCATCAAATACTTGTTGTCCGCCACGATCGGGTAGGTCAGGACCTGTTTCGTCTTGAATCCGGTCCGCTTGTCGTAGGAGGTGTCATGGAGGAGTGAGGGATGGACGCCTTGCAGCTCGGCGATATTATAGGCGTCGGCAATGCTCACTGGGCGGAGATACTTTGCGCAGAACCCAGCCAGGCTTTGCTCAGTAATGGGAATGCGGATTTCCTCGACGCTGTCGATGTGAGGGATTTTGGAGAAAATCTCTTTCTTCTCCGAATCGAACGCGAAGATGGTGAGGTCTTCGGCATCATAGATGCTGAGAATTTCTTTACGCAGATCGAGGAGAATATGGTCAAGATTGCTGGCCGCATGGATTTGGTCCGTGACACGCTTGACGTTTTCGGCGAATGCCACTTTCTGCTGAAGATCCTGAAGATTTTTCGGGATGGGATTGGCTTGCATTACATGGGCTCCTGACCATCGACTGGGAAGGTCGTCGCCGGATTCGTATACTCAATGAAGAGTGCGTACGATCCACGTGACCAGAAGTGCCTTGAGGCAGCGATCGAAGTTCAGTCTAGCTGATCAGGGATGGAAGGCAAGGAAAACACGGTTTCAGGCTGGTAGGGTTACGGGAGGGTCAGTATGAAAGAAGCCGTTGGCGGGCGGTAGGGTTTTCAACTCGCTTGTGCGCGAATCAGATGAGCACAGACTTGAGCCGGAGGCAGCTTGAGTTTGACCCCGTCCTTCCGAGTTTTGACCTCCACGACTCCTTCGGCAAGGCCCTTGTCTCCGACGACGATTTGAAAGGGGGCTCCCATCAGATCCGCATCGTTGAACTTCACGCCCGCTCGCTCGTCCCGATCATCCCAGAGTACCTCGAACCCTGCTTCCTGCAGTTCATGATAGAGCTGCGCGGTCACTTGGGCGGTTTGGGCTGATTGGGTGAGCGGGAGGAGATGCACGTGGAACGGCGCGATTGGGAAGGGCCAGATAATACCTTTCGCATCGTGGTGCTGTTCAATCGCCGCCGCCGCAGTGCGTCCGACACCGATGCCGTAGCATCCCATGACGGCGAGGCACTCTTTACCATGAAGATCCAGGAAGGAGGCTTTCATGGTTTCGCTGTATTTGGTGCCGAGCATAAAGACATGTCCGACTTCGATGCCTTTCGTCGCCTTCAATGTCCCGTCTTTTCTCGGTGACGGATCTCCTGCGCAGGCGCAACGGAGATCGGCAAACTGCTCAACCTGAAAATCACGATCCCAGTTCGCATCGACATAGTGCGTATCGCTCTGATTACCGCCGACGACCACATTGCGTAAGGCTTTGATAGCATGGTCGGCAATAATCCGAATGTCTTTCAGGCCAACGGGACCGGCAAACCCCATCGGTGCGCCAGTGACTTGCTCGACGACGCTGGGAGTCGCGAGCTCAAGGTCAGTCACTCGAAGGAGTCGTTGAATCTTAACCTCATTCGCCGCATGGTCTCCCCGTAGCAAGACGGCGACCGTGCTTTTTCCTGTCGAATAGAGGAGTGTCTTGACGAGGTGCGTAGGGGAGATGTTCAGGAATCTTGTGACCTCTTCAACTGTCCGGCAGCGAGGCGTCTGGACGGTGCGCAGAGGACGCGGGGCTGCGGTCTCCACATCAGTAGGAGGAAGCACTTCGGCCTGTTCGACGTTGGCGGCGTAAGTGCCGGCATCGCTGTAGACGATGGTGTTCTCACCGGTATCGGCGAGCACCATGAACTCGTGAGATGAGCTGCCGCCGATCAGGCCGGTGTCGGCTTCCACGGCACGGAAGGTGAGGCCGCAGCGCGTGAAAATACGATGGTAGGCTTCATACATCTTCTGATAGCTGAGCCTTGCGCTCGCTTCGTCCTGGTCAAAACTGTAGGCGTCCTTCATGATAAACTCGCGTCCCCGCATGAGTCCAAAGCGAGGGCGTATTTCATCGCGAAACTTTGTTTGAATCTGATAGAAGTTCAGCGGCATCTGTCGATAGGAACGGACTTCGCGCCTGAATAGGTCCGTAATCACTTCCTCATGGGTCGGCCCCAAACAGAAGTCGCGCTCGTGGCGATCCTTAAAGCGGATCAGCTCTTTGCCGTAGAAGCTCCATCGGCCGGTTTCCTGCCACAACTCAGCGGGGGAGGCAATGGGCATCAGGAGCTCTTGGGCGCCAGCCCGGTTCATCTCCTCACGAATGATCTGTTCGACTTTTCGGATGACCCGGAGGCCGAGCGGGAGGTACGTGTAGATGCCGGCGGCCACCTTGCGAATCAGACCGGCCCGGAGCATGAGCTTATGGCTGACGGTTTCCGCTTCGCCTGGGTCTTCCCGCAATGTGGGGATTAAAACTTGAGAGGTCCGCATGATTCTGTGGGAAAGGTCAAAAAGTCATCAAGTCCGAACGTCATCAAGTCTGAAGTGCCGGTGAGGGAGAAAATGTTTTGCTGACATGATGACGTCCGACATTCAGACTTTTGGACCCATTCTCTAACGAGTGAAGATTCGTTCAAGGTCATTCCAAAATGCAAAGATCATAACGCCCACTAATAACACGAGCCCAGCCTGTTGCGCGATTTCTCTCTGGCGCTCACCAAGGGGTTTCCGGAGGATGCCCTCAATCAGGAAAAACAACAGATGGCCACCATCGAGAATGGGAATAGGGAGCAAGTTGAGGACGCCCAAGTTGATGCTTAGGATGGCGATCAGAAAGATGACACTTGAGGCTCCCTGCGCAGCGGCTTCTCCGGAAATATTGGCGATTGTGAGCGGGCCGCCAATATTCTTGCTGGAGATATCCCCCACAACCATCTTGTAGAGGCCGATTGCGGTCAGCTCGGTCCAGCCCCACGTGGCTCCCAAGCCGTCATAGAGGGATAGCAGAGGGGTGCTGGAACGCATGATCGAACGGCCTGGTCCTGTAATGCCGATCTTGCCGACTTCGACCGACTCACCGTTGACCATCGCCTTCTCAACAGAGGGCGTCACGCTCAGCGAAATTCGCTGCCCCTCCCGCAAGACATCAACCTGTAACTGACGGTTGGGGCTTTCTTTCACGATACCGGTCATTTGGGACCACGTATGGATCGTCTGGCCCTGGATGCTGACCACACGGTCCCCGGCTTGAAGCCCGGCTTTCGCTGCCGGAGAGCTTTGCGTGACTGACGTGACGAGGGGCGGTGTTTCTTCGATGCCCAGGTAGTATCCTGGCTCTTGTGCAGAGACCTGTGGTCCAGGGGGGGTGGTGGGCGTGACCGTCAACGTTTTGACCTGTTCGCCTCGTTTGATCTCGAGCGTCAGCGCCTGTCCGTTGCTCTTCGCCACGGCGTCGAATAGTTCTGTTCTGGTCGAAATGTCGTGCCCGTTGACTCGGCTGACACGATCTCCGATCTGAATGCCTGCGGTATCGGCCGGAGAGCCGGGGACCATCGCTTCGATATCGGGGGTCAAATCCTGGAACGTTGGGACAAAAAGCGGAGCTCCGGTCGCGAGCCATCCGGCAAAAATGAAATACGCCAGAATGAAGTTAAACCCAGGTCCCGCAGCGACGATCAGGACTTTGCCCCACAATCCTTGGTGCGCAAACGACCGCGCACGATCCTCCTGTGTGGTCGCCTCAGTCTCATCTTCGCCGAACAGTTTCACGTAGCCACCGAGCGGAATGGCCGAGAGGAGATATTCTGTTTCGCCCATTTTCCTGCCGAAGAGCTTCGGGCCGAATCCAAGAGAAAACTTGAGCACCTTGACGCCGACCCAGCGAGCAGCCAGGAAATGCCCGAGTTCATGGAACGCGACTAACACGCCCAGAACGACCAGGAACCACCACGCCTTCTGCAATAACAACCAGAC
>Ga0209640_10001211_pt1 | contig 21529 bp, 17 predicted proteins | sample RifCSP10_1_FD_184018 | JGI IMG/M metagenome (GOLD analysis project Ga0209640, IMG submission 184018) | Soil microbial communities from Rifle, Colorado - Rifle CSP2_sed 10_1 (SPAdes) (version 2) | ecosystem: Environmental > Terrestrial > Deep subsurface > Rock core/Sediment | place: Rifle...
GGCGCAGCTCTCCGGCGGCATGCAGCAGCGCGTCTCGATCGCGCGGGCCCTCGCCGTCGATCCCCATATCCTGCTCATGGACGAGCCTTTCAGCAGCCTGGATGAAATCACCGCCCGGGGCATGCGCAAGCTCCTGCTTGATTTATGGGAGCACCGCAAAAAGACCATTATGTTCGTCACGCACAACATGTTCGAAGCCGCTTTTTTGAGCGACAGAATTTTGTTGATGACCCGTCACCCCGGAACGATCTATAAGGCCATCATCACCGGTTTGCCGCGCCCGCGAAATTACGAAGACCCCAATATCTTCGCCGTCAGCACGAGCATCTCGAGGGATTTCCTGCGCGAGATCGGGGACGAGAGCGAAACGGAGAAGGATCATGGACAATAGATGTCGAGGAGGCAGGCAGCCTGAACAGACCCGGAGGACAAAGAAATGGAGAGAAAGCAAGTTCTGATCGAGAGGCGTAACGCCGTAGCGAGGATCATTATCAACCGGCCGGAAAAGCGAAACAGCATCAGCGTCGCCGCCATCCGGGAGCTCATCGACGCCTTTGAAGAGCTGAGGAATGACAGCTCGATTTCCGTTGTCCTCACCACGGGAGCGGGCGACGACGCCTATTGCGCCGGGCGCGATCTCACGGAGTTTCCGACGGACTTTTCGAAGCCGGAGAGCTATGACAGGCGAAGCGAGCCCCGCGCCTACCATCTCGCCGAAGTCATTCGGAACTATCCGAAAGTAACGATCGCCGTGGTCAACGGCTATTGTCTCGGCGCCGGCATTACGCTGCTCTTGCCCCATGACCTGGCCATCGCTTCCGAGGAGAAAGCGAAGTTCGGCCTGCCCGAGATCATGCGCGGCTTTTTGGCCTATCCGATCCTGGCCACGCTGTTCAAGACCTATATCCCGACCAAGCTGGGCTTCGAAATGATCCTGACAGGCAAGAACTGGGACGCGAAGCGGGCGATGGAGGTCGGGCTGATCAACCGGGTCGTTCCTCACGCCCAGCTCCACGAGGCGGCCTGGGAATGGGGGGCGGAGATAGCCCGATGGGACAGAGTCACCCTTGCCTATTGCAAGATGGCGGTCCACGCCGCCATGGAAGCTCCGAGCGTCCCGCTCGCCGCGGAGATCGTCTGGCTGATGCAGAACGAGCACAATGCGATCAACCCTCGCTCACACGAGGGCATGCGCGCCTTCTTGGCGAAAAAAGGCCCTAAAGCCGTTTGACAGCTCAACAATGTCTTATTTGGGCTGGAAACGACTGGAAAAGGCGCTTTCGGGCACTTTTTCCAAGTACCCACCTCCAGCATGGCGGCCAATGAATTTAAGAACTTCCATTTCACCCTTTGCATCGGCCTCGTCCCATTTGACCGGCCACAAACCAGGGATGCGCTCCCAAAGAAGGGTCACTACCTTGTCGTCTTTCATGCCGAGGAGTATGCGAGCCAGTTCTTCCCATACCTTCCGGTCAGTCTTAAGAATCTTGACCGCCTCGATCCAACCCCCCAGGAAAGCGTTGACCGCGTCAGGATGTTCGGCTGCAAGTTGGTCGCTGACCGAGATTGCGCCCACAGTCGGGTGGCGCCCGCCATGGGACGCATAAATCGCACCCATCTCACCGACGCTCTTCACTCTACCCTTAGCAAGCTCGATGGCAGTAATGGGATCGTTGCTGAGAAAGGCTTCAATGTCTCCTCGTTGCAGCAGAGAGGCAAGAAGCGCACTTGCACCAAATTGGAGATTTCCGTCTTTACGGGGATCGAAACCGTAGTAGGCCTGTAATACAGCCATAAACATGTTGGCTGAAAACGAGGCAGCTCCACCCAAGACTCCGATGCGTTTTCCCTTCAGTTGCGCCGTGTCCTTGATCGAGGAATCCGCTCTGACCAAGATATCGTTGTTCATTTTACTGCTTCCCCAGATGACTTTGATGGGAACCCCGCGAGCGTGTAACTCGACAATAGACCCCAGACCTCCGCTCCCCATCTCCAAATCGCCCGCCCGGTGTCCGAGGTACAGGGCGCTAAAGTCAGAGTACTGTTTTGCAGTCACATTTAAACCCCGCCGTTTGAAAATCCCGCTCTGAATCCCAAAGTTCAAAGGAAAAGTTGTGGTTGATGACACGTGACCGAACCTGATAGCCACAGCTTCTCCTTGGGGAGCAGATGCGCCCTGTACGTCGGCATGAAGAAGCAACGCCGTGCTCACCATGAGAAGAAAGCTCCAAATCCGACGGAACTGATTGGTTCTAGCGTACATACCTTATCCCTCCCTGGTTCGGTTCGTTTTTAGACTCGCACCTGCCCGTGTGGACTTTATCCTTGCGGAAACGGTCTCACTAGGCCCCACTAAACTATTGATCTACTAAAGTCAAACTCCGTCGGTCCAAGTCCAAATCTCAATCCCCTCTCAACGGTCAAACATCGGCAGCGTTTCTTAGGAACTTGTATTCCTGAGATCGATGAGCCGCACAGCCTTCATCGATCGATCGGGGTCGAAGATAGCCTCCCTGGAGACGATCTCGATCTCGGGCGTAATGTCAACGGCACGTTTGACTTCCTGTTCGAGAAAGCGTCTGAGAGATTCTGCATCTTCTCTTTGGGATGCGAGGCGCAGGACCATCTTTTCCGGCGAGAAAGGATCCCCTTCGTTCGCTCGTTTGAGGACGATTTGATATTCTTCTATATCGCTACAATGAGTAAGGATCTCTTCTATGATTAAGGGATTGATTAACGTCCCTTTGAGTTTTATCAGATGGTCCTTCCGCTGCGGATTAACCACGACCCTCTCGCCGCAGCGGCCGCAATCAGGGCATTGATCACGCTGAAGGGCCGCGGTGTCGCCGAGCACGAAGCGGAGTAATACGGTCCCCCGCCGGTTTAGATGAGTGAGGGTAATCCAGCCCGTTTCTCCATCGCTCAGGGATCGGCCAGTCTCGATGTCAATAACCTCGAAGTAGAATTGATCCGGCGCACAATTATGAAGAGGGCCGCCCGGACGACATTCAATCAGGGCACCTTGAATTTCCGTAATCCCATACCGATTTACGATCCAGGGATTTTCACCGCCCAGGCGCATGATACGTTCGCGAAGGTCGTGGTAAAAAGCAGGAGGTAGGGCTTCTCCGGTGAGGCAGCACAGGCGCACTGAACTTAAATCGCTCCCGAGCTCAATGGCGCGCATGATCACACGGCGAACAAAGCTGTGCACTCCGAACAAGACCGTGGCCTTTTGGGCCTCGACCTGACGGACAACATCGTCCGTGGAATGGTTGAAGCGGGGATTGGCAGCGGATTTCCCGGGCAGGGTGAAGAAGTGCCGGGCTCCGAGCACCATGGCTGTTCGGATCGCTCCGGTGAATGCGCCGTGGGGCAATCCGCGGAGGGGAAATAAATTCGCCAGGACATCGTTGGATGTGATTCCCAATAATTCAGTTGTACGTCGGGTGTATTCCAACATCTCAAAAAAATCATGGGCAGTGTTGTAAAAAGGAGTCGGCTGGCCCGATGTCGTACCGGCGGTATAAGCGACGTCCCACAGCAATTCATCCGGGCCCTTGGGCTCTAACCTGAAGGCCTCGGGGTCCGCCATGAATTCAGTCTTTGATACAAGCGGGACCTTTGAGAGATCTTTTAACCCTCGGATAGATTCCAGCCTTACGCCGGTCTCCCCGAACCATCTGCGATAATAGGGGTGCCTCTCATAACAGATGGAGACCATGTCGCAGAACTTTTTATTTTGCAGCTCGAAGATGATCTCGGGGGCGCTGAAGGTCGGATCCATTATCTCCCTTTCCATACGGGTTTTCTCTTTTCGACAAAGGCTTTGGGACCCTCGACGCAGTCCTCAGTCGCCCGCAGCTTGGGAGCCCTGGTCCGCCTAGTCGAAAACTCCCGATTTTTCAAGCCTCCGGATTTCCTCTTCGTCCAGCCCCAACAACTCCTGAAAAACATACCGGTTATCCTGCCCCAAGAGAGGGGCATGGGAGCGCACGGCCCCCGGAGTCGCCGAGAATTTCATCGGCAAGCCGCCGTGCAAAAGCCGACCCATTTCAGGATGCTCGGTCTCGACGATGAAGCCACGGGCTTTGAGGTGCGGGTCATTGCTTAGTTGAGCCGCGTCCTGAACCACCCCCGCAGCGATCCCGGCCTTCTGAAGGCGCTCCATGACCTCATAGGCGTCATGCCGGAGAGTCCACTGCTCCACAAGCAGATCCAGCTCCTGCCGATGCCGAACCCGATTCAACGCCGTAGAATACATCGGATCTTTGGTCCAAGGGGGATCACCCAAAACCCGGCAGAAACTCAGCCATTCTTCCTCGCTGTACACGGCGATCACGCACCAGGAATCTTCGCCGGCGCAACGATAACAACCGTGCGGCGATGCATGTGTCGAGCCGTTGCCAATGGGCCTCGGGTCTCGACGATTTACCGCGCTTTCGAGGTAGTACGGACCCAAGAGGGCCGCGGCTGCTTCGGCTTGGGCACTATCTATGTACTGGCCCTTACCGGTCCGACGCCGATAATCGAGCGCGCCCAACACTGCGCAGGCGCCCTGAATCCCGGCATAGTAGTCCGGATAAAAGAGCTCCGAACCCACTGGCTTGGGAGCGTCAGGATGATTCCAAAGATAAGTCAGCCCGACTATAGGAGGGATGTTCTGTCCGAACGTCACGGAATGTGCCTCGGTGGCTCCCAGACCTTGCAGACTGATCATGATGACGGAAGGATTCACTTCCCGAATCCTGGGATAGTCCAGCCCTAGTCTTTGCATTACCCCGGCGCTGAAGTTTTCAACGACAATGTCGCTGATTTTGATCAGCCGCCGAATGATCTCGTAGCCTTCCGGACGGGACACATCGATGCGTATTCCTTTTTTACTTCGGGAGTTATCGGCAAAACTGATGCCTTTATTGATGCGGTCGGGCGCGGGGCCTCGACTGAAGTCGAGGCGCTTACCCGTTTCAACCTTGATCGTCTCCGCACCGAACTCCGCCAGTAATCTGCCGAGGGTCGGGCCCACGATCCCCGTGGTGAACTCAACGACCCGTATCCCCGCAAGCGGCGGCGCTTTTGTCTGGCCGAGTCCTAAATGACCCTTCGCGCTCTCAATTCGCATAGATCTTCTCGTGTGAAGCCAAGATCGCCACAGTAAATCTCTTCATTGTGTTGCCCTAAAAGAGGAGCCGGTCGCTTATTGCGGGAGGGTGCCTCGCTGAATTTGTAAGGGGGTCCCGCATACGGGTGACGACCCAGAACCGGGTGATCTATTTCAGTGAAAAAATTCCTGGCTTTGGCTACTTCGCTCCTCATGAACTCTCCTGGCGTGTTTACCGGGGTTATCGGTACGCCAAGTTTCTGTCCTTCCGCGAATAGCTCGGCACGAGTGAATTTTCGAGTGAAATCCGAAACGATACCGTCCACCAGCGTCTTGTTCTGATTTCGTTTCTCACGATTTTCCCAACCGGGGTCGCCCAGAGGTTCCGGGGCGTTCATCCACGCGACCAGCCTTCGCCAATGTACTGCTTGTCCTGCAACGATACGGACCCAGCCATCTCGGCAAGGATAGAGATCACCAGGAGTAATCCACGGATAAGTGTTCCCTTCCCGTGGAATGATAGAACCCTCGTAAGAGTAGCGGGTAATCGCTGAATCCGTGATCATTGCCGCCGCCTCTTGGCCGGAAACATCAATGTGCTGGCCGGCGCCGGTCGTAGCTCGATGATACAAAGCGATGATAGTTCCTGCGGCAGCCCAGGCCCCGGCAACTCCGTAGGCTAGGTTCCCGGGCGCCACACACGGCGCCTGACCTCGTTCTCCGCTCGGGTACATAGGACCGCCCATGGCAAAGCACACCAGATCTGGCGCCTTGTAGGCGGAGAATGGGCCGGCTTGTCCGAATCCCGCGATAGATGTGAGGATTACGCTCGGATTCAGCTGACGAAGCGAATCGTAGCCGAGGCCCAGATTTGATAATCTCCCGGGAGAAAAGCTTTCGACCACGACGTCAAATCGGACCACCAGACGCTTAAAGATATCGCGCCCCTCTTCGGTATCCAAATTCAGGGTGATGCTGCGCTTGTCTGTGTTGTAGTAAGCAAACCAGAGGCTTCCCTCAGGATGGGGAATATCCTGGGCAAAAGGAGGGGAAAAGCGCATCGAATTTCCCTCGGGCGGTTCCACTTTGACGACGTCGGCGCCAAGCTCCGCCAACGTCTTGACGCACTGGGCTCCCTTCTCATCGGCTAAGTCAAGAACCCGATAACCCTCCAGCGCAGATGTCATCTCAATGGCCTCAGCCCTTTCTTGTTCGCCAATGATCCCAGGCCTGAACGACGTCTTCGGAGGACACGACATGCCCAAAGTAACGATCGATGCGCTCAAGCGCGGCCTGCTGCACCGCAGGGTCATCGACGCCCGTACAGTCCGATAAAAACAAGACGTGGTAATCACGCATGAACGCGTCTCGCGCTGTTGATTCGACACACACGTCGGTCGTCACGCCGGCTAAAATTACCGTCTTGATTCCCTTTGCCCGAAGAATGGTTTCAAAATTGGTATTTACAAAGGCGCTGTAGCGGTTCTTCGTGACCACTGGCTCTCCTGGTCGCGGCTCGATCTCGTAGAAATCAGCCCCCCAGGTGCCTTCTTGACAGACCTGCCTGTTGCCTCCCGAACGCCGGCTCCGGTGCTCCAGGTAAGCGTTCGATTTGGTGAGTTCATTATTGGCCATCCGAACATGAACGACCGGAACCTGAGTCTGCCGAGCCTTTGCCAACACTTCTTTCAGGCGAGGGACCATATGCCGAATCACAGTCACATGCCGACCAAACCTGCTCAACGCACCGTCGTCATGGCAGTAATCGTTCTGCACATCGATAATGACTAAGGCGCACCCTTGGGGATCCACTTTGCTCTCGAGCCATTCCACGTTTGCGCTCCGGTCGTTTCTGTTAAGGTCCGCCACGAACCGCACCGTAGCGGACGGCTAGAATTCTGCGGGCTATACTCAAAATGTCCAAGTAGACCATTTTCTCCTAAGGGAGCGTCCGCTTAGGCGTTCGATCGTCGAGCCAAATGTCAGCGGCACGATAAAGCATGACCGTCGTGGACCGAGAGTTGGCAAGATTATGGACGTAAGGATGCGTGATCCAATAAAATCCAAGTTCAATGGTGGGCACCACGTACATCTTGTCCAGCAGATATTCCTGTATCTGCCGCAGGACCTTGTAGCGCTTCTCCCTGTCCAAGGTCCTACGCTGCAGCTCAATCAGACGGTCCAACTCAGTGTCGGCAATATGTGCCGCATTGCCTCCTCCCTTGGAGTAATAATACTGGTGAAGGGACGCATCGATAGAATCTGAACTCATCCCGTTCAGTTGAGCCTGAAAATCACCTTTGCTCTGGTTGGCGAAGTACTGACCCGCCTCGATGAAATCAAGCCTCACCGTGATGCCCGCCTCTTTTAGTTGCCTTGCCGTAACTTCCGCGATACGAGGGTTATCCCATACGGACACGGCCTGGATGGAAAAAGCCAGCCCGTCCCCGTAACCAGCCTCCTTGAGCAGTCTCTTCGCATCCGCCATGTCTTTATCCTTGGGCAATCGATAGCCGGGGAGCTTTAATAGCTCCTCCTCCGGCATCGCCCATGCGCTCACGGCAGAAACTCCGGGGGGATTGATTTTGCCCAAGCCGAACGCCAGAGCCTTTACCATGTCCTGGCGATTCAAAGCGAGATGAATGGCCCGCCGCACGCGCACGTCGTTAAACGGCGGCCGATCCACTCGCATGTACATTGCGTAACCGTGAGTTGTCGGGAACCCTTCACCCGCGGCACTTCGTGACTGCGTTACGGCGGCTTCGTATTGGGCTTTGTCGGAAACCGTTAAGATATCGCTCCGCTTAACTAGAAAGCCGGCGAGGCGAGACTGCGGTTCAGGGACAAAGTAGGCCACGATGCCGTCGAGATGGGGCCTGCCCTTCCAGTAATCCTCGAAGGCCGTATAGACGATTTTCTCGTTACGGTCAAATGATTTTAATCGCATCGGACCCGTCCCAACCGTGCCCGACACGCCCTTAAATAATTGGCCGGTATCATAAACATGCTTGGGGAAAATGGCCGTCTCGCGCTGGGCCAGGCTCTCCAGCAACGGGGCCATCGGCCCATCGGTGGTAAGCTTGACCGTCATGGCATCTACTTTCTCGATGCTCTTCACTCCGGCCAGGTTGCCTCGCTTCACGCAGGCGTTCTTTTGGTCTCGAATATGGTTGAGGCTGAATACCACATCATCAGCAGTCAGGCTCTTGCCGTCATGCCACTTAACCCCCTTTCGTAAGTGAAAGATATACGTGTTCTCGTCAGGCTGCTCCCACCTTTCCGCCAGATAGGGAACCACCTTCAGTTCCCTGCGAAAGTCTTCGCCCAGCTTGTAATCAAAGCTCACCAACCCCTCATAAATAGCGATCATCGCTTCCACTCCGAAGGCATTGGCATCTCTACAATAATCCAAGGAGCGCGGCGGAGCCCATTGCGTCCTGACTAAAACGCCTCCTCTCCTCGGGGTCGAAGTGGCCGAGGCCGCCAGCGCCTGCCTGACGGCGCCGAAAAATGGCGCGGGACTATGCGTGAACAACATCCCGTAGAATGCCGCGACCGCCACGACCATCGAGCGAGCGAAGCTAACGGAATAAGTCATAACAGGCCCTCCCTAACTCAAAAAATGAATACGAAACTACTTCTATGCCATGCCATCCATCATCGGCTCTATGCACCCGTGCGGAGTCTCGGGTCCCAAATGTCACGAAGCGCATCGCCGAGGAGGTTCCAGCCCATCACCGTAAGAAAAATAGCCAGCCCCGGGAAAATCGCCATCCATGGCGCCACAAGCATATAGGTGCGGCTGTGGCCGCTGAGCATCGAGCCCCAGGCAGGATTTGGGGGCTGCACGCCGACCCCCAAAAAACTTAATGCGGCTTCGGAAAGAATCGCCTGCCCGAGGGCAATCGTCGCAACCACAATGATTGGTGCCATGACATTAGGCAAGATGTGTCGGAACATAATCCGTAATTCAGAGGAGGAAATCGCTCTCGCGGCTTCAATGTAAAGATTGCTCTTCTCAGCTAAAACAGCCCCCCGAATAACGCGGTTTGCCGGTGGCACCTGACTCAACCCTATCGCCACCATCACGTTGATCTCGCCCGGCCCTAAAACGGCGACAATAGCGAGGGCGAGTATAATGCCGGGAAACGCCATCCATCCATCCATAATGCGCTGCGAGATCATATCGAGCTTTCCGCCCATATATCCAGAAATTAAGCCCAAAATGCTCCCCAGCAACGTGCCGATCGATACGGCCGCGACGCCGACCTTAATGGAGATCTGAGCGCCCCACATGACCCGGCTAAAAAGGTCCCTCCCGAAGTTGTCCGTGCCAAACAAGTGCTCCAGGTTTGGCCGCACCATGATACGGTCGTAGTATTGCTCGTAAGGATCGTACGGAGCGATCACCGGCGCGAGACCGGCCGCCAAAAGCTGCAGACATACCAAGACCAAACCAAAAGCCCCGAGAGGTTTTCTAAAAGCCAGACGGATCAGCCGCCGCCAAACTTCACCAACTGCCCCAAAGCCGTTAGCGACGGAGGGTGCGATGATGCGTGGATTGCTCATGACTGAAGCCTCACCGGTAGCGGATCCGCGGGTCGATAAAAGCATAAATAATGTCAACCAAGAAATTCACGAACACAAACATCCCGCCGATAACGAGCACGTTCCCCTGAATCTGCGGGTAATCGCGATGAAGAATGGCCGACAGAGTGAGGCTGCCCAATCCAGGCAGCGAAAACACCGTCTCCACCACCACGGTACGACCAAGCAAATACCCAAAATCGATACCGACGATCGTTATCACTGGGATCAACGCATTCCTTATGGCGTGCCGGAGTACGATCGACCGCTCCCGCAGGCCCTTCGCCCAAGCCGTGCGAATATAATCTTGTCTTATGACTTCTAACATTTGGGATCGAGTCATCCGCATCGAGCGCGCGGAATCGTTGATGCCCATCGCAAGACAAGGAAGGATGATCTGTTGGAAATTAGTCCAGGGGTTTTCCAGCGGCGACGTGAAGCCGGGCGGCGGTAAATAGCCGAACCAAATAGCTCCAAAAATGATAAATAACGTGCCGATCCAAAATCCAGGCATGGATAAGCCGGCAATGCTGAGAAATCGCCCGATGTAATCCAAAAGGCTGTCTTGCCGAACGGCGGAAATGATTCCTGTCGGAATCGCAATGAACAGAGAGATGACAACCGTTCCAATGGCCAACTCCACGGTGAGGGGGAGCCGTCGCACCATCTCGGTCAACACCGGCTCGCCGGTCCAGAAGGAAGTCCCGAAATTGCCATACCGCACGATGTTCCAAATCCACTCCAGATACTGAACGACATACGGCCTATCCAGTCCCAACTTACGTCGCAAGGCTTCCACCACCGTGGGATCCACCAGGGAACTCTCCCCGCCCACCGCCATCAGGAGCGCGGCGTCGCCCGGCAATAGACGCATTAACGCGAAGACGGTGAGGGAAACGACGAAGAGGACCGGAAAAACCATCAAGAGACGCTTGATGACGTACTGCAACACCGAGAGTTTCTCCCGCAACGGTCCTAAAGCTTAGACCAAGAATCGTGGCATTTGCCGACCGGCGCGGTCGAGCAGGATCACCCGCTGTTTAAGCGGTCCGGTTACCGGCTGGCCGGAATTTCGGCAACGAGATTTCCTCAGTCACATCCTCATAAACCAAAACAACCGGATCTCCAATCTTCACCTCATCGGGCGGGCAGCCGATCACATTGCTCCAAATCTTAACGCCTTCCTCTAGCTCGATGATGCTGACGTTGTAGGGCACGTCTTTCTCCCAAGCCGGACCGTAACTGTGGCACATGACCAGAGACACATATACCCGCCCACGACCGCTAACGGGACGCCATTCAGTCTCTGTTGCATGACAGTTCGGGCAGAGGGAGCGAGGAGGATACCTGAACTGGCCACACGAGACGCACCGTTGTAAGGCCATCGAATGATGTTTACAGCTGTCCCAAAGCGGCTTGGCGTCCAGATTTTTCGATGGTAAGGGCTTTAAATATTCCCCCATAATCATCACCTCCCCTCAAGGTTTGTCCCGGCCCAAAATGAGCGTCGCGTGGGCGCTTAAGCTGGCCCCATGCCCGCTCACGATCCCGAGCTTCGCATCGTTCACCTGCCGCTCGGGCTCCACCGAGTGTCCGCGTAGCTGCTTGACCGCCTCGGTGATGTGCAGCATGCCCTCAATATGCCCTTGGGATAATAAGCCGCCATGAGTGTTCACGGGCAAGTCCCCACCGATTTCGATGCGCCCATTCTCCACCCACGGTCCTCCCTCTCCTTTGGCACAAAAACCATAATCTTCTAATGTTACAATCACGATCGCCGTAAAGCAGTCGTAGATTTGCGCAAAGTCCATATCCTTGGGCCCCACGCCCGCCATGCGATAAGCCATCTCCGAGGCCCGCTTGCCGCCTAGCGTCGTTAAGCTCGACGATTGTAGCGGCCCGTCAGTGTGCCCTTCACCAAAGCCCCATATATAGACCGGCGGTTTCGGAAAGTCGCGGGCGCGATCGGCAGACGTGACCACGACCGCCCCCGCACCATCGGACACCAAACAACAATCTAAAAGGTGAAACGGCTTCACAACCCAACGCGACTCCAGCACGTCCTTAATGGTGATCGGCTTCCGCATGGTCGCATTCGCATTGAGACTGGCGTGCCGGCGGATCGCCACCGCCACGGCGGCAAACTGCTCGTTCTTTGTGCCGAATTCGTGCATATGCCGAGCGGCGACTGCGGCATGAACGGCCGGAGCCCCTAGCAAACCAAAAGGCTCTTCAAAGTCCTCGTTTCCGTCCCTTAGGTGACCATGTCGAGGCTCGAGTCGCCCGGTTGCCTGCTTGTGTCCTAACACACAGACGACGGTTGAGCACAGCCCCGTCATAATGGCCATGACGGCATGCGCGACCATGGCCACGGGCGTGGCTCCGCCGACGGCCAAATCCGTGGCGTAAGACGGGTGTATACCGGCCGCCTGCGCGACCGTTAAAGCGTAGGATCGCTGCGGATCATTGCTGGGTTGAATGGCCAACAGGCCATTGATGTCTTTCGGCCCTAAACCGGCATCCTTGACAGCTCGCCCGATGGCTTCCAATTGAACCCCCAGGGTTGTCATTTCGGGTAATTTTCCGACTGCCGTCTCACCGACGCCGACGATCGCACAGGCTCCTTTTGCACTCATGGTCGCCTCCTCCTAAGAGACCCCGCTGGAAATTCCGTTGTCAGCGCCCTTTCCATTGAGGCGGACGTTTTTCCGCGAAAGCACCAGAACCCTCTTTCTGATCCTCCGTGTTCGAAAGAAGCATCGCCAATTCACTCTCGAGTTTGAGACCCTCTTCGAGCGGGAGTTCAACCCCTTTGGTAATCGCTTCCTTGATCGCGATCAAGGACAACGGGGCTCCCAAGCAAATCTTTCCCGCTATCTCTTCGGCTGCGGCCATCAACTGATCGGCCGGCACCACGCGATTCACCAAGCCGATTCGATAAGCTTCCGCGGCGTTTACGGGCTCACCGGTAAGGCAAATTTCCAGAGCCTTGGCGGTCCCGATGAGTCGAGGCAAGCGCTGGGTGCCGCCCGCGCCCCCGAGCCTTCCGCGGCGCACCTCCATCATACCGAGCTTGGCATCCTCCGCTGCCACACGAATGTCGCAGGCCAAGGCCATCTCCAGGCCTCCGGCTACCGTCCAGCCGCGAACCGCGGCGATCGTCGGCTTATCGATGGCCGCCACCGCCTGGTGATGGGAGTGAATGCCCGGCAGGTTTCGCGCTCGGCGCTTATCGAAGAGAGTCGTCTCGTCGACCTCTTTGGCGCGCTCCTTGAGATCGAGGCCGGTGCAGAAAGCTTTCTCCCCAGCCCCGGTCAATATCACCACCCGCACTTCCGGATCCCGTCTCGCCTGGTCGCAAACATCGAGGATCTCACGAGTCATCTGGTAGTTTATGGCGTTCATCACCTCGGGCCGGTTGAGCGTTATATACCCGATATGATTCTTCACGTCGTAGATTATGGTTTGATAACTCACTGTTTTTTCTCCCTTCCTTGAGTCGTAGACCCCGCTTCGTCCGACCACGTACCGATTTCGCTGAAGACGTCCCCAAAGCGTGCACGGATTTCTTCCGTCGCGATCTTTCCCAATTCGGTGTGAGGAAGGTCTTGCAAAAAACGTATGGTTTTCGGCGCCTTGTAAGGAGCGAGTAGATCGCGACAGTACTCAACGAGCTCGTGCTCGGACGCTTGTTGGCCAGGAGTCAGCGAAATCACCGCGAGAACGGCCTCGCCCCACTGACGGTGGGGGACACCGACGACGGCCGCTTCCCTGACCTTCGGGTGGGCCTGCAAGACGTCCTGGATCTCCTCCGGGAAAATACTGACGCTTCCGCTCTTGATCATGTTTTTCTTTCGGCCAACGACATAGAGATACCCCTCCTCATCAAAGTATCCCAGGTCACCCGTCAGGAACCAGCCATCGCGAAAGCTTGCCTCGTTAGCTTGCGGATTTTTATAGTAGCCTGCACACACCAGCGGACCCCTGCAGATAATCTCCCCGACTTGCCCGGCTGAAAGCGGATGACCGGCCTCGTCCGTGATGAGAACCTCGGCGGCCCAGATCAGTTGTCCCGAGGAGCCTTTTTTGCGGAGCTGATCCTCCGGCAACAAAAGGCTGACAGAGCCCCCGTCGGTTGACGCATAGCCCTGGTAGATATTGGGCGTAACGTATCGAATTAACCCTTCCACTGTACGAGGATGGAAAGGCGACCCGGCCTTGCGAAGATAACGCAGCGAGCTGGTGTCGTAGTTTTCCAGATTCGGAATTTCCAGCAATCGATCCGCCATCACGGGTGCCAGCGCGATGTAAGTGACGCGCTCCGTCTGTATCGCCTCCAGGACTTCAACCGGGTTAAAGCGATGCTTCAAAATCACCCTGCCCCCCCAGAACAGGTGTCCCAGGGCCGAACTGCGCCCGGAGTTGAAACAAAGCGGTGAGACAAGCAACTCGACATCCGCCGAGGTAGACCCTCTCCCTCCTAAGGCGTGGTTGAGGCAACTGAGCACGTACTTTTCGTGCGTGCTGAGACAACCCTTCGGGAATCCCGTGGTTCCGGAAGTAATCATAATCAAGAACAAGTCGGCGCCGCTGACCTCAATATCCGGTTCTGGTGGGTTTTCCCGCGCCATGAGTTCCTCGTATGCGTGAGCGCGGAGATCGCCGCGACCCGATTCCGCACCATCATTGACCTGAATAATCGGGCCGCGAAACTCCAACCGAGAAAGGGCATCCGCAAGGGACGGCATCGCGGAGCTTTCGACGATAACAGCGGCGACGTCAAAAAACTTTATCGCGGCCGAGATTTCTCGACCACGCCACTTGGGATCTATGGGGAGGCCTACCAGACCGGATTTGGCGAGCGCAAAAAGCACCTCAACATGCTCGACACGATTGCCCAGGAGGACCGCGAGGTTATCACCCTTCTTAAGGCCGAGGTCGAGAAGTGAGTTGGCTAGACTGTTGGTCCGACCATTGAGATCAGCATAATTCAACTTTCTTCGCTCGTCTTCCACGGCGAGCTTTCTGGGAAACTTCAACGCATTTCGCCGCAGGGATTCACCCATGTTCATTGCCGTCTAACCCCAAGATTCGATTCCCCGGGCCTCGAAAAAACCAGGCCAGCGCCGCCCTCGATTTTACACACCCTGGATCACAAACCTATTTTCAGGGAAGCGTTCGTTTGGGCGCCCGCTCGTCGAGCCAGAGATCAGCTGCGCGATAAAGCTGCACGGTGGTCGAGCGCGAGCTAACTAGGTCGTGAAGGTAAGGATGATTAATCCAGAAGAATCCAAATTCAACTGTCGGCACCACATACATCTTGTCCAACAGGTACTCTTGAATCTGCCGCATGACGGTACGGCGCTTTTCCTTGTCCAGGGTCTTACGCTGCAACTCAATGAGACGGTCCAACTCCGCGTCAGCCATGCGGGCCGCACTGCCCCCACCCTTGGAAGAATAGTACTGATAAAGGGATCCATCGATATAGTCGGGAGTCATGCCGTTCAGTTGCGCTTGAAAATCCCCCTTTCTCTGGTTGGCGAAGTACTGACCTGCCTCGATAAAATCAAGCTTCACCGTGATGCCAACCTCTTTCAACTGCCTGGCCGCAACTTCCGCAACGCGCGGATTCTGCCATACGGATACTGCCTGGATCGAAAAAGTCAGCCCATCGCCATAACCGGCCTCTTTCAGCAGCCTCCGAGCCTCCGCTAGATCCTTGTCCTTAGGCAGCCGATACCCGGGAAGCTTTAACAGATCCTCCTCCGGAATCGTCCAGGGACTGATCGCCGAGACAGCGGGAGGCAGGATTTTACCCACACCAAAGGAAAGGGCCTTCACCATATCCTGTCGATTCAGGGCCAGATGAATGGCCCGCCGCACGCGAACGTCGTTGAATGGCGGGCGATCGACGCGCATGTAAATACAGTAACCGTTGCTGGATGAAAACCCGTCGCCTGCGGCGCCCGGAACCTGAGCCATGGCGGCATCGTACTGTGCCTTGTCAGCCACTCTGAGCAAATCAATCCTCTTGGTGATGAAGGCGGCCAGGCGTGATTGAGGCTCGGGGATAAAATAAGCCACGATCCCATCGAGATAGGGCCGGCCCTTCCAGTAATCCTCGAAGGCCGTATAAACAACCTTCTCGTTCCGGTCGAATGACTTGAGCCTCATGGGACCGGTCCCCACCACGCCCGACACACCCTTGAACAACTTGCCCGCATCGTAGACATGTTTCGGAAATATCACCGTCTCCCTCTGCGCCAAGTTTTCCAATAACGGAGCCATAGGACCATCCGTGGTGATCTTGACCGTCATGTCGTCAACCTTCTCCACACCTTTAACTCCCGCTAGATGTCCCCGTTGCTGGCAGGCATTCTTTTTGTCTCGAATGTAGTTCAGGCTGAAAACCACGTCATCAACCGTCAAGCTTCTGCCGTCGTGCCACTTTACGCCCCTGCGCAGGTGAAAGAGGTACGTCGTATCGTCGGGTTGCTCCCAACTCTCCGCCAGATACGGCACCACCTTCATCTCCCGACGAAAGTCCTCCCCCGGCTTGTAATCAACACTCAACAATCCCTCATAGATCGGAACCCAAGCCTGAGCGGCAAAAGCACTTGCGTCGACACAATAGTCCATGGTACGCGGCGGCGCCCAATATGCCACTTGTAAAACACCACCCCGCTTGGGACCCGCACCGGCACCCATCGTGAAAGGGACAACACCCAAAAGCAAGGCGAGTAGAGAACGCGCGACAAAATGGCTTCGCCCGTCCAAGAACCTCATAAAGACCTCCCATCGTTTTTCAACTTCCAGCCATACGCTGGATGACGCAAGTTGGATCGAGCGGTGGAAATTCATAGTTGGCGTTTACTACAATTATCTCCGGCATGTCAACCGTTCTCATGTTCTCCTTGCACATGCTGCGGAGGCCCGCTCAAAGAAGAAAAACGCTCTGGTGTAGTGTCCCAAAAGTCTCTTGACTCTTCGTTCGTGGTGAGCCCTTCGACAAACCAGCCGTTCGTCCTGAGCTTTGTCGAAGGATGCGGCTGGTTTGCTCAGGACAGGCTTGTCGAACCATGAACGAAAGCTGTTGAAAGCACTCAGCCCTTCGACAAGCGGCTCAGGGCGAACGGAATTGTAAAGAAGCGTTAGGGACACTACACTAGCATGGCAGTCGGATTGCGCTTGACAAAGCCGTAGCCGCCGGGATATTTACGCGATAGCTTGAGTCCGACGTGTTGACGGCGACGCGAAATCGAATGTCGGGCGGGTTTATTTCAACACCGCTCTTCCACTTTGTGTCCCCCCACAGAAAGTTGGAATATTTCAAGTACTACAAGGACGCAAAATTTACTCCCATGCTCTCCAAACCAAAACACGGCCTAAACCGGCGGCAGAAAAACAGACCCTAAGGATAGAGAAGGGTAAGCCATGGGCTATTATCGCGACCTGAGAGAATATATCGAAGTCCTCGACGCTAACGACAAGCTTTTCCGCATCGAGCGGGAAATACGGCGGGAAACGGAGCTCCACCCGCTGGTCAGGTGGCAATTCCGAGGGCTGCCGGAGCAGGAGAGAAGGGCCTTTCTCTTCGACAACGTAAGCAGCGTCACGGGACGCAAGTACGAGATGCCCGTTCTGGTCGGAGCCTGCGCCTCGTCGACGGCGATTTACGCGCTCGGGATGGGTTGTAAAGATGAAGAGATACTTGACCGTTGGTTGAAGGCGCAGCGGGAGCCCATCACGCCGTTAGTGGTGCCGACCGGCCCGGCCCAAGAAATAGAGATTACTCAAAATGTGGAAGAAGTGCTCGATAACATTCCGGTCCCCGTGTCGGGCCCGGGCTTCGACAGCTCTGTCCGACTGACAGCGGCGCTTTGGGTCACGGCGGATCCCGAGACCGGCCAGAGGAATGTCGGCATCTACAGCGGCTACATGCAAAAGGGAGGGCGCATCGGCGTCGGTCTCGGATCTGGAAAAGACTCGCGGCTGCACCTGGACAAGTGCCGGGAGCGGGGCATACCTCTCAGGGCGGCGGCGATAATCGGTCCAACGCCGAACCTTATCTACGCGGCGGCGGCGACGCTGCCCTATGGAACGGACGAATACGCGATCGCGGGAGGCATTGCCGGAGAACCCGTGCAGCTCGTCCGGTGTAAGACCTCCGACCTGCTGGTGCCCGCACACGCCGAAATGGTTCTCGAAGGCGAGATCTTGCCCGACGAGTCTATACAGGGCTGGCCGTTCGGTGAGTACTCCGGTTACATGGCGGGCAAATCCAAATACCCTCGCTTCGCCGTTCAGCGCATTACGCATCGCCGAAACCCGATCCTTCTGGATCTTTTGGCCGAGCACCCCCCTTCGGAAGGCAGCAAGCAGAAGCAAATCGCCACCGAGGCGACATTTTTTCATTTTTTGAAAGAGAACGCCGGTTTGAGCGGCGTCAAGCAGGTGGCCATTCATGAAGAGAGCGGAGGGTGGGGATTTTTCGTTATCCAGATGAAGGTCCCGCACCCGAGCCAAGCCTGGCAGGCGCTTTACGCCGCCGCCGGCTTCACCCCGGGATTGGGAAAGTTTTTCGTCGTCGTGGACGACGACATCGACCCGAGGGATCTGGACGCCGTCATCTGGGCCTTGGTCTTTCGCGCGCAACCGCATCGGGACATCATCGTCCTTCCGGGCAAAAGACCGATGCTCGACCCATCGGCGGTCTCGCCGGCGCAACCCGGATGGCATCACGCGTATCCGGAGCCTCACGGCGCCTCGTGCCTGCTGGTCAACGCGGTGCGGAAATGGCCGTATCCCCCTGTGTCGCTCCCGTCCAAGGAATTCATGGAGCGGGCGCGGGTGATCTGGGAAGAAGAAAGATTGCCGCAACTGAAGCCCAAGGTTCCGTGGCACGGCTACGAGCTCGGCCACTGGCCGGAGGAGCTGAAAAAAGCGGCCGATGCGGTGGTCTCGGGAACGGAGCCCGAGGACATCAAGAAGAACGAAAAGTGATGGAAACAAGAGGTGAAACGATGTCCCACGCAGGTCAAGCAACTGTGAAGCGCCGGCTATCCCTGTTTCTACTGACCGCCCTATCGCTATTCGGCCTTCGCGGGGTCGCCCACCCTCTTGACGAGGTGAAGGTCCACATATCGGGGAGCGCCAGCGCAAACTCATTGATTTTCCAGATCGGCGAAGAAAAAGGGTTCTATAAAGAGGACGGCCTCAAGGTGTTGGCTATCACAGCAACATCGCAGGCTGGAATTCAGGGATTACTCGCGGGCAGTTTCGACTTTAGTCAAATCCTCGGCCAAAGCTCGGCTTTTATTCTCAGGGGAGCGCCTCTAAAGATCGTTATGGTCTTCGACACGCGGCCCCTCTTTTGGCTCTTCGGAAAGAAGGGCGTCAGAACGCTCCAAGACCTCAAGGGCGGCAAACTCGTCGGCGTGTCCAGCCTCGGAGCCAGCACGGATCAGATGACTCGAGAACTGCTCGCGAGGAATGGGATAGATCCCAGACGTGATGTGGTCATCCAGGGAACCGGCACGGGTGCGGTGCGATTGGCAGCTTTGCTTAGTGGAGCGCTGGACGCGGCGATTGTGAACCCCTCAGAAAGAATCATTGCCAAAAAAAATGGACTGCAGGAACTGATTTTCTACGGCGACCAGCTCGAAACCGTAGCGGGAGGCGTCTCTGTCAGAGAAAAAGTCCTCACGGACAAGAGTGAATTCGTGCGTCGATTCTTGCGAGGGACACTCCGGGCCTTCCTGTGGCTCCGGTCCAATGAAAGCGAAGCCGTCAACCTTATGGCCAAGGATTTTAAGATCCCCGGAGACGAAGTGTTGGAAATTTATAAGGCTACGCTCCAGGTTTTTACGCGGGACGGAACCATGCCGGTTGACTCCCAGGAGCGAATCATCGCCTTCCAGAAGAAACAGCTGAAGGTCGAGAAAGACGTTTCGCCGGAACAGGTTTATGATTTCCGGATCTTACGCTCGCTCATGGGCGAAATGAAAAAATGAATTCATAGATTCCTTTCGACAGGAGAATAATTCTCGCGATGAATATCGGCGAAGCCTTACCTCGAAATGCACAGCATTTTCCAAGAAAGCTCGCGCTCCGCGATCACGCGAAGTCCCTCACCCATCTGGATCTTCATCTCCGAACGAACCGGCTCGGCAACTACCTGCTCGCGCAGGGCGTGCGGCCGGGAGACCTATTGGCGTTCTCATGCGGCAGCCGCAGCGAAAATTTCGAGCTTCTGTTCGCCCTCGGCAAGATCGGCGCGGTGGCGGTACCGTTCGACTTTCACTGGAGCTCGCAGGAATGCCGCGCGATGATCGAGTTTCTCGATCCGAAAGCCTTTATCGTCGAGGGCCGCCAGGAAACGCGGCACCTCTCCGACTTGCTTGCGGAGCGATTCCCGCCGTCGCGCGCCCTGGCGATCGACTGGCCGGAAGCGGCGTGGAGCCATCCCTACGAGGAAGCGATCCGCTCGGCTGCGGCCGACGACCCGGCAGTCGAGGTAAAGGAGAAAGACACCTTTCTCATCATGATCACCTCGGGTACCACGGGCTTCCCCAAGGCCTGCCTGGTCAACCACGAAACCTACGTCATCCGGTCGTTGAACAACGCGATCCTCAAGGCGATGAACCCCGAGACGCGCGCCCTGCTGACCCTGCCCCTTCATTTCAACGCCGGTCGCGGCTCGATGGTCGGCGCGCTGTACCTGGGCGCGACGGTTTTCATCCAGGAGAGATTCAACGAAGAGCAATTTTTGGCCACGGTCGAAGCGGAGAAGATCTCCTACACGATGCTGGTCCCCACGCTCTGCGATCGCCTGCTGCAATATGCCCACCTCGACCGCCACGATACATCTTCGCTGCAGTTCATCGGCATCACGGGCGGACACCTTTCCTCCGAAGAAGCGGGGCGCATGGCGTCGAGGGTCTGTCCGGAGATTCATGAAACCTACGCCTCCACCGACTGCGGCCAGGTTACGGCGCTGACGCTGGCGGACCGCGCGCACCACGGCGACACGGTCGGCCGGCCTATCTGGTGCGTCCTGCTCGGGATCGTCGACGAAGACGGGAGGGAAGTTCCACCCGGCCGGATGGGCGAAATCTGCGTGCGCAGCCCGCTTTGCGTGCAGGGATATTATCGCAACCCGGAAGCGACGCAAGAATTCCTCGCGGGAGGCTGGCGCCATAGTGGCGATATCGGCTTTATCGACGCAGACGGGTACCTGAACGTTACCGGCCGCAAGAAAAATATGGTCAAGAGCGGCGGAATCAGCATCTTCCCTGAGGAGATCGAAGAGGTTCTTTCACGTCATCCGAAAATAGCCGAGGCAGCCGTTATCGGATTCCAAAGCGCGGAGTGGGGAGAAGCCGTTAAAGCCCTGGTCGTCCTGAAGCCGGGAGAGAACTGCGACTCGGATGAACTCATTCGCTTCTGCAAAGAGTCTCTCGCCTCGTACAAGGCGCCGAAGTTGTTAGAATTTGTGAAAAGCTTGCCAAGAACTGGCCTTGGAAAGATTGACAGAGGGCGATTGGGCGCCTTATCAGAGAGTAAATAGACGGAAAGGAGTCAGGCTCGGATGAAGCTGTCTTCAGGAAATTATGTCATTGCGGGCGTTGGCGAGACCCCGGTGGGAAAACTCCCAAACGAGGATATCGTCTCCCTTAGTTTAAAAGCGGCGAAAGCGGCAATCGAAGACGCCGGGTTGAAGAAGAGCGAAGTGGATGGGTTGCTCACCGTAAAGACTCGTAACGCCACTTTTTTATGGAGCATCGGTCTCTGCGAGGCCTTGGGTATTTCCCCATCCTTCACGACCGACCTTGACCTGGG
>Ga0209640_10001212_pt1 | contig 21517 bp, 22 predicted proteins | sample RifCSP10_1_FD_184018 | JGI IMG/M metagenome (GOLD analysis project Ga0209640, IMG submission 184018) | Soil microbial communities from Rifle, Colorado - Rifle CSP2_sed 10_1 (SPAdes) (version 2) | ecosystem: Environmental > Terrestrial > Deep subsurface > Rock core/Sediment | place: Rifle...
AGAAGATCAAAACCATCGGCGATGAGTACATGGCGGTGGCCGGTGCGCCCGAGCCTCGAGCTGACCACGCGTCCGCAGCGATCCGGCTCGCCAGCGGGATGCTGAGCGCCCTCGACGAAGCGTCTCTGGCGGCCGCGGCCGGCGAGGTTCCGATCGGGGCGGTGCTGGTCGCCGGCGGGACCGTCATCGCGCGGGCGCACAACCGCCGTGAGGGGTGGCAGGACCCCACGGCCCACGCGGAGCTTATCGCCATCCGAGCCGCAGCGGCGCGCCTCGGCACCTGGCGTCTGGAGGGCAGTACGTTGTTCGTGACGATGGAACCCTGCGCGATGTGCATCGGGGCGGCGATCCTGGCCCGCGTCGAACGCGTCGTCTTCGGGGTGCGGGACCCCAAGGGCGGGGCCTGCGGGTCCGTCTTGAATATTCCGGAGGCGCAGGGGCTGAACCACCGGATTGACGTCACCGGCGGGGTGCTGGAACAGGAGAGCCGTGAACTGCTGCAGGAGTTCTTCAAGGGACTGAGGGAGAACACGCGCGAAGTGGGCGGGTGAGAACAAGGAGAGGTGGCCGAGTGGCCGAAGGCGCGGCATTGGAAGTGCCGTATACGGGAAACTGTATCGTGGGTTCAAATCCCACCCTCTCCGCCATTAGAGATTCTTCCGAGGGAGGGTGGGGATTTGACTTCAAATGCCCACCCTCTCCGCCACACAGAGGCAAGCTGAGGAGGTTAATCGTTAAACGTTACACGTGAAATGGGTACCGATTAACGAATAACGATTAACGTTTAACGTGTTCAGGGGAGAGGTGCGAGAGCGGCCGAATCGGGCAGTCTCGAAAACTGCTGTCCGGGCAACTGGACCGTGGGTTCGAATCCCACCCTCTCCGCCACAGCGAGCAGGTGCGCAGCGAGCTGTTATCGATATGGAAAGAAGAGCGCAATGGTGGGGAATTGAGAGGGGGGGATTCGAATGCCCACCCTCTCCGCCATTACGTGCGCCAAGCGCACGTTATACGTTATTCGTTAAACGTTAAACGGGAGGATACGGCCAGCTTTAACTTTCATGAATAACGATTAACGAATAACGGTGAACGATTAACGTTGACTGAAGAAAAGGGGCCGGGCCCTGTGCAACAGGAACCTTTGAACCCCGCCAGGTCCGGAAGGAAGCAACGGTAAGGAGGCCCTTCTGTGTGCCGCAGGATCACCTGGCCCCGCTTTCTGAGGAAGTACAACGTTAATCGTTATTCGTTAAACGAGAATTTGACCCAGACGATTAACGATTAACGTTGAACGTATAACGAAAATGGAATACCAAGTCTCAGCGCGCAAGCACCGCCCCATGACCTTCACGGAGGTGAGCGGCCAGCCGCACGTGGTCCGGACACTCACCAACGCCATCGCGGCCGGCCGCACGGCGCACGCCTATCTCTTTTCCGGGATGCGGGGGGTTGGCAAGACCACCATGGCCCGCATCCTGGCGAAAGCCCTGAACTGCGAACGGGGGCCCACCGCCACCCCCTGCCTCGAGTGCGTGAATTGCCTGGAGATCGGCCGGGGCGCGTCGTTCGACGTCCTGGAGATCGACGGTGCCTCCAGCAACAGCGTGGACGACGTCCGCGAGATGCGCGAGACCATCAAGACGGCCCCGGCGCACGGCCGCTACCGCATCTACATCATCGACGAAGTCCATATGCTCTCCACAGCCGCGTTCAATGCTTTGCTCAAGACCCTGGAAGAGCCGCCCCCTCACGTCGTCTTCATTTTCGCCACCACGGAGTCGCACAAGATTCCCTCGACCATCCTCTCCCGGTGCCAGCATTTCACGTTCCGGCGGATTTCCCGGCGGGAAATCATGGAGACCCTGAAACGGATCGCGCAGGGGGAGGGAATCGCCATCGACGACCGCAGCGTCAGTGCGCTCGCGCGGGCTTCGGACGGGAGCATGCGCGACGCCCTGAGTCTGCTCGACCAGGCCGTGGCCTTCGGCGGGAATCGCGTGACCGGGGACGACCTGATGACGTTGCTGGGGTCGTTCCCGCGCGAGCGCCTGCGCGAGGTGGTCGCGGCCGTCCTGGACCACGACGGCGCGCGGGCGCTCCGGGCCGTGGCCGCGGTCCAGGATCGCGGATGCGACCTGCGCCAGTTTTGCCGTGAATTGGTGGAGCACGCCCGGGATCTCGTGGTGACAAAGCTCGCGGCCGACGCCGACGATCTCCTCGAGGCGGCCCCCGAAGAGCTCGCGGAGATCAAAGCCGATGCGGCGCGGCTCTCGCTGGACCACGCCCAGGAGTTGTTCCGAATCTTCCTGCAGGCCGAGGAAGGACTGCGTCCCAGCCAGCACCCGTGGTACATCCTCGAGATGGCCGTCATCCGGGCGAGCCGCTTGGGAAGCGACAAAGCCGGGGGTCTCCCCGCCCGACCCGAGGCCAGACCGGGAGCGCCCCCTGCGGCGGCGCCCAAGCCAGGACTCGCGCCCCCCGCTGGCCGGCCCTCTCCCGCGGAAGGTCCATCGAACAAGTCCCTGTCACCGGACCGTCCCCCGGCGTCCCGGCCGGCGGCTTCCCCGCCCGAGCCGCCGGCCCAGACCCCGACCGCGCTGGATTGGGAAGCGGTGGTCTCGCGCATTTCCTCGGAGCGGCCCAACGTCGGGGCGTTCCTTGAAGATGCGGCGCTGGTGGGCATCGAGGGCAACATTGTGACCATCGGGTACCACCCCTCGGCCGGCGCCTCGATGCAGATCATCCAGAAGGAGGACTATAATCGAGTCGTCGTGGAGGCCTGCAATGCGGTCTCCGGCCGTCCGATCCGTCTACGGGTCGTGACGCTGACGGAGGGGTCGGCCGCCAGGACGGTGGGCCAGTTGCGGCGCCAGCGTGAAGAGACCACGGACCTCCGCTTCCGCGAGGAGGTCCTGTCGAACCCCGTGGTCCAGGACGCCCTGTCGGTTCTCGGGGGGGAAGTACGGGAAATGCGGCGCCGGGGTCCGGTTTCAGAGCCCGACGGCGCGCCGGGCTGAGCGGGGGGAGGAAGATGGCAAAGGGTATGTTCGGCGGGATGGGAAACCTCGGCAACATCATGAAGCAGGCCCAGGCCATGCAAGAGCGACTCGCCAAGATCCAAGCCGAGCTGGCCACGAAGACGGTGCAGGCATCAGCCGGCGGCGGCATGGTCACCGTCGTGGCGAACGGCGGGATGGAGGTGGTCTCGATCAAGATCGACCCGGAGGTCCTCAAAGCAAACGACGCCGAGATGGTGCAGGACCTTGTGGTCGCCGCCACGAATGAGGCGCTCCGCAACGCGCGTGAAATGGTGGCCGAGGAGATGAAGACGGTGACGGGGGGGCTCCAGATTCCGGGGCTTCTCTAGGGGTGGACCGGAAAGGCGTGCTGGGGGAACTCGTGGAGGAGCTGACCAGGCTGCCGGGGATCGGGCGAAAGACCGCGCAGCGCCTGGCGCTGCACATCCTGAAGCAGTCGAGCGAGGACACCACCCGTCTGACGGACGCGATCCGCGCCGTCAAGGAACGCCTGGGGTTCTGCCGGCAATGCGGCAACCTCGCCGAAGGGGAGCTCTGCGAGGTCTGCCAGGATCCCAAGCGGGACCGGACGCGGGTGGCGGCCGTGGAAGACATCGCCACGCTGCAGGCCATCGAGCGAACCGGCGGGTACAAAGGGCTCTATCATGTCCTGGCGGGGGCGCTCTCGCCGTTGGACGGGAGAGGGCCCGCGGACATCAAGGCCCAGGAGCTGGCCGATCGGATCAAGGGGAGCGAGATCGAAGAGGTGATCGTGGCCACCTCCCCGACCATCGAAGGTGAGGCGACCGCCATTTACTTGTCTCGCCTGCTCAAGCCGCTGGGGATCCGGATCAGCCGAATCGCCTTGGGCGTGCCGGTGGGCATGGACCTCGAGTATGCCGACGAGGTGACGCTACTGAAGTCCATTGACGGCCGGCGTGAAATCGGTTAGCTTTCGGGAGCGCTGAACCTATGGGAACCAAGACCCGAGCCACCAAGACCAGCGCCAACAAGGCCAGAGTCACCAAGACCACCAAGCCCGCCAAAAAGGCGCTGTCCGCCAAGGTAGCCCCGACACCGGCCGCTCATAAGCCCGCGAGGAAGGCCCCCCGGTCCGTCGGCAAGTACGAGGCGATCCGGCAGGATCTGATGCGCCAGCGCGCGGTGCTCCTGACGGAGGCCGGCGCCGTCCTGACCACGAGGCACGACCAGGTGGCCGCTCCCGACGTGACCGATCAGGCCCAATTGGAGGTCGAACGGAACTTCGTGCTGCGGCTCAAAGAGCGCGAACAGAAGCTGTTGAAGAAGATCGACAGCGCGGTCGAGCGGATCGACAACGGCATCTTCGGCATCTGCCGGGGTTGCGAGAGCGAGATCCCGCTGCTCCGACTGCTGGCGCGCCCCGTCACCGATCTGTGCATCGCGTGCAAGACCAAACAAGAGCAAGACGAGAAGATCCGCGAGACCGGGTAGCTCTCCCGCAAACGGTCACTTCCCCGATTTCCGAAGGGCCTCCACCCGTTCCTTCGCCTTGGCGATGCGGTCCTGTTCGCCGGGGATCTGTTCGGCATAGGCCAGGTAATTCTCGTAGGCCGTGAGCGCCCGCCGGGGCTGGGTGGGCTCGATGGCCTCCGCCAGGTTGAAGTGCGCGTTGGCGTAGTTCGGGCGGAGGCCGATCGCCGTCTGAAAGGCCTCCACCGCCTTGGTCCGCTCTCCCATCATCATGTAAATCTTCCCCAGGTGGTTGACCACTTCTGGAATCGCGGGCCTGAGCTTCAGCGACGTCTCGATGGCAGCCGCCGCCTGCGGGAGTTGCCCCTTGTCGCGGTAGGCCAGGCCCAGCCGATGATGGGCTTCAGCCTGGTAAAGCGGCTCGCTGAGGCCGATCTCGATGGCGCGGGTGTAGGCTTCCACGGCGAGATTGACCTCCCGCTCTCCGCAGAGGGCGAAGTGGGCGACCTCGCCCTTGGCGAACTGCTGGCGCGCGATGTAGTCCCGGCTCTCGCTCTCGGCCGGTCCGTAGACGGGACGCGGGACCGTTCCGGCCGCCAGGTGAATGCGGGCCACGTACTGCGGCTTGTAAGCAGGGAGCAGGGGGGCATAGGCCGCGAGCACATTCGCATCCACGTGGAGGACCGGCCGGTCCTCGCGCGGAATGATGATGGCCTGCCCGATGATCCGTTGCCCCTGATCGGTGTAGAGACGCCCCGAGCGGAGGCCGGGTTTCCCGCCGGAGGGCAACAGAAACTCGGTCGCTTTCTGCTTGGTCACCCATTCGGCATAAGCGGGCTGGGAGGCCAGATCGACTCCCTCGTACAGGACCCCGATGTACCCCACGAGGACGCCCCGGTCGTCGAAGAACAGGTGGTACTCGCTGTCTCGCCCGGCGGTCGGGCGGTACACGGTGATTTCCTCTCCAACGCCCCAGGGGAGGCGCTCGGTCCGGCGGCCGGGCTCGCGCATGAGCACGGTTTCCCTCCGGTCACACAGATTCCAGACCGGGGGAGGGTTCAGACGAGGCGCAGGAGACTGGGGCGGAAGGGACCCTTGGAGGCCATTACAGGCCGCGGCGAAAACCAGGAAGCCCCAGGCCACCAATCCAGCACGGGCAGGACCTTGAAACAGGAATGTCATAGAAATAGAAAACGGGGCAAGCCCCGGAGGCGTGCCCCGTCTTGATTACAGCACGGAAACCGTTATTTCTCGGACGCGTTCCACAAGCTATACTTCAATTTCTCCAGCTCCCGCCGATAATTCTCGTCATGTACGGTGTACCCGAATAACTCCGGCTCTTGGGAGGAGAACATGTAGGAGAATTGATTCACCCCCAAGTCGAACAGAACGCCAATCGGGTTTACAAGAAACGCCATGATCCGGAGGGGATGGCCCCCGCCCCAGCCCGGAGAAATCAGACCATCTTCCAGACCGAATGGAAGATCATCGGTCCGCGGGGTGGGGTGGACTTCCGTGGACATCATCGGCCCTGCGCAGGCGGACAGACCCAGCGCCATCGCCAGCAGGACCCCAGCCAGGCTACGCGTGAAATCCATGTCGGGCCTCCCTTCCGTGAAACAGTCCTTATTAAAAATTAGTTTAGCCCAAAGGCCTCGGAAAGTCCAGTAATTAATTGTCCGGCCGGAGGCGGGTACGGGAGGGGCGCGGGTACCCGTTGCTCCGTCGAATGCAATGGGTGATGGGCCCCCTCCCGGTACAGCCGACACCCTAGAGAGTACATCTCGATGGTGGGCGATGCAGGTCTTGAACCTGCGACCTCTTGCGTGTGAAGCAAGCGCTCTCCCCCTGAGCTAATCGCCCTCGGCGTCCAACGAGGCGGGTAAAACCTTTCTAGCACAATGGCTTGCGCCAGTCAACGCGGGGCGGCTCAATCTGCCTGAACGACCAGGCACTTCAGGTACTCGGTTTCGGGCATTCCCAATAATATGGGATGGTCCGGCCCCTGCCCACCTTGAGCCACGAGGCGGAGGGGGCGGTGGACATCATGGGCGGCCTCAAGGAGCAGGTCCCGGAATCGCTCCGCTGACAGATGGTGGGAGCAGGAGCAGGTGACCAGGATGCCGCCTGGCCGGAGCAGCCGCAACGCGCGCAGGTTGATTTCCTTGTAGCCCCCGATCGCCTCCTGGAGCCGGGCGCGTGATTTGACGAAGGCGGGGGGATCGAGGATCACCAGGTCATATGCCTCGCGGCGCCGGTCTCGTTCTTTGAGCGCATCGAAGACGTTGCCGACCTGGAAGGTGCACCGGTCCGAGAGCCCGTTGGTCTGGGCGAGAGCGGTCGCCTGCTCGATGCTCGCGGCCGACTGATCGATCCCGGTCACGCGGGCGGCCCCGTAGCGAGCCGCATGAAGCCCCCACAGGCCCACATAGCAGAAGCAGTCCAACACTTCGGCCTGGGGGGCCAGACGCTCGATCAGGTGGTAATTATTGGCTTGATCGAGGAACAGCCCCGTCTTTTGTCCTTCCAGGAGGTCAACCGATACGTGTAATCCATTCATCTGCACGATGGGATGCGGCAAGGGCTCTCCCCGAAGCACGCCGCGCTCGCGGGGGAGTCCCTCGCGCTCCCGCATGGGCGAGTCGTTCCGGGCGACGATCGTCCGGGGATGCAAGACCTCCTCGAGAGCCCCCAGAATGAATTCGCCCCGGCGTTCCATCCCGGCCGTCAGGGCCTGGACGGCCACGGCGTCGTTGTAGCGGTCCACGATGAGGCCCGGGAGCCGATCGGCCTCGCCGTGGACGACTCGGTAGGCGGTGCGGGTGCCGGCGAAAACCCGCTCCCGCCAATCCTGAGCCTGGCGAAGCCGATTCGTGAAGAAGGCTTGATCGATGGGGACGCGCTCACGGGCCAGCAGACGGACGGCGATCAAAGACCGGGGATTGAGGTAGCCACGGCCGAGGAACCGGCCGCGGGCATCGAGGACGTCCACCAGATCCCCCGGCGCCGCACTGGGCGGCCACCCTTCCAGTTCGTTCCGATAGATCCAGGGATGCCCGGCCAGAAGGCGGTCTTCTTCTCCCGGCTTGAGGCGAATGGAATGGATGGGTTCCACGGAGCGTGCTGGCTAGGGAGCGTTAAGCGGCGCGGGCCATTTCTTACTCCCCTGACTTCTCTGCCGCCATCAGGCGCTGTTTCAGCACCCACATTTCGTAAAGCGGCACGCCGGCCATCACCAGGAAGGTGCCGACCATGAGAATATCGCCGAGCAGCATCACCAGCGCGAAGTGGGGGCTCACGTAGAGGATGAGCCAGGGCGAGGCGAGATCGATGGCCACGCCTCCGAAGGCCAGCAGGGTCATGGCAAGTTTCAACCCCTGGCCGGCCATCGTGAGATAAAACACATGGCAGAGGATCAAAAAGACCACCGGCATCGTGAAGAAGTGGAAATGGGTCGTCTCGGCGAGCTCCCGGAAGGACTTGGGCTCGCCGAAGGTCTCATCCGAGCCGAGGTAATGCTGGGCGATCCCGGCGTAGGAAAGGCCGGTGGTGCTGTGCGCCCAGTAGATGGTGAACAGGAACCCGGCGAAGAGCGTGGCAATGAACAGGGTGTAGAGCAGACGGATGTTGCGATCGGTGTCGAGGAGGCGAAAGCGGGTGTTGAAGTTGCGCATGACGGGTTCAGCGGTGGTTGAGGTAGAACTCGTCCACGAGGACCAGGGCGCGCTTGACGCCCGCGCTCACCGAGCGGACCGACATCGTCGCGCCGGTGATGTTGATGATGTCCTTGTTGATGCGGATCGGATCCTGGACGGTTTTGCCTTCATACTGGGCGTTGAACCGCTTCCGTCGAATCTCACTGCCCTTGCTCTCCCGGTAGACGAGGATTTCGATTTCTGAGACCGCGCCCTCGGGTGTAATCCCGACGATGTAGGTGATCGGGCGATGCTTGCCGATCGTCTCCTGGATCACCGCGTAGCCGTCCACCTTCCCGTTGCTTTCCGCCTTGAACGCGCGGAACGATTCCTCGGGGAACTTCCAGCCGATCCGCTCCTGGATCCTGGCCTTCTGCTCCGGAGCGAGGCGGAGCTCCTCGGGCCGCACCCGCTGGCTCTTCGGAAACAGCAGCTTGAGCGCCTGGTCCTCGGTGAGATAGACCTCGATGCTGCCGATCTCTTCCTCTGTCAGCCAGCGCTTGAGGTCCGGATCCCAAGTCCGCTTGCCAGGCTCGGCGGCCAACCCGCACCCCATGAAGGCAATCCACAGGGGAAGGGCTGCGGCCAGCACGGTCCTCAGCATCCTTTTTCCTTGAGGCGCCGGGCCATCTCGGCGACGACGGCCTTTTCCTCCGAGGAGTTGCCGGGCATGGCGCGCCATTGACGCATTCGGTTGCCCATCGGACTCCATTCCTCCCGCCGCTGCAGGACCGTCGCAATGGCACCGGTCGCATCCCGTTTCACTTCAACTACGTATTTCAACCGCTCTTTGTTGACGTCTCGTTGCAGAATGCCCGCTCGCGTCGCGCTCTCCACTTCAACCCAGTCCGTTTCCAGAACCCCCTTGGCCTTGTCGGCCGATTGGAGACGGAAACCTTCAAGGGAAACGATGGCCGTGTCCCAGACCTGGTCGAACGAACACGACGAGGAAGCAGTCTGTCTTCCTCCGACCCCGAGTGTCACGCATCCCGACAGCAGGAGAACTGCCAGGGCTGAAACCTGTTTCCAGATCGTCACCGAGACCTCGCGATTGGGCGCGGCATCATAACGTTGACTCCTTTAGAAAAGCAAGGCGCATGCCGGCACACAGCGGACGCCTTGCCTGCCGGCATGCTCCGGCACAGGGCGGACGGGTGAGGAGGTCACCCGCCCGTGTGGCACAGGATTTAGAAGTATGTTGCTACTGAAAAGAGGAATCCATTCCCATCAACCCGGCTGTTGTTGCCGGGCGAGAGGTTCGTGCCTAGTTGGGAGTTGAACTGGTAATCGAGCTTGAAGACGGTATCCTCGATCGGCCTGAAATTCAACCCCAACGTAAGCCGTTGCAACTCGCCCCGATTCCCGCCGGTGGCCGTCAGCGTCCGGTTATTCGTATCAGTGTCAATGTCGTCCCAGCGAATGACCGCTGTGAAGGTCGAAGCGTCGCTGAAGTGCGTGGGCGCCCACTTCTTGAGGAAGTCCGGAAGGAAGTGGTAGTTGCCTTGCAGATAATACCCGGCCATGCCGTTCGTCGGCACAGAAGCAGAGCTGAAGCCTGGGTCGTCAATTCGCGCCCACGCGGCCTCCCCGATCACCTCGAAGGGCCCCCGCTGGAGCGTCCAGTCAACGGCAAATATATTGATATACTTATCAGCGTTGGGGGTGTAAGCCGCATGGTTAAAGGAGCCGGCCACTTCGATGCCCAGGATCGGGCTGAAGGCCACGCGACCAACGACCCCTTTATCGTTATTGTTGTCGGTTCTGGTATTACCCCCAAAGCCACGCATCCCTGTCGAGTCGGTGATTGCGGTTCCCTGAGTTGTCGCAAATCCGTTGGTAACGTAGAGTTCATAATCCAGCTTCGAGAGTCGTGACGGATAGAGGGTGCCGTAGAACCCCAGGCCGGGCACAAACCAGGTGCTGGGAATGATCAGGCGCGACACCAGCGGCCGGTCGGTCAGGTCGTTGAGCGGGGAATCGTGCAGGAGGTTGAACTTTCCCACAGGCATTAAAAGAATTCCAGCCCTAAAGTTCAGGGGTTCCGTGATCAGATAATCAATCGTGGCGAACTCGATCTTGATCTCGCCGCCACCCCCTACGTTGTTCGGCCCCCCGTGCTCGATTTCGATCTCGGCCGCAACCTTGATCCGGTCCGTCACGTCCGCGTAGATGAACGGGATGAACCGGGCCACCTCAAAGTTCGTGGCTCGTGACCGGGTTAAATTTTGATGAGTCAGGAAGTTTGTTTCGAAGTCCATGTAGCCGCCCAGGATGGCCTTCGGCGCCGACACAAACGGCTTGGCATAGATGAGCTTGCCGCTGCCGGTGGTCCCCACATTAAGGGGTTTCTCGCCTTCCTTCGTCGCCTTGACCTTCGCTTCCTCCGCCTCATGTTTTTTTTTATCGGCCAGCTCCTTCTCCACGATGCCGAGCCGTTTCTTCATCGCCTCGAACTCTTCCTCCGATATCACGGCCCCGGCATCAAGGGGGCCGCCGAGCCACAGGCACACCGCAAGGACCCCGAAAACCGCTGCTGGTCGCATGGTCTCCTCCTTCTTGGTTTTCTGATTCAACCAGGGACTCAGGGTCCTCTTTGGATGTCTCTGTCTCGCTATCCGCCTACGCGCGTCTGCGCTCCGATTTCACCTCCTGGGTGCAGGTTGTGTATAGCCCTCGATGTCGGCGAACCGGATCAGGACGACCCGTTTGCACCGGCGGCATTTCACTTCGATCCCCGCCGGCGCCATCTTGGCCAACAGGCTGCCGCACTCGCAGCGGTGCTGCTCGGCAGGGATGACGCTGAGAGGGCCGGTCATGGAAAATTGTCCTTCTTTTTGATTTTGAGAACGATTATTGATATCTTAAAAGGACCATGCCTGTCAAGCGAAAAATTAATGAGGTTATTCAGGGCGTTGGAAACAGGACGATGTGGGTGGCCACGACCCGGAGATCGACCGTGGTCCCGATGGGATAGACCGTAGTGGAGGATTCGCTGCTGTGGAGATGCTGGCCCGAGGGCAGGAGTAGCGTGTAGAGGTTCTCAGACCCCCGGAACTGCCGCCCGACGATCTGTGCCCCGCCCGGGGAGGCGGGCACGATGTGGATGTCATCGGGCCGGATCATGACCTCAACGGCCGTGCCCGGCGGATGGCCGTCCACGTTGGGGAAGATCCCCGTTTCGGTGTGAATCTTCCCGTCCTCCACCCGGCCGAGCAGGAAGTCAGCCTGTCCGACGAAGGTGGCGACGAACCGCGTGGACGGGGTGTGGTAGATCGATTCCGGGTTGTCGAACTGTTCCAGGCGGCCACTGTTCAGGACCGCAATCCGGTCCGCCATGGCAAACGCCTCGTCATGGTCGTGAGTGACCACCACGGCCGTCGTCCCGGTCCGGCGAAGAATCTCCTGCACTTCTTCCCGCATCTGGCCCCGCATGTCGGGATCGAGATTGCTGAACGGCTCATCCAACAGGAGGACGATGGGCTTGGGGGCCAGCGCGCGGGCGATGGCCACCCGCTGCTGCTGGCCGCCTGAGAGCTCATGAGGGTATCGGTCCTCCAGGCCGCCCAGTCCGACCAGCCCCAGGGTTTCCTCGACCGTCCGATCGGCCGCAGGCTTTCCCTCGCGTCGCAGACCGAAGGCCACGTTCTGCCACACGGTGAGGTGAGGGAACAACGCGTAGTCCTGAAAGACCTTGCCCACGCCCCGCTCCTCGGGGGGCACGCAACGGATCCCACCCCCGCACACCTGACGCCCGGCTATCAGAACCTGTCCTGACTGGGGGTGCTCGAACCCGGCGATGGTTCGCAGGACCGTGGTCTTGCCGCAGCCGCTCGGCCCCAAGATGGAGAGAGTAGCCCCCTCCTCCACCCGTAAAGAAAGATCATAGAGGGCGGGAGTCGCCGCGTTAGGATAGGTAAGGGAGATATGGGAGAGCTCGATCAGCGTCATAGAATCTTCTTCTCCCGCAACCGTGTCATCACCAGCCAGGGCAGCGCGGTCAAGGTGATGAGGATCAAGGAGAGAACCGCGGCCTTGGCGTACTCCGCCTCCACGGTGTGGATATAAATCCGGACCGGCAGGGTATCGAACCCTGCAGGACGGAGCAGCAGGGTCGCATCGAGTTCTTTCATCGCCGAAATGAAGACCAGGGCCCAGACCGCGAAGAGAGTGGGGCGCAGAAGCGGCGCCAGGATTCGACGCAGCACGGTCCCCGGTGAGGCGGCCAGCGAGCGGGCGGCCTCTTCCAGGTGCGGGTTGATGCCGCCCAGCGCCGCCTCCACGCCCTGCACCGATTGGGTCAGGAAGCGGATCAGATAGGCCAGGACGAGCACCCCCACGGTGCCGTACAACCAGGGAAGGTACGTATTGTATAAAAGAATCAGGCTCAGACCGAGGACGGTTCCCGGGATGGCATAACCGATCTGGACGGTCCCGGAGAGCCCCGCGCCGACCCTCCCCCTGGCGCGCAGAGCGGCATAGCCGATCAGCAATCCCAGGACCATGGCGAGGGTGGCGGCCAGCCCGGCTGTCCAGAGACTGTTCCTGAAGAACCCCCATTGGTCCCGGACGACCTCGGCAAATTGTCTTGCGGACCCCGCCTGGGCGATGAGCACGCCGAGGGGGAGGAAGACCGAGAGCCCCAGAATTCCTCCCGCGAGCGCAGAGGCGGGCCAACGCCAGCGGCCAAGCGACACGGGGCGCGCGACCCGCGCGGTACCCGTGACGGTGACGTAGGAGCGCCGGCCCAGCAGGGTCCGCTGCCCGACCAGCACCCCGAGCGTCATGAGGACCAGCACGAAGGAGAGCAGGGCCGCGGCGGACTGATCGAACCGGGTGTTGAGCTGGTGGTAGATCTCGGTCGTGAACACGTGGACGCGGAGGAGGGACAGCGACCCGAAGTCGGAGAGGGCGTAGAGAAAGGCCAGGAGTCCTCCGGCAAGAATGCTCGGCCGAAGCATCGGCAAGGTCACGCGGCGAAACACCCCGAGGGAATTTTCACCCAGGGTGCGGGCGGACTCTTCAATGGCCGGGTTCGTGGTGTCCAGGGCGCCGCACACCAGCAGAAAGATATATGGGTAGGTGAAGAGGCCCAGAATGAAGACCCCGCCCCAGAATCCATAGATGTTCACCCATTGGTGGGGCATGCCGGTCCATCCGCCAAGCCACGTATTGACGACCCCAACCGGACCCAGGAGCGTGATGTACGTCAAGGCTCCGATATAGGAAGGGATGGCCAGGGGGATGACCGCCAACCAGCGACCGACGTTCCGAAACGGAAGGTCGGTCCGGACCACGAGCCAGGCCAGAGGAAGGGCCAAGGCCATGGCCCAGAGGGTCGAGAGGCCGGCCAAGGACAAAGACTTCCCCGCCAGAAGCGCAAGCGAGGGTCCCGAGACGGACCCCACGGTTTCAAGACGGACGGCGGTGGCCGTCAGATGAACCAGCGGGGGAAGCACCAAGAGTCCGACCGCCGCCAACAGCCCGATGACCCCGGCCTTCGCGATCCATCCGGAAGGTGGGGCAGCCGGGAGGGTCCCGGGGAATGCTATCGTGGGCGCCTCCTTCATTTCACCAATCAGGGCTCAGGGCGGTCAAGAGCTTGAGGGTAGGTTCCGCCAAGGCCGCCAGGCGCTGTTCGGTCACCGGAGGCTGTTTGATGGACTTGGCCGGCAGAACCTCGCCGGGGTCGATGTCAGGAAGCAAGGGGATCTCATAGTCCGCCGTGACCAGGATGCGTTGGCCCTCCGGGGACAGGATGAAGTCGATGAACTTGCGGGCCCCCTGCGGATTCTTGGCCCCCTTGATGACGGCCACCGCATTCGCGTTGATCGGCGTCCCAATTCCGTCGGGTCCCTGGTCCGGATACACGACGCCGACCGGGAGGCCCATCTTCTTCGCGAGATAATAATTGGGAGAATTGGTGAGGCCCACCGCAAACTCCCCCCGCCCCACGCCCTGCCAGACCTCGGTATTGTCCGAGAGGATCTTGAGGCCGTTGGCCAGCAGCGCCTTGATGTAGTCCCTGGTGAACGCCTCGCCCTTCACCGCGACCAGCGCGGACACCCAGGCCAGCGACGTCCGCTCCCGCGTGCCGGCGATGGCGAGCTTCCCTTTCCATTTGGGGTCGGTCAACTCGAACACCGACTTCGGCGCCTCTTTCTCAATGACCAGGTTTTTGTTATAGAGGATCACCCTCGCGCGGCCGGAGATGCCCGTCCAGGAACCCGTCGCGCTCTTGAAATGGTCAGGAACGGCGTTCGTGGCGGGCGAGCGGTAGGGGTCCAGCAGCCCATCTCCGGCGAGGATCTCCATGATTCCCCCCTCCGTGGAGATGAACAGGTCGCCCCGGGGGTTGGCCTTCTCCATGCGGATCTCATTGGCCAAGCCGGAGGTCTTGCCCCCCTTGAGGTCCACCGGAAGGCCGGTCTGTTTGGTGAACGCCTCCACCACGGGTTTGATGGCCTTTTCTTTCCGCCCGGAATAGACGACGAGTCGGTCGCTTGCGGTCGCCGTCAGGGGCGGAGCCAGGCTGCCCGCCCCTGCCAGCAGAAGCGCCATCGCCAATAATCTGGTGAACATTACCCCTTGCATTTGCCGCAAACCCCGTAGAGCTCCAGTTTATGAGTCGTGATGGTAAACCCATGCCGGACCGCGACTTCGTCCTGCAGGTGCTCGATGTCGCAATTCTCGAACTCGATGATCGACCCGCATCGAATGCAGATCATATGATCATGGTGCCGTTTGTTGACGACATTGTCGTAATGCGTCTGGGCGCCGAAGTGTCGTTCCTGGGCGATGCCGGTATCGCATAATAGATTCAGGGTCCGGTAAATGGTGGCCAGCCCGATGTGCGGCTTGTGGCGCCCCAGCATCCGATAGACCTGCTCGGCCGTCACATGATCGTTCTGGAGGAAGGCTTCCAAGATGACTTCCCGCTGTTTCGTGACCTTCTGGCCATGCTTGGCCAGATGCTCCCGCAAGCGGGCCATTTCCTTTGCGTGCTTCATAATAATTTATAGAATTGAGAACGATTATTATTACCGTATCCAGCAGCCCCCGTCAAGTAGGGGCACGGCGCGCCGTGCCCCTACAGCCGATTCCATCAGCGGTTCCTTACGCCGTTGACAAGGCGCGCAGGGGTGTGGCCATAATCCGGCGTGCGCTCACCCTCCGACACCACCATTGACCGGCTGCTCCTGTTGTATCTCCTCGAGGTGGCGGCCCCCTTCGGCATCGACGGGGACGTGAAGTTCCAGCAACTGGTGTTTCTTTCGGAGTTGCAGATGCTGGGCAAGCAGGCCAAGGGCTTCCATTACCGGTTCTTCCGCTATGCCTATGGGGGCTACAGCAAGGACCTCGCCGACGACTTCGTCGGCCTGGGCGCCAAGAAGTTCCTGGACCCGGCGACGTGGAAGCTGACGTCGGCCGGCGAAACGGTCATCAAAGTGCTGCCCCGTGCCGTCACCGGCCGGTCTGAGAATGAGACCATCATCACCATCATCCAGGACATCGTGAAGGCCTACGGCAAGTTCGACAGCTCCAGCATCGTGCCGGAGGTCGAGAAGATCGAGCTGATCCTCCCCGAGAAACCCGACGCCGACGCCGAGGGCGTGACCCAGCAGGAAAACCTCCCCATCGGCCACATCTCCTTTCACGCGACCCTGCTCGTCCCCGAACGCGTACAGACCCCCGCGAAGTTCACGCTGGCGGAAGACCTGCTCGCAGTCCTTCAGGATGTCCTCAAATGAGCGTGTCGAAGGCCACCCCTGTCGCCGTGATCGGGGCCGGCGCCTGGGGGACGGCCCTGGCTTGGCTGGTGGCCGGGAAAGGGGAAGGGGTTCGCCTGTGGGTGTTCGAAGCCGCGGTGGCGGCCGAAATTGCGTCCACCAGGGAAAACCGGACCTATTTGCCTGGCATCCGCCTGCCGGAATCTCTGGAAGCCACCACCTCCCTGGCCGATGCCGTGCGGGGGGCAGAGTCCCTGATTTTCGCGGTGCCGTCGCATGCCGCGGCAGGCGTGCTGGCCCATGTGGCCCCGCTCCTGGAACCCGAAGTCCCCATTATCAGCGCCACCAAGGGCATTGAAACGGAGAGGCTCCGCGTAATGTCGGCGCTCATTGAGGAAACCATGCCTCGGCACCGAGGGCCGGTCTTTGCTTTGTCCGGGCCGAGCTTTGCGGTGGAAGTGTGCCGAAACCAGCCGACGGCGATCGTGCTCGCCGGGCCCCAGGGGCCTCAAGCGGTCGCGCTGCAAAAGGTGTTGATGACCTCGACCTTCCGGGTGTACCTGAGCGAAGATCGGCTGGGGGTCCAGCTCGGCGGCGCCCTGAAGAACATCATCGCGCTGGCCGCCGGCGTCGTGGAGGGGCTCGGGTTCGGCCACAATACCCGTGCCGCGCTCATCACGCGCGGGCTCGCCGAAATGGTCCGCCTCGGCACCGCCATGGGCGCCGACCCGCGCACCTTTGCCGGCCTCTCCGGGATGGGCGACCTCGTCCTGACCTGTACCGGGACCTTGAGCCGCAACCGCACGGTAGGGGTTCAACTGGGGGCGGGCAAGAAGTTGGCGGAAATCCTCGCCGCCACCCACACCGTCGCCGAGGGGGTCAACACGGCCCGGGCCGCCTTGGCGCTGGCCGAGAAACATCACGTTGAGATGCCGATTGTCCGGGAGGTGTGCGCGGTGCTGTTTGAAGGAAAGGAGCCCCGCCGGGCGGTGGCCGATCTCATGGAGCGGGCGGCTCGCCCTGAATTGGATCAGGTATGACGGCGGATCGGATTCGGCGTCTGTTGGCGCAGGTGGGAGAAGGCCGGCTTGGGGTGGAGGCGGCGACCCGCCGACTCAGGACGCTCCCGTTTGAAAACCTCGGCTTTGCCTCGGTGGACCATCATCGGGCCATACGGCAAGGGATGCCCGAAGTGATCTTCTGCGAAGGGAAGACAGTCCCGCAAGTGGTCGAGATCGCGCGCCGATTGATGCGGGCCGGTCATCCGGTGCTGGCGACGCGGGTCGAGCCGGAGGTCGCCCGCGCGCTGCGACGGATGGACCGTCGCGCCCGGTACGAGGCGCTGGGGCGGACGGTGGTGTTGCGGCCGCCCAAGGGGTGGGGAACCAGTGCCCTCCGCGGGACCGGCCACATCCTGATCATCACGGCCGGGACGGCGGACGTCGCGGTCGCCGAGGAGGCGCGGGTCACGGCGCAGGTGCTCGGCAACCGGGTAACGACTCTGTACGACGTGGGCGTGGCCGGCTTGCATCGGTTGTTGAATCATCACGAGGTTCTGGAAGCCGCGCGGGTTCTGATCGTGGTCGCCGGTATGGACGGGGCTCTGCCGAGCGTAGTGGGCGGGCTGGTCGGCCAGCCGGTGATCGCCGTCCCCACCAGCCGGGGCTACGGGGCCAGCTTTGGCGGGCTTTCCGCCCTGCTGGCCATGCTCAATTCCTGCGCCGCCGGCGTGGGGGTGGTCAACATCGACAACGGGTACGGGGCAGCATGCCTGGCCCATCGGATCAACCAGAGCACGAGACAGGGTGCCCGGCCGGGCACCCGGATTACCGTACCCTGACCTCGAAGCTTCCCTTCTTCTTCCAAGAGGTCTTGCGGGTCAATGGTCCATTCTTGCCGATGACCATCAACTTGGCCTGCACCTGGTACTCGTAGGTTCCGGCGGGCACGAGTCGCTTCGTGTGGTCGGTTCCGTCCCAGGTCTGGACGACTTCCACCAACGACGCCTCGCTGTTCTTTTCCCCCTCAGCCGGCCGATCTGGGAGCAACTGGCGGTCCGATAGCAAGCGGATCGACAGCTTCGAGGGGGATGTGATCAGGGTAGTTACATCCAGAACGGCCCCTTCGGGCACGGTCTTCGGTAACTCCACCATGATGGTCATGGTCAGGGAGGTCTCATCCGGCACGAAGGGAAGGGGCGCCGGGTCCACCGAAAGGATCTTTAGGTCCGGGGGCTTCGCCTTGACCTTGGGCTTCGACTTGGGCTTGGACCTAGGCTTGGGCTTGGCCTTGGCCATTTCCGGCCCCTGCTTCGGCTTGCCCTGCTTCGCCTGCTCCGGGGAATTCGCAGCCAGGCTCAGGCCATCGTCGCTCCCCCCGATCAACCACACCCCAAGAGTGAAGCACAGCGCCAGGACCGTGGGCCGTCTGCCCCAAATCTGGACGAGGGAAGGGTGACGATTGGGGGGAAACATACAGCAGATCAAGGTGAATAGCACACCCTCCACTCCCTGTCAACGAAACCGGCCGGGCCGTGCGGCCACTCATGGCAAAGGCTGCCGCGCTTTGCTAAGATGGCGCTCTGTATGAGGGTCGCGTACTTCGACTGTTTTTCCGGGATCAGCGGCGACATGTGCCTGGGGGCGCTTGTGGACGCTGGGCTTCCTCTGGCGGACCTCACCCTGGCCCTCGCCGGCCTCCGGCTCACAGGGGTCTCTCTCCACAGACGGCGCGTCACCCGCGGGGCGCTCCGGGCCACCAAGGTCGAGGTCGTCCTCGCCAAGGGTCTGGCCAAGCCCATCGCCCTGCGAGACATTCGCCACCTTCTCCGGTCCAGCCGCCTTCCGGATGCGGTGCGGGACCAGGCGCTGGCGATCTTCGAGCGGCTGGCGCACGCGGAGGGCCACGCGCACGGCACCACTCCAGAGAAAGTCCATTTTCACGAGCTGGGCGTCCTGGACACCCTCGTCGATGTCGTGGGGACGGTCCTGGGCTGCCACCTGCTCGGCATCGAGAAGGTCTATGTCTCAGCCATCAACGTCGGCGGGGGAACCGCGGTCACGAAGCATGGGGTCTTGCCGGTGCCTGGACCGGCAACCGCGTTCCTGTTGAAGGGCCTCCCCGTCTATGCCGGGGGGCCCGCTCATGAGTTGACTACGCCGACCGGGGCCGGCCTGATGGCGGCCTTAGCCGGCGGACACGGCGCCATGCCGGAGATGATCGTCGCGTCCATCGGATACGGGGCCGGGAACTTCAATCCCCCCGGATGGCCGAACGCCCTGCGGGTCTTCATCGGAGAGACGGCGCCGGCGGCGGCCACCGATCGGATCCTGGTTCTGGAAACCAATCTAGACGACATGAATCCGCAGGGCTACGAGTTGCTGATGGACCGTCTTCTGGCCCGGGGCGCCCTGGATGTCACCCTGACCCCGGTGATCATGAAACGCGGACGGCCCGGCATCCTCCTGAGCGTCCTGACCGATCCGGCCAAGCTTGAGCCGGTGCTCCAGATCATCTTTGCCGAAACGACGACGCTGGGCGTCCGCATCCAGGAGGTGGCGCGGCGGCTCCTCGAGCGGGAGGTCACCGAAGTCCCGACCCGGTTCGGGCCGGTGCGGGTCAAGGTCGCGAAGACGCCGGGCGGGAAACGGGGGGTCAAGGCTCGCCCGGAGTACCAGGACTGCAAGCGGATCGCGGAGCAGACCGGCCTGCCGCTGCGGGTGGTCATGCGGGAGGTCGAGCGCGCCCTCAGGCAGGTTTCATGCTAGTCGCCCTTCTGCTCTTCGTCGTCGCCATCGCGCTCATCCTGGGAGGCGCCGCGGTCTTCACCAACGGCGTCGAATGGCTGGGCCGCCGGCTTCGCATTTCGGACGGCGCCATCGGGAGCATTCTAGCCGGCGTCGCCACCGCGCTGCCCGAAACGCTCATCCCGGTCATCGCCATCTTTTTCGGGGACAGCAAGACCGAAGCCGACATCGGGATCGGGGCGATTCTGGGCGCGCCGATGATGCTGAGCACTCTGACCATTCCCTTGCTGGCCGGCTTCCTCCTGCTTCTTGGCGGGATGCGGAAGCGGACGGATAAATTTGAATTGGACTACCATGCCGTTCGTCTCGATCTGTTCTTCTTCCTGGCCGCCTATGGGACGGCGTTCCTGGTGGCCTTGATGCCGGCGCCGGCCGTGCGCTATGCGGCGGCTGGGGCCCTCCTGCTCATGTACGGGTGGTACGTCAGGATTCATCTCACCCGCGGGGAGGTCAGCGAATTGGAGCTGGGCCCCTTGTATTTCTCCCGCCGGGCGGGCCGACCGGCGACCGTTCTGATCGTGGCCCAGGTGTTCGTCGGGTTGGGACTGCTGATCGGGGGCGCTCATATGTTCGTCCACGTCGTCAAAGACGTCGCGCTCGGCATGGGCGTCTCGCCGCTCCTCCTCTCCCTCATCGTGGCGCCGGTGGCCACGGAGCTTCCTGAGAAAATGAACAGCCTGCTCTGGATCTATCAGAAGAAAGACACGCTGGCGGTCGGAAACATCACGGGAGCCATGGTCTTTCAGGGCACGTTTCCGGTCTCGGTGGGGCTGATCGGCACAGGCTGGAACCTGGATGCGGCCTCTATGGTCAGCGTCATGCTCCCGCTCGTCGCGACAACCTTCTTCCTCGCTCAAATCCGCATGACCGGGCGGTGGCAGCCGCGCCTGCTGGTGGCGACCTCGCTCCTGTATGCTGGATACATGGGCTATCTGTTTTTCCGATGAGCCGGGGCAGTCCCCAGAACGATCCATTGAACGCGGGGACGGCCGTTCCCGTGGACCCCGCCCTGCGGGAAATGCGCCGGGTGCTCTGGGTGGTTCTGGGCCTCAACTGGGGTGTCGCGGCCGCAAAGCTGGTCTACGGCCTGATGACCGGAGCCGTAAGCATGCAGGCCGACGGGATCCATTCCACGTTCGACGGCCTGTCGAATGTGATCGGGTTGATCGGTCTCTGGGCGGCGGCCCATCCCCCGGACGCCACGCATCCCTACGGCCATAAGAAGTACGAACCCTTCGCCGCGGCCGGGATCGGGATCATGCTGTTCGGGACCTGCCTCTACATTCTTCGCAACAGCTATCTCCATTGGCGCGAGGCCGTCGTCCCGGAAGTTACTACCCTCAGCTTCGGCATCATGCTCGGGACGATGGCGGTCAACTGGGGGGTCATGACCTGGGAGCGGCGGCGGGGCGACGCCCTCCAAAGCGAGATCCTGGTGGCCGACTCCCATCACACCGCGAGCGACATTCTTTCCTCCTTCTCCGTACTCATCGGCCTCGCGGCCGTGCGGGCCGGCTATCCGGTCCTGGACCCGATCGCCGGCGTGGTCATCGCGGGCTTCATCGGTCACACGGGGGTGCAGGTCCTCAAAGAAGCGTCGCAATCGCTGGCCGATAAGGCCCGGATCGATGCCGACGCGATCCGCAGGGTCGCCCTCACGGTGGAGGGCGTGCGCTGCTGCAACGGGATCCGCACGCGGGGGCTCGCCCGGCACGTCTTCATGGACCTGTGCATCCACGTGGACCCGGCCATGACGATCGCGCGCGCCCACACCCTGGCGCACGACGTGGAGGAGAAGCTCAAGCACTCCTTCCCCGACG
>Ga0209640_10001213_pt1 | contig 21514 bp, 20 predicted proteins | sample RifCSP10_1_FD_184018 | JGI IMG/M metagenome (GOLD analysis project Ga0209640, IMG submission 184018) | Soil microbial communities from Rifle, Colorado - Rifle CSP2_sed 10_1 (SPAdes) (version 2) | ecosystem: Environmental > Terrestrial > Deep subsurface > Rock core/Sediment | place: Rifle...
CTGAATGTCCTGGCTGCGCGGGGCCTGAATGTCCTGGCTGCGCGGGGCCTGAATGTCCTGGCTGCGCGGGGCCTGAATGTCCTGGCTGCGCGGGGCCTGGATGTCCTGGCTGCGCGGGGCCTGGATGTCCTGCGCGCGCGGCGCCTGGATGTCCTGGCTGCGCGGCGCCTGGACGTCCTGCGCCCGGGCGCTCGCCTTGGCGCTGCGCGGAGCCTGGATCTCCTGGCCCTTCGCGACGGCAGGAGCCTTTTTGAGGGAAGCCTGAGCGCTCTTGAGCGCGGCCTTGGCCTGAGCCAGCTCCGCCGGACACTTATCGGCGGCCGGCCCGACCGCGGGGATCCCCAGGACGATGATTCCGAACCCGAGTGCAACGGCGACGAGCTGCTTCATGGCGCTCTCCTTTCGATGAGGCACGACGGAAGGAGGCAAACTGCAAGGCAAGTGCCACGGAGTCGGCGAGAAAAAACACCCAGTTGGACGTGCGCGCGGCGGGCCGACTGGGGCAGCCGCTCCCGGTTGGGGCGCGCGCGCCTCGCTGCCCGCTCAGCCCTTGATGTTGCCGATCGGCGTGAGCGAGACGACGCGTCGCGAGATGTCGAGCCGCTGGAGGGTGTCCACCACCGCGGTGAGGTCCTTGTAGGCGAACCCGGCTTCCTCGGCCACGCCGGACTTGGAGGCCGCGCGCACGACGATCCCGCGTGCTTCCATGTCCTTGATCAGGGTCTCCCCCCAGACGCGCCGCTTGGCCTGCGCGCGCGACATGGTGCGGCCGGCCCCGTGGGCCGTGGAGCCCCAGGTCTCGGCCATGGCTCGCGCCGTCCCGACCAGCAGGGCGGAGCCCGTCTCCATGGAGCCGCCGACGATCACCGGCTGGCCGATCTCCCGGTAGTCCGGGGGCACGTCGGGCTCGCCCGGGCCGAAGGCCCGGGTGGCGCCCTTGCGGTGCACGACCAGCTCCAGCTCCCGGCCGTCCACCATGTGGCGCTCGAGCTTCGCGGTGTTGTGACAGACGTCGTAGACCACGGTGAGCCCCAGGGCGTGCGCGTCGCGCCCGAAGACCTTGGAGAAGACCTCGCGGATCTGGTGGGTGATCACCTGGCGGTTGGCGAACGCGGTGTTGGCCGCGGCGGTCATCGCGCCGAAGTAGGCCTGGCCCTCCTTCGACCGGAAGGGCGCGCAGGCCAGCTCGCGGTCCCGCACGCTGATGCCGTACTGCGGCATCGCCCGGTCGAAGACCTTGAGGTAGTCGGTACCGACCTGATGGCCAAAGCCGCGCGAGCCGCAGTGGAGCATGACGAAGACCTGGCCGGGGCCGTCGACCCCGAGGACGCGCGCCGAGCGCTCGTCGTGGATGGCGCCCGGCCGCACCACCTGGATCTCCAGGTAGTGGTTGCCGGAGCCCAGCGTCCCGAGCTGCTGCGTCCCCCGCTCCAGCGCCCGGGCGCTGACCCGCTCGGGGTCGGCGCCGGCCAGGCAGCCACGCCCCTCGATGTGCGCCAGGTCCTCGGGCCACCCGTAGCCGCGGGCCACGCACCAGCCGGCCCCCTCCACCATCACCGTCTTGAACTCGGACCCCGACAGACGCACGAAGCCCTTCGCGCCGACCCCGGCCGGGACCGCGTTGAACAGCGCCGCGATCAGCTCGTGCAGACGCGGCCGCACCTCGTCCTCGGTGAGGCCGGTGCGGATGAGGCGCATCCCGCAGTTGATGTCGAACCCGATGCCGCCCGGCGAGATCACGCCGGTGTCGGCGCGGAAGGCGGCGACGCCGCCGATCGGGAAGCCGTAGCCCCAGTGCCCGTCCGGCATGCACAGCGACGCGCGGACGATGCCGGGCAGGCAGGCCACGTTGGTCACCTGCTCGAACACGCCGTCGTCCATCTGCTCGAGCAGCGGCCCGGAGGCGTACAGGCGCGCCGGCACCAGCATGCCGGCCTTCGCCTGCACCGGGATCTCCCAGATGCAGTCGTCGACTCGTTGAACCGCCCCGCGCAACCCCTCGGTGATCTTCATGGTTCTCCTAGATATCGATGACGACCCGCGCGCGCCAGCCGCCGTCCCGCGGCTCCAGCGCGAACAGGTGAAACGTGACCGCCTTCGGATCGGCGCCCAGGGCCGTGCGCCCAGGCTCGATGGTACCGCCCTGGACGTCGGCGGCAAGCCGGTAGGGACCGTCCCCGGTCACCCGCACCCGGGCGTGCGGGAAGACCTGGCTGTCCCGGTCCTTGAGAAAGATCATCTCGGACAGCCAGTCGTAGAGCAGCATGTCGAGCTCGGACGCTTCCAGGCTGATCGTGCGCTCCACCGTGATCGCCAGCGTGGCCGGGTCCACCATGAGGCGCGCGATCGCCGCCGCGGCCGTCTCGAAGAGATCGTCGAGGCTCCGCCCCTCGATCTCGACCGCGCAGTCCGCCAGCGCCACGTCGTCGAGGAAGGTATAGCGCCCCATGCGTTCCCTTCAGCGCACGCCGGGCCGGTGCGTCGAGATCCCCAGTGCGGACCAGAGCGGGCACCAGCCCCACAGCGCGGTGACGATCGGGATGAGCCCGACGAGCCCCCACCACGTCTGCGGCCCCACGACCACCAGCGCCAGGAGTATCACCCCGACGACCACGCGCACGACTCGCTCGGCACTACCCACGTTGCGTTTCATCTCGCTCCTCCTTATGTAGACTCAGTCCCTCGCCGCCTCGGCCATGATCGCCTCCAGCGTGGTCTCCACCTCGCGGGCCACGTCCTTGAGTCCCGGCGTCGCGTACAGGTCGATCAGGGTGGTGGGCTTGATGGTGGCCAGCTTCGTGACGCCGCCCTCCTCGTAGACCGAGATCCGGCACGGCAGCGCCGTGGAAATCGCGAGGTTGGTGTCGAGCACCTTCTTCGCCTGGTGCGGGTTGCAGACCTCGAAGATACGGCACTCGCGGTCGAAGGGCACGCCCTTCTCGGCCATCTTGGCCCGGAGATCGTGGACCCCCAGGACCCCGAACTTGTGGTGCGCCACCGCCGCCTCGAGATCCTTGGCGACGCGATCGAGCGGCTTCCGCGATTCGACGACGTGCAGCATGGGCTTCCTCCTTGTCAGCGCTCGGCCATGTAGTACAGGACCGGCACCGCGATGCGGGAGAGCAGCGTCGAGGCCACCTCGCCCGCCATGAGCGACAGGGCCAGCCCCTGGAAGATCGGGTCGAACAGGATCACCGACGCGCCCACCACCACCGCGGCCGCGGTGAGCAGCATGGGGCGGAAGCGCACCGCCCCCGCGTCCACCACCGCTTGGGCGAGCGGCATCCCCTGAGCCCGGCGCAGCTCGATGAAGTCCACCAGGATGATCGAGTTCCGCACGATGATGCCGGCGCCCGCGATGAAGCCGATCATGGACGTGGCGGTGAAGAAGGCGCCGAGCAGCCCGTGGGCGGGCAGGATCCCCACCAGGGTGAGCGGGATGGGCGCCATGATCACGAGCGGGATCCGGAAGGAGCGGAACCAACCCACCACGAGGATATAGATGATTATCATGACCGCGCCGAAGGCGAGACCCAGGTCGCGGAACACCTCGTAGGTCACCTGCCACTCCCCGTCCCACTTCATGGCGACGTGCTCGGTGAGGAAGGGCTGGCTGGCCACGTGCCGGGGAATGCCGCGGCCGTCGGGCAGGCGGACGCCGTCCAGCTCCCGGTTCATCCGGAGGATGGCGTAGACGGGGCTCTCCTCCCGCCCCGCCACGTCCCCCGTGACATAGACGACCCGCTGGAGATTCTTCCGGTAGACGAGGGGGGGCTCGGTGGTGGCCTCGACCCGGGCCAGCTCGGCGAGCGGCACCAACGTGTCGTTCGCCCCCTTCAGCCGGAGGCCGGCCAGGGCGTCGACTCCGCTGCGCTGGTCGCGGGGCAGCCGGACGAAGATCGGCACGTCCTCCTTCTCCGCGGGCAGGTGCGCGAGACCCGGGCTCGCTCCGGTCAAGGCGATGCGGAGGGCTTCCACCATCTGGTCGGTGGAGATGCCCACCAGCGCGGCCTTCTCCTTGTCGAGCACGAAGCGGTAGCCGGGCTGAGGATCCTCCACGTACCAGTCCACGTCCACCACCCCGGGGGTTCGCTCGAAGACCCCCAGGATCCGGCGGGCGGCATCGAGCTGGGCGGCGCGGTCGTCGCCGTACACCTCGGCGACCAGGGTCTGCAGCACCGGCGGCCCCGGCGGGGCCTCCGTCACCTTGATCCGGGCTCCCGCGGGGCCGGCGATCCGCTGGAGCGCCGGCCGCAGCCGACCGGCGATCTGGTGGCTCTGATCGCTCCGTTCGCCCTTGGGCCGGAGGTTGACCTGGATGTCGGCCACGTTCGGTCCCTGCCGAACCGGCGGGAAGTAGTGCCGGATCAGGCCGTTGAAGTTGTAGGGCGCCGCCGTGCCCACGTAGAGCTGGAGATCGGTGACGTCACGATCGGCGGCCAGGGCCAGGCCGAGCTCGCGGCTCACGCGCGCCGTCTCCTCGAGCGTGGTGCCCTCGGGCATGTCCACGATCACCTGCAGCTCGCTCTTGTTGTCGAAGGGGAGCATCTTGACCCGCACCAGCTTGAAGTACACGAGCGAGCAGGATCCCAGCAGGAGGAGACCGACGATGCCCAGGAAGAGCGAGCGGCGCCTCCAGTCGGTGAGCAGCGGCCCCATGAGCCGGCGGTAGAGGCGGGTGGTCCAGTCCTCCGCGCCCTCCTCGTGGTCGCCCTTGCCGCCGGCGGGCGCGCGCAGCAGGCGCGTCGCGGCCCAGGGCGAGACCATGAAGGCGATGAAGAGGGAGAAGAGCATGGCCACCGAGGCGCCCACTGGAATGGGGCGCATGTACGGGCCCATGAGCCCGCCCACGAAGGCCATGGGCAGGATCGCGGCGATCACCGCGAAGGTGGCGAGGATGGTCGGGTTGCCCACCTCGTCCACCGCCTCCACCGCCACCGCGGCGCGGGGGCGGCCGCGGTTGGCGGGGAGGTGGACATGGCGGGCGATGTTCTCGACGACCACGATGGCGTCGTCCACCAGGATGCCGATCGAGAAGCTCAGGGCGAAGAGGGTCACCCGGTTGAGCGTGTAGCCGTAGAGGTAGTAGAGGAACAGGGTGAGGGCCAGCGTCACCGGGATCGCCACCAGCACCACGAGAGAAGCGCGGATGCCCAGGAACAGCGCGATCAGCACGGTCACCGACACGGTGGCCAGCAGGAGGTGCTTGAGCAGCTCGTTGGACTTCTCGCTGGCCGTCTCCCCGTAGTTGCGCGTCACCGTGAGGTGCACGTCGGCGGGGATCAGGCCCGCGCGCGCCGCCTGCACCTTGGCCAGCACGCGCTCGGCGATCACGACCGCGTTGGTGCCCTTGCGCTTGGCCACCGACAGCGTCACCGCGGACATCGCCGCCCCGGGCGCCGGGCCGCGCCCGGAGGCCCCCGCGCCGCCGGTCATCAGCACGTACTCCCGCGGCTCCTCCGGCCCATCGTCGATGGACGCCACGTCCCGCAGGTGCACGGGCCGGCTGCGGGACACGCCCACCACCACCTGCCCCAGCGCGGCGGGATCGGCCAGGAAGACGCCCGCATCGACGAGATACTCGCGATTGCCCCGGGCGAAGCGCCCCACCCGCAGCTCGCGGTTGGCCTCGGCGAGCGCCCCCACTACCGCCCCCGGCGTCACCCCGAAGCCGGCCAGGCGGTCGCGGTCCAGCGTCACGCGCAGCTGGCGGCGCAGCCCGCCGATGAGGCGCGTCTCCGCCACGTCGGTGACGGCCTTGACCTGGTCGTCCAGTTGCGCGGCGATCCGTCGCAGCGTGTACGGATCCGCACGCTCGCTCCAGAGGGTCAGCGCCAGGATCGGCACGTCGTCGATCGAGCGGGGCTTGACGAGGGGCTGCGAGGCCCCGGCCGGGATCAGATCGAAGTTGGCGCGGAGCTTGTCGTGGAGCTTGACCATGCTGCGCTCCTCGTCCTCGCCGACGTAGAAGCGCACGATGGCCAGCGCGGCGCCGGGCCGGCTGGTCGAGTAGACGTACTCCACGCCCGGGATCTCCCGCAGCTTCTTCTCCAGCGGGATGCTGACGCGCTCCTCGATTTCCTTGATCCCGGCCCCGGGCATCTCCACGAAGACGTCCGCGAAGGGCACCACGATCTGCGGCTCTTCTTCCCGCGGCGTCGCCAGCACCGCGAAGAGGCCGAGCAGGAGCGAGGCCACCACCACGAGCTGCGTGAGCTTGGAGTCGATGAAGGCGTGGGCGAGGCGGCCCGCCATGCCGAGGGGGGCGCTCACGGCTCCGCCTCGACGGGCGAGCCGTCCGTCACCCGTGCGGCCCCCTCCACCACGATGCGCTCGCCGGCCGCGAGGCCCGAGAGGATCTCCACGCGGTCGGCGTGGCGCGCGCCCGCGGTGACGAGCCGGAGGCGGGCGATATTCTGCCCGTCGACGACATACACCGCCGTGAGCTGTCCCCGCTCGGTCAGGGCCGAGATCGGCACCAGGAGCGCCTGGCGCTCCCCGGCCGGGAACCGGGCCCGGCCGAACAGACCCGAGCGCAATCCCGGGTCGCCCGGGAGGTCGAGCTTGACGGTCACCGTCCGGCTGGCCGGATCGGCGGCCGGGATGATCTCGACCACGCGGCCCTCCAGGCTGCGACCGAGCGAATCGAGCACGACCGGGACCCTCTGGCCCAGCCGCACGCCGCCCACCGCCGATTCGCCGACCTCGGCCTCGAGCCGGTACGCCCGCGGGTCGTCGAGGACGAGCAGCGGCTGCCCGGGCATCGCCAGGTCCCCGGGCTCCACGCGACGATCCACCACCACCCCGGTGGCGGGCGCCGTGATGCGCGTCTCGCCCAGCGCGATCTCGGCCGCCCGCAGCTCGGCCGCGCCCGCGTCGATCCGATAGCTCATCTGCTTCTCGCGCGCGCGCACCGAGAGGATGCGCGCCTCGGCCTGCTCGACGGCCGCGGCCGTGCTCTTGCGCTTGGCCTCGACGGCCTCGTAGTCCTGCGCGCTGACCAGCTCACGCTGCCACAGCTGGCGGTATCGGCTCGCGGTGGCCTCGGCGTAGGTGTGGTCGGCTCCGGCCGAGCGGAGTGAGGCCTCGGCCTCTTCCAGGGTCCGCCTCGCTTCATCGAGGCTCATCTCGGCTTCCGCGAGGGCGGCCCGCGCGCGATCGGCGCGCGCCGCGAGCTCACGCTCATCCACCGTCACCAGGACCCGGCCGTGCTCGACGTGGTCGCCCTGGCGCGCCCGGACGTCCCGCACGTAGCCCTGCACCTTGCTGGCGATGACCATCTGGGTCTTGGTCCGGACGGTGCCCGCGACCTCCACCGCGTCCCGGACCGCGGCCGGCGTCACCGTCTCCACCCGGACGCCGCTCACCACCGCGGGCCGCTCCCCGGGCGCCTCGGCCGCGCGCTCGCCCTGGCAACCGCCCAGCAGCAGCAACGCGGCCAGGAGCGTCATCGGGCGCATGCCGAGGGCGCTCACGCCGCGACCTCCACCGGCGAGACCAGCAGCCGGCCGTCCTGGACTCGACCGACCCGGTCGAAGCCCGCGATCATCCGCTCGTCGTGCGTCACGACGATGACCGCCGAGCCCTTCTCCCGCGCCAGCCGCCGCAGGTGCTCCATGACGCTCTTGCCGCGCTCGGTGTCGAGCGACGCGGTGGGCTCGTCGGCCAGGATGAGCAGCGGGTCGTTGGCCAGCGCCCGCGCGATGGCCACCCGCTGCCGCTCCCCGCCCGAGATCCGGGCGGGATAGCTCGCGGCCCGGTGATCGATCTGGAGATAGCCGAGGAGATCTCGGACCTTGGCGGCCGCCGCGCGGCCGTGCACGCCGTTGATGTCCAGGGCCACCTGCACGTTCTCGGCGACCGTGAGGAACGGGATGAGGTTGTGGTGCTGGAAGATGAAGCCGATCTTGCGCCGCCGGATGCGCTTGCGATCGGGACCTATCCAGCGGTCGTCGTACACCGCCTCGCCATCGATCTCGATCCGCCCCGACGTGGGCTCGGTGACGAGCCCGATCGCGGTCAGGAGCGTGGACTTGCCCGAGCCGCTGGGCCCGATGATGGCCACCAGCTCCCCCCGCTCCACCACCATCGTGGCGTCCTGGATGCCGATCACCGCGGTGTCGCCGCTGCCGTAGACCTTGGTCAGCCCCTCGAAGCGCGCCGCGGGCATCTCAACCTCCCAGCGCCTGGAGCGGGTCCACCGCGAGCGCGCGCCGGATACCGAGCAGGCTGGCCAGCACGCAGATGCCGGCCACGATGGCCATGAGGGCGAGGTGGTCGGCCGGCAGCAGCACCACGCGCCGCGGGAAGCGGTCGTAGAGCGAGTGGATCAGGAGCGCGCCGACCGCGAAGGCGATCGCGCCGAGGGCGAGGGACTGCTGCATGATCAGCTTCACCACGACGAGGCCGGGGGCGCCGATCAGCTTGAGGGTGGCGATCTCCCGGATCTTGTCGATCGTGAGCGTGTAGATGATGAGGGCCACGATCACCGTGGAGATGACGAGCAGGATGGCGGTGAACAGACCGAGCTGCCGGCGCGCCTTCTCGATCACGAACCGGGTCAGAATCTGCTCCTGCTCCGCCGCGGTGAGCACCGTGTGGTGCTTCCAGGCCTCGATCCGCCGGGCCACGTCGCGGCCGTCGGCCCCGGGCACGAGGCGGATCACCACCGCGTTGGCGATATGGGTGGACTGGGTGATGGCCTCCACGGTCGCGGTGATCCGCTGCGCCAGCGCCGGGGCCAGCCGGGTCACGCCGCGCAGCGAGGCCTCGATGCGCTCGCGGTCGTTCCGGATCGCCTCGTTGCTCTTCTTGAACTGCAGCTCCTGGGCGTCGGCGAGCGAGACGAAGAGCGCGGGGTCCCCACCTGAGGACACCATCTCGCGGGTCAGCCCCACCACGGTGTAGCGGTTCCGGCCGAGCTCGAGGCTCTCGCCGATCCCGAGCCCCGCGCTCCGGTCGGCCACCGCCTCGTAGCGCTTCTGTCCGATCGCGCGGCCGGCGGCGAGCGGGCCGTGGCCGCCCAGCCCGCCGGGGCGGTGCCCCACCACGTAGAGCCGGAGCGGCCGGCCGGCGTGCTCCACCTGGACGTTCTGGTAGGAGACCGGCGCCGCCTCCTGCACGCCGGGGATGACGGCCAGGGTCCGGTAGAGATCTTCGGGAATGCGGGAGCTCTCGGCGAAGGGCCCGCGGGTGTCCTTCTGCACCACCCACAGATCCGCTCCCGCGGCATTGAAGATCGTGGTGGCCTCGATCACCAGTCCCCGGTAGATCCCGGCCATGGACATGACCACCGCGATCAGCAGGCCCAGGCCGAGGCCGGTCAGCAGGAAGCGGCCGAGGTTGTAGCGGATGTCCCGGATCGCGAGGTTCACCGGGTCTCGCTCCGCGCCGCGCGGACCCGCTGGCCATCCCTCAGCGCGGTCGGGACGGGTGCCGGGCCGACCACGACCCGCTCGCCGTCGGCGATCCCGGCCGTCAACTCCACGGCGCCGCTTCTCGGGTCCCGCTCCCCGATCGTCACCGGCCGGAGCCGGGCGCGACCGTCCTCCACGATGAACACCGCGGGCCGCCCGGACGCGGCGTGGACCAGTGCCGAGGCGGGCAGTATCCGTGCGCGCGCGGCGGCGCGCGTGGTGATCGTGGCCTCGGCCTGCTCGCCGATGCGAAGGCGCGCCGGTCCCTCGAGGAGCCGGATCTCGACGCTCAGCTCCTCGGCGACCCGATCGCTCTCCTCGCCGATCCGGACCACCTCGCCCCGAAAGGGCCGCCCCGGGCTACTCCGGAGCGTCACCTGGGCCGGCTGCCCCAGCCGGACCGCGCCCAGCAGGCTCTCGTCCAGATGGATCCGGACCCAGACCGTGCGGGGGTCGACCATCTTGAAGACGGGCACCCCGGCCACCACCACCGCACCGGGCTCGACCTCGCGCGACAGGATGAGCCCCGAGAGCGGCGCCGTGACGCTGGTCTCCCGCAGGCGCGACTCGCTCGCGGCGAGCTCGGCGCCGGCCACGGCCACCTCGCGCTCGGCCATGCGGATCGCCGCCTCGCTGCGGTGGATGTCCGCCTCGAGGGCCACCGCCTCGGCGCGCGAGTTCGCCAGATCGGCCTCGGCCGAGCGAACCTCGGTCGATCGGACATCCAGGTCCTGGCGCGCGATGAGCTCGCGGTCGTGAAGCTGCTTGAAGCGATCGAACGTCACGCGGGCCAGCTCGGTATTGGCCAGAGCCTTGGCGATGGCGGCGCGCCGGGCCTCGAGGCTGGCCCGGGCCCGGGCGAGGTTGGCCCGCTCGAGGGGGACGGTCTCGACCGCCTTCATCTGGACGAACGCGGCCTGTTCGCGCTGCCGGACGAGCTCCTCGTCATCGAGCACGGCCAGGAGCTCGCCCCGCCTCACCGTGTCGCCCTGGTCCCGCAGGAGCTTCACGACCCGGCCGGTGACCTTGCTCCCGACCTCGACGTATACGCGCGCCTCCACCGTGCCCGTGCCGAAGACCTGGGCCCGGAACTCACCCGGGGCCATGGCCACGGTTTCCACCGTGGCGACCCCCAGCACGCGAAGCCAGACCACCGCCGCGGCGGCGAGGATGGAGCCGGCCGCGGCGACGATGACGATTCTCTTCATGCGCGGGTGCCGGCGGCCTCGCGGCGGACCCCGAGCTTCTCGAGGAGCTTCTCCATCAGGCACCAGCGGGTCAGCGCGGACTGGAAGAGGTTGAGCCCGACGAACAGCGTGAAGAAGAGCCAGTACGGGCTATGCACATAGCTCAGCACGACGCTGATGGTGACGAAGCTGCCCGCGATGAGACGGATCCAGCGCTCGAGTGTCATGGCCTCCTCCTCTTCGGCCGCGGGATGACCGCGACGAGCGAGGAGAAGTGCAACGGAAGTGCCAGTTGAAGCGCGGCCAAAATCAACTACTTATCGCGCCCTGCCGGGGCGAGTGGGGCCGGCGCGCCTCACCCGTAGCGGTCCCGGCCAGCTCACGCGACCGTCCCCGCGCCGGTGAGGCGTCACTGCCTCGATGGGGCATGCCGGCGACCCCACGCGCCGGATATCCTCGCGCGTGCGCGGCTCCCAACCTCAGGACATTTCGCTCGGAACAGGTCGTGGCAAGCCGTGGCCCACGTCATGCAAGGTGTCTTCAGGGACCGAAAGAGCTCCGCGTCGAACGGAGGAAGGGAGAGTGGTGCCCGTAGCGATCTCCGCGTCGGCGATAGCTCCGACAGGCCTGGCCGCCGCGGAGGCTCGCCGGCGCCTCGTCGAATTCGGCCCGAATGCCGTCCCCGAGGAAGCGACGCCGCGATGGCGGTCCTTCCTCGCGAAGTTCTGGGCACCCATCCCATGGATGCTCGAGGCCGCGATCGGCCTCCAGGTCGGACTCGGCCAGTATGTCGAAGCGCTGGTGATCGGCGGACTGCTGGTCTTCAATGCCACGCTGGGGACGCTCCAGGAGACCCGGGCGACCGTCACCCTCGCCGCGCTCAAGAAGAGACTGGACCCAACCGCCCTGGTCCGCCGCGACGGCGCATGGGTCAGACGTCCTGCGTCGGAGCTCGTGCCCGGCGACGTGATCAGCCTATCGCTTGGGGCATTGGTTCCCGCCGATGCCGCCATCATGTCGGGGTCGGTGATCCTCGACCAGTCGACGCTGACCGGTGAGTCCGTCCCAATCGACGCGAACCCGGGCCACCCGGTCTACGCGGGCTCCCTCGTGCGCCGGGGTCAGGCGGTCGCGGAGGTCACGGCGACCGGATCGAGGACCTATTTCGGGCGCGCCGCCGAGCTCGTGCGCGTGGCTCATGCCGCCAGCACCGAGCAAATGGCCATTCTGGGGGCGACCCGGAATCTCGCCATCCTGAACGGCACGGTCGCGGTCCTCATCATCCTCTACGCACACGCCACGGGCTTGCCGTCGGCGGATCTGATCCGCCTGGCCCTCACCGCGCTGCTGGCCTCGATCCCGGTGGCGCTGCCCGCGACGTTCACCCTGTCGGCGGCGATCGGCGCCCGGACCCTGGCCCGCCGTGGGGTGCTCTTGACCCGCCTCTCGGCCGCCCACGAAGCCGCCGCGATGGATACGCTGTGCGCCGACAAGACCGGCACCCTGACGCGCAATACGCTCGCGGTCCACGAGGTCTCGGCCATGCCGGGCCTCGATCGTGAGCGGGTCCTCGCACTTGCGGCGCTTGCGAGCTCCGAGGCCGATCAGGACCCGGTCGACGCCGCGATCCGTCAGGCCGCGGCCGACGCCCATCCGGGCGGCGCAACGGAGCGGCTCGTACGCTTCGTCCCCTTCGATCCCGCCACCCGGATGTCGGAGGCGCTCGCCGTCGATCACCACGGACACGAGGTCCGGATCGTCAAGGGCGCGTTTGCCGCCATCGCCGAGGTGGCGGAGGTGCCGGCGGAGGCCAGACATCTCGTGGACGATCTTGCCGCGCGCGGGCATCGGGTGATCGCGGTCGCCCTGGGGCCGCCCGCGGCGCCGCGGCTGGCCGGGCTCATCGCGCTCAGCGATCCCCCCCGCGACGATTCGGCGGCGCTCGTCGCCGCGCTTCGCGACATGGGCGTACACACCGTCATGGTGACCGGGGACTCGCCCGGTACGGCCGCGGCCGTCGCCCGCAAGGTCGGCATCGCGGATACCGTTTGCCCGGCCGAACGTCTCTCCGGCGCGATCGGCCGCGACGACTTCGGCATCTACGCGCGGGTGACGCCGGAGCAGAAGTACCGGCTGGTGAAAGCCCTGCAGGGGACCGGCCATGTGGTCGGCATGTGCGGCGACGGCGCGAACGACGCGCCGGCCCTTCGGCAGGCCCAGATCGGAATCGCCGTCTCCTCCGCAACCGATGTCGCGAAGGCCGCGGCCGGCATGGTCATGACCGAGCCCGGCCTCGCCGGCATCGTGTTCGCCATCCGCGAGGGCCGGATCGCATTCCAGCGGCTTCTGACCTACACGTTCAACATGCTGGTCAAGAAGATCGAGATCGTCCTCTTCCTGGCGATCGGCCTGGCCCTCACCGGCCACGCGGTCATGACGCCGGTACTGATGATCTTGCTCCTGGTGACGAACGATTTTCTGAGCATGTCGCTCACCACCGACCGCGCGAGCCCGTCCCCATCGCCCAGCCGGTGGCGAATGCGCAGCGTCACCGGCGCCGCGGTGGCCCTCGGGGCCTGCAAGCTCGCCTTCTCCATCGCGGCGCTCGCCTTCGGAGCGTTCCGACTCGGGCTCGCGCCGGGCGAGCTGCAGACCCTGGCGCTCGTGACGCTCGTGCTCGGAAACCAAGCGGTGCTATACGTGCTTCGGGAACGGCGCCGGATGTGGCGCTCCACGCCCAGCGGATGGGTTCTGGCGTCATCCGTGGTGGACATCGGCATCGTCTCCGCGCTCGCCGTCGCGGGTCTCGCGATGGAGCCGCTGCCGTGGCTCGTCCTGCTGGGCGTCCTGCTGGCGGCAGCCGGATTCGCGCTGATCCTCGATCAGATCAAGGTGTCGGTGCTGTCGTTGCTCAGGATCGAATGAGGCGCCGTTCGCCCCTCAGCGCAGCGACGGCGCCCCGCCGGCCTGGCGCCGGTTGATCCAGAAGTGGTCGGGGCGCCGCTGGAGGCGCTCGGCGAGCAGCCGCTCGGCGCGATCCATGTCGCCGCCGCGGAAGCACGCCTCGATCAGCGTGTCGTGGAAGACGTCGCGCTGGGCGCGACTGCCGCCGAGCTCGACGATGCGCGGCCGCAGCGGCTCGATCTTCGCGATCACGCGCGGCCAGTCCCGCGCCGCGAAGGCGTGGAGGCCCTCCACCAGCGGCACCGTCACCTCGCCCATCAGCCCCGTCGGGTCCTTCGGCGCCCGCTCGCGCAGGAGGGCGAGGTGCTTGTCGGCGCTGGCCCAGTCGCCGCCGCCCGCGAGCGCCATCGCCACGTGCGCGACGTGGAACAGGAGGCCCGTGCGGGTGATGCGGTCGCGCGCGATGGTCGTGAACGGCTGCCAGCGGTCGCCCGGCGGGTGTCCGGTCAGCTCGAGCCGCCACAGGAGCGAGATCGAGTCGTGGAGGTCGCCGGCGATCGAGGACGGCGTCTGCTCGAACAGCCGCCGCGACAGGTCCGACACCCGGGCGTACTCGCCGCGCGAGAGGTGCATGAGCACGAGGTGCCACCAGAGGTGGTTCTGGAACCAGTTGAGGCCGCGGCACGGCTCGATCGCGGCCGGCAGCCGGCTCACCCCGGTGTCGAACGCGGCCGACTCGTAGAGCGCGTGGGCGAGGGCGTGGATCGACCACGCGTCCTCGGGCTCCTTTGCGATGGCCTCCTCCGCGAGCCGGATGGCGTCCGCGCACCGCCCCGCCTCCTCCAGCGCGAAGGCGTGCATGCCCAGCATGTAGGAGCTCTCGGGATGGTGGCGGACCAGCTCGCTGGTCGCCTCCAGCATGGCGGGGAACTTCCCGCGCCAGAAGAAGACGAAGTACAGCCGCTGGATGATGGCGAGGTCGCGCGGGTACTGCGCGAGATGCTCGCGCATCGCGGCCTCCGCCTCGGGGACCTTGCCGGCCGTCCAGAGGGTGACCGCGTCGACGTAGCCGCGCTCGCGAGGGCTCACGCCCGGCGTCGCGGCGGCGTGCGCCGCCTCACTGGCCGCGCGGGTTTCGCCGAACCGCTCTTCCAGGAACAGACAGGCCGCCGCGCCCGCGTGGGCCACCGCCAGCGACGGATCGAGCCGGGTCGCCTCGCGGAACAGGTCGAGGGCGTTCGCTTTCCACCCGAGCGCGGCCTCGACGCCGCGGTCGTAGGCCTCGAGCGCCCGCGGGGACGCCGTCGTCACCGGAAGACCGTATCGGTCGTTTGGCATGCGGGCATTCTACCGCAACCGCCCCGAGGGCGGCCAGGCGGCGCCCGGCTCGGGCGCGGACGCCTCAGGACCCCGGGCTCGACCCGCGACGGGTCAGTATCGCGTCATGCACCAGACCGTTCGTGACGAGCAGCCCCCACCGGTTCGCGAGGTCGGGCCCGCGATAGTCGATCGGCGCCCCGCGCGTGTCGGTCACCCGCCCGCCCGCCGCGGTCACGAGCGCGTCGATCGCGCACGCGTCCCATCGCTTCGTCCCCGGGCCGGTATCCACGTAGGCCTCGGCGGTGCCCTGGGCGACCTCGGCCCCCTTGAGACCCGCGCTGCCGAGCGCCCGCACGCTCGCGGCCCCGAGCGCGGCGAGCGCGCGCTGGAGCGAGGCGCTCCGGTGAGAGCGCGATGCGACCAGCCGCGCCCGGCCGAGATCGCTCACCGGGCTGACCCGCACCGGCACCCACTGGCCGCCGCCCTCGACGCGCCACGTCCCGGTGCCGGGCGCGCCGACCCAGCTCATCCCCGCCACCGGGGCGTGCACGACGCCGGCCACGGCGCGCGCGCCGTCCAGGAGCCCGATCATGACCGCGAACTCCCCGTTGCGCGCGATGAACTCGCGCGTCCCATCGAGTGGGTCGACGAAGAGCACGCGCGGGGCCGAGCGGAAGTCGCGAAACGTCTCGGGATCGCTCTCCTCCGCGACGATGGGTATGCCCGGGAATCGCTCCGCCAGAGCCGCGCAGATCAGGGCATTCGCCCGGCGGTCGGCGGCCGTGACGGGCTCCCGGGCCCGCTTGAGCTGCACGGCGAAGGGGCGGTCATACACCTCGAGGATCACCCCGGCCGCCGACCGAGCGATCGCGAGCAGCGTCTCGAGGAGGGCCCTAGGCACGGAGCCGGGACCGAGACCTTTCGCCGGCCAGCGCTTCGGACAACGTCCCGGCATCGATCCGACGCTGCTCCACGCCGGCGTCCCGCAGGACGTATGCCGGTCCTTTGCCCCGGACGTCCGCCTTGAGCAGGACCACGCCGACCTTGTGTGCGATCAGCCACTCGGCCACCCGGATCCCCTTCGCCCGCTCCTCGCCCTGCCAGGGGTTGGCGATGACCTCGTGCGCCTCGACGGCGCCGTCGGCGCGGCGGACGGTGACCAGGGCGAAGTAGGGCGCGCCGCCGAAGTGCGGGCTGACCGTGCCGCTGGCGTCGGCGAGCGGCACCGCGTACCGGATCGAGGCGGACGGCGCCTGCTCGACGTGGACCAGAACCCGCTCGACGTGCCGCTCGGCCGCGCGAACGGCCGCCTCGATGCGCTGCACGGCCGCCTCGACCTTCGTCAGCTCTCCGCTTCTCAGCACGACCCCGGCCTCCACGAACCGGAAGCGCCCCGCGTTACGCCCGGTGACCCACTTCACTTCCGCCACCGCCGGGTCGCCATCGATGACCGCACGGACCCGGGCGAGCGTCTCCGCGTCGAGTGAGGCATCGAGCAGCACGCGCATGGCGTCGGCCAGGAGGTCCCAACCGGTCTTCACGATGACGACCACGATGGCCAGCGCCGCCAGCCGGTCGACCGGAAACCGAAACCACTCGGAAACGAGCGACACGAAGACGAGGCCGGTGGTGAACACATGCACCCGGTACTCGCGGGCGTCGGCGATGAGTGCGGGCGAGTTGGCGGCCTGCCCGGCCCGCAGCTCGAAGCGGCTGAACGTCAGCGGAATGGCGAGCGTCGCGATCAGCACCGCGAGCATCCACCAGTCGACGCGCACCGGTCCGGCCGCCCCCAGGAGCGCATCGCGCCCGATCTCGTACGCCGTGAAGAAGATCATGCCGGCGAGCCCGGCGGCGACGAGGTTCTCCACTTTGTAGAGCCCGTAGGGGAAGGCCCGGCTCTTGCGAGCCGCGACCTTCAACCCGAGCAGCACCGCCGCCGCCGCCAGCAGGTCGGCGACGTTGTGGACCAGCTCCGCGGTCACCCCGAGACTGCCGGAGGTGGCGGCGAGGAGGCCGTGCAGGGCCGCGAGCACGACATTGATGGCGACCGAGCCCCACGCCCACCGCTCGACGCTCATCACCATGCCTGGCCGCTCGCGCTGGTTAGATCATGACCTCCGTGATCCCCGGTTTCCCTCGACCAGCTCCCCGCGCAGCTGCGGGTAGATTATCAGCAGGCATACCACCATGGCGACCACCGCGACCAGACCGGCGACCGTGATCATCCAGACCGGGAGGGCCGACCGGACCGGCTCCGTGAGCACCCAGAGGGCCACGTAGAGATGCCCCAACACGAGGATCACGAGCATGGTGACCAGGTACCACGTCTGCTGGCGCAGGCGGACCGACACGTAGGTCAGCTCCCCGACGACGAGGCCCAGCACCAGGAACACGACGAGATGCGCGCCGTTGTAGGCGATGATGGGACCCGGCTGGATCACGAGCGCGGCGGGATCGGACAGCCCGTAGAACAGAGCGGCCCCGAGCAGCGCGGGGGTGTAGAAGAATCCCCGGCCCAGGAGCGGATCGAGCACGATGAAGAACACCGCCACGGCCAGATAGCCGATCAGGCCGGTGTAGATCGAGTTCCACAGCGCTTGCTGACGCTCGGCGTTCATGCCGCCTCCTCCTCGCCTTCCGATCGGTTCACCGTGCGCGACATCACAGACACTCGCCCAGGGCGCGGACGAAGCGGCGGTTGTCCTCCGGGCGCGCCGTCGTGATGCGCATGAAGCCGGGACCGAGCCGCCCGTCACCCAGCGGCTTCACGAGGATTCGTCGCTCGGCCAGGCGCGCCGCTACCCGGGCCGCGTCACGAGGCGCGAAGTCGGCCAGGAAGAAGTAGGTCTCGGTCGGGTAGGTGCGGATGCCCATGGCGCGCAGGTCGGCGGCCAGCTCCTCCGTCCACGCGCGGAGCGAGGCGATCCGCTCGCGGACCTTCTCGTGATGCTCGAGCGTGGCCACGGCCGCCGCCTGGCTCGGCCGGGCCAGCGGATAGGCGTCGTTGTGGGCGTTGAGATCGTCGGCGAGCGCCGGCGGGAGCACGGCGTAGCCTACCCGGAAGCCCGCCAGGCTGTGGGCCTTGGAGAGCGTTCGCACGACCAGCAGGTTCGCGTGGCCCTCCACCAGTGACGCCACCGAGCGCCCGCCCAGATCGATGAACGCCTCGTCGACCAGGAAGGCGGTGTCCGGGTGACGCCGGAGCAGATCCGGCAGTGGCGTCATGTCGAAGGTGCCCCCGTTGGGATTGTTCGGATTGACGATCACCACCAGGGTCGTGCCCCGCGGCACCTCGAGCTTCGCCAGATCGAAGGCGAAGCCCTGTTGCGGATGAAGCGGCGTCTCCGTCCACCGCCGGGCGATCTCCGGGAACAGGGCGTAGGTCGGCGTCAGCAGGTGGACCCGGTCGCCGAGGCGGTCGAAGAGCTGCCGCAGGATCAATTCGGAGCCGGCGTTGATGTGCACGAGCCGCTCCGGAACCGCGAGCTGCTCGCCGATCAGGCGCCGGAGCGGCGCCGAGTACGCCTCGGTGTAGAAGTTCCCGCGCGGGACCTCGGCCTGTGCCGCGACGATGGCCTCATCGATCGGCGGCAAGGGGTTCTCGCACAGGAGCAGCTTGAGGCCCTCGAAGCCCGCACCGCCCTTCTCGGCCCTCGACGTCATGGAAGGCGAGGCGGGCAAGCGCTGTGCCAGTGACACTCCGCACGCGGTGACGGGTGCTTAGCGCGTGCCCCTTGCGCCCGCCGACCCGGTCTCACCACAGTCCTGGGGTGACCGTGCCCCGCATGAGGCATCGGCGCCTCGGCCTCCAACGGCCCCGACCCTCAACGGATGAGCGCGTGGAGCACGGCGTAGACGGGCAAGCTCAGGCCCAGGCCGGCCACGAACAGATGCGGTCTCCCGACCTGGAGGGCCATCGGCAGAAGCTCGTGCACGGACACGAAGATCATCGCGCCGGCCGCCACCGCCATGAAGACCGCGTTCAGGCCGGGCTCGACGTGCGCCAGGCTGAGGCCCAGAACCGTCCCCGCCGGCTCCGACAGCGCCGCTCCGATCGCGGCGAGCATCAGGGAGCGCTGCCGCCCTGCCGCCGCGGGGACGGCCATGGCGAATCCCTCGGGGATGTTGTGGAGGGCGACGGCCGAGAACACCAGGATCCCGAGCGACGGCGCCTCCAGGTACGCGTTGGCCATGGCGATGCCTTCCGGGAAATCGTGCAGGGCCAGTCCGAAGGCCACGAGGTAGCTGCTGCGCAGCAGCGCGATGTCGAGGCGGCCTTGCTCCTCGACGAGGTGAATATGCGGGATGACCACGTGCAGGACGGCGAGGAGACCGGCCCCCAGCCCCATGGCGCCCCACACCCGGAAGGAGGGCAGAACCGCGAAGGCGGCCGGAAGCAGCTCCCGGAGCGACACCAGGACCATCACCCCGGCCGAGAACCCGATCCCGACCGCGATCAGGCTGCCGCTCCGTCCGAGGCGGAGCCCGAGCGCCACCCCGACGAGGGTCGTCAGGCCCGAGATGAACGCCAGCAGGAGGACCACACCCCAGGTGGTGGCGGTTGGTGTCACGGCCGGCCCGTGCGATCCGCCGGCGACAGGGCGACCGCTATCCCGATGACGTCCCCCACGGGCACGCGCAACCTGGCGGCCCACAGACCGTCGGGGAACAGCGAGCTGGCCCAGTGTAGCGACTGCAGCCGTTCCCCGGCCGCCGCCCGGGCCATGCGGCGGAGCGCGAAGAGGCTCGTGTCCCTCGCCGCGCCCAGTATCGGCCGCCGGGCCTGCGGCCCGACGCGCCGGGACAGCCCCCCGAGACTCCACCGGTTCAGCACCACCAGGACGACGCCCTGCCGCGCGATGCGGACCGCCTCGGTCAGCGCCGCCTCCGGGCGCTCCACGAACTCGAGCGTGGTCACGAGCAGCGCAACGTCCACCGCGCCGGACCGCACGGGCAGGCGGGCGGCGTCGCCCACGACCACCGGGATCTCGGCGTGGTGGCGTCGCAGCTCGGCCAGCATGGCCGGCGACCGGTCGAGACCGACCACGTCGAGCGCGCGACTCCGGAGCCAGGCGGCGAAATGCCCGGTCCCGCACCCCACGTCGAGAACGCTCCGGGCGTCCGCGAAGGCGGCGAGCAGCCAGGCGAGCAGGGCGCGCTCGGCCTCGTCCGCCCGCCGGCCGCGGCCCGTCGCGTACCACGCCTCGTAGCCCTCGGCCGCGCGCTCGAAGATCGGCCAGCTCACCGGAATCAGGAGCCGGCCGGGCAGGCGTTGGACAGCGTGACGGTCATGACGACGGGGCCCGCCGCCGCGGCCGCCCGGAATGCCTCTCGGAGCCCATCGAGAACGGCATCGAGCTGCCCGGTGACGAGCGTGCTCATCGGCCCGACGGACGGCGTGAGCCCTCGAGCCGTGAGGGCGTCCGACACCGCGTGGACGGCGGGGGCGAGCCGCTCCTGCCGCAGCGGGTAGATCGCGATCTGGGCGCTCACCGTCATGGCGGATACCTCCGAACAAGAGGTCCTGCTGCAAGCGAAGCGCCAAGTCCGGATCGTAGCCGTCTCGCCACCTTGCGGCCGAGCGCGGCCACCAACGTGTGGTCTCGGAGCCTCATCGGCCGGGGCGTGATCGCCCCAGGGCCTGCTATCCTCACGGAGCCATGAACGGACAGTCCTTGAGACTCGCCGCGCTGGTCGCGTTCCTCTCCCTTGCCGCGGGACCGCCATTCGGCCCGGCGCCCGCGGGCGCCGAAGGCGCAGCGGCGCAACCGAAGGTCGCCGCGACGATCTTCCCGCTCTACGACATCGCGCGACAGGTGGCCGGCCCGGTGGCCGACGTGGTCCTGATCCTGCCCCCGGGGGCCAGCCCCCACACCTTCGAGCCGACGCCCTCGGCCGTCCGCGGCCTCACCGGCGCGCGGACCCTCTTCGTCATCGGCCACGGTCTGGACGACTGGGCGGCGCGGCTGGCACGCGGCGCCGGCGTTCCCAGGCTGGTGCGCGTCGATGCCGGCATCGCCTTGCGGCACGCGGCCGGGCACGAACACGGCGCGGTGGATCCCCACTACTGGCTCTCCATTCGCAACGGGGAGGCGATCGCCCGAACGGTCGCGGCCGAGCTGGAGCGCCTCGCCCCCGACCGCGCCGTGGAGATCCGCGGCACGCTGGCCACCTATCTGGCCCGTCTCGACGCCACGGACCGGGAGATCCGGCGCCTCCTCGACGGCCTCCCCACCCGGCGCATCGCCACCTTCCACGACGCCTTCGGTTATTTCGCCGACGCCTACGGCCTCGAGGTCGCCGCCGTCTTCGAGCCCTACCCGGGGCGCGAGCCCGGCCCCCGGTTCGTCGTGGCGTTCCAGCAGAAGGTGCGCGCGACCGGCGTCCGGGTGGTCTTCTCGGAGCCCCAGCTCTCCGTCGACGCCATCCGTCCGATCGCGCGCGATCTCGGCGTGGCGATCTCCGTGCTCGACCCGCTCGGGGGATTGCCGGGACGCGAGGGCTATCTCGAGGCCATGCTCTTCAACGCCCGCCAGGTCGCGGCCGCGCTGGGCGGCAAGGCACCGTAGAATGGCCGATGTGCCCGCCCTCACCGTCAGCCACCTCACGGTCCAGTTCGAGCGGCAGGATCGTCCCGCGGTGGAAGACGTCTCGTTCTCCCTCGAGGAAGGCCAGATCGCGATC
>Ga0209640_10001215_pt1 | contig 21495 bp, 19 predicted proteins | sample RifCSP10_1_FD_184018 | JGI IMG/M metagenome (GOLD analysis project Ga0209640, IMG submission 184018) | Soil microbial communities from Rifle, Colorado - Rifle CSP2_sed 10_1 (SPAdes) (version 2) | ecosystem: Environmental > Terrestrial > Deep subsurface > Rock core/Sediment | place: Rifle...
GGCACCAGGCTCTCCGGGCCCGTACAGGAAACTGCGTGGGGGACAGGATTAATCCTGTCCCCCACACTGTTCTTCTCCCTCCGGCCTGGCACCGCGAGCCACGTCCGAGGAACGCGCATGAAGGCCGGGGTTGACACAGGGCGTCTCACGGCGCGTAGTCCACGGCGCCTCGGGAGTAGAGATGGAAGGCCGCGCCCTCCACGAGGGACAGGGTGCGGGGCCAGCCCGGGGTTCCTTGCTCGCCAACCGCTTCACGCGCCCAGATGTCCGCGCGGGCGTACTCGTCCGCGAGCTCGCGGAGCGTGAACGTCCCTCCCACCCGCCGACGGAGCTCGCTCGTCACGGCCTCGAGCTGGAGTCGAAGTCCCTCCGCTCGCCCGGGCTCGAGGGCGTCCTCGGAGAGCCTGCGATAGGCATCCTCCCACTCGAGCTTGGCGCTCACGACGTCGGCCGTCACGAGGCGGGAGACTAACGGGCTCGCGCAAGACCGGAATCCGCTCGCGCGGATCCCGGTCGCGCCGACATCCCTGAAGGCGGCCGCTTCGCGGCCGCTGCGCTCCCTCTAGCATCAAGCCTTTAGTTGAGCTCTCGGAGAGCCTCCGAGCAGCACCCGGCAGTCGGCCAGCGCGGCTCCACCTCGGACAGGATCCGTTCGCCGAGCAGGTAGCCGGGGCGGGCCAGCGCATAGGCCGCATGGGCATGCAGGCACTTGAGATGCGCCGGTGTGCTCGAGCCCCCGATGCCCAGATCGAGGGAAGTGCCGCCGTCAGCCTCGGCACTCGAGCCCGCGAGCTCGCGCCGCACGCGGCGCTGGTCCTCGGTGGCGCTCGCAAGCGATGCCGCGAGGCTCGGATCCTGTGCCGCCGCTTGGCTCCAGCGCTCGACGCCGCCCGCCGCCTCGAGGCGCGCGATCGCCGCGACGAGGTGGGGACACGTGAGGTAGTACGTCGTCGGAAACGGCTCGCCGCTTGCGTCGTAGGGAGACTGCTCGGTGACCGCAGGCATGCCGTACGGGCAGCGCACGACTGTTCTCGAGAATGCGCGTGGCTGTCGTCCGAGCTGGCGCGCGACGACGGCTCGGTCGTCCATTCCCGGGAGACTACGAGGAACGATCGTCCCGAGACGCGCTCCGCGCCTGCCGCCAGGCCGGAATGCCCTTGACGACGAAGAGCTGTTCACCCGGGTTCACGTAGCCGATCCTCCTGGCCTCGCGCTCGGTTGCCTCGAGGCTGGTCGAGTTCACGAGCCGCAGCTCGAGCCCGGCGCGCGCAATGCGCAGCGTCTCGACCTCGGCGCGACGCCCAGCAAGGTCGTTGCGGGTCTCGAGATATGACGCAAGAGGACGGTAGTAGAGGTAGACGGTGATCCCGACGATGGCGACGAGCCACAGGACGCGCAGCCGCCTCCGGGCGACCCGCGGTTGCGCCTTCTTCCTCCTCGCAGGAGCCTTCTGCGTCGCTCTCCCCGCCACGACGCCACGTTCCACACTCGCGCCCTCGACCCTTCAAGAATCCCTTCGTGCCGAGTACCACGTGTGACTTCGCGTCTCTCTAGGCCACGTCCACCTTGATCACGTTCGTGGAGCCCGGGATGTTGACCGCGGTCCCGGCGGTGAGGACGACGCGGTCGCCCGCTTCGACGACTCCCGCCTCGCGCGCCGCCCCGATCGATTGCCGCCAGAGGTCGTCCACGTCAGTCGACTCGGGGATCTCGAGGGGCGTCACGCCCCACTCGATGGCCATGTGCTGAAGCGACGTCGCCACATGTGTCAGTGCGACGACGGGCCTGCGCGGACGAAGTCGCGCAACGGCCGACGCCGTGCGTCCGGTGAACGTCGGCACGAGGATCGCCTTCGCCGCCAGCGCTTCGGCCAGGTCACATGCTGCGTTCGACATCGCGCGACCGACAGTCGGCTTCTCCGCAGCCGTTGGCAGCTGATGGCGATAGCCGAGGCTCGGCTCGACCGCGCGCGCGATGCTCGCCATCGTCGCAACCGCCTCGACGGGGTACTCGCCGATTGCCGTCTCCGCGGAGAGCATCAGAGCGGAAGTTCCGTCGAGGATCGCGTTCGCGACGTCCGAGGCCTCGGCCCGTGTCGGCTCCGGGCGGTGCACCATCGTCTCGAGCATCTGGGTCGCCGTGATCGCCGGCTTTCCGCGCTCGAGCGCGCCGAGGATGATCCGCTTCTGGAGGAGCGGAACCTCGGCCGCGCCTATCTCCACGCCGAGATCTCCTCGGGCGATCATCACGGCATCGGCCTCCTCGAGGATGGCCTCGAGTGCCGTCACCGCCTCCCTGAGCTCGATCTTCGCGATCACCCACGCCTGCGACCCCGCGGCCTGGATCTTGGCCCGCAACGCAGCGACGTCCGTGTGCGAGCGGACGAACGACTGGGCGACGTAGTCGACCCCCAGCCCCAGCGCGAACTCGAGATCGGCGAGGTCCTTCTTGGTCAGCGAGGGCACGGGCAGGGGAACACCCGGGACGTTTACTCCTTTGTGGGGCTCGACGACACCGCCCGTGACGACCCGGCAGAACGCCCGCGCTCCTTCGACCCGCTCCACACGAAGCCGCACGAGACCGTCGTCGACGAGGACGTAGTCGTCGGGCTCGAGCACCGAGCCGAGGACGTCAGGTGCGACGGGGAGATCGCCCTCGCGCATCGAGTCCTCGCCCGCCACGACGATCGCGTCGCCGGACTCGAGCTCGACGGGTGCGTCGAGGTCGCCGATCCGGAGCTTCGGCCCCTGCAGATCGGCGATCAGCGCCAGCGGTCGCCCGACACTTGCCTGCACCGCGCGCACCCGGCGCGCGCTCTCTCGGTGCAGGTCGTGGGTGCCATGGGAGAAGTTGAGCCTGACGCCGTCCATCCCGGCCTCCACCAGGCGGCCGAGCGTCTCCTCGTCGCTCGACGCGGGGCCGATCGTGGCGACGATCTTCGTTCTGCGGTCGTGCGGGACCATGGGGGGCAAATTACCGCCCGCGCTGGAAGGCGGCCCAGCCGGGATAGACCGCATCGTCCCCGAGCTCCTCCTCGATGCGAAGAAGCTGGTTGTACTTCGCCACGCGATCCGTCCGCGACGGTGCGCCGGTCTTGATCTGGCCGGCGTTGACGGCGACGGCGAGGTCGGCGATCGTCGTGTCCTCCGTCTCGCCCGAGCGGTGGGAGATCACGGTCGCGTATCCGGCCGCACGGGCGAGGTCGATCACGTCGAGAGACTCGGTGAGCGTGCCGATCTGGTTCACCTTGACGAGGATCGCGTTCGCCACGCCCTCCGCGATGCCGCGCCGAAGGAACTCGACGTTCGTCACGAAGAGGTCGTCTCCGATCAGCTGGACCCGATCGCCGAGCGAGTCCGTGAGCGCCTTCCAGTCACTCCACGCGTTCTCGTCGAGCCCGTCCTCGATCGAGACGAGCGGGTAGCGGTCGGCGAGCGAGGCGTAGAAGTCGACCATCTCGCGCGCGTCGAGAGTCCGGCCTTCGCCCGGAAGCTCATACGAGCCGTCGCGGAAGACCTCGCTGGCCGCGGGGTCGAGCGCGATCGCGACCCGCTCGCGATGTCCGGCTCGCTCGGCGGCCTCGAGGATCGCCTCGATCGCCTGCTCGGTCGACTCGAGATCCGGGGCGAACCCGCCCTCGTCGCCCACGCCGGTCGCGAGCCCGCGCTCGTGCAGCACCGCCTTCAGACAATGGAACACCTCAACTCCGAGCCGCAGCGCCTCGGAGAAGGTGGACGCTCCCGCGGGGACGACCATGAACTCCTGCAGATCGAGGCGATTCTGCGCGTGTGCGCCGCCGTTGATGACGTTCATCAGCGGCACGGGCAGGGTGCGGGCGTCCGCTCCCCCGATCCAGCGGTAGAGGGGAACTCCCGAGTCGGCGGCGGCGGCCTTCGCGGCCGCGAGCGAGCAGCCGAGAATCGCGTTGGCCCCGAGCCGGCTCTTGTTCTTCGTGCCGTCGAGCTCGATGAGCAGGCGGTCGAGCGCCCGTTGGTCGTCGGCGTCGGCCCCCGCGAGCGCAGCCGCGATCTCCCCGTTGACGTTCCCCACCGCCTTCAAGACGCCCTTCCCGAGGAACGCCTGGGCATCGCCGTCGCGGAGCTCGACCGCCTCGTGCTCGCCCGTGGAGGCGCCGGACGGCACGGCGGCTCGACCGAAGGCGCCGGAGGCAAGCCGGACGTCGACCTCGAGGGTCGGGTTGCCCCGCGAGTCGAGAAGCTGCCGGGCGTGAACGTGGGCGATCGCGCTCATGCGAGCCTCTCCTTCGCGCGCTCGTAGTACTCGTCCTGCGCCTCGAGGTCGAGGTTCCGCCAGTCCTCTCCCGCTGCCTCCGCCAGCTCCGCAGCCAGCTCGACGCGCGCGGTGAAGCGGCGGGTCGTCGCTCTGAGAGCGAGCTCCGGATCCACGTTCACCCGGCGTGCGACGTTGACGACGGTGAAGAGCACATCGCCGATCTCGTGGAACACGGAGGGGGCCGCCTCCGTTTCGGGGAGCGGCTCGCCCGCCACGTCTGCAGCCGAGGCGAGCTCGTCGATCTCCTCCCGAGCCTTCGCCAGCGGGCCGGCGAGATCGGGCCAGTCGTATCCGACCACCGCTGCCCTTCGCTGCACCTTGCGCGCCTGAAGGAGCGCCGGAAGCGAGTCGGGTACGTCGTGGAAGATCCCCTCTCGTCCTTCCTGCTCCGTCTTCAGCTCGTCCCAGCGCTCACGCACGCGCCTGGCCGTCTTCGCGTCGCCGTCACCGAAGACGTGCGGATGGCGCCGAACGAGCTTCGCGTGCGCATCACGAGCCACCGTCTCGAGATCGCCCGCTCCTCGCTCCTCGAGGAGGAGCGAGAGGAAATAGACCTGGAAGAGCAGATCGCCGAGCTCGCCGTGAAGCGCGGCGTCGTCACCGGCGACGGCCGCATCGGCGACCTCGTAGGCCTCCTCGACCGTGTGCGGAACGATCGTCCGCGCAGTCTGCTCCCGGTCCCAGGGGCACTCACGGCGCAGACGCCGGGTCAACTCCTGGAGGTCGAGGAGCGACTCGGCGAGGGCCATCCCTCGAGACCCTACTGGGTCTCGGTCGGTGCCTCGGGGAGCTCGGGCGGCTCGTAGCCGGCCGCGTAGCTCACCTTGTCCTCGTAGTCCTTCCGGAGGTCCTCGGCCCACTTGCTGACGACCTCGTTCCTCTTCTGCTGAAGGAGCGTCGTGCGGATCGATGCCTTGACCTGATCGAGCGACGTCGTCTTTGCCGGTCGCACGGGAGAGAGGGCCTCGATCACGTGGTAGCCGTACTGCGTCTTCACCGGACGCGAGACCTCCCCCTTCTCGAGCTCGAATGACGTCTTGTCGAACTCTGGCACCGTCTGGCCGCGCGAGATCGTGAGCTTGCCGCCCGAGTCCTTGCTGCCGGGGTCGTCGGAGCTCTGCTTCGCGAGCTCGGCGAAGTCCGCTCCACCCTGGAGCTCGGCGTAGATCTGGTCGGCCTTCGCCTTGCTCTTCTCGAAGTCGACCTTCCCGTCCGTGCCCTTCTCGGAGATGAGGATATGCCTGACGTCGCGTGACTCGGGCGTTCCGTACTGCGACTGGTTCTGGGTGTAGTACGCGAGCACGTCCTCGTCGGAGACCTTCGCGTCCTTCGTCACCTCGTCGAAGATCTTCTGCGTCAGCACCGAGGTCTCGAGCGTTCGTCTGAAGTCGTCCTTCGAGAGCCCCTGCGCCGTCAGCGCCTTCTCGTACTCCTTCTCGTTCCCATCGAAGCGGCTCTGGACGACCTCGTCTTCCGCCTTGTCGATGTCCTTCTCGGTCACGTCGATCCCGAGGTCGTCGGCGGCTTGCCGGAACTCCTCGCGCTGGACGAGGTACGCGACGTATTGCGTCTGGACGCTCTGGTACTCGGGAGTGCCCACCTTCGGGAACTCCTGCTTCTGAGCCTCGTAGCCTCTCTTCGCCTGGTCGAGAAGCATGTCGAGCTCTTCCCTCGTGACCTCGGTGCCATCGACCACCGCGATCGAGCCGGCCGGAACGCTGCCGCTGCCGCCGCCGCAGGCGGACGCGACGAGAGCGACGGTCGCCCCCAGGACGGCGAGTGAAATACGTGAGACCCTCATCGAAGCCCGTCCCTTATAGCCGACGTGGTGTTAGCCAGACGTTGTGGTCTGTTCGAAAGTCGAGACGTCATCGGTTCGCGCGGCACGAAAAAAGGCCACGACTCACGCGGCCAGACGGGCGTGGACAATAGCATCGGGCAGCCCGAGCGCATCCTTGAAGCTCTCGACGCGAAGCGAGACCTCGCGCTTCTGCGTCGAGTAGATCGCGGTCGGGGCCGACTCGACGAGCGAACGCACCTCCACGGAGCCCAGCGTCAGTGGGCCGACCGTAGCCCGGCCGCCGCGGTACACGAGGTAGTCCGCCCCGAGCCGTGCGAGCTTCAGCTTGGCCTCCTGGATCGCGAGCAGGTTCTCGACCGGCTCGGGCAACGGCCCGTAGCGGTCCTCGGTCGACGCGACGAGCTCACGGAGCTCGTCCTCGTCCTCGACGAGCGCGATCCTACGATGGAGATCGATCTTGAGCGCCTCCGCGGCGACGTAGGCCGCGGGGACGTATGCGTCCACACGTGCGTCGACCCGGACCGGCCTGACGTCGACTCGCCTCCGCCCGGAAAGCTCTGCGACCGCCTCCTCGAGCATCTCGACGTAGAGCTCGAAGCCGAGGGCGGCGACATGCCCCGACTGCTCGGAACCGAGCAGGTCCCCCGCTCCGCGGATCTCCAGATCGCGCATGGCGATCTGGAATCCCGCTCCGAGCTCGGTGTGGTCGGCAAGCGTCGCGAGGCGCGCCCTCGCCTCCGGAGACAGCTCCGAGGCCTCCGGGTAGAAGAGGTACGCGTACGCGAGGACGTCCGAGCGGCCCACTCGCCCACGAATCTGGTACAGCTGCGCGAGCCCGAGCGCGTCGGCCCGCTCGACGACGAGCGTGTTCGCCTGGGGGATGTCGATGCCCGACTCGATGATCGTCGTCGAGACCAGCACGTCCGCGTCACCGGCGACGAAGGCGTGCATGCGCTCTTCGAGCTCGCGCTCGGACATCTGACCGTGCGCAACGAGAAACCGGAGATCGGGGCAGAGCTGCTGGAGCTTTGCGGCGGCCTCGTCGATCGACTCGACGCGGTTGTGGAGGTAGAAAGCCTGCCCGCCGCGCGCGTGCTCGCGCTCGAGTGCGGTCCTCACGAGCTCGTCGTCGTACTCGCCCACGGTCGTCCGCACGGGGCGTCGCCCGGTCGGCGGCGTCTCGATGATCGAGATGTCACGGAGCCCGGAGAGCGACATGTGCAACGTGCGTGGAATCGGCGTTGCCGAGAGTGCGAGCACGTCGACCTCGAGGCGGAGCGAACGCAAGAGCTCCTTCTGCGCCACGCCGAACCGCTGCTCTTCATCGAGGACGACGAGGCCGAGGCTCTTCGCGATCACGTCACGGGAGAGGATCCGGTGCGTGCCGATGAGGATCTCGACCTTCCCCTCGCGGAACTCGTCGAGGATCCGCGCCTGATCCGCCTTGGTGCGGAAGCGCGACACCATCTCCACCCGCACCGGGAAGTCGCGGTAGCGCTCCCGGAACGTGTTCCAGTGCTGCTCGGCGAGGATCGTCGTCGGGCAGAGGACGAGCGTCTGTCGGTCGTTCAGGGCGGCGGCGAAGGCCGCTCGCACCGCGACCTCCGTCTTGCCGAAGCCGACGTCGCCGCAGACCAGCCGATCCATCGGCCGCGGCGCCTCGAGGTCCTCCTTCACGGCCTCGATCGCCTGCAGCTGGTCGTCGGTCTCCCGGTACGGGAACGAGCTCTCGAGCCGCTCGAGCCAGTCGTCGCTCATGTCGAGCGAAACGCCGGGCGCTTGCTGTCGCCGCGCGTAGAGGGAGAGGAGCTCACCGGCGAGCTCTCGCACCGAGGCGCGGGCACGGCTCTTCAAGTTCTGCCATGCCTTGCCCCCGAGCTTCGAGAGGGACGGCGCCCTCGCGTCCGCCCCGATGTAGCGCGAGACCTTGGGAAGCTGCTCATGTGGGACGTACAGCCGGTCCTCTCCCTTGAAGGCGAGGAAGAGATAGTCACGCGTGACTCCGGCCACCTCCTTGGTCTCGAAGCCCAGAAGCCGGCCCACGCCGTGGTCCTCGTGGACGACGTAGTCGCCCGTCCGTAGATCCGCGAACGACTGGAGCGCACGCCCGAGCCGGGCATCGGCCCGCGGCGGTCGCTTGCGGAAGACCTGACTGTCCGGGAGGAGAGCGAGGCCGAGATCGCGCCAGACGAAGCCACGACGGGCCGGGCTGACCACGAACCGGAGCGACGGCTCGCGCGGGAGATCGTCCTCCTCGTGGAGCACGGCATCGACCTTGCGAAGCAAGCGCTGCGTCCGAAGCGCCTCGCCGCGGTGGGGGAAGGCGACGACGACGCGCCTGCCCTGGCGCAGCATGCCCGCGAGCTCGTTCTCGGCCTCGGCGAGCCCGCGCGCGGCGATCGCAGGCCGCTGGGCCTCGAACGCGTGCGCCTGCGCCCGTGGGAGCGGGTCGAGCTCGGCAGAACCAGAGAGCGGCGCGGCCTCGAGGCCTTCCTCCTCCCAGACGCGTCGGACGTCGTCCGGCTGCCACACGACGTCGGGAGCACGGTCGACCACCGGGACTCGGTCGTCGCGCGGCTCGCTGCCGCTCTCGCCCTCGAGGTCTCCCAGGTCGGCGCGCCGCTCACGCGCCGGGTAGATCACCGCCTCGTCGACCGGATGGAGCGCACGCTGCGTGAACGGCGAGAACGCCCGAACCTGCTCGATCTCGTCACCGAAGAGCTCGATCCTGAGTGGTTCGCGCCCCGTGCTCGGGAACACGTCCACGAGACCTCCGCGAACCGCGATCTGTCCGCGTTCCTCGGCGCGCTCGACGCGCTCGTACCCGGCGAGCGTGAGCGCCTCGACAAGGCCGTCGATGCCCGGCTCGTCACCGCGAGCGATTCGCAGGGCCGCGGGCCGCGCCGCCTCGGGCGGCATGCCCTCGGCGAGCGCCCGGGCGGACGCGCAGACGATCCCGCCCTCGGCGAGCACGGCGAGGGCACGCGCGCGCTCCCCCACGAGATGCGCCGGCGGCTCGAGGCCGGAGCCGACGGCGACGCCGCGACTCGGGAGCAGAGCAACTCGGGCCGGATCCACGTACCACCCGACCGCCTCGGCCGCGTCGCGCGCCTCCTCGTCCTCGGCGAGCAGGCACAGGAGCCGCCGCTCGAGCGTCGCGTGGAGCGTGGCGAGGACGAGTGGGAGCGCGGGCTCCGAGACGCGGGCCGCGACGGGAAAGTCGTCCAGGAACGCCCGAAAGCGCTCGCTGGATGCCAGCTCGGCGACGAGCCCGGAGAGTGCGGGGGTGAGCGGGTCCATACGGCTGGCGGGAACGGCGTCCCGCGGGGTCATCGTAGCGTCGCCTCGGGTGGCGACGGATCCGCGCATGCGCCCGGAGATCGGGGGGCTCCGGCCGTCTTGACCAACACCACAACCACCCCCAGGGGCACCCCCGTGCCCTCTGTCAACGGTATCGAGGAAGTTGTGCCGAGTGGGTCACGCAAGCGTCGAGAAACCGTGTCAATCCCCTGCGCGGGTCAGTTGAACCGCTGCTGCGCCACGCTGAGACCCTCCGACACGAGTGTCTCGACGGCATCGGCCGCGCGCGAGACGATCCCCTCCCGATCCTCGTGGAGCTCGAACGGCGCGAGCACGTAGTCGGCCACCTCGCGTGGGTCGCCGCGCCCGGGTCGCCCGACGCCGATCCGCAGGCGAAGGAACTCCGGCGTGCCGAGTGACTGAGCGATCGAGCGAAGCCCGTTGTGGCCGGCGAGCCCGCCACCAAGCCGGGCCTGCAGGCGGCCGACCTCGAGGTCGACGTCGTCATGCACGACAAGAACGTCCTCGGGCGCGACCTTGAAGTACCGGGCCGCCGCCGAGAGCGAGCGGCCGGACTCGTTCATGTACGTCTCGGGCTCGAGCAATGCGACCCGCGACTCGCCCATCCTCGTCTCGCACAGGCGGCCGTTGAACTTCGACCGAAACGACGCGCCGCGGCGTCGCGCGAGCTCGTCGACGACCATCCAACCAGCGTTGTGACGATCGCGCTCGTGGCGAGGGCCGGGATTGCCGAGCCCGGCGATCAGCAGGTCGAGCGTCGAGGCAGCCTCGCCTCGACGAAACAGGCGCACCGCTATTCCTCGGAGCTGGAGTCGGAGGGCTCGCCGGCTTCGGCGACCTCCGCTTCCGGAGCACCCTCCGCAGCAGCCTCTTCGGCCGCCGCGGCCTCCGCCTCCTCGAGCTCCGCGTAGCCGCGCGGCATCGACACGGTCGCGATGACCGTCTCGTGCGGATCGTCGAGGAACGTGACCCCTTCGATCGGCGGAATGTCCGCGAGTCGGAGAACGTCGCCGACCTCCAGAGCGCTGATGTCGAGGTCGATGTGCTCGGGGACGTTGGCCGGGAGTGCTTCGACGTGGAGCTCACGCGTGACGAGCGAGAGGACTCCGCCCGCCTTGACCCCAACGGACTCGCCGACGAGCTGCACGGTGACGATCGCGTTAATCGCCTGGTCGAGCCGAACCTCGCGGAGGTCGATGTGCGAGATCGTTCCGCGGATCGGATCCTGCTCGTAGTCAGCGAGGATCGACGGGTGCACGGTCTTCTGACCCTCGAGGACGACATCGAGGATCGCGTGCAAGCCGGAAGGGCCGGTCATCGCGGTGCGGAGCTCCCGCTCGGAGACGACGATCGCGCGCGAGTGCCCTTTGCCGTACAGCACACCCGGGATGAGCCCTTGTGCGCGCAGGCGGCGTGAGCGACGCGAGCCGAGATCCTCGCGCTCCTGCACCTCCAGCTTCAGCCTGTCTCCGGACACGGCCGCGGATTGTAGCGACGCGTGCGATCAGCGAGCGTTGCTGCGAAACGCTAGCGCAGCGGCCGCGAAAGCGGCCTCCTTCAGGGAAGGCGCGCAGCGCCTTGTCCGCGGAGCGGACCAGTGGAGGGGGTCTGGGGGAACCGGGAGGTTCACCCAGGATCACCAGAGCGGATTCCGGTCTCGCGCTACTAGAAGAGCTGGTTCTCGCCTCCGAAGATCGCTGACACGGACTCGTCGGCGAAGACGTTCATGATCGTCTCGGCAAGCAGCCCGGAGACCGTGAGCACCGTCATCCGCTCGGGCCGGCGAAGCGGATCGACCGGCACCGTGTCCGTCACGACGATGCCCGCGAGATCAGCGGCGGCAAAGCGTTCGAGAGCGTCCGCGGCGAATAGGCCGTGCGTCGCGAACACCCAAACCGCTTCCGCGCCGGCTTCGCGCAGCGCACGGGCGCCTTGGAGCAGGGTGTTTCCGGTCGAGATGTTGTCGTCTCCGACGATCGCAACCTTTCCCGCTACCCGGCCGGTGATCTCGGTGACGGAGGCGACGTCGCGCGACGGGCGTGTCTTGTTCATGATTGCGAACTCCGCGTCGATCATCTCTGCGAACCGCACCGCATGCTTCGCACGACCCGCGTCCGGCGCCACGGAGACGACGCGCTCGCCCGTGAGCCCGAGATCCCGGAAGTGTTGGGCGAACAGCGGCAGCGCGGTCATGTGATCGACCGGGATCGTGAAGAAGCCCTGGATCTGTCCCGCGTGCAGGTCCATGGTGAGCAGTCGGTCGACTCCGGAGGCTTGCAGCATGTCGGCGAGAAGCCGGCTCGAGATCGGCTCGCGGGGCTTGGCCTTCCGGTCCTGTCGCGAGTAGGGAAACCAAGGGACGACCGCGGTGATGCGCTTGGCCGACGCGAGCCTCGCGGCCTGGATCATGAAGAGCAGCTCCATGATGTTCTGGTCGACGGGGCGGCAGCCGGTCTGGACGACGAACACGTCCGCCCCGCGAATCGATTCGCAGTAGCGGCAGTAGGTCTCGCCGTTCGCGAACGTCGTGAGCTCGATCTCGCCGAGCTCGACGCCGAGCTGCTCGGCGATCTTCGCGGCGAGCTCCGGATGCGAGCGACCCGCGAACACCATCAGCCGCTTCTGCGGGGTGAGCGGGATGGCGTGCCCGGTCGTCATCTCGACACGCGGGATGTCCGCGTCGAGCCCAGGCAGGGTCTGCTCAATCGTTCCGCTTTCCACCGCGTCCTTCCTTGTTCACCTGCTTGGCTCGCGCAATCGCGAGTGCGCCCGGAGGCACATCCTCGGTGATCACGGAGCCGGCTGCAATCCATGCGTCGTCGCCGATCGACACGGGGGCGACAAAGGCATTGTCGACGCCGGTCCTGACGTTACGCCCGATAACGGTGCGCTCCTTCTTCCCCGTCACGTGGTCGAGGTTCACCGTGATGTTCCCGGCCGCGATGTTCGTGTCCGCACCGACGTCCGCGTCGCCGACGTACGAGAGATGGGGCACCTTTGTCCGCTCACCGATGAGGGAGTTCTTGATCTCCACGAAAGTGCCGGCCTTGGCGCCCGCCTCGAGCACCGTGCCCGGGCGAAGGTAACAGAACGGCCCGACCAGGGCGCGCTCGCCGACAACCGCGTCCACGAGCACGGCGTGCGGTCCCACTTCAGCCCCTGCGGCCACGCGCGAGCTACCGCGGATCACGGTGAACGGGTGGATCACGGCGTCCGGCTCGAGCACGGCCTCGGCGTCGATCCAGGTTGTCTGTGGGTCGACGATCGTGACACCGGCCAGCATGTGCGCCTCGTTGACCCGGTCGCGAAGGGCCGCGCCCGCCGCCGCCAGCTCCGCGCGCGTGTTCACACCCTCGGTCTCCACTGGATCTCCTCCCTTGTGGACTGCAACGCGGCCTCCCTCCGAGACGAGGAGCGCGACCGAGTCCGTCAGATACAGCTCGCCCTGCGCGTTGTGCGGCGAGAGCCGGTCGAGCACGGGCCATAACCTATCGGCTCGGAAGACGTAGATGGACGAGTTGACCTCGCGCACCGCGCGCTGCTCCGGAGTCGCGTCGCCGTCCTCGACGATGGCCGCGAGCCCTCCGTCGTCGCTCCGGATCACCCGTCCGTACTGCCTCGTGTCCTCGGGCTCGAACGAGAGGACGGTCGCCCACGCGCCCTCGCGTCCATGGGTCTCCACCAGATCGCGCAGGAGGCCGGGCGTGAGAAGCGGTGTATCGCCGGAGAGGACGAGCACGTTCTCGGCCCGGCCCTCGAGTGCGCGCCGAGCGCAGCGAACGGCGTCGCCCGTCCCGCGCGGCACCTCCTGCACGGCCACCTCGAGACCGTCGAACGCGTCAGCAGTCGCGGGCGCCGCGACGACGACGAGCGGATCGGCCCCGAGCTCCCTCGCCGACGCGAGAACCCAGTCGACCATACGGCGGCCGAGGAGCGGGTGCAGGTGCTTCGGAACGTCCGAGCGCATGCGCGTCCCGAGACCCGCGGCCATCACGACCGCTCCGAGCTTCGCGTTGTCCTTCGTCGGCACTGAGGCTGGGGCGCCAGGATTCGAACCTGGGATCACGGGACCAAAACCCGTTGCCTTACCACTTGGCCACGCCCCAGAGCAGGCGGTCATCTTGCCACTCGGAGGTGACCACGGGACTACACAGGCCGGGTGAGCCACGTGCGTCCAGCCCGGTGAAGCGCCGCCGCCGCCCGCTCGGCGTCGGCGGTTCGCTCGAAGAGACCGTAGACGGTCGGGCCTGCACCCGAGACGTCGGCCCGGAACGCGCCGAGCTGCTCGAGCTCCTCGGCCACGGGAGACGAGGCGAGGTCGTTTCGCGGGAGACGAGCGAGATCGCGCGGCTGTTCGATATGCGGAAGGACACCGAGCAGGGCGGCCCGACGCTCGTCGAAGCCCCCCGCGCCGCCTCGCTCGTCGAATCTGCGGTAGACGGCCTCTGTCGACTCCTTCGACTGCGAATCCGGGAGGACGAGAACCACGACGTAGTCGTTCGGAAGCTCGACCGGCTCGAGCTGGGTGCCATCCCCGGTCGCGAGCTGCGTTCCTTCGCGAAGGAAGAACGGGGCGTCCGCGCCGATGAGCGCGGCAATTCCGTGCAACTCCGCAGAAGGCAGCGGTTCGGGGAGCTCGGAGTTGGCGAGCGCAAGAGCAGACGCTGCATCCGAGCTCCCTCCACCGAGGCCGGCAGCAACGGGAATCCGTTTCTCGATACGGGCCCGCCAGCGAGGGAGGACGCCGGCGGCCGCCGCGAGGGCCTCGAGGGCGTCCCGCACGAGCGTGTCGTCCCGGAACCCCTCGACCGTCAAGACATCCGCAGGCTCGAGCTCGATGTCGTCGGCCAGGTCGATCCTCTCGAGCACTGTCACGACCTCGTGCTTTCCGTCGGCTCGCAGCGGACCGACGACGAGCGCGAGGTTGATCTTCGCGAATGCCTTCACGCCGCTGACCGGAGCGCTTCGGCAAGGGCAACGAACTCGGGCGGCTCGAGCTCCTCGGCGCGGACACCAGCGGCCTTACCGATGGCTGCCAGCGCAGCCTCGGCCTCGGCGCGGCTCGCGAGCCCAGCGAGGGCAACCGAGTTGGCAAGCGTCTTCCGCCGGTGCGCGAACGCAGCCTCGACGAGCGGTCGTACGACGGGGAGCGACGGGCCCGCGATGCGGTCGAAGGCGACGAGCGCGGAGTCGACCCGCGGTCGGGGTCGGAACACGGTGGGAGCAACCGGATGGAAGCTCACCTTCCGGGCCGCGAGCTGGACGAGCACCGACACCGCTCCATACGCCTTCGTTCGAGGCGTCGCGAAGAAGCGATCGGCGACCTCGCGTTGCACCATCACACACCAGCGCTCGAGCGACGGAACGTGCTCGAGGCTCTCGACGACGAGCGGGGTCGCGATGTTGTACGGGAGGTTCGCGACGAGCTTTCCGGGCCGCGGGTCGAGCGCGCCGAGGTCGAGAGCCAGCGCATCGCCGAACACGAGCCGCACGTTCTCGTACTCGGAGAGAGCCGCCGCGAGCGGGTCCTCGAGCGAGCGATCGAGCTCGACGGCGTGGACGAGCCGAACCCGCTCCGCGAGATAGCGGGTCAGTACGCCGAGACCGGGCCCGACCTCGAGCACGACGTCGTCCGGGCGCAGGTCGGCGAGGCGTCCGATGACCCCGAGGATGTTCTCGTCCACCAGGAAGTGCTGCCCGAGGGACTTCTTCGGCGCAACCCTCACAGCCGGAAGGCCTCCGCGGCATTCGTATGCGCCCGGATGGCGAGACTCTCGGAGCTCTCGCCTCGCACCTCTGCCAGAGCCGCGATCGTGTGCACGACGTTCGCGGGCTCGTTCGGTCTGCCTCGAACCGCTTGCGGAGCGAGGTACGGGCTATCGGTCTCGACGAGGATCCTGTCGGCCGGAACCGCCGCCGCCGCTTCCCGTAGCTCGGGCGCCTTCGGGTAGGTGACGTTCCCCGCGAAGGACACGTAGTACCCGCGCTCCAGAGCCGCTGGGAGCAGGTCCGGTGACGAGAAGCAGTGCAGGATCACCGTCCCCCGAAAAGGCGTGAGCGCATCGGCTGTCTCCTCCGCCGCGTCGCGGCTGTGGACGACGACCGGGAGCGAGAGCTCCTCGGCGAGCGCGAGCTGCGCGTCGAAGAGGCCGCGTTGCTCGAGCGGGGTCGCGAACCGGCGAACCGTGTCGAGCCCCGTCTCGCCCACGGCAACCGCCTTCGGGTGCTCGAGCAGGTCACGCAGCTCGTCGAGCCGCCCTGCTTCGGGTGTGGCGGCCTGGTGCGGGTCGATGCCGAGCGCGGCGAAGACACCCTCGTGCCGGTCGGCGAGCGCGAGCGCAGCCAGGCACGACTCGATGCCGGTCCCGATCGTGACGATCCGCGTCACCCCGGCAGCCAGCGCGCGCTCGATCAGCGCGGACGCCGGTTCCTCGCACGCGTCGAGGTGCGCGTGAGAGTCGGTCACGCCGCCGCGGTCGGCGTGTCGATCCGGGGAAAGAGCGGTGGGGCTGCGGTGATACCGGTGCGCGCCGGCGTCAGACCATAGGAGACGCGGTTCCAGCCGATCTCGCTGGGATCGGCGCCGAGCGCCTCGAGAATCCTGGCCGCCGTCTCAGGCAGGTAGGAGGCGAGCGCGATCGCGACGACGCTCAGCCCGTCGGCGAGGTCGTAGAGCGTCTGCTCGAGAGCACCGCGCTCCGAGCCCTCCTCGGCGAGCCGCCAGGGTGCCTGCATCTCGACGTGGCGGTTCAAGCCGCGCACGACCTCCCAGATCCGTTCGAGCGCGCCCGTGAGGTCGTACTCGTCGAGTCGAGCCGCGATGTCCGCTCCAAGCCCGGCCGTGAGCGCACGCACCGGAGAGTCGTCGCTTGGCCGCGCGAGCAGATCCCCACCGAGGAATCGGGCGATCATCGCCGTGGTCCGCGACAGCAGGTTGCCGAGGTCGTTCGCGAGCTCGCGCTCGTACCGCTCGTGGAGGCTCTCGATGGACACACTGCCGTCCTGCCCGAACGACACAGCCCTCGCACTCCAGAACCGCACCGCGTCGGCGCCGTAGACGTCGATCAGCTCGAGCGGGTCGACGACATTTCCGAGGGACTTCGAGATCTTCCGGTCGTCGAGGAGGAGGTAGCCGTGAACGAAGAGCTGACGCGGGACGTCGTACCCCGCGGAGAGGAGCATCGCGGGCCAGAAGACGCAGTGGAAGCGGATGATGTCCTTGCCGATCAGGTGCCGGACGTCGGGCCAGAAGCGGGACCGGAGGTCCTCACCCGGCCGTGCATACGTCAATGCGCTCAGGTAGTTGACAAGCGCGTCGGCCCAGACATACGCGACCTGATCCGGATCCCACGGGATCGAGACACCCCACGGCTGGCCCGCGCGGCTTATCGAGAAGTCCTGGAGACCGCCGGCGATGAAGCTCCGCGCTTCGTTGTATCGAAACGCCGGCAGGACGAAGTCGCGGCGCGCGTCGTAGAGCTCGAGCAGGCGGTCTTGGTAGGTGGACAGCCGGAAGAACCAGTTCTTCTCCTCGATCCACTCAGGCTCGACGTCATGCAGCGGGCACTTGCCGTCGACGAGGTCGGCCTTCGTCTTGAATGCCTCGCACCCGACGCAATAGAGGCCGGCGTACACGTCCTCGTAGACGTCGCCGGCGTCGTACATCCGCTGGAGGAAGTCCTGGACGAACGTCTTGTGACCGTCATCAGTCGTGCGGATGAAGAAGTCATTGGTGGCGTTGAGCCGACGCGGCACCTCCCGCCAAGCGCCGACGATGCGGTCGGCGTACTCCTTGGGCGTGAGCCCCTGCTCGGCTGCGACGCGCGCCACCTTCGACGCATGCTCGTCCACGCCCGTGAGAAAGAACGTGTCCTCCCCACGCTGGCGGTAATGGCGGGCCAAGATGTCGGCCGCGATCGTCGTGTACGCATGCCCGATGTGAGGCGTCGAGTTCACGTAGTAGATCGGAGTTGTCACGTAGTACGCCATCGCCGCCAATCATAGGGAGTCGTTTTCCGGCGACCCGCTTGGCTCCAAATCCACCGAGGATCAAGGCCAGCGCAAGCAATCCACCCACCAGCGTGGCGGGGCTCGAGCGGTCGAGGATCCCGGCGAGGCGATCGCGTTCCGGCTGCGGTCGCGTAACCGCATGCGCCTTGAGGGTGCGCTCTCCGTCACTCAACGGCTCGCTTCGCAGGGGCGACGCCCCTCGCCCCGGATCGCCGATCGGGCGTGTGCCGGCAGGGACAACGTGGGCTCGCGTCTCGGGGGCAACCGCGGGGACTCGTGCCGCCGCTTCCCCGACTCGCGGGGCCGATGTGTGAGCCTGCGCGGACTGCGCGACACCCGAGGACGCGTTCGCGCTCTTCAGAAGGCGCCGGTTGCTGTCACGGCTCGGCGTAGCCCTGGATGCACGGGCCGGCGCAGTCGGGGCTCCGATGGGACCGCCGTCTCCCGTCGTACCGGCTGCGCGCGGAGGTGCCGTGGCCGGACTCGGAGCCGGACTCGGAGCCGGACTCGGAGCCGGACTCGGAGCCGGATTCGGGCTCGGAGTCGGAGTCGGAGCCGAAGCGGGCTCGGGTGCGGCGACTGGTGGCTGCGCTGCGGTCGGGGGCGCGGGCGTCGGGGTCGGGGATGGTGTGGGAGTTGGCGCGGGCGGCGCCGCGGGTGCCGGTGGAGGGCTGGGGGCAGCCCGCGGCGGAAGGAGCGAGAGCGGATCGACGTACGCGTCACCGTCGCCCACGCGAACCCCGAGGTGGACGTACGGCACGTCGTGCTCCGCGTCTCCGGATGGTCCGGGCTCGGCGATGGCGTCTCCCTCCTCCACGCGCGCACCGCGCCGGACCCGGAGCGTCCCGAGGTGGGTGAGCGATGCCTTGTGACCGTCGCCCGTGGAGATCGTGACGGTCAGGCCGTGAGTCGGGACCTGCCCCGCGAACGTCACCTCCCCTGCCACAGGCGCCCGCACTGCGCTCGCGTCGCCAACGGCGATGTCGACACCACGGTGCTGCCCTCCGGCGTACTGGTTCTGCCCGAGGGAAAACTCCCGCAGGACGGGCCCGTCGACCGGCCAGGCCCATGCCCACGCGCCCGGGGAGATGACGAGTGCACAGACCACCGTGCCGAGAATCGCCACCGTCCACCGCGTTGTCCGTCGAGTGAACACCGATCGAAGGTAGCGTGCGGCCGAGCCGGGCGCAACGCAGTTGACGAACTTGTTACAGAGAGCCGCGGTAGAGCGCGTTCTTCGAGGTCCCGGTGAGCCGCGCGACGACGTCGGCCGCCTGGCGCCGAGCGACTCCGGCTGCGACGAGCTCGGCGACAGCCGCGAAGGCAGCCTCTCCCAGCTCGGACTCACGGGGGACGCCTGCCGGAGCTCCGAGCACGATCGTGATCTCTCCTCGCGGCGGCTCGGAGAACCGCTCGGCGAGCTCGCCGAGCGGGCCGCGAACGACCTCCTCGAATCGCTTCGTGAGCTCGCGGCAGATCGCAGCCGGCCGTCCCGAAAGCTCCTCGGCCAGAACGGCCAGCGACGCCGGAAGCCTACGAGGCGACTCGAAGGCGACGACTGAGCCCGGCCAGCGGGCAAGCTCGCCTGCGAGCTTACGCAGCTCTGCGGTTCGCCTCGGCAGGTATCCGACGAACTGGTAGCGATCGCTGATGAGGCCGCTCGCGACGAGCGCGGTTTCGACGGCCGACGGCCCGGGAAGCACGGTCACCTCCAACCCCGCAGTGGCAGCGGCCGTTATCAGCCGCGCCCCGGGGTCGTTCACCCCCGGCAGGCCGGCGTCGGAGACGAGAGCGACCCGCTCGCCCCGCTCGAGCCGCGCCAGGATCTCGCTCGTCCGCGCGGCCTCGTTGTGCCGGTGGTAGCTCGAGAGACGGGCCTCGATCCCGTGCCGCTCGAGGAGGATGCGCGTCCGTCGCGTATCTTCGCAGAGGACGACGTCGGCCTCGCGCAACTCTCTCAGGACCCTCGACGTCACATCGTCGAGGTTGCCGATCGGGGTTGCGCAGACCGCGAGCGGCATCGTTCGACCCTACGACGTGCCGTCGAGCGCCTCGAACCCGACGAGCGCAGCGCCCACGAGGCCCGCCTCGGCGCCAAGCTCCGCCGGGACGAGCCGCAGCCGACCCGCAGCAGGATCGAGCGCTTCCCGGCGCGCGGCCTCACGAGCGGGCCCGAGGACGAGCTCTCCGGCCGCAGCGCCGAATCCCCCGCCGACAACGACCGCGTCGGGATCGAAGACGTTCACGAAGGAGCCGACCGCCGCGCCCAGAGACTCGCCGATCTCGGCCAAGGCCTCGACCGCGCCAGCGTCACCTTCGTGTGCTCGAGCGATGAGCTCGTGCGCATCGGCTTCGTCGCCGTAGAGCTCCCGGGCAGCCCTGTTGCCTGCGTGGCCCGACGCAAGGACCTCGAGATGCCCCCGCCCGCCGCACGGGCACGGGGGGCCACCCTCCTGCACGACGACGTGACCGAGCTCCGCCCAGCCGCTGTAGAGCCGGCCGTCGATGACCAGGCCGCCGCCCACGCCGGTCCCGAGCGTGAGCACGACAAGATCCTGCGTGCCACGCCCCGCGCCGAGACGCCACTCCGCGAGCGCGGCCGCATTCGCGTCGTTCTCGACCCCCACCGGCAGCCCGTAGCGCTCGCGCGCATGGCCGACGAGGTCGAGCCCGACGATCGGGAGATTGCCGCTGCGGAGCGCGACTCGCGTCCGCCGCTCGAGATTGGACGGGATGCCGTAGCCGACCGCGACGACCCCGTCTCCGAGAAGCGCGTCCACGGCCTGGTCGAGAACGCCGACGAGCGCCTCCGCCGACTCGGTCGGAGCGGGGACCTCATAGCTCGCGACGATCCTGCCCTCTCGATCCACAGTGCCTGCGAGGACCTTCGTTCCACCCACGTCGACTCCGATGGCGAGGGGAGCGCTCACGGCGCGGGCTACCATAGCGACCCGAATGGCCGAGGGAGACAAGCCCTACCGGCTGTATCGCGGCGGCCGCAGGAAGGGCAAGGTCCCCCTCGAGAGAGCGACGCGTCCCGCGGCACAGCCGTCGCACGCGCCTCGATCCCCGCGCCGTCGGCGTCGGTGGGGCCTCTGGGTCGCGCTCGCGCTTCTGGGCGTCGTCCTCTTCCTCGTCGCCTGGGGGGCGCTTGGCTACCTCTCGTTCTCAGGCGGCGTCGAGAAGGCCAACGCGCGGCTTCCCCGAGCAGCGGAGGCGCGCCTCGCCAAGGGCGATGGATCGCTTCTCTCCGACCCGACCACGATCCTCGTGATCGGCACGGACGGGGGCCGCGCCTCCGGTCGTGGCGACGCGAACCGCTCGGACTCGCTCCTCTTGCTACGCACGGACCCGTCGAGACATCGAATCGCCTACCTCTCGATCCCGCGCGACCTGCGGGTCGACATCCCGGGCTATGGGACGTCGAAGATCAACACGGCCAACCAGATCGGGGGCCCCGCGCTGACGATCGAGACGGTACGCGCGCTCACCGGGCTTCCGATCGACCACGTCGTCGTCGTCGACTTCGACGGCTTCAGGGAGCTCATCGACGCGATGGGCGGAATCGACGTGAAGGTGCCGAAGCCGATCCTCTCGAACCCGTTCGACTGCCCCTTCAAGCCTGCCCGCTGTCGCGAGTGGGAAGGCTGGCGGTTCTCGAAAGGGGAGCAGCACATGGACGGCCGGCGGGCGCTCGTGTACTCCCGGATCCGCACCAACCAGCTCGACCCGTCCGACACGGACATCAGCCGGGGCGGTCGCCAGCAGGCGGTGGCGGACGCCGTCGGCGACAAGATCGCGAGCCTCGGCACCTTCCTGCGGCTCCCCTTCATCGGAGACTCGCTCGCCGCGCCGCTCGCAACCGACCTCTCCGCCTGGGAGCTCGCTCGGCTCGGCTGGGTGAGGTTCCGGGCCGACGCGGCGCGATCGCTCCGCTGCCGGCTCGGCGGCGAGCCCACGACGATCGGGGGCGAGTCGACCCTCCTGGGCTCGGAGGACAACGTCGCGGTGATCTCCATGTTCCTGGGACGCTCGGCGCCGCTCGCGCCGCCGAAGGGAACGCTCTACGG
>Ga0209640_10001216_pt1 | contig 21488 bp, 37 predicted proteins | sample RifCSP10_1_FD_184018 | JGI IMG/M metagenome (GOLD analysis project Ga0209640, IMG submission 184018) | Soil microbial communities from Rifle, Colorado - Rifle CSP2_sed 10_1 (SPAdes) (version 2) | ecosystem: Environmental > Terrestrial > Deep subsurface > Rock core/Sediment | place: Rifle...
TTGGAAGAACATTTAGACGCAAAAAGGAGCCCCTTTCGTCAAGGTGAGCTTTAAGTTCTTCTTCTGGGGTGCCTTTGTTCATTATCTCAAAAAAGAGAGTCGTTGAAACATTTGTTTTGCAGGCTCTAAGGATCTCATCGCACAAAATGAAGAAAGTCATCCCCAAAAGAGGATCAGATGGATCGGACTCCTCTGTAGCCTCCCAAAAACTGGAGAATACAATACTCTCGGCTTCATCGATGCCCCAATACTGAAGAAACTTTGGGCCCCTGAAACACAGGTGAAGTCCCTGGTAGATTTTGCTCAGGATTGTGACAGACGTACGGATCTCAGAAGTTGCGAATTTCATTCAAAAAAAATTCAGGTAGGTTCTTTGTAAAGATGTCCTCTGTTCAAAGAGTTTACAATGAAGTGAAGGATTACTTTGGGAGCCTCGTGGAAACACACCTGCTTTCTCAGGATTGTAGTCAGGTGATGAAGAAGAAGTTTCTACCAGAGCTGGAGTGGTCCGGAACCTGGGAGTCACACAAAACCCTGGGGGACTTCCTTCAAAACGAATTCTCCGAGAACCACGGGCCCACATACTGGCTCACCAAAGGGGGCCTTAAGCTTTACACAGAAGCAGGAAGGGAAACCCTAAGGAAACTCCTTGCTGGAGATGAAGAGGTCCAGAAAGTCAAGCCAAACAGGTCTCTCATTAGCTTCCAAAACGGAGTCCTCAATCTAAGTGATCTAAGTTGGATTCCGGGTCACCCAGAAGACATCGAATGCTGCAGGGTCTTCATTCCTCAGATCCTGGACCCCCTTTGGATCACTCAAAACCTGATGGACATCCAGACTCCAGCCTTCGACAAAATCATCCTAAGCCAAAAACCCTCAGAGGGAAATTGGGGCTTGGACACTGCACTGGACTCCGAAATCCTCCTCTGGGTCCTTGGGATGCTTTTTGGGAGGACTCAGTTTGAGGTCAACTCAAAGGACAGGTGGTCAAAGATGGTTTACCTCTATGGAGTCAGTCAAGCAGGAAAAAGCCTTCTGGTGAATGCCCTGGAGTCAATGTTTGACCCCCTTGATGTTGGACACATCGGAATCGAGGGAAACTGCAATTTCGCAGTTGCAAACCTCGAGAACAAATTCCTCTGGACTATTTCGGATGCTCACGACACCATAAGCATCTCAGCCCCAACTTTGTGCCAGGTCATTGACGGATCCAGGATGATGATGGAAAAAAAATACGTCCAGCAGTTCACGGCATCAGTTGTCAGCCAGGGAGTTGTGGCAAGCAACAGATTCGTCTTCGACAGCCACCCTGGGATCCACAGGAGGCTGTTTTTGTTCTTCTTCGGGGTCCACATCAAGAACGTCGACGCCAGTCTTCACTCACAACTCCTCGAAGAAAGAGGAAGGCTCCTTGTCAAGGGAGTCCGGGCATACGAGGCCATCCTGGACTTTGTGGGATCCGGTGATCCAAATGAACACATGCCCAAGTATTTTTCATGTGTGACTGATGAGTGCGCGGCTTCAAATCCCTACATCGACTGGTTCCTTCACTCCAGTGAGATCGAACGTGAACACCCCATCCCAGTCAACTGGTCAGAGGACACTGAACACATCAGGCAAAGCTTCCAGGCCTACCAGAGAGAGGTGCATGGAAAACTCCACTGGGCTCAGCACTCTTTTGCAACTGCCCTTAGCAAGTATGGAGTCCATTTAGTCAGAGTCCGTCATGGCCAGAGAATCATGGGAGTCATGCTTAAGTCCTCATGGTCCAGGGCCCACTCCGGACTTCCAGGAGACATCACAAGCTACTTTTCAAACTCTTTTTCTTCTTCCAATTTTTCATCTTCCAATTCATACTGAATCCTTTCCATTACCCATTTCCTCATCACAAGGACCACAAGGACCACAAAGACAGTCAACAACTCAGACAACATTTTTCTTCTTTCTTTTTTTCATTAAACAAAAAGAGACAAAGATAAAATGATGAAAACCCTTTTCCTCAATTCATATCCTCAAATCCCGGTCTCGGATTATTTAGTCCCCGAAAGCCACGGACTGGAAAAATCTTATCGTCTCCATTACAACCAAGGACACCTTGGAATGAGCACCCAGCCCCCTCGACAACTCTACATCAGTCGGACTAAGATTCGTGAACCGCCTGGAAGTATCAGTACTGCAATGAGTCATCAGAACACCTTTGCATGGGAAGCAGACGTCCACCCCCTAAACAGGGACACGGAAACAAACTCTTTTCAGATCCCAAAAAAGGAGAGGATCCAAGGAACACCTCTCAGGGGCTATGAGGGGACACAGCCCGGTGAGCCGCTTCCCTTTGATGCCCCAACGGGTGCAACTGTTCCTGATCGGAGGCAAAGGGCGTATTTCCTTGGAGGCATCAATTAACGCCGGATTTTCCTTGCTCCTATGTCAACCAAAAAGAGAACTACAATGGCTGTTCCAAAATAAAGCAATAGATTTGCAAATTCTTGGCTTTGAACAAAGTCATCACTAAGGTTGCTGTGACCCAAGACAAGTCTGGTAGCATGTGATCTGGCAGAGTTCATTTTTTCTTTGTTTTTAAGATTAGTTGAAAAAAAAACGATGCAACCAGTTCATCAACAACTTTTGGAAAGAAGCAGAATCCTAACTTATGGAGCAAACCCAGTGAGCGACTATGCGATAGGACTGCTCGAACTTCAGGCCGCCTCTACTTCTCCTGAATCGGTCCAGCTGCTAAAAGAAGCAGCAGGAAGATGGACCGACTCAGGAGGAGGAGACGAAATCTTTCGAACTATTGGGGAGGGGGACAGGTCCTTCGACGACGTCATAGGGCTGGAAAAAGAAAAAAAGGTCATTAGGGAATCAGTGATAGCCCCGTTTTTGCTTCCAAATTTTTTTGGAGAAGCCCCCAAAGGAATCCTCTTTTACGGACCACCAGGAGGAGGGAAAACACTCCTGGCAGAAGCAACTATCACTGAACTTCGGAAGACTGTGGCCGTTTCTATTCCGGACGCTGACGTAGCCTTAATTGCTCCAACTGCCGCAGACCTCAAGGGAAAATATGTCGGCGAAAGCGAGAAAAAGATTTCGGAACTTTTTAGGGTTGCAAAAAACAGACCATGTCAACCTGGAAAAACAATGAAGATCAGTATCATCTTCATTGATGAAATAGAAGGGCTAGTTCAAAGTAGAAGTCTTCAAACGGATCAGATCGGAAATTCAGTTGCAACATTTCTTCAGGAACTGGACGACCTCAAGACCCTAAGCACTGTGATCCTAATGGGGGCTACAAACTTTCCAGAAAAAATAGACGAAGCGGTGATGAGAAGACTTCCAGCGAAGATCTTTGTCCCTCTCCCTATTCAGGAAGACATCGCCCTTTGGCTAAAGAAGAAGGTTTCGAAATTCCCTTGGATTTCGAAGGAAATATACCAGGAGACCTACAAAGTCTCTGATATAGAGGATGTCGTTCCAATGCCAAAAGACAAGGTTTTCGCAGCGAAAAAGCTTAGAAAGATCTTCAAGACTGAAAGAGAACTAAGGGACATATCCTACTTGATGTGGGGAAAATCCTACAGTCTTTCGGACGCTGAAAACGCCTGGGACATCGCCCGGACACTGGCCGCTTGGAGGGAGGTGGGACTGAACTACACGCACAACCCGGGGGGAACTGTAAGGTTCGTCCAGCCAAAAGGAACCAGAGGGGAAAGTTTCAGCATCCTCTATGACGGGAAGCAATACTTCAGAGAAGACTGGGGAGAAAACTGGCTAAGCGATGAAGGTAAATTGATTCGAGTCTGGATTAACAACAAAACAAACAGAAGACAGATCAAAACCCCAGATAAGTGGATTTGGGAAAACGGGCAGGTCACAAACCCTGGAGGATATTTTAGCTCCCTCATTTTCACCTATAGGAAACCACCTGCACCTGAGATCCGCAGGCCCGACAGCCAAAAGGTTTCCCTTGCTCCTTGGGGCGGAGTCCCTACAATGGATGAACTAAAGATTGCGATTCAACAGCTGAACGTCGTGATGACCAGAGAATCCAAAGAATACAAGGCCCTGGAGGATTTCATACCTTCTTCTTGACGTTAGCCTTGACCAACCAGTCGAGACTTTGACACGCCTTGGATGCTTTCTTTTTTCCACCACCACCACCACCTCCTCTCTTCGTCCTCTTTCCTCCGATACTACCCAAGACCTTGCGGCTCTTAGCAGAATAGACCCTCCCTACGACCCTACCCTTTCGGGCCCTGGTGGTTTTTCTCCCAAAAAAACTGGAGGGGCCATCATCAAGACCCGGGTAATCAACACCTCTTCCTGCAACCTTTTTCCAAGCAGCCAAGGACACAAGAGGCTCAGCTGTTTTGGCATCTGACCTTAGAGACTGCCAATTACGACCCTTTCCTCCAATGTAAACCTTTCCTCCACTTTTTCTGAATCCATAAGAAGTTCTCTTGGGCATTTTTACTTCTAAGAAGAATAGAAATAATTTTTAATACAACTTTGAGTTTTTCACTGTTCATCAAAAAATTCCTTGGCAATCCTGGAAGGAGACTCTCCGTCAAGATCTGGACCGAAGTCACGGACAACAGCACTGAAAGCCTTCAACAGTTTTTTCCTTTCTGCATTTGTCATTCCCTTTGTCAGTTTCATCAAAGAAGAAAAAGCTTGCATCTTTTTGTTGATTTTGCGTTTTCCAGGCATTTTAGAAAATAAGAGCAAAAGATTTTATTTAAAGAAACTTCCTGAGAACCCTCGAATCCTGCTTCTGTTCCTCCTCATCTCAAAAAAGAAAGACTTTACATTACTTCGACCACTAAAAGCGATGTAGAGGTTTGCAACGGTTGCAGGCGAGGGAGGCCTTTGTCCGGGGGGGACCAGCATTTGAGCCTTTCCCATCATCCATTTCATTGCCCTGGAGGCTTCCCGTGCTGATGCCGTGGATTTTCCTCCGCTTTCCCTCATGACCTTTTTGTAGATCCCTTTGCTTGCGTTACTAAAGATTTTCCGCGTTTCCGGGGTGATTTGTCTAAAAAGGGGTGGCATCCTTTATTTTGAGAATAAAGTGAAACCAAAAAAAATCAAGACCTCTCCCATGTCTTCCTCCTCCCAACAAGAAGAAGAAAAGAAGGTTGTCCCAATCCTGGACCTCCTCCCCGAAAGCAAGTGGGTCCTGGGATCCAGGAAGGTCGACGCCAACAAGAACGTCGTCTACTTCCTAAGCACCCCACCAACAGTCATCCCACTCATCAAGGTTGAAGCCAAGGTCCAAAAGATCGACTTCAAATACATCATGATCAACCCGGAGGACGTTGAAGGACTCGAAACGCTGACCCTCAAGCTTCAGGAGCACTTCTTCCAGACCATGGTTCAGGACGCCCTGGACGACGGAAAGGGCCCCGAATGGATCGACCCAAGCAACACCCCGAAGTCGGTGTATGGAAAGGCCTGGTGGGAGAACAAGGACTTGAGCGAAAAGTGGAAGAAGGCCTATTTTCAGAAGGCCATCCCCCCACCAAAGGAGGAATACAAGGACCGCCCTCCGGCAATTTTCGTCAATGGTCCTCAATCACTCAGCATCACGGACCCCGACGACAAGCCGGTTGAGCTGAATTTCCAGGACAGGGTTGTTGTTGGAGGAACCAAGGTTCACATGGTCGTGAATCAGGATCCTACGAAGGATTTCTACATCAGGGTCAAGTATACCTTCACCAGCATCATTCAAGTGGAGAAGGGAAAGGCCCTGGAGGCCCCAAAGGTCCCAACCAACATTCTCATGGCTGGGACGAAGAGGAAGCTTGAGGATGTTGATGAGGATTGAGAAAAGGTTTTTGTGATGGCGTTTTCTATTTTTTCATTTTCAACCCAACAGTTTTTTTAATCCAGCAGGGCCATAGATGATATTCTTCTTTGGGTGCTTCCGGGCCTTGAAGAACCAACCACCCCTATCATCAACTCCGGGCCAATCGTATCCGTACCCCGACAATTTTTTCCACGTAGCAAAAGATGGAGCTTTCCTTTCGTTTCTTCGTGCGTCTGCCTTCCACGATGAGTAGGGCCTGTTTTTAGCGCCCAGCCTTCTGCTGACCACGACGAATCTCCCTCCTCTCGTTTTTCCCATGCGGGAGTAGCTGCTTAAACCCCTCGCACCGGTGGGACGTTTGGGCCTTTTTGTTGGCATCTTCTTTTTTACTTTGAAATATCTAACATTTTTTTTTGTGAGGAGATTTGGTTCTTTGCGATTTTTCTGCATTGCAGGACGAACAAGTTTAGGTCTATTACTCCTTTCATCCAGTTACAGGTAAAACAGCAGGAGACACAGTTCCCCTCCAAGTAGCCCTTCTTGGAGTCCATTCTGTCGATCCCGTTTAGGGGCTCTGCTCCAGGTGCCAGTTTTTGGGGATTTTCATGCGGCTTTGCTCCACAATAATAGCACTGGCCCCGAAAGAGACCTATGGCCCTGGACTCGGGGAGGAGGAATGCTATGCTTCTCCTTCGGGCATTTCGCCTGTATGCTCCAAGTTTTCTACGCGGCCAATTCTGCCCCATTTTTAAAAAACAAAAAGGAAAGAAAAAAAGAACTTAGTCATCAAGAAAAGGAGGTTTTCTTTGTTGATGAAAACACATCAGGCAGAGGAGGTGGTTTGTGATTTGCTGGCAGGAGCCACACGGAATCAAATCAATCCGAGAGTCCAGGCCACAGTGGGAGCAATGGAATAACCATTGGGACGTGCGATTCGGGACCCCTATGGTTTCTTTTTCTCCGCAGTAGTTGCAACTGAAAAGAACCTCAATGGTTCTACGGTTGTGAATCCCTTTCCTCATTTTCTTTTCAAATAGGCAAAAAAAGAAATATTTCCCTCAAAACCCAAAAAAAGCTGAGAATAACTTGTCCCCCTCAATCCCCATCTGCTCCATCTCCAAGGTCTCCGTGAGGCTTCGGAACTCCTTCTCCACTTCCTCGTCATCAGTGAAGAACATAATCTGAGCCAGGATCTTCTCAATGGGCACCGGGTTCCACGTTTCGATGAAGACCTCCACGGCTTTTTGGGACTTCTTCCTAAGCTTTGAGATGATGCTTTCCGGCACCCAAAGCTCCAAGGACTCGTATCCCTCTGGGTAGAGAGGAAAGAGATCCTCTTCCCAATAGGCCCAGAGGGGGGTTTCGGTCCTGTCAGGGGCCACGAAGCCGCTTCCGTCAACCCTGAGGATCCTCAGAAGCCCATGGTTACGGCGCAACTCTCTGATAATTGTATGAAATGCCTTCATGGCTTGGTCCTTCTCCTGGAAAGTGTAGAAGGCGGCGATGTCAAGGCCCTCGTTGTAGGACTTCCAGTCCTTCTCCGCGCCTCCGAGGCTTCCGAAAAGGTCCCAGACTGACTGATTCATCATTGCGATTTGGGAGAATTCCAAGGCTCTGAAGAACACCATGATCCCATTCCTTTCTGGCTGGGGCACCAGGATTCCGCTTTCGCAGGAGTCAAAGGGATAGATCGAATGAAATTCAAGCCAGTGATGCTGCTGCATGAGGTTGGGTTCTTGATTTTTCTTTTTTCTTTTTTCCCAAAATTTTTTTGAAAAACGGACCGGTTTTTTTTTCAAACTTTTGCGATCCACTTTTTTTCGCAGATCCTGAAATTTTGAGAAGTCTGAGAACAGACAAACAGATTCTCAATCAGGGCACCTTGTCTGGAAATATCCAAGGGCGTATCTTCTCATTTCTTCAAGTTCTTCATCATAGGGCCTGTGTTCCTCTTTAAGTTCAGTAACAAAGTTTTCCATATCATACCTAAAGTCCGTCCTGCAGCTAATGTCCTTGCAAAACCAAAAATGCCAGCCCAAAACCGGAAGCCACCTGGTTTCTCTCCCTCCACAGTAAACACAACAGTGACGTGGCATAATTGTTTCCTTTGGGAAGAAAATGAAATCAAAAAAGAAATGCCTCCGGTTCCTCCAGTTGTCACCTACAAAATTTCCTCCAGCACTCTTCCTGACGGGACCAGAATCTACACGTTGTGGACTATAGTTGAGATACAGGGCGAATTATTGACAACGGTCTTCGTGGAGCCTCTTTTGCCCCATAGCTGAAATTTCTTTTTTTTCTCTTTTCCTTGAAAGTAATTGCCCGGAAAGAAAATGCCTCACAAGTGCGACTTCTGTGAAAAGATTTCAACGGAGGGATTCTTTAGTGACGTGAAAGGCGGAACCTATTGGTTCTGCAGCTTTGAATGTGAAGAGGAATTAATTATTGCTAATTTTTCCGCTCGAATCCAGGATCCCAAAATTGTCCATGAAGGTTGAGATGTCCATCGTCCTCTCTTCAAATTCAGGGCTCATCAGCCTTGGGAAGTAGTAGTGTTCAGTCAGCGCAGGAATCTCACTATGGCGCTTCATAAGCGAGTCGAGTAAAACCTGTTTTCCGATGAGATCGAATCGCCTGTAGGCTGATGTGGCCTTCAATGCCTTGGCATGAAGCCAGACGTAATGCTGCATGAGTCTCTCCACAAGACGGTTTTTTCCGAGAAGGTCCTTGTAGTAGAATTGGAAGTTTTGCATATGTTCCTTGATCTTTTCGAAGCTAAACTTGATCTCGTCTTTCCCAGGCACCCTGTTTTCGGGGTCCGGAGTCATCACCACGTCGTAGTCGAAAATCTCCCCAATTGGTGGGAAGGAAGATGAAGACATTGGTGGGGTTCTTTCTTTTTCTTTGTTTCAATTGATTCCCAGGGAAGAAAGAAAAAAAGAACCTATGTTCCACGAGTGTTCCTGCTGCCACACCGTCGGCTGGGACGGAAAGTGGGTCAATGTTAGGGGGTGGTATCTTTGGTTTTGCCACCTCGAATGCGAAAAGGACTACAAGGACGACCTGGAACGTGAGCTTCCTAATGCTCCTGCTCCTGAGATCGGATGGCCTGTCCTGGAAGAAGAAGAGACTCAGTGTCGTTTTTGTGGATGGTATTACGAAGGAGACGAATGCCAGAGGTGCAAGGATGTCCGCAACGCCCAGGACCCGGAATTGGATGGAATGAATGATGATGATGAAAAGGAAGAGGAAGCCATACGCAAGATGCTTGACAAGTACTTTCAAGAAGCCAACAAAGATGAAACGTTTGGTTGATTTGATTTGATTTCTTTGTTTGAGTAAATGGAAGCAAACGTAGAAAAGAAGACTCGAGTGCTTTGTCCTTTCTGTAAGAATGAAATGGACCCAAGGGTTTCTCACAATCCCTTGAGTCCCAAGAGGAGAAGACCCACAAGTTATCGGCCCTGTAGCTGGTGTGGAAGGTATTCGATGCACAAAGGAGATGGAAGCAAGTAGTGGTAGAATGGCTTCTTGCGACGTTTGTAAGTTAAAATCTGGTTTCAAAATTAATCCCAACCCTTATTTCTGCAGTGATTGTTGTGAATGGCTTTACTCAAACGGACTTCCTTGTGAACCAAAGAAATGCGATTTCTGTCCCACAGAGGCAACACATCTCGTAATCGTCAAAGTCTGTGAAAAACATTACACCGCTACCACAAGAGACGCAGAAGGTTCACATTGATTTCAATCAACTAAAATAACGCACCTCCCCTTCAGCCTCAAGCAACTTCCTCCTCAACCTTTCCTTCACCACGGGGTCGTGTTCATCCTGCCACTTCATCCTTCGGTTCATCCATTTACGACGCCAAAACATCAACATCTCAAAGGAGTCGAAGGCCATGTTTTTTTGTTTCGTTTCAATTCATTCCCAAAAAGAACCAATGGAAAAAACGTCTCTCTGTGATATCTGCTTCCGCTACAAAAATAGGATTCACAATTTCATATGGAATGGTTGTGCGGACTGTCGCTTCGGGCGTTTGGAGATCATTGGGAGGCACGTTTGTCTGAAGCCCTGGTTTTTTCTCAAGGGAAGTTTTTGTGAAGACTGCATTCACGAAATAAGTTGTAAATTGTGGGAAATAACCGGCGAAATCAACAACGGAAAAATCTGGGAAAAGATTTGATTTTTGTTTCATTTCAATTGATCCCAAAGGGTTTTCATTACAGGGCTGTCAATTAAAAAATGCGGTCCATCCATCTCTTTCAGTCTCTTCTTAAAATCAGGATCCCTAAAAAGGAAAGCAACCCTTTCCCTGACCAACCAGTCCTTGCAACCTTTCATCCCGCACCAGAGTCTAACCACATCGTAACCTGCAGGTAGTCTCTTTGTGAGCAGTTCCCAAATCCAGACGTCCTTGAAAGTAACCGGAATGTGATTCCTTAGAAACCACCTCACTGCTTCTTCCCATGCATCGTAGGTCAGTCTCCAAAGCAAACTTTGAGCCCAAGGCTTATCAAGGTCCTCTGGCTTTGGAATTCCAGAAGAGATAAAGAAAAACCAAACGTTCCTCGGCTGAATCATCCCAACCAGGAGATCCGTCATCTTCGACAGAGAAGGATAGTCCCTTTTGTCTTCCATCCATCCGATGCACTGCCAAAGACTGAGGTCGATTTCTTCTTCTGGTAGAGCTGAAACGAAAAGCCTCAGGAGGTCCAAGTGCGGGCTTGTTTTTACAAGAATTTTAAAAATTGTGTCTGGGAGGAGATGAACTGCTCTTCTGAGGGCCTCTCTATGATTTGGGGCATTCGTGCATTCCTGAACCTTTTTGCACCCAACTGCATCGATGTAGTCCATGGATCCGATGTCTTCTAATGATAGGTATCCATTTTTCAGGGTGTAGTCATGCCTAAGATCATAGGATTTTTGATTCCGATTCACTAAAGTCCTGTAAATTTCAAAAACCTTCTTTTCACACCAGTAAATTACTGGAGGATGAAAACGAGAGTTTCCGATTGGGGCCAACAAAGGGTCTTCTTCATCATACCTGTATTTATACCATTCTTCTCCGAAAAACCGATGTCTCAGATAGGGGCTTCTAAGTTCTCTTCTTAGGACCCCAAGGGCTCCTTCTCTGAATTTCCTGCATGTCATGATGAAAGCCCTGACATTTTGTCTGACATTAAAAGAATGATCACAGTAAATCCAGGTAAAAATCTCCAGGAAGATGTCAGTGGGTAAAGTGAGCATCAGTGACATTCCAGATGAGGTCCTTCTTCAGATATTTGAGTATTTCGTAGGGGGCCACAGGGCTGCTTTCTGGAGGCTCAAAGTTAGGTGGGCCCTTGTTTGCAGGAGATGGTGGTTCATTAGTTTTCACCTACATAGGTGTCCCATGGACTTTCCTTGGTGGGCCCTTAGACCTTGGAACGCGGTTTACGGATACGTCCACTTCGATCTTTTTAGGACCAGGACCGTGATGAATCTGGCTTGTGGGAAGTGGACTAAATCCTTGATTAGGGAATTTCATGACAAGTCTGTGATCGAAGACCACGACTTCCCCCTTTCTTTCCTTGGGTGCACCAAGGGATGCCCCTCTAAAATGAGCCACTCGAATCAGCTACGGATGCAAATGGAGGGATTCAAAGTGGATGACCCCCCATCCTGGTATTTGGGATGTTACTTTAGGCTCAGTGTCGCTTGGAGGTCCCCAAAGGTCTTTCAGGAAATCCTGGCAGAACACATTCACCCTGGAGAAGTTGTTCCGATCTTTCAGAGTTTTTGGTTTGATTCAAAAATAGAGGCCCGAAACGAACACTATGAAAGACTTTTGGGGGCCACAAGGGCTTTTGAAAAACTTGGAACATGGGACCTTTGTCAACTTCTAAACCATACGCCCGATGAAAAAAGAGGAATGAGGTGGTATGCCTTGCTTGTGGAAAGACTTAGAGACCCTGGACCCAGGAATGAAGAAGGTCCGGGAACTGAATGACGTCCTGAAACTCTGCGTAGAAGCTTTGGCCTCCTTCTGCCTGAACGCAGAAGTGGCTTTGAATGATAGGGAAAACAGGACGGATCTTGATGAGGATGTTTTTGGGGGTCCTGAAGCCGATCCAGCATCTTTCTGGGTAGTGAATCCCTCCTGGGTAATTCGTCCTAATCATCTCAAAAAATTTTTCGTGCCTTTGGTAAATCCTTTGGATCGTTTTGTGCATCCTAATTGATGGGTCTGCCTGGCAGTTCATGACACTTTGAATGGCTTGGACCACTTCGTCACAGAAAAGGGTCCTGGCGTCGGAGTCCGCTGCTTCCCAGTCATTCCAAAACCTTTCAGCTGCGGAGAGCATGGCGGTAAAGAGTAATACTATAGTAAACAGCAATCTCTTGTTCAAAAGAGATAATGAAGACCTTTTTGTGTTCAGATATTTTCCGGCACGTCGATGTGCTTTTTGATTCCACCAAAGTTGAGTCCACCAAAGGGAAAGCAAGGAGACGAGGACGTTTAGCCGTTTTCTTCTTTTTTTTCTTTTTCACAAAAAAAGACATTGGGTTCTTTGCAGCAAAAAGTCAATGGCCTACTGCTGGGGCTGTGGAAAGGAATTTTTGAATGCTCCTGAGTGGGTCTGTCAAAGGTGGTGTGGAAGAGATCTTTGGATGCACAATGAAGAATGCCGGAAGGCCTGGAACGAAAAGCTGGAGCCAGAAAGGGTCCAGTTTAGGTTGAAGTTTGGGGAGGAGCCTACGGACTACGACCTTGAGGGACTGGATGAAGCGTTCCTATGTCGCTCCTGTGGAAGGGTTTCCCGCAGGAACCCGATGTTCCCCGAAGACGTAGAAGAAAGCGACAACTTCTGCTGGCAATGCAAGAAGAGCCTCAAAATCCCTAGAGGAATTTGATTAGGGCGTTTCATTTCTTTCTTTTCAAAAGTTCTTTTTTGAAAATGGTTGATGCCTTTGATCTTCTCCCTCCTGAAATCTGGACTTTGATTTACCAAAAGATTTTGGAAAGCCGCACCAGCACAATTCCCCAGGACTCCAAGGCTTTCATGGGAACCTGTGAAGCCCTTCGATCCGTCGCTGAATCCTTCCTCTGGAGAAACGTCCAGCACCCCGTCAGGTTGACTTTAATGAACCAACTCGACGCCATCCCCGAGGACTTAGAACGGCATTTAGCAAATGTGTCAACGCCAGTCGGTTTAGGGCTCAGTCCCTTCATCTTTTTCCTTCGTCCAACGGAGGCCATCAGATACGTCCTTAACGCCGCAGACATCCAGAACAGACACGACTACTTCCTGGACTGCGCGATTCCAGAGGGAAGCACCCCAATCGAGGAAATGGCTCAAATCATTGGATGCCCGGGTCCTCAGTGCCCTGGGATCCAGGATCACATTCATTTCCTGGAAACCTTCAAGTATGAAGACGCCTTTCTAAATTTTTTGGATTGGAATCGTTGGAATCGTCTCCCAGAGCACCTGCTTTTGACAGCTGCCAAAACGATTTACCTGCCCCTTTTAGGACATCTTGTGACAAGGCTTTCACATTCAAGCATCATATCTCCGGAAGCCCGTAAAGAAGTTTACAAGTGGGTCTTTTCCTATCGTCACGATCAAGACTTTTGGTGGAACGTTTTCGCCTATTCAAAGCTTGAAGCTCTGAAGGAGTTCCAAGACGATATAAAGGACAGTCTGTTTTTGTCGTCTTCCGAGGATCGTGAAGGTCTCTTTCAGCACTTGATCTTGGCGGAACTCTGTCTTCCTGGGTGGGTTTGGGATTTATTTTTATTTTTGTAGAAAGATGGAGAAATTGAATTTAATTAGGGAAAGGTGTTCCTTGGAGGGCTGGGATGGGCCCTATAGCCTTCCTATCCCCCCTTTTGTTTTGGATGTAGCTTCCAGGGTTGTTCCTAATGTAGAGAATCCTTTTGTTGGTCCAAGCACGACGGGGGAAATTGACATCGTGTGGGCCCCCTACAACGGAAATCCGATTGAGGGTCTTCTTGAGAGGTCCCTTTTTGTTTGCATTGGTGAAGTTGACTTCGACGTCACCGTTGGAGTTGACCCTGTGGTTCCCATTGACTTTGAGGACCCCAAGGACGCCCAAAGGTGTGCAGACCAGGTTTTGAAAGAGATTCAAACTGTTTTATTTGAGGTAGAAAATGCAAAACGTTCATTTTCTTAGGGATATCACAGGAAACGATTTTAACAAGGAAAAACCTCCGAAAACCGGTGCACATGAAGAATGCCTGACTTCCCAGGAAAGGCAGAGACATCCCTTCCGCATCCCCTGAGGGACGTGCACCGTTTTGGTCATCTTTTAGACTACTGTGTCGTTTGCAAACAGGATTGGGGGCCGACCCCTATGGATTGGGAAAAGATTTAAAATGATTAAAGAAGCTTTGAAATGTGAATAACAGCAAGAAAAAAAGAAAAACTCAATTGAACTTCTTCCCATCAAAAGAAACAATTTCTTCAACCCTCCTCTTCTTGTCCTGCGGAACAGTGACTCCAGTAACCTTCTTGTCCCCATCCAGTTGAAATTGAAGACTTCCTCCAGACCTGAGACGCTCCACAAGCTCTTCAGCATTGCGGAATCCAGTGACACGGCACAACGGCTTCAGAGTAGTAGGACGAGGAGTAGACATTGGAGTGGGGTTCTTTTTTCTTTCAACACAAAAAGACAAAGAAAGAAAAAGAGAATGTCTTCCGGTGATTCTGTTAAGTTTCTCCAGGAGGATCTAAGGAAGTATAAGGATACCCTGCGTGTTCAGGAGGAGATTCTTGACGGAAAGGAGGATGCCCTGGAGGAAGCACGTTTTGAGGTGAAAGCACTTGAAAGTGAGGTTGAATGGGTTCGAAAAGCTATCCTGGGACTCCGAGGACACATACTTGCTCTGGAAACTTCAATTGACCTTCTCTCGAAGTAATCGATCAGACCTTTTTCGTTGCCATTTGTTGAAGCACCTGGGGCACTGCACCTGCAATCCAAGTTGACTGGAAAGGTTTTTGCACCTGGGGCAAAGGAAAATTCGGGTTCCAAGCAAATAATATTTCTTTCTACCACCAAACATCAGGAATAACAGCCTTTGCGTCCTCACTGAGACAGTGAAAAATCCAGTTCCCGTCTTGGGAGCAGATCCAGGGCATCCATTTTTTCAAGAACTCGAACTCCACACAAAAAGACCAACTCCGCAAAAGAAAAAAAAGAACCCCTTCTCAAAATGGAAGACGATGGCCTGAAGAAGTGCTTGGAAGACGTTCAAAAAGATCTTGAAGACGTAGAAGGTGCACTGAAAGTGATTCCTTTTTCGTTGGTTTTGATGGAAAGTCGAGTCAAGTTGCTGCGGGAGTCTTTTTTGGAGCTTCGTATTCAAATGACTCGCATACACCTTCGGGCCAAAGGATATCCAATTTGAGTTTTTTTCTTTATCCTTTTTTTGTAAAACTGAAATGGCAAGTGTTCCGGAAATTGAAGCGATGTTAAAGAAAATCGAAGAAACCTTAAAAATGAAACAAGAAACTTTGATTGAGAAAGAATCCGAGCTTGAAATTGCTGAGGAAGCAGTTCAAAACGCAAGGAACTCGCTGGAGGACTTTGTGAGTTACAAAAAAAGTCTTCAGGGTTATTTGGAGTGGACAAAGAAAGGAAAGTGGTAGAAGAATGTCAAGCACAGAAGACTTGAAGCACCCCATTTGGTTTTACCTCCACGAAGAAAACTACATTCCTCCTGAATGGGTTAGAAGGCAGTGGTGTTGTGGGGTTTGTTGCATTAGCCCAGCAGACCCAGAGGACGCCAAGATGCCAGGCCTTCCAATTTACGCTTTCAAATGTTCTCAGTGTAGAGACGACAACTGCGGCAGGGATTGCTGTTGGAAGGTTTGCAAGAGGTGCGGATATTCAGTCTGTAGTGAGTGCTTGGAACCCTGTGGTCCTTTCTGTGGTTCCTCCTGCAATACGCTTCACAACCGCCACCCGTGCGAAATAGAAAAAAAAGAAAAGTAAAAAAAATCCCTTCACCAGAAACACCTTGACCTCTCATCTTCGCTGTTTTCATCCTCCGTCAGTTGGGGCTCCAGGGGCATGGTGACTTCTGGGTCTTCTTCCTCGATGTTCCTCGTCATGATACCCTCAAACGCCTCGCAGAGCCTGCTGTAGGCGTTCTTCTTCCCCTTGTAATGGTCCTGTTGAATTTGGAGAATTTCTTGATAGAGTTTCTCAAGGCCCTCCGGTGTCCCAATGGCCTCATCCATGTATTCCAGGATGCTGCTTGTGCGAAGTGATGGCGGAAGGGCCCTGGAGGCCATGAAGTGGTAGCTGGTGATGATATACCTCTTGTTTTGTTCTTCGGAGGTTCCAGGGGAACTCAGCAGCTTCTCACAAAAGTTCCAGTGCCTCTTCATGATCTTCTTCTCCTGTTCCTCAAAAGTTGAGGTGGCGTCGTTGAGGTAGGAGTTTCTGGCGCATTCCTTGGAACACATCACCCTTTCATCGGGTCCTCCAGTGCGGAAGAAGGCGTCTTCGTTGAGGAGGTGTTCCTTGCTGACGGGTCCAAGGCCACAGTTGGCGCATCTAAGCCTGGACCCTGGTGCGCTGTAAGGGCAGACTTCGAGGACCTTCTTGCCCTTTGCGGCCTTCCTCAGTGCCCAGGCCTCGTATGCCCTCAGTTTGGCGTTGAAAACTCTCCTGTTTGAGTCGTAAACATTTTTCCAATCAACAGCAGCAGCCATGGGGAGGAGTGGGGTTATTTTTTCTTTTTCTTTTTTTCCCCAAATTTTTTTTTGAAAAACGGACCGGTTTTTTTTCCAACCGTAATCACCGCAAAAAATTTTTTCCCTTTCTGAAAGGCCGGAGATTATCTCCGCTGGGAACCTACTGGAACCAGTGGGAAGTAACTGGAAACTGAAAAATATTCAACCCCTACTCCCCGTACGCTCCTTACTCACACAAAAAGACAAACACTCACACAAAAAGACAAGCCAGGTGCAAGAAAAATCAGCAGAGGAAGGCATCTGAATTGTTCCAATGACTTCCCAAGAAGAAAAGGAAAGTCAGCCTTCGTTGCAAACTTCCAGGGGCAAGGGGGGCAAGGGCCTGGGAAAGGGGAAGGCGGCAGAGTGGGCGGCAGGAAGGGAGGAGAGGGAAAGGCACCAAGCAGCCATTGAAGCGGGAGCGGAATTTGTCGTCAGCCCGATTTGCCTGCCGGAACTGACGCTCACACCGTTGGAATGGGTCAATGCGAGCGCGGACCTGGGACAAGGCCGGATCAAGGTCAGCCAGTTCTTATTGAAGAATTTATTGAGGGGAGAGAGTTGAATGTTGCGATACTTGGTGACCTTGATCCGGTTGCTCTGCCAATAAGTGAGATTGATTTTACAGAAATGCCCGATCATCTTCATAATATTGTAAGCTACCAGGCAAAGTGGGATCCCCATCATGAAGCATATCATAAGACAATTCCGATATGCCCTGCAAAACTTCCGAAGAAAATTGAAAAGAAAGCCAAAGAGACAGCCTTAAAAGCTTTCAAAGCAATGGGATGCAGAGACTATGCAAGAGTTGATATGAGGCTTTCAAAAGATAATCATCTTTATGTGTTAGAAGTTAATCCTAACCCGGATTTAACTGAAGGTGCCGGGTTTATGCGCTCTGCGGAAGCTTCCGGGCTTAGTTATGTTGATACTCTCAAAAAAATTATTGATTTGGCAGTGGAAAGAAATAACAGAAACATTGTTAATTAATTATTTAATAAAACTCATCAAGTAAGTTTATAACCTCTTTAAGATTTTTTACTTCATAATCAGGTTTCATTTCTAAATCCTGTGGAATGGGATATTTAGTTTTACCGGTATAAATAAGAATTCCTTTTCCTCCAATTTTTTGAGCTGCATTTATATCTGTTTCTAAATCATCTCCAAGCATTAGAAAAGATGAGTTTTCATTCCCAAGCATCTTTAAAGCAGTTTTAAAATAAATTGGAGAAGGTTTACCAATTAACAAAGCTTCTTTTCCCGTCGCATATTCTATTGCAGAAATGAATGAACCGGCATCGAGGCAGAGTGTTTTGCCATCCGGCAGCCAGTATTTATTTTTCTGCATGGCAATTAAACCGGCACCATTATAAACATCTCTGAAAATTTCATTCAGTATATCATAACTCCATTTATCTGCAAGATCACCAACAACAACCACTTCCGGATTTTCTTCAACGATAAATTCTTTAAAAAGATTTTTAATTTTTTCAGAGCAAAAAACTTTAACTCTTTTATAATTTTCTGAAATATATTTAACAGCTGCTTCTGAGGCTGTCATTGCAGGAATATTAAACTTTATATTATACCTGGTAAAAAAATCTTTAATATCATCTGAGGTTTTTAATGTGGAGTTGCTGATTACGAAGGCAGGTATATTTTTATCTTTTATGAAATCAAAAAACTCGGCAACATCCGGTGCAGGTTTATCACCAAGTTTAATTACTCCATCGAAATCAATTAACAGGGGGAGGGGATTCATTTGAAAAAATTATGTAGCACAGATTAAATAATCTGTGCTACGTGTATAATTGTTAACCTTTAACTTTAGCAAGCTGTGGAAATTTCATTTTAGCTAATTCAAATAAACCAAATAGTGCTCCAACAAAGAATAAATCACCTAAAAGTGTATAATGGAAAAACGGTATTGCAGCAACGTAACATGCAATCAAACCGGCTATATCTTTAGAGTAAAGCGGATATGATAACCATTGTGCAAAATTTGTAATTACAAAAAATAATACTGATGCAGAAACTGAAGCCAGGAAAACATTTCCTGCTTTCTTTTTATCTTTTAAAGTAAGCCCTATCATTACAATAAAAATAAAGCTTAAATATACAGCATACATTCCCTGATGAAACCCAATTATAAGATCAGAGAGGAACATAGCAGCCAGGGGAACCGCAAATGCTAAACTTTTCCTGCTGTAGTATGCACCACCGAATAAAGCCATAGCACCTATAGCAGTAAAATTCGGCGGATGGGGAATTAGTCTTGTAAACGCAGCTATTAAAATCATACCTGCTAAAACTAAAAAGCGGGGTGTTAAGCTTGAATTCATTTCATCTCCTTTATTTAATTGATGGTAAAATAAATATAATTTTTGAGATTATAAACTAAGTTTGATGCCTGCATAGCCCGAAAGCCCAGGAGTGTTATATCCAAGCACTTCCTCATATTCTGTATCAAATAAATTCTCTACCCTTCCGTACAGCTGGATATTACTAATAATATTATAAGCGGCAGAAACGTTAACTGTTGTATATGATTCAAGTCTGACCCGTTGCACCGGAAAGACAGAAAAATTCAGGTCATCTCTTTTACCAGCATGAATTATTTCAGTATTAAAGTTTACAATATCTGCATGGTTATAGTTTATACTTGCGCTTATTTTAAATTTTGGTCGTCTGATCAATTGCTTATTAAAATCAGGTGAGTTCTCACTTTTATTCCTGGAATCTGTATATGTAAAATTTGTTTTGAGGTAGAATTCATTTACGGGCTTCGCAGAAAAGAAAAATTCTATGCCCGATGATTCTGCCTTACCAATATTTATGGTTTTAAAATTTTCATCGAATCCAAAAAGGTCATCAAAAAAATTTTTAAAATATGTTAAACCTACAGAACCTTTTCCATCAGCAAAATGTTGTTCAATCCCGGCATCCCATCCAAAACTCTTTTCAGGTTCAAGATCAGGGTTCCCGAATGAAGGATCGAACAAAAAATAAAGTGAAGGGGTTTTAAAACCATTCCCGATTGTTGTTTTTAGTTTTGTGCCGGTTTCCCAAATAATAAAAGCAGGAGCGAACCGGTATGTAACTATTGAACCAAACCTTTGATGATTATCGTATCTTATTCCTCCGGCGGCAAAGAAGTTATTTAATTTAAATTGATCCTGTAAGTATACTCCGGTTGTTCCTGATGTACTCAAAGGAAGAATACTTTCGAATGGAAATGTTTCCGAAAAAACATAGTACTCCGTTTCAGCTTCTTCTTTTTCAGTTTCAACACCGAAAGTTAAAGTATTGGCAGGAGATAAATAAAAATTATTCTGCCAGTCTATCTTAATTTTCCTTCCATCATAAAAAGCACGGGAAGCATCCATAACATAAGCATCATTTGAATATTTCCTGAGATTTCTGAAAAGAGAAACACCCAAAACCTGTTCCCATATGCCATCAAAAGCAGAATATTTTCCTTCAGTTCTGAATACCGACTCTTCAAGGTTAAAAACATAGGTTGGATCATCACCAAACTGTCCGCCAAACTGATCATAGTCAACATCGGCTTTGGTAAAGCGGAAAATTAAATTTAAATCCAGTTCTTCAGTTATATCTGCCCCTAATTTTGAAGAGATGCTATAACTTGAAGCTCCATCTTTTTCAAGGTTATCATCACCGGATGAAGAAGAGAATCCGTCAGTTTTTGTTCTGCTGAATGCAATAGAATAATTCAGAAAATCATAGCTGCCGTTTAATCCCAATAGTCCTTTATAAGAATTATAAGAACCGCCTTCAGTTGATAAAAAGAATTTAGGTTTGCCAATTCCTCTTCTTGAAATAATATTTATTACCCCGGCAAGAGCATCAGAACCATAGAGCGTACTTTGAGGTCCGCGGAGAATTTCTATCCTTTCAATATTATCAGCAGAAAGATTTGCAAAATCGAATGTTCCGCCCGGGTCGTTCGGCATATTAACTTCTACACCATCAAGCAAAATTAAAGTGTGTCCAGAACCGGCACCCCTGGTAAAAATATTTGAGAGAGAGCCAAAAGATCCCTGCTGAACTATATTTACACCATACTCGGTCTTTAAAAGATCAAGGACGGTATTTTTTTTCTTTTGTTCAATTTCAGCAGAATCAATTACAGTAATCGAATTTGCCAACTCCAAAGTTGATGCATTTGTTCTTGTTGCAGTTATTACAATATCGGAAAGTGTATAGATTTTGGTAGAATCTACTTGAGCAAAAGAAAGAAATGAAAAAGCTATAAAGAGAAATGTTAGTTTAACCATAGAAGTTACTCCTGTAAAATTGTTTTAGTAGTAACTTCGCGGGTAAAGTTTAGATAAAACGATTGTGAAAATAAGAAGCCATCGTTAATCTTACCTTTTTACGCGAAGGTTGATTATTGATTTATTCACGGCAGGTCTCCTGGCTTTCCCGCTTTTGGCGGGATTACAGTTGCGCGACAGCGCCGGAATTGATGAATTGTCTTTTGTCATCCTGAACTTGTTTCAGGATCTTAAGTAGATTCCGAAATAAATTCGGAATGACTACAATATTTCACCGCACCGGACTTCCCTATAATTCCCGTTTGATAACCCTTTGTCATGCTGAATTTATTTCACCATCCTTGTAAGATTCCGAAACAAGTTCGGAATGACAGGCTTTATCACCGGGACACCGTAATCAAAATTTTAAAGAACTTGTGCGAATGTATTAACTAAATTTCTCAAATACAATTTATACAAATTAAAAATTTATTTACTGTTATAGGCGACTAAATTTCCCATTAACCATCCACCTGCACCTCCTGTAATTAATCCAATAACGCCATAAAATGAAACAATCAGAGGTGATACAGCACCCATAACAAGAGGATCTGAATTTTCAGAAGCTGTATTCACCCTTATAATACCTAATGTAACTCCGG
>Ga0209640_10001218_pt1 | contig 21469 bp, 20 predicted proteins | sample RifCSP10_1_FD_184018 | JGI IMG/M metagenome (GOLD analysis project Ga0209640, IMG submission 184018) | Soil microbial communities from Rifle, Colorado - Rifle CSP2_sed 10_1 (SPAdes) (version 2) | ecosystem: Environmental > Terrestrial > Deep subsurface > Rock core/Sediment | place: Rifle...
CGCGACCTTGAGCGCCGCAAGCCCGTCGAGCGTCGCCTCGTCGAGCCGGAAGAACTCCGCCATCGGCAACTGGATGTTCTGCCGCACGGTCAGCGAACTGAAGAGCGCCCCGTGCTGAAACGTGACTCCGTAACCGCGCTTAACGTCGCGCAGTTCCCGTTCGCTGAGCGTGGTGATGTCGCGGCCGTACAGCTTGATGGTCCCGGCAGAGGGCCGCTGCAAGCCGAGAATCGTGCGCATCAGCACCGATTTGCCGCTTCCCGACCCGCCGACGATGCCGAACACCTCGCCCTCGAACACGTCCATGTCGAGCCCGTCGTGCACCACCTGCGCGCCGAAGCGATTGACGATGCCGCGCACCTCGATCACCACGCCGCTCATATGTCGAGCTCCAGGAACAACACGGCGAACAACGCGTCGGCGAGAATCACCAGGAAGATCGACTGCACCACCGCGACCGTCGTCAGGCGCCCGAGCTCGCGCGAGGATTCGCGGACCTGCATGCCGCGCAGTGTCCCGATGTAGGCGATGAGGAACGCGAACACCGGCGCCTTGATGATCCCGACCCAGAAGGTCGTCGGCGCGATGGACTCCTGCACGCGCGCCAGGTATTGGGCCGGTGGGATGTCGAGCAGGTAATAGCAGAGCAGACCGCCGCCGGTGAGTCCCACTGCATCCGCAATCACGGTCAGCAAAGGCAGCGCGATCACAAGTCCGAGCACGCGCGGCATGACCAGGACCTCGACCGGGTTGGTGCCGATCGCGTTGAGCGCGTCGACCTCCTCGTTGAGCTTCATGACGCCGATCTCGGCGGCGAACGCGCTTCCGGAACGTCCCGCAACGATGATCGCAGTGAGCAGGACACCCAACTCGCGCAGCACGCCGATCGTGACCAGGTCCACGACAAAGATCTCGGCGCCGAAGCGGCGCAGCTCAGTGGCGCCCATGTAGGCGATGATCACGCTGATCAGGAACGCAATCAGGGAAACGATCGGCACCGCTTGCAGGCCGGTCTCGATGACGTGACGGACGAGCGCGGGCAGGCGCAGGCGTTTCGGGTTCGTGAAAGCGGACCCCAGCACAGCGCAGATCCGCCCGAAGAATGCCAGGCTGGTCTTTGCCGAGTCAGCCTGCGTGACCGCCCAGCGACCCAGGCTGCGCACGGGCTCGACCAGATTGAGCCACTCTGCGGTCGCCGCCGCCGGGTGCTCGCTGCCGGTCAGCCTGTGTTCGATGAAGCGGATCTGGTCGGGCGTTCGTCCGCGCCAGTTCACCGTCACTCCGCTCTGCTCGAGGCGCCGCATGCGCTCGAACAGGGCCCAGGCGCCCGAGAGATCGAGTTCTTCGAGGCCCGTGGTGTCGACGACCAGCGATTGCGCCGGTGTTCCCTCGAGCGCTCCGAGCTCCGATTCGATCGCGGCCAGATTCTCTATCAGCCAGCGGCCGCTGACACGCAGTGTGAGCACTCCGCCGTGCAGATGAGAGTCGAGGAACATTGGCTCAAAGGATGCTAAGTTCTCCTCAATAATCCGGCAACCGTTACCCGATGGCGCACGTCGCTCTGACGCAAGTCCTGGTCCTGCTGGCCGCTACGGTGGTGGTGATCTACGTCATGCGCCGGCTGCGCATGCCGCCGATCGTCGGGTATCTCGTCGTCGGCATGCTGCTCGGGCCGCACGCGCTCGGACTGGCGACCGACGATGCCGTCACCAGCGCGCTGGCCGAGTTCGGTGTCGTGTTCCTGGTGTTCACGCTCGGACTCGAGTTTTCGCTGCCGCGGCTCATCGCAATGAAATGGGAAGTGCTCGGCCTCGGCGGCGGGCAGGTCGTCGTCACAGCGGGCGTCGCGGCCGCCATCGCGTGGCATTACGGTGTCGATCCAGCCGTGGCTGTCGTTATGGGCGGCGCCGTGGCCATGTCCTCGACCGCCATCGTCGTGCGACAGCTGAGCGAGCAGGCCGAAGTCAACCGCACCCATGGGCGGCTCGCGGTCGCCATCGTGCTGTTCCAGGATATCGCCTTCGCGCCATTTCTCGCCGTCGTATCCGCGATCACGACCGGGGCCACTTCCGCGGATCTGTTGCGGACGGTGGTCGAGGGTGGCGCGGCGCTCCTGATCGTGCTCGCCGCGGGCCGTTGGCTGCTCAAGCCGCTGTTCCACGAAATCGCTCATGCGCGATCGCCGGAGCTCTTCCTGCTCGCAGTATTGCTGATCGCGCTGGGATCCGCGTGGACGACGGAATCCGTCGGCCTGTCGCTGGCGCTCGGCGCGTTCCTTGCGGGCGTGATGCTCGCGGAGACGGAATTCCGCCACCAGATCGAGGCGGTGATCCGCCCGTTCCGCGACGTGTTGCTCGGGATCTTCTTCATCACCATCGGCATGTTGTTGGACGTCGGGCTGCTCGGGCGGCAGAGCCTGCTGGTGACACTGCTGGTGCTCGCGCTGCTCATCGGCAAGACGCTCATCGTGACGCTCCTGGCCTACAAGTTCGCGGGCGGCAGCCCGTTCAAATCGCTGCGCACCGGCCTGGTCGTCAGCCTCGGCGGCGAGTTCGGTTTCGCGCTGCTCACGATCCTGTTGCAGGGCCGGCTGATCGACCCCGCATTGGTGCAGCCACTGCTCGCAGCCATCGTCATCAGCATGGTGGTGAGCCCACTGATCATCCGTCACAACAAGGCCATCGCGCGCTGGATCCTGCGCGAGAAGCGGCCCGAGCCGAGCGCAATTGAGCGCGAGGAGGCCATCACGCACGCCGTTGCCGAGCGCGAGCACGTGCTCATCTGCGGCTTTGGGCGCGTTGGCCAGAACATCGCACGCGTGCTCGAGCAAGAAGGCTTCGAGTACCTCGCGGTCGACATGGATCCGGCGCGGGTGCGCGCCGCACGGCAGGCGGGCGATCCAGTCGTGTACGGCGACGCGGCGCATGCCGAAGTGCTGGAGTCGGTCGGACTCGACCGCTCCAGCGTCGTCGTCATCAGCTTCGCGGATCCAGGCCTGGCACTGCGCATTCTCGAAACCATCCGCGCACACCGGCCGAACGTGCCGATCCTGGTGCGCACCCAGGACGATTCGCGCCTCGCTGAACTGCAGAAGGCGGGCGCGTCGACCGTGGTGCCGGAGACCTTCGAAGCGGCTCTCATGCTCGTGTGGCACGTGCTGCTCTTGCTGCAGGTGCCTGTGTCGCGCGTGATGAAGACCATCGGCGATATTCGCGGCAATCGTTACAACCTGATGCGAAGCCTCTTCCGGCTCGACGAAAACGAGCTGGTGCCGGACATCGAGGCGATGCGCGAGCAGCTCTACACGCTGGTGCTGCCACCTGGAGCGTGGGCCGTGGGTCGCACGATTGTGGAGGTGAAGGAACATGGCGCCGAAGTGACCGTGAGTGCGATCCGCCGTGCGGGCATCGTGGGTCGCGAACCGTCACCCGACACCGTGTTCGAAGAAGGCGACGTCCTGATCCTCTTCGGCACTCCCGAGGCCCTGGAGCACGCCGAAGCCGTGCTCTTGATGGGCTGACGCGTGCATTTGAGCGAGCGTGCTTGACGTGCGGTCGCTCCCGTCTGCGCCCGTACACGGAAGTGCGGGCCGGGTTGGTTCACACGGACGTATCCGCACGCCGCCTCGTTGGATTATTGGCCATATAGAACATTGACTTACACATGCCTCTTTACGGCCGCACCGCGGGTCCGTCATAGTCGCCCGCGCTGAACAGGGCAAACCCGCCGAAAGGTGGGGACGCAAAGCCACCGGTCTACGGGACACGAGTTCTACGACAGCGGGGTTGCCAGCGAGCCGAGATGCTTCCCGATCACTGCTCCCGCTGACTCTCCACGCAGATTCGTGCTCCCGCAGGCTCGCGGCCCGTCGCGCTGCCGGCATTGCGGTTAGCGAACCCGGGGGAGGATCTGCATGGCACCCAAAGTTGCGGTCGTGCGCAACTGGGAAGGCACAGTCGTCACGCGGCCGCGCGTGATCGTGCGTCCCAAGCGCGTCGAAGACATTCTCACCATCCTCGAGAACACCAGGGCCTTTCCGTCGCCCGTACGCGCGATCGGTGCCAACTACTCGCAGACGCGCTGCGGCGTCGCCGATGGCGGCACGATCATCGACATGACGGCGATGAATCACGTGCTCGAAATCAACGACCGCTGGGTGCGAGTACAGTCGGGCACTCCGCTCATCGATGTCGCCACGCAGCTCGAACAGCGCGGTCTGCAGCTCCCGGTCAATCCCGACCTCGGCAACCTCACGATGGGGGCAGCGGCTGTCGCCTGCACCAAGGACTCGTCCATGCCGGGCGCGCCCGGGCAGCTCTCATCGTGCCTCAAGGAAGTGAAGCTGGTGCTGCCGAGCGGCAAGCCAATGACGATCAACGAGTCGCAACCGGATCTGCTCAAGCTGGTGCGCTCGAGCTATGGCCTCATCGGCGTCGCCCAGGAGCTCACCTTCAAGGTCATGCCGCTGCGCGCCGTGCGGCTCGACTATGAGACTTACAGCCTCGCGGACTTCACGCAGCAATTCGCGGGGTTGTGCGAGCAGCCGGTCGGACTCAAGTTCTACCTGCTGCCGTTCCGCGATCGCATCACCGTCGAGTTCCGCAGCTACGACGATCAGCCGCTGACTTCGCGCTCCGGCATCTGGTCGATCCGCAAATCGGTGATGAACAACGTCCTGCCGGCGTTCGGCTCGACGGTGAGCAACGTCGTCTCGATGCCGTCGTTTCGCTACTTCCTCATCGAGCATTTCAACACCGTGATGCGTTCGACGCTCGATCGCGCCTCCCGCGACGTCACCGTGTACCCGATAGAATGGGTGCGCCGTCTGCCGAAGGACGCCGGACGCACGCGTTTCACCTACAGCACCTGGGCATTCCCGCAAGCCGGCTATCCCGAGCTGATCAGCGATTACTTCGGGTTCTGCCGCGACTACTACCAGCGACAGCGCTATCGCGCGAACCTGCTGCACCTCGGCCACCGCCTGCACCAGGATCAGTCCTCGGTGCTGTCGCCGAGTCTCACGGGCCCGGTGATCACGCTCGATCCGTCATCGACCGGGGACCAAGGGTGGGAAGACTTCGTGATCGAATTCAACGAATTCTGTTCACAGCGCGGCGGCACGCCACTGTTCAATCAGACGCGTTCGTTGACTCCCGAACAGGTCGCGCACGCGTTTGGCGCGAGGCTCAAGCTCTTCAATGGCCTGCGCAAGCGGCTCGATCCGGACGACCGGATGCTCAACGTCTACTTCGCGCAGCTGCTCGGCCAGTAATCCCTACCAGCCGCAGAACTCGAGCGCCCCCGCATCGCGGAGGTAGATCACCGGGCGCGCTCGCACGCTCGCGGGATGCACATATTCCAACGATGGCACGAGGAGCCACGCGCCGGCCGAGGATGGATCCTGAGCCGCATCGATAGCGATGGAATCGGCGGTCAGGTGAAAGTCGCCGACGCGCGGATCCGCCAGGGCGGCACGCGGGCCGATGACGTTGCCGACGAGTTCTGCCGCTCCTCTCACCGTCTGCGCTGGTGCGCCGGAGAATACGTTGTTGACTACACGCGCGGGGGAAGCGCTCTTGTTGTCGACGAAGATTCCGTCGAGCCACATGTTGTAGAACGTGTTGGAGGCGACGTAGAGCTCGTCGCCGGGGCCGGCAGCCTTTTCCGCGGCAAACGAGACGATCGCGGGATTTTCGGTTCGGCTGCCCTGCTGCAGCAGATTGCCGAGCAACAGCGCGCGACCGCCGTCCGGCAGATCGACGTTGTAACTCGACGTCCCGTCTGTTTCATCCGTGAGGCGGTTGTACAGAATCTGGTTGACTTGAGCCCGGCTCTTGACGAGGTGACCCACCCGCGCCTCATGCGAGTACGAGCCACGCAGCACGAACGAGGCGGAGTGCCCTATGTAGATGTTGTGCGTGTAGCCATCGCCCACGCCGTTGCGCGCGAACTCGCAGAACTCGATCACGACCTCCGCGTCGTCGCGATTGCTCGTCAGAATGCCGTTCTCGTTGTCGTGGAAATAACTGTTGCGAACCGTCAGCCGGCGCCCTTCGAAGCGGATTCCCGCACCGTTGCCATCGGGTACGCTCGCGCCGGAAAACTCGATGTTCTCCACCGTCGCGTTGTCGCCGCTGATCACCCAGATGCCCTTTCCCTGGCTGTTGCGCTCGGCGGCGCGCAGGTGCGGACGCCCTCCGACTCCGCGCAGCACCAGATCGTTCTGCTCCCAGGCCGCCACGTCGCCAGAATAGTCGCCCGCCGCGATCTCCACCAGATCGCCATCGCGCGCCTCACGGGCGGCAGCCGCGATCGTCGCGTAACTCCCGCCCGGGCCGACGCGTAACACACGCGCCGGCTTGCGAACGTCGACCGAATCAGCGGCGGACGCGGGAGCCGGTGCGGATGGGGAGCGCGCACACTCGTAGTGCTCGAGCCCACCGCGCGCCAGCGGCTCGGCCTGGCGCCATGCTGCCAGGACCGCGTCGATGCGCTCGAGCTCCGTCCCGCCGCTCGCGTCTGCCCCGGCTGATTCGCGGCGTCGCGCGAATTCCGCCACGGCGCGAACGATGCGCCGGTCGTCACGATCCGGCAGCGCCGCCTGGGCGCGCAGGCCGAGGAGGTCGGCCTGCAATTGGGCCAGCGGCGTCGAACCCTGAGTCGACTTGGCCAGCTCAAGGGCCTCCCAGTACTTCTTCTGCGCCAGCAGCGCATCGCCGAGATCCTCGAGCAATTGCTCGGAAGGGACACCGCGGGCGAGGAGCTGGCGGAGCGACGCCTCGCCGGCGGCGGCGTCTCCATTGCGCAGATGCAGGCGTGCTTCCAGCCGACGCAGTTCGATGTTGTCCGGCGCGGTGGCTAACGCGTCTTGAAGCGTACGGATCGCTCCACCCAGATCACCCTGGGCGGCAAGCGCGTTGGCGGTCTCGAGGATCTGCGCGGGCGATTGCGTCTCGGAACGCGCGCAACCCGCCGACAGCAGCAATACCGCTGTCGCAGCCAGCGCCGATGACCACTGATCTCGTTTCAGGACCGATCCTGCACGTGCGCTTCGAGGAACCAGAGGTACTTGTCGACGTCGCGCGAAATTTCGGTGAATAGATCCGAGGTTCCCGCGTCCTTCAGTTTGGCCGCGTCGTCGATCGCGCGGCGCACCTTGCGCCCGAAATCGGCGAGCGCAGCGGCGAGCGCCGCCACGTGGGCCAGGCCATCGACCGCTTCCGCGGGATACGGATCGAGTGACGTGCGCTTGGCGACCGTTGCCAGCGCGCCTTCGGCGGTGCCGCCGAAGGCGGTGATGCGCTCCGCCAGCGTATCGACGTGCCCTTCGATGTTTTCAGCGACGTCGTCGAACAGCTCATGCAGCGCGATGAAGTTGGCGCCCTTGACGTTCCAGTGCGCCTGCTTGGCCTGAGTCTGCAGATCGATGGCGTCTGCGAGCCGTGCATTCAACAGGTCTGCCATCCTGCGGCGCGTCTTTTCCGGCAAATCATTTCTCGTCTGGTGCATGGCGACTCCTCGAATCCCACCGATCTGGTCGATCGCTTGACCGTCGTATTGTCCACACCGGGCACCAAATGCCCAACTGTTTGTCTCGATGGGGCCGATCGATAGCAGCTATTGTCCCGGCACAACCCGCAGCTGGCTGCCGCCGAGCTGTATCCCGAAGTGGAGTGCGATGTCCGGCGAGGCGCCCACGCGCAGGTCCTCGGTGATTGCGAACTGCAGGCGCCAGCCGCCCGCCTGGCGATATTCGGCACCCAGGGTCAGTTGCAGGGCGGGGCTCAGGAGCCGCAGTTCTGTGTCTTCGACAAAGCTGTCGTGGGCGTCGAGTTGCAACCGCAGATCGAGCGCGGGTAGCGCGCCCCACGTCGCCCCCAGGCTGCCAAAAGCAACCCAGCTCGCGGACTCGAGCGGCAACGGCGCGGCCGAACCTGGATGGATTGCGCCGATGCGTCCATCCAGTCGCAAGCGTTGTGACGGCGAACCGGCGCCTTCGATCCACGCGGCAAGGTCCCACGCCTCGTTGCCGGCGAGGCGCGATCGGTCACCTGTCGGCATCTCCACGCCGAGCCAGGCACCCAGTGTCGCAGCAGTCGTCTGCTTGAGCACGTAGCCGGCCTCAACCGCGGTGTCGCCCAAGGCCGTTCCAGAATCCGACTCCTGCACCGTGCCGACCGCGGACGAGTACCGATATTCGAACTCGCCTCGCGGCACAATTGGCCGCGAGCCCTCCGCGAAGTCAAAGGCGTCGTGCCATTCGTCGATTGCGCCGTCGATCACGCCGCCGCTGTAGTGCACCAGGGGAACCGTGAAGCGGACCTGCAGCCGTTCCGCGGGTTGCCAGGCCGCGAGCCAGCGCAGCTCGGTCGCCTCGCCATCCACCCGCAATGATTCGCCGCCGCGCGTCTCGACATTAGCCGTGTTGCTGAGTGTCAGCTGCAACTGATGCACGAGACGGCCGTCCGCGGGCGCGCGGGTGACCGCATGAGGCAGGTATTGACCGCGCAGCAACGGATTCTGGTCGCGAATGGCGAAGGATTGCGGCCATGCCGCTTGCGCCAGGATTGCCGACAGAAGCGTGCCGAGAATGGCGAACGCCTGCCGCGCGCTACGGGTCACACGGGTCCCGCAGGGAACTCCGCCAGCATCTGCGTCACGGCGCCGCGCAGCGTTTCGACGTTGTCGCGGCGCGAGACGGCGGCACCGACCACCGCGCCCTGCCACAGCAGATTGCGCGTGGTCGGATCAACCACGAACACCACCAGGGTTCCCTGGCGAACCATTCGCGGATTGAGGGTCGTGCCATCGCACACTTCGATCTCGTCGAGCGCCGGCGTGGAGACCGAATACTGGAAGATGATGTGGCGGCGGGAGCAGAGTTCGGGCTCGGTCATCACGGTGGTGACGACCAGGTGAAAGCTCACCAGGAAATCGGGCTCGGCATTCTGGGCCTCGTGGAAGCCTTTGAGTGCCAGCTGTTCGACGACGGTGTCGCGGATCGCACGCTTGACTGCCTCGACATCCGGCTCGGGGGGCTGGGGATCGTAGGACGCCTGGGATTCCTGCCACGCGAACGTGTGACGAGTAGTGAAATCCGCCGCCGGCGCCACTTCCGTATCGACGCGCCGCGGCGCCGAACAGGCCGCGAGCGTGGCCGTCGCACCGATCGCGGCGACGAAGGCGACGAGCTGGCGGCGAGCGGGCTGGTATCGGGTCGGCATTGCGGTTTCTCCCCGACGGCAGTGTACTTTCGTACACAAAAAACAGCCAAGCGATTGCTTGGCTGTCAGGTTGGCAGGCCCCAGGGGTGGGTTAGCCTGCATGAGCCGGTATGCGCTAGGTGTCGGTGCGGTGCCGTCGCGCCACGATCGCCGCCCAGACGAAGAGCCCTGCCACCACGATGCCGATCCACAGACCCGGGCTCGCGAGGAACCCGGTGGGGTCGACAATGGACTCGATGCGCGCCGACCAGGGAGTCGTTTCACCGTCGATGATGATCAGGCGCTCTCCGGATGGATCACTCCTGAGCGCAGCGTCGATCCAGCCGACGAACCGGCCGCGCAACACGCCCGCGAAGTAGGAGGTGTCGAACAATACTTTTTCGAGGAACATGGCCATCAGCGGCGGCAGCACGGCCCACAGGATCACCGCGCGCCGGGCCCACGCCGAGACCAGCAACAGCCAGGCGACGAGCGGCAAGTACCAAAGCATCGCGGCGACGATGCCGTACAGGATCAGCGCGTGCGCGCCGAACCACGCGTACGGCTCCCAGACCAGCGCCCAGATGTCGTGACCCCCGATGCTCGAACGGATCGACTCGATCAGCGCGAAGACAAAGTTGCTAACGACGATCGCGCCGAAAGTGAGCAGCGGCAGCACGACAGCCGCAGTGACCAGCTTGGCCAGCACGGTGGAGCGGTCCGACACCGGCAGTGACTTCCAGAACAGCACGCTCCGGTCCTTGCGATCCGCGTACAGGCAGTCAAGCAAATAGAACACGATCACGCAGCCGATCACGATCACGTACGGCAGGGCGAGCGCGGTCAGGATGCCGCCGATGATCGCCACGTGCTTCTCCATGAGCTCGGGTTGCTCCGTGAACTTCACCGACGCGCCGCCAAAATCCATATGGCCGAACATTGCGCCGAGCAGCAGGATGGCGGCGACGACGGCCGGGGCGATTACGAACGCCCGGTGCTCCCAGAATTCGCGACGCACGAGCAATGGCAGGTGATTCATGCGATGGCTCCCTTGATCTTGGCCACGAACAGGTCGGCGACGCTCGGCGTGTGCGCCTCTCCCAGCCGGCGGAGCGCATCGGCAGTGGCATTCTGGAAGAACATGACCGTACGGCCGAATACTTCGCGCTCGTAGAACGGCTTGAGCTCGCGCGCGGCGGCGACATGGTCCGGGTTCACGGTGAGCTGCACGAAGTTCGCGGCAACGTCCTCCATGCTGCTATCGAGCACGATGCGACCGCGATCGATGAAGAGCAGATCGGTCAGGATGTTCTCGACCTCCTCCACCTGGTGCGTCGTGAGCAGGATGGTCCGCTCGTGATCGAAATAGTCCGACAGCAGCGTTTCGTAAAACTGCTTGCGGTAGATAATGTCGAGTCCCAGCGTGGGCTCATCGAGCACCAGCAAGCGCGCGTCGATTGCCATCACGAGCGCCAGGTGCAGCTGCGTGATCATGCCTTTCGACAGCTCGCGCACGCGGCTCGAGCGCTTGATCGCGGTGCGGCTTAGGAATTCTTCGGCGCGGTCGGGGCGAAATCGCGGGTGTACGCCGGCGACGAACCGCACGGCCTGGTGCACGCGCAGCCAACCGGGGAGGACCGCGACATCGGCGATGAAACACACGTCCTGCATCAGGCGATCGCGTTCCCTATAGGGATCGAGCCCCAGGACCTTGAGTTCTCCCTCGTAATTGGTGAGCCCGAGAATCGCACGCAGTGCCGTGGTCTTGCCGGCGCCGTTGGGGCCGATCAGGCCCATGATTCGGCCCGGCTGCGCGGTGAAGCTCACGTTGTCGAGCGCCTTCGTCTGCTTGAAGGACTTGCTGACGCCGCGCATTTCAATCATTGCGGTCATCGTCGCTCTCCTTCGACTTGGGCGCAGGGGCAGCGGCCGGCTTCGAGTCGGCGCGCGCGAGCAGGTCGGCGGCGCTCAGACCCAGTCGCGAGATCGTTGCCACGACGTTCGGCCATTCATCCTCCAGGAATTTCTGGCGTTCGTCTTTCATCAGGGCTCGGGTGGCGCCTTCGCTGACGTACATGCCGCGACCGCGCTTCTTCTCCACCAGCTGCTCATCGACCAGCTGCTGGTAGCCTTTGAGAACAGTCAGCGGATTGAGTTGGTACTCGGCGGCGACGCTACGCACGGAGGGCAACGCGTCGCCGTCCTTCAGCACGCCTTCGAGAATCATCGCGACGACACGATCCCGAAGCTGCCGGTAGATGGGCTGACTGTCGTTCCAGTTCGGATCCATGCTGTGTGCCTGGTCAACCGCTGTGCGGGACGACTAGCGAACTACTGTACCAGAACGGCGCGCGGCGACCGGGTGCGCACCGCGGGCTCGCCGGCACCCGCCGGCTGCTTGCTCTGCTCAGCGAGAGTCGGCAGCCGCGTCGCCGTCACGGTCATGCGACCAATGACCGGGAGCGACTCGAGCTTCTGCACGATCTGGCCGAGGCTGTCCGCCGCGAGATGCACGGGGCGCGCGGTCACTTCGATGTGGCCCATCATTGCGGGCGCGCGTTCGGACTGTGCGTTGGCCTTGTTGGCCCAGGTTGTCATGGCCACCAGCGACAAGAGGCCGATGGCGGCAATCCGCTCTGTGCGCACAACCGGCTTGCGAATCTGCGTGGTCATTTGCTCATCCTCCAGCTCCTCAAGCCCTTTAGCTTTGGAGCGACTGTGAATTCGGGTCTCTTTCCTCTCTCGGCCCTGGCTCATCTGCCGATCAGCTAGCGCCTTGGTGTTATAGTTGACTACAACACTAACCACATTGCAAGCCCTTTTTGATCGCCCGTTCGACCCGACCGCTTAGTCTTTTGCAATCAATAAGTTACTGGATAGTGTGACCCGGAAAAGCCCAGTCTGCGTTCAATCTCGAGGCTGAGATTGCGCGAGCAGCAGCCGAGTTGAGACCCAGATAAGGAGTGTCAGTGACCGCCGGTGCGCTCACACAGCCGTTTGCGATACCTATCCGCCCCAGTATCGTCACGCGCATGCCGGCGCAGGACGACGATGGCACGCTGATGTTGCGTTACGCCCAGGGCGATCTACACGCGTTCACGCGGCTGTACGAACGCCACAAGGGCGCGCTGTTTCGATATCTGTTGCGCCAAACGCGCGACCACGCCGCGACCGAGGATCTGTTCCAGGAAGTGTGGAGTCGGGTGATCGTCAGCCGCGAGCGTTACCAGTCGCTCGCGAAGTTCTCGACGTTTCTGTTCTCCATCGCGCACAACTGCTTCATCGATCATTGCCGGCGTGCGGGGACAGCGCCGACTGCGCGCGCTGAATCGCTCGATGATGCCAGTGATGCGCTCGCGGATTCGGAGCACCGTGGCCCGGAGCGGCAAGCGGATAGCGCGCAAGTTGCATCCCGGTTGCGTGGGGCGTTGGAGCGCCTGCCGATCGAGCAGCGCGAGGTATTCGTTCTCTATGAAGAAACGGGCTTGAGCCTCGAGGAGATCGGCGAGCTCACCGGCGTCGGCATGGAAACCGCGAAGAGCCGGCTGCGTTACGCGCTCGCCAAGCTCAGGCAAAGTCTGAGCGATACGCGCGGCGACACGACGGTGACCGCTCTGCGCCGCGAGAGTCGCGGTGACACGAGGTCGGTGAAATGAGCGCGACGGACGATCGCGAGCTCGAGCGCTACCTGCAACGCAAGGACGCGCTGTCGCGCGCCTACGGGGAGCTCAAGTCCGAGCGGCCAACACCCGCGCTCGATCAGGCCGTGCTCAAACAGGCACGAGACGCTCTGCAGGCTCAGCCGCGTAAACATCGCACCCACTTTCGCGCCTCGCCCGCGCTGGCCGCGATCGCGGCCACCGTGGTGCTGTCATTCGCGCTCGTGATGCGCGTGGTGCTCGAGCCGGAGATGCCGCGCGAGATCTCGCCGGTCGCACCGGCCCCATCCGCGACGTCGGCGTACGATGCTCCGGCACCGAAGGCACTCGAGGACCACGAAACATCGCGTGCCGAACCCGTTGCGACCTTGGCGACTCCGCCGGCGTCAACCCCGGCACCATCTTCAATCGAAAAGAGCCGGCCGGTGATCGAAGCGGAAATCCGCGCCACCGCCGCACAAGCCCCGGCGAATGCCGAGCCGGCACTGCAGGAATCAGTCCCGCAGACCTCCAGGGATGAGCAAGCCAAGCAGGCACCGAGTGATTTCGCCGTCGCACCCGGTGTCGTTGCGGCTCCCGCTCGGGAGTTGGCACGCGAACGCGCAGCTGCGTCTTCGCTGCCGGCTGACTCTCAGTACAACGACCAGCCAGAGACCCCGGCCGCGCGGAAAGAACCACTGAAGCCGCCGCAGGAATGGCTGGAGGAGATCGAACGACTGCGCTCGGCCGGCGACAGCGAAGCGGCCGATCGCGAGCTCGCACTCTTCAAGAAGGCGTATCCCGGCTACATCGACCAGCAGGCTTCGCCGGCAGACAGGTAGCCGGTAGAATCGGCGCCCTTTTCGGCGCACCGCCGCCGCTAGTCAAGCCTGGAGCCGTCCATGAAGAAACCCGTCACCGTCGCGATCACCGGCGCCGCCGGCCACATTGGCTATGCACTCGCTTTCCGTGTGGCTTCGGGACAGATGCTGGGGGCCGATCAGCCGGTCCGGCTGCACCTGCTCGAGATCACGCCGGCGTTGCCGTCGCTCCAGGGCGTAGTCATGGAACTCAGCGATTGCGCGTTTCCGACGCTGCATTCGGTGGTGGCGAGCGACGATGCCAACGTGGCATTTCGCGACTGCAACGTCGCCATGCTCGTCGGCGCGCGACCCCGCGGCCCCGGGATGGAGCGCAAGGATCTGTTGCTCGCCAATGCACAGATTTTCTCGGCGCAGGGCAAAGCGCTTGATGCGGTGGCCGATCGCGCCGTGAAAGTACTGGTCGTGGGCAATCCCGCCAACACCAATGCGCTCATCGCACAACGCAACGCGCCCGGACTCGATGTTCGCAACTTCACGGCGATGACGCGGCTCGACCACAACCGCGCGCTGTTCCAGCTCGCCGACAAGACTTCGAGCCATGTGACGCGCATCCGCCGGATGATCATCTGGGGCAATCACTCCTCGACGCAATATCCCGATCTGAACCACGCCACGGTCGACGGCAAGCCAGCGCGCGCCCTCGTGGATGAAAAGTGGGTCACCGAGACATTCATCCCGGTGGTGCAGCAGCGCGGAGCGGCGGTCATCAAGGCGCGGGGCTCGTCGTCGGCGGCCTCGGCCGCTTCCGCGGCAATGGATCACGTGCGCACCTGGATCAAGGGAACCGCGGAGGGCGACTGGGTCAGCATGGCCGTCCCATCCGATGGCAGCTACGGCATCAAGGAAGGCATCGTGTTCTCGTATCCCGTCACCTGCCGCAGCGGCGAGTACCAGATCGTGCAGGGCCTGGCGATCGATAGCTTCAGCCGTGGGCGCCTGGAAGTCACCGAGCGGGAGCTGCGCGAGGAACGCGATGGGGTCAAGGAGTTGATTTGAGTGAGGAGTGAGTGGTGAGGAGTGAGTAGTGGGGACGGTTGACGGCGACAACCATGCTCTATCTGCCAACTGCCAACTGCCAACTTTCAACCTTCATCTCCCTCACCACTCACTCCTCACTCCTCACCTCCCCTTCTGGCCTCGCACCGGCCTCGTCGCTATAGTGGCGTCAAAAGGCCGCGGTGTTTTCCCGGCCGCTGTCGCTGCTCCCGCAAGGACGTCGCCATGATGAGTCTGCTCTGGTTCATCCTGTTCGTGGCCGTCACCCTGTTCATCGCGTACCGCCGCTTCAGCCTGCTGAATGCGATCCTCACCTTCACGGCGCTGGTGCTGGCATACACGGTGTTCACCGACGCCGCCTCCGCCTGGGGCGTCGTGTGGCGAAGCCTCCTGTGGCTCGCGCTCGTACCCCTGTGGCTGCTGACGATCAAGCCCTTCCGGCAGTCCTTCGTCACTCGCCCATTCCTGCGCGCTTACAAGCGGCTGCTGCCGAGCATGTCTTCCACCGAAAGGGAAGCGCTCGAGGCGGGTACCGTGTGGTGGGACGGCGAACTCTTCACCGGCGGCCCGAACTGGAACAAGCTGATGTCGGCGCGCCCGCCGCGTCTCACCGCGGAGGAACAGGCATTTCTCGACGGCCCGTGCGAAGAGCTGTGCTGCATGCTCGACGACTTCGACATCACGCACCGGCGCGGCGACCTGCCGCCGCACGTGTGGGACTTCATCAAGGCGAAGGGTTTCTTCGCCATGATCATTCCGAAGCGCTATGGCGGCCTGGAGTTCTCCGCCTACGGGCACTCCTGCGTGCTGATCAAGATCACGAGCCGCAGCGCTACCGCCTCCTCGATCATCGCGGTGCCGAACTCCCTCGGCCCGGCGGAGCTCCTGCTTCATTACGGCACCGACGAACAGAAGAATCAGTATCTGCCACGTCTGGCACGCGGCGAGGACGTACCGTGTTTCGCGCTCACCGGCCCGCGCGCTGGCTCCGATGCCGCGTCGCTCCCCGACACCGGCATCGTGTGCAAGGGCATCTATCAGGGTCGCGAGGTCGTCGGACTGAAGCTCAATTTCTCCAAGCGCTACATCACGCTCGCGCCGATCGCCACGGTGATCGGGCTGGCGTTTCGCATGTTCGATCCCGACAAGCTCCTGGGCGACAAGACCGACTACGGGATCACCTGCGCGCTGATTCCGCGCGCAACTCCGGGTGTGACGATCGGTCGACGGCACTTTCCTCTCAACGTGCCATTCCAGAACGGCCCGATTCACGGGCGCGACGTGTTCGTGCCGCTGGATTTCATCATCGGCGGTGTCGCCATGGCGGGCCAGGGCTGGCGCATGCTGGTCGAGCAGCTCTCCGTGGGTCGCTGCATCTCGCTGCCCTCGAACACGACGGGGGGCGCAAAGGCCGGAACGTATGCATCGGGCGCCTACACGCGCATCCGCCGCCAGTTCAACATGCCCGTCGGGCGCTTCGAGGGCGTCGCAGAGGTGCTTGCGCGCATGGCCGGTCACACCTACATCATGGATGCCGCCCGCTCGGTCACGGCGGGCGCGATCGACGGCGGCGAGAAGCCCTCGGTGCCTTCCGCGATGCTCAAGTACCACATCACCGAGATGGGCCGTTGCGTCGCCAACGACGCAATGGACGTGCACGGCGGCAAGGGCATCTGCCTGGGTCCTAAGAACTATCTAGGGCGCGGGTATCAGGTCGTGCCGGTGGCGATTACGGTCGAGGGCGCGAACATCCTGACGCGCAGCCTCATCATCTTCGGCCAGGGCGCGATCCGCTGCCACCCGTTCGTGCTGCGCGAGATGAATGCGGCGCGCGATCACAATCGCGAGCGCAGCCTGGAAGAGTTCGACAAGGCATTGTTCGGGCACATCGGCTTCACGATCAGCAACGCCGTGCGCTCGCTCATCATGGCGCTGACCCTGGCGCGCTTCACGCGCGTGCCCGACACCGGCGCCACCGTGCGCTACTTCCAGCACATCAACCGTTTCAGCGCGTCGTTCGCCTTCGCGGTGGATGTCGCGATGCTCACGCTCGGCGGCTACCTCAAAAAGAAGGAAAATCTGTCCGCGCGCCTCGGCGACGTGCTGAGTTACATGTACCTGGCCTCGATGGTGCTCAAGCACCACGAGAACCAGGGCCGGCCGGAGGAGGACCTGCCGATCGTGGAGTGGGCGTGCCGCAGCCTCCTCTATCGCGCGCAGGAACAGCTGCACAGCTTCATGCGCAACTTCCCGAACCGCTTCCTCGCCGGCTTCATGCGCTTCTTCATCTTCCCGCGCGGGCAGACGTATTCCGCCGCGAGCGATCGGCTTGGCCGGAAGATTGTCGACCTGATCATGAATCCGACCGAAGCGCGCGAACGGCTGTGCCGCGGCATCTATCGGACAGTCGAGCCAGGCAATCCGCTCGGCTTGCTGCAGGAAGCACTCACGCTCGCGATCACCGCGGAGCCGATCGAGAAGCGCATCCGCGTCGAAGGCACCAAGACCGGCAAGGTGACGGCGCTCGAGCTTCCGGGACAGATCTCGCAGGCGGTCGCCGTGGGCATCATCACGGAAACCGAAGCGGCGCTGTTGCGCGACTTCGATCGCAAGGTGATGGAGCTCATCAACGTGGATGACTTTGCGTCACACGAACTGGGAGTAGCGGCCCAGCCGCCAACACAGACATCCCTGGGAAGTGCACAGGTCGCGTGAGCGCGACCGGATCAATGCCCACGCCTGCGCCCGCCCGGGAGCAGGCCCTCCCGACGCCCATCACGCGCTGCCTCACTTGCGGCGCACGGCTTGCGGGCAAGTTCTGCGGGGAGTGCGGACAACGCGCGCGGTTGCGCAGCATTTCGCTTCCGACGCTTGCGCACGATGTCATCGATGACCTCGGGCATGTGGATTCGCGCGTGTGGCGCACCGGCCAACCATCCGGCGTCGTGACCGGCAAGGACGGCGAAGCGCTGAGCCAGGCGATGGACGAGCTGAGTCGCGAGATGACCAGTCAGGCAGCGTCAGCCGCCGCCGCCGATCCTGACTCCAGCGTGATCCCAGACGGGATTGCGGCCAGTTCAAATGGAGTGCCGCAGGGCCGACCTGGCTCGAGCCGCGTCTCGACCGCGTGTGTGAAAAGCTGAAGACGGTCTCAAAGCGCGAGTTCGGCCGTGTGCATCCTCGTGGGGATGCGCCACGTGTATCGGCAGTCGCGCCTTTTCACGGCATTCAACTACGTTGTCGTCTTGATCACCTACGGCATCTCACTGCTCCTGACCCTCGTCGGCACGATCTTCTACACGGCACTCACGGTGTGAGCTGACACCGCGCCGACGAAGTTGCTTTGCGGCCCCCGGGCTCCTAACCTCGATGCAGTTCAGCGGGAGAACGGCCATGCGAAACCTCCTCATCACACTTCTCGCGCTTTCTGTTGTCGGCTCGTTGAGCGCGCAGGAGCGGACGCCTTCACCCCAGGGTGCCGAGGTGTACATCATCAGTCCGGCTGACGGCGCCGTCGTCAAGAGCCCGTTCGTCGTGCGGTTCGGACTCAAGGGCATGGGCATCGCGCCGGCAGGAATCGCGTTCGAGAACTCGGGTCATCACCACCTGTTGATCGACACGGATCCGCCCGCCGACCTCGGCCAACCCGTTCCCACGTCCGACAAGTCATTGCACTTCGGCAAGGGTCAAACCGAGACCGAGCTGAAGCTCGCGCCCGGCAAGCACACCCTGCAGCTCGTGCTGGGCGATCACCTGCACGTACCGCATACCCCGCCGCTGGTATCGAAGAAGGTGATGATAGAGGTGAAGGAATGAGGGAGAAGGTTGGCAGTTGACAGTTGACAGTGAAGAGTGAGGAGTCGAGAAAATCTCTTACTGCCAACTGCCAACTGCCAACTGCCAACTGTCAACTCCCAACCGCCAACCGCCAACCCCTTCACTACTCACTACTCACCCCCCTTGGACTCCACCCGCTTCATCCTTCACGTCGACATGGATGCGTTCTACGCATCCGTGGAACAGCACGACAACCCCGAGCTCAAGGGCAAACCGGTCATCGTCGGCGGCACGCGCGGGCGAGGCGTCGTGGCGGCCGCGAGCTACGAGGTGCGCCGCTTCGGCGTGCACTCCGCGATGCCGATGAGCGAGGCGCTGCGGCGTTGCCCGCACGCCATCTGCATCCCGCCGCGTATGCGTCGTTACCAGGACGTTTCGAAACAGATCTTCGCGATCTTTCACGAGTTCACGCCGCTGATCGAGGGCCTGTCGCTGGACGAAGCCTTTCTCGATGTCTCGGCGAGCATCAAGCTCAAGGGTTCACCCGAGGAAATCGCGCGCGAAATCAAACGCCGCATCGTCGCGACCACCGGGCTCACGGCCTCGATCGGCCTCGCCTCGAACAAGCTGCTCGCCAAGATCGCCTCCGACCTGCGCAAGCCCGACGGCCTGGTGTGGATTCGCCCCGAGGAAGTGACCACCGTTCTCGATCCGCTGCCGATCGGACGGCTGAACGGCGTCGGCCGAAAGACCGGCGCCCGGCTCGAGGCGCACGGCATCCATACCCTGGGCCAGCTGCGCCTCGCACCCGATTCGGTGCTGTGGCCGTTGTTCGGGCGCTTCACGCAACGCATGCGCGAGCGCGCCGCGGGCATCGACGATCGACCCGTGGTCGCGGACTGCGAGGAGAAATCGATCAGCGCCGAGGAAACGTTCGAGCACGACATCCGCAATCGCAAGGAGCTCGACGCGGAGCTCGCCGATCTCGCGGACCGCACCTGTGCGCGGCTGCGCGCGAAGCAATTCATGACCACACAGGTGCAGGTCAAGATCCGCCGCCGCGACTTCACCACGTATACGCGGCAGCAGAGTTTTTCTCCGCCCACGCAGGACGGTCAGCTGATTCTCGACATCGCGCGGAAGCTCCTCGCCGGCTGGCTGGAAGAGCAACCGCGTGTCGCCATCCGCCTGCTCGGCGTCGGCGTGGCACGCCTGAGCCCCGCCTGGCAACTCGACCTGTTCGCTTCCAGTTCCGCCGCACCGGACGACAAGCTCGGAACCGCGGTCGATCGCATTCACGAGAAGTTCGGCGAGCAGTCGCTCACGCGCGCGCGCAACCTGCGAACGGTCTGAGATGGCCCGGATCGCGGTCGGCGGCGTACAGCACGAGACCAACACGTTCGCGAGTTCGCGTGCGGCGTTCGAGGAGTTCGTGCACGCCGACGCGTGGCCGGGTCTGTCGCGCGGTGCCGCGCTGATCGAGTCGGTGCGCGGCATCAATCTGCCCATCGCGGGTTTCATCGAGCAGGCGGCGCAGGATAGGCACGAGCTCAAGCCGCTCCTGTGGTGTTCAGCGCAACCTTCGGGACCGGTCACGCGCGATGCTTTCGAGCGCATCGCCTTCATCCTGCTCGAGGATCTCACGGCCGCGCTGCCGATCGACGCCGTCTATCTCGATCTGCACGGGGCGATGGTCGCCGAACATTGCGACGACGCCGACGGTGAGCTGTTGCGCCGCGTGCGCGCGCTGGTGGGTGAAAGGATCCCGGTCGTCGCGAGCCTCGATCTGCACGCGAACGTGTCGCAGACGATGCTGGAACAGGCCTCCGCGCTGGTTGCTTATCGCACCTATCCGCACGTGGACATGGCGGAGACAGGTGCGCGTGCCGCAAGCCTCGTCCCGCGGCTGACGACCAAGCCTCCGTTGCGGCGTGCGCTGCGACACGCCGACTTTCTCATGCCTCTGACATCGCAATGCACGCTGATCGAGCCCGCCCGGTCGCTCATGGCGCGCGCCCGGGAGCTCGAACGCGGCTCGATCTTAAGCCTGCATTTCACATCGGGTTTCCCGCTGGCGGATGTCGCCGAGTGCGGACCGAGCGTCTTCGGCTATGGCACGGATGACTCGATTCGATCCGCGGTCGATGAGATCGCCGAGGAGCTCACGCGCTCCGAATCCGTGGCGGCCACGCGCTTCTGGAGCATCGCGGATGCCGTAAGCCGTGCACTGGAGGTGGCACGCGTGGGTCTCGGGCCGGTGATCCTCGTCGATACGCAGGACAATCCGGGCGCGGGGGGCAACGGCGACAGCACCTCGATCATCAAAGCGCTGATGCGTGCGGGGGCCGAGGGCGTCTTGGCAGGACTGATCTGCGATCCCGAGTGTGCGCGCCAGGCCCATGCCGTGGGCATCGGCAGGCGGCTGCGCCTCTCGCTCGGCGCGAAATCGGGGTTTGTGGGGGAAACGCCGATCGAGGCCGAGTTCCTCGTCGAGTCCCTGGGCGACGGCCGCTTCACCGGCACCGGGCCGTTCTATCTCGGCTCGCGCATGGACTTGGGCCCCATGGCCTGCCTCGTCCTCGCCGGCGTGCGCATCGTCGTGGCCAGCCGCAAACAACAGGCCGCTGACCAGGCGATGTTCCGCCACGTCGGGATCGAGCCCGCTGGCCAGCGAATCCTGGTCCTCAAGAGCTCAGTGCACTTTCGGGCTGACTTCGGTGATCTGGCGAGTGAAATCCTGATCGTGGAAGCGCCCGGACCGAGCCCGGCTGACCCGTCCAAACTCCCCTTCCGCAAGCTTCGGCCCGGCGTACGACGCTCGCCCGCCTCCTGACCCGGGCCAGGGTCTTTTCGCGCTGCAAGAGAGTTGTTCTTGGCGCGGCCTCGCGGCGGCTGGCTATACTGCCCGCGCGAAAACAAAAAGATCCGTCGGCTCGGTTCTCGTCCAGCAGCAACGGCCCAACTCCAGGGG
>Ga0209640_10001219_pt1 | contig 21469 bp, 23 predicted proteins | sample RifCSP10_1_FD_184018 | JGI IMG/M metagenome (GOLD analysis project Ga0209640, IMG submission 184018) | Soil microbial communities from Rifle, Colorado - Rifle CSP2_sed 10_1 (SPAdes) (version 2) | ecosystem: Environmental > Terrestrial > Deep subsurface > Rock core/Sediment | place: Rifle...
CCAAACGAGGATGCCGGCGCGCGGTTTGAACGAACCGGTTTTCCTCATGCCTGTGGAGGTGAGGGGACTTGAACCCCTGACTTCTACGTTGCGAACGTAGCGCTCTACCAGGCTGAGCTACACCCCCGTGCGACCGGCGAGGGTACTACGACGGAAGTGAGGTGCCTCATGTCAGAACCCGGCAGCGATGACATCGAAGCGCGGGTCCGACGCACCCTCGACGAGACGGGCATGCCGTACGAAGTCATTCCCTGCGATCCCGACTACGCCGACACCGCGGCGTTCTGCGAGCGGTATGGCTACGCCCCCGAAGTCTCGGCGAACACGATCGTCGTGGCCTCCAAGTCGGAGCCGCGCGACTACGCGGCGTGCGTCGTGCTCGCCACCTATCGCCTCGACGTCAACCACACCATCCGGAAGCGCATGAGTGTCAAGAAGGTCTCCTTCGCCGACGCCGATGAGACCGCCGTCCTCACCGGTATGGCCATCGGCGGGGTGACACCCCTCGCCCTGCCGAGCCATCTCGCCATCTGGGTCGACGCCGCGGTGATGAAATGCGACGAGATCATCCTCGGGGGTGGAAGCCGCTCGCTCAAGGTGAAGGTGGCGCCGCAGATCTTCGATGCGCTCCCCCAGGCCGAGGTGGTCGAGGGGCTCGCGAATATCCCGGTCAGCGGGTGACGAGCCCGTCCATCAGGCGTTCCGCGGAGGCGGCAATCTCGACGACGGCGCGTTCGAACACCTCGCGGTTGGCCTGCGATGGCTCGCGGTAGCCGCTGAGCTTGCGCACGAACTGGCGGGCGGCCGCCTCGAGGTCGTCGCGCGCGAACTCCTCACCCCGCAGCGTCTTGATGCTCCGACACATTGGCTGGCGCTCCTCCGCAAACTTTGGGCCGCCACTACGGCCGGGCGTGATGAAAGAAACAAAGTTCGCTAGAGGGGCGACGTTACCCGCGGCCGATCTGGCGGCGGGTCCGCGGAGCGTGCAAGCTGCGGCCATGAAAGCTGCCGTGTATCGCCGCACCGGTCCGCCCGAGGTCTTCGAGTACGCCGACGTCCCCGATCCCGTGTGCGGGCCAGGCGACGTGCTCGTGCAGGTCGAAGCCATCAGCATCGAAGGCGGCGACACCCTGAATCGCGCCGGCGGCGACATGGTCGACGATCCCCACATCGTCGGCTACCAGTGCGCGGGGACGATCATCGAGGTCGGCGACGACGCCGCCGCCAACGGACGCTCGGTGGGCCAAAAGGTCGTCACGACCATGACCCACGGCTCGCACGCCGAGTTGCGGGCCGTCCCGTGGATCGTGAGCTTCGTGATTCCTGACGACGCCGATCTCGTCGAGGCGGCATGTGTGCCCATCGCCTTCGGGACCGCAGACGACTGCCTCTTCGAGTTCGGGCGGCTCCAAGCCGGCGAGACGGTCCTCATCCAGGCCGGCGCCAGCGGCGTCGGCATCGCCGCCATCCAGCTCGCCAAGCGGGCGGGCGCCACGGTGCTCGCCACGGCGTCGAGCGACGAGAAGCTCGCCCGCATCGAGCACCTCGGCCTCGACCACGGGATCAACTACCGCGACAACGACCCGGTCGCGGCGGCCCGCCAGCTCACCGGCGGGGCGGGGGTCAACCTCGTCGTCGACGCCGTCGGCTCCACCCTCGAAGGCAGCCTCCAGATGCTGGCCCATCGGGGACGCTGCATCACCGTCGGCAACGCGGGCCGGGACACCCGCTTGATCGACTCGTCGCTCCTGATGGCCGACAACCTCACCCTCACCGGCGTGTTCTTCGGCGGCGAGATCTTCTACCCCCGAGTCCAAGAGATGATCTACGGCCACCTCAACGACGTGGCGTCAGGCGCGCTGGCGGTGATCGTCGACCGGACCTTCCCGCTCGCCGACGCCGCCGCCGCCCACGCCTTCGTGGAAAGCCGGGAGGCCGTCGGCCGCGTGGTCCTCATCCCCTAATGATTTCGGGAGGGGGGCAGGCCCGCGCTACTCCCGGGGCAAGCGGGATTCGATGGCGTCTTGGAGGCGGGCCTGGAGGATCGTCGTGGTGACGTCGCTCCTCGTGCGCTCGAGCACGGCACGCAGCGCATCGGTGCGGCGGCGCAATCCCCCCGACACCGCGTCCGGGTAATCGATGGTGACGAGCAGCGTGTAGACCTCGTCCATCGCGCCGAGGAGCGCCTCGCTGTGCTCGAGGTGGCCGGCGCGCAACTGGTCGAGCAGGCGGCGACGCAACTCGCTGGCCGCCTCCGCGAGGCCGTTGAGATAGGGCGCCACCTCGACGCCGACGTCTTCGGGCATCGGCAGGCGGTCGCCACGGACGAGGGCGAGCGTGATGCGGGCCTCGGCATACTCCTTGGCGGCGTCGGAGTAGTAGCCGGCATAGCGAAGGTCGGGGTGGGCCGCCACGGCCGCCTCGCCCTCGGCGAGATACGCCTTGGCCTCGTCGGCCAGCGACACGGCGTCGTCGTATTCCTCGCGGTGGACGGCGCGGATCGACGCCGCACAGGCCTGGATGATCTTGCGGGACACCCGGAGGGCGACCTCACGGGCCTCGTGGCGCTCGTCGAGCACCGCGCGTGCGGCGTCTCCGAGGCGGGCGATGTCGGCGGCGAGATCCTCGCGCTCGGACAAACGCGGGACTAACGGATGGCGGCGCGGCGCTGCGTGAGGTCAGCGACGCCGTCGGGCAGCCGCTGGAGGCGGGTGACCTTGGCCTGCCACTAGGCCCGCTGGGCGGCGGCGATGATTTGGGAGCGGCGCAAGAGGGCGACGTAGCCGACGAACATGAGGTCGGCGACGACGTGGAGGAGGAGCAGGCTCCGGAAGGACGGCATGAGGCCGAGCACGAGGGTGCCGGCCATGACCCAGAGGAGGGTGACGAGGACGTCGCGGCGGCGCTTGCGACCGAGGTCGGCGGACGAGATCCGGATCGGGGTTCGCGGCACCGGCACGGCGCCGAACTCGCCGTAGCCCGCCCGAGGGACGTAGCCGCCGGTGCGGCGGAGGACGTTCAACTGGTGGTGGAAGCTGCCGATCGTGTCCGCCGGACTGGCCTCGGCCCGAGCGCGCAACGCTGGCGGGATCAAGACTGCAGCCCAGACGGCACCAAGGATGAGCAGAACCAACGCGGTCAAACTCCTCGACCTGCTTTCTGACTCGTCGGACCGTAATGGCAGGACCAAAGGAGGTGGTGGACCCCCGCCCCCTCCACAAGCCGCGTGTTCTATACGGGGTCGCCGCGGCCACGCAAGTAATTGCGATCACGAACGCTAACTCTTGCAAGCACCTCAGGTCAAGCCACGCCGGGCGGTCGAACGTCACACGGATTCCTCCGCAGGGTGGCGAAACCCTGCCAAATCAGGGGAAACAGGGTGTCGCCAGTCACATTCGTCGGCACGCGGACGCCCCATCGAGCCCTTGCGATGGGCCTACGGGCGCAGGATCGCTAGGTCTCGAGGTCGTGGAGGTCGTCGCCGAGCCCGTCGAGGCTGTCGGCCGCCGGCGCCACGGCGCGGTTCGACGCGTCGAGCGCTTCGTCGATCGTCTCCTCGAGCGACTTTCGCCGGAAGATGCCGCCCGCGCCGCCGGTCTTTTCCCACAGCGCCACCTCGCCGATGGTCATCTCCCGATCCACCGACTTGCACATGTCGTAGACGGTGAGGGCGGCCACGGCGCAGGCGGTGAGGGCCTCCATCTCCACGCCGGTGCGGTCGAACGTCTCGACCTGCGCTTCCACCTCGACGTAGCTGTCCTCGATCGTGAAGTTGACGTAGACCGAGCCCACCAGCAGCGGGTGACACAACGGCAAGAGGTCAGGCGTCTTCTTGGCGGCCTGAATTCCGGCCACGCGGGCCACCGCGAGCACGTCACCCTTGGTGATGGCCCCCGACGCGATCATCGAAGCGGTCTCGGGCTCCATGTGGATGCGGGCCCGGGCCACGGCCCGACGGTGGGTGGGGTCCTTGGGCGTGACGTCGACCATGCGGGCGCGCCCGAGCGGGTCGAGGTGGGTGAATTCACGAGCCACGTGTCATCCTCCTGGCGGTGGTGCCGCAGGCTCACGGTGCTTCCGTGGACCGAACTCGAGCCGCTTCCCGCCGTGTCGCCTCCGCCCGGCGTCCAGCCTCGTCATTCTAGGGGCTGGCCGGCCCACCCGGGGGCGAGGCCCTACCCCGGTCCCGCTCGTCGGCGGCTTGGCCCGGAATCAGCCGCCGATCTGGCTCATCGACCGTGACGGCCGGATGAAGTCGATTTTTCCGATCCGGTGGCCGGCCCATTTGGCGCCCACCGCAGCCTCGATGGCCGCGGCGATCTCGTCGTCTTGGTGGGCGGGTGGCGCTGCCGATCGCAGGATCGTGCGCAGGTCGTGCTCGTCGAGCGAGAAGAGGCACGAGCGGAAGCGGCCGTCGGCCGTCACGCGAACCCGATCGCAGCGGTCGCAGAACGGCTCGGTGACGCTCGGAATCGCCCCGACGAATCCCGCCCCGTCGCGGTAGCGCCACCGCGCCGCGGGCTCCTGGTGATCCGACGCTGATCTCCCGTCGACCGGTTCGAGCGGGAACACGGCGTCGATCCGTTCGATGATCTCTCGCGCCGGGACGACCCGGTCGATGTTCCATTCCCCTTGCGCGTCGAGCGGCATGAACTCGATGAACCGCACTTCGACGCCCCGATCGCGCCCGAAGGCGGCGAGGTCGACGATCTCGTCGTCGTTGACGCCGCGCATGACCACCGTGTTGACCTTCACCGGGGTCAGGCCCGCCGCCAGGGCGGCGTCGATCCCCTCGAGCACCCCGGCGAGTTCATCGCGGCGGGTCAGCTCGGCGAAGGTGTGCGCACACAGCGAGTCGAGGCTCACGTTCACCCGCGTGAGGCCGGCGTCGGCCAAGGCCTGCGCGGCCCCCGCCAGCTTCAGCCCGTTGGTGGTGAGGGCGAGGTCGACCCCGAGCGGCGCGAGCATCGCGACCAGCCGCTCGACGCCGGCCCGGACGAGCGGCTCCCCGCCCGTGATGCGGATGGCGTCGAATCCCCAGCGCTCGACGCAAACGTGCGCGACCCGCGTCAGTTCCTCGAAGGTCAGCACCTCGTCACGCGGCAGCCACTTGAGCCCCTCTTCGGGCATGCAGTACGTGCAGCGGAAGTTGCAGCGGTCGGTGATCGAGAGCCGCAGATCCTTCACGACCCGCCCGAACCCGTCGACGAGCGGCGTGGGCCGGGTCGTGAGGGGTGAGGGGGTCACGGTGCCAGAGTACGGGGCAGATCGAGGAGCATCACATCTACTTCTTCGCCCGCCGCCGCGCCGTCGCCGTCGGGGAGGAAGGCGAGGCCGTTGGCCAGCGCCATCGCGGTGAGCACGTTCGATGCCTGGATCCCGCTCCGCTCCGCCATCAGGCGGCCCGCGTCGTGCCACACCCGCACCCGATCCAGGTGCGTCTTGCCGTCGGGACGACGGGTGAGGTCGGCGGCGGCGACCGCCCGCACCACCGGCCGGTGGAGGTCGCGATGTCCCATCATCCTGCGAAGGGCCGGGCGCACCAGCACCTCGAAGCTCACGAACGACGACACGGGATTCCCGGGAAGGCCGAAGATCGGCACCGAGCGGCCGTCGGGAGCCGCCGCCACCCCGAAGGTGAACGGTTTGGCGGGTCGGATGGCGATCTGGAACCACCGGGTGTCGGCGATCCGGTCCAGCACGACCTTGACGAAGTCGTACTCGCCCATCGACACCCCGCCGCTCGTCACCACCGCATCGTGCGTCGCCACCGCATCGGTGAGGGCGGCTTCGATGGCGACCTCGTCGTCCGCCACGACGCCGATCGAGGTCGCACACCCGGTGCGTTCGAGCAACGCCGCCAACATCGGCCCGTTCGACTCTCGGATCGCTCCCGGAGCGAGCGGCTCGCCCGCCCCCACCAGCTCGTCCCCGGTCGAGAGGACGGCGACGCTCGGCCTGCGCACCGAAACCCTCGCGATCCCGAGGGTCGCCAGCACCCCGACGTGGGCCGGCCCGATCTCGGTGCCGGCCGGAAATACGAGGTCTCCCACTGCGACGTCGCCTCCGGCCGGCCGGATGTGCTCGCCCGCCGGCTCGCGCACCACCACCACGTCGCCGCGCGTCTCGGTGTGCTCGACGATCACGATGGCGTCGGCACCCGCGGGGATTCCCGCACCGGTCATGATGCGCACCGCCTCGCCCGCTCCGACCCGGGCGCCGGTGAGCGGGCCGGCCGGCTGCTCGCCGACAACCTTGAGTTCGATGGGGTCGGCCGGCGTCGCCGCGGCCACGTCCGCGGACCGCACGGCGTACCCGTCCATGGCGGAGTTGGCGAACGGCGGCACCGGCTCAGCGGCCACGACGTCGTCGGCGAGCGCGAGACCGACGCAGTCTCCGAGGTCCACCGGCGCGGGCTCGATGGGACCCACCCGGGCGAGGACGTAGGCCTGCGACTCCTCGAGCGGCACGAGCGTCACGCGCTCCCGCCGCCGCGCCCGATCCCGTGTCGGGCGGCGACCTCCTCGAGGAGGGCCCGCACGTCGTCGCGGAGGTCGTCGCGGACCATGGCGAGGTCGAGCGCCGCTCGCAGCATCCCGACCTTGGTCCCCACGTCCCAGCGCCCGCCGCGGGTCACGACGCCGTAGACGGCGCGCTTGCCGGCGAGCAGGTCGATGGCGTCGGTGAGTTGGATCTCCCCGCCGTGGCCCGGCTCGACGTGCTCCAGTGCGTCGAGGATGTCGGGCGTGAAGACGTAGCGACCGATCGTCGCGTACGACGACTGAGCGTCCGCCGGCGCGGGCTTTTCGACGATCGACCGGACGCGCACGAGGTCGTCGGCGATCGTCTCGGCATCCGGTACGCCATAGGCCGACAGCTCCTCGCGCGGCAGCTCGATCAGGCCGATGACCGACGCGTCGCGCTCCTCGTGGACGGCGAGCATGCGAGCAAGCAGATCGGCGTCCACGACCTCGTCCGGCAAGAGGACGGCGAAGGGTGCGCCGGCGACCAACGGAGCCGCCGTGGCCACGGCGTGCCCCAAACCGAGCTGCTCGGTCTGGACCACCAGCTCGACGTTGGCGAAGGTGGTGCTGGCACGCACGGCGGCGAGCGCCTCGGCCTTCCCTCCCGCTTCGAGCGCCCGCTCGAGATCGGCCACGGGCGCGAAGTGGCGCCGGATGACGTCCTTTTTCTCGGCGCTCACCACCACCACGATGTCGGTGATGCCGACGGCCGCCGCCTCGGCGACCGTGTACTCGATCACCGGCCGGTCGATGACCGGCAGCATCTCTTTGGGAATGGCCTTGGTGGCAGGAAGAAAACGCGTCCCCCAGCCGGCGGCGGGCAGGACCGCCCGCGTGACGGCTTCGCTCACCCGGCCTCCTTCTCGGGGGTGGGTTCGCGAGCGTCCGCTCCCGCGCCGTCGGCGGCCGCCTCCGCACCCTCCCGAGGCACATCCCGACCCTCGCCCCTGTCCACGCCGTCCGCGTCCGGGTCGCCGCCCATGCCCCGCTCCGAGGGCGGGAGTTGCCACGCCGCCGACACGCGGTCGCGCCCCATCCGCTTGGCGTGATACAGGGCCTCGTCGGCGGCGACCACGAGACGCCGCGCCGACACACCGTCGTCGGGAAAGGCGGCGACCCCGACCGACACGCCGATCGGGAGGCGCTGGCCCTCGAACTCGAAAGGACTCGCCCGCACCGACTCGCGGATCTTCTCCGCCACCGAGAACGCGCCCTCGGGCCCCGTCTCGGGGAGCAGCATCGCGAACTCGTCGCCGCCGTAACGCGCCACGGTGTCGATCTCGCGGGTGACCTGCGCGAGGCGCCCCGCCAACTCGACGAGCACCGAGTCGCCGCCGTGATGGCCCCACGTGTCGTTGATCTCCTTGAACCGGTCGACGTCGAGGAGGATGACGGCGAAGCTCCGCTGGAAGCGAGCGGCCCGCTCGAACTCCTGACGGCACCGCAGCTCGAACTCCCGGCGGTTCCACAGGCCGGTGAGGCCGTCGGTGATCGAGAGCCGTCTCGTCTCCTCCTGCAAGTAGACGTTGTCGATGGCGGCTTCGGTGTGGCGGGCGAGCGCCAACAGGGTTTCGAGCGTGTCCTCGGTGAACGGCTCACCGTCCTCGCTGTCGTACACGCAGAGCACGCCGAAGATCGCGCCGCGCGAGAAGAGGGGCACCGCGGCGGCGGTAGCGGCGCGGGGCTCTGGTTCCTCCGGGTTGGCATCGCGGGGAGCGACGACGGCCCTCCCCCACGCGGCCACGGCCCCCGCCACGCCGGCGCCCCACGCGAGATCGCCCTCGACCTCGACGTTGACGTTGGCGCGAGCCTGGATGCGCATGCGGGCGGGGTTGACCGAGAAGAAGATTCCGGACTTGCCGCCGACGGTCGCCACCGCCTCGTAGAGGGCTACTTCCGACAACCGGCCGAGGTCGCGCGTGGCGGCGAGGGTGTCGCCGAGTCGGGCAACGGCCCGGCGGAACTCGACCCGCTCGTGCTCGACCTGATCGAGTCGAGTCGACAGGCGGTCGTCGTGGCGGAGTCCCGCGTAGACCGCGAGGGTGGCGGCGACGACCCCCGGAACCAACAGGAGCATCGTCACCTCAAGCCGGTGCTCAGACGGAACGAGGCTCGGCGAGATGATCACGGCCGCCGTCAGCGGCACGCTCACCGCGAGGCCGACCGCGAGCGCGAGCCGGTGGCGTCCGCTCATGCGACGCCCCGCTCGTCATCGCGCGCTGGTCGTCCCTGCTCGAGGTCGAGTCGGAGCTCCTCGCCGTGCACGAGACGCCGAAGATTGGCGGAATGCCGGGCAATGACGAGCAGCGACACCGCGGCGAGCGCCGCGACCTCCCAATCGTCCTCGGCCGCCCCGGTCGCCCACACGAGCAGCGGGAGCCCGACGGAGATCACGATGGACCCGAGCGACGCCTTGTGCGTGAGCCGGGTCACGACAAAGAACACCACAATCAGGCCCAGACACACCAGCGGGTAGATGACGATGGCCATTCCACCGGCGGTCGCCACCCCCCGGCCGCCTCGGAAGCGGCGAGTGACCGGGTAGACGTGGCCGACCACCGCGGCGACGCCGAGCAGATAGGCCCCGACGTGATCGGCGACGAACAGTCCGACCCCGGCCGGCAGGGCCCCCTTGCCGACGTCGCCCAAGAACACCAGGGCCGCGGGCCCCCGTCCCATCAGCCGGTAGACGTTGGACGCGCCTGGGTTCCCCGAGCCCTCCTCGGTGATGTCGACGCCGCGGGAGCGCGCGACGAGGTGCGCCGTCGGGAAGGTGCCCGCTAGGTACGCGACTGGGAGAAGTGCGAGCGCAGCGACCATTCGCCTCCGATTCTGCCAGTCGTGGCATCGGCAAGCGGCCGGCACCACCCGATTTCCCCCACGGTCCGTGTGGTCCACGAGGGGGTGCTCCCGCTGCTCCTCAGCACGACGGCCCGTGTGGGAAGGATTATCCTTAGCACTCGGTTGACGTGAGTGCTAAAGCCCACGCCGACACGGCGCTTCGCCCCGGGCCCAGGAGTCCTGTTTCATGCCGACGTATCACTACCGGTGCTCGGAGTGCGAGCAGCACGTCGAGGTATGGCAATCGATGAGCGACGAGCCGCTCACCGTGTGCGAAGCCTGCGGCGGCCCACTCCAGCGCGTCCTGCAACCCGTGGGCATCGTGCTGAAGGGCTCGGGCTTCTACCGCACCGACAACCGCAGCTCGGCCAAGGGCGACAAGGCCGCACCAAAGTCGGGAGACGGCGCCGCCTCGAGCGACTCCAAGGGCGATTCGAAGGGCGACTCGAAGAGCGATTCCAAGAGCGATTCCAAGGGCTCGAAGAAGAGCGACGCCGGCTCGGGCGCCAAGGGCGACGCCAAGGGGGCGGCCAAGGCCGCCGACGCCAAGAGCGCGTGAGTCGCCCGGTACGCTTCGCCGACATCCCCATCGTTCCCGAGGGACGCACCGCCAGCGGACAACGGCGCGGCGGGTCCCTCCACCACGACACCGGCCCAGCAGCCGGTCCATCAGGAGGCCAGGCATGAGCGAACTTCAAAAGATCGCCGCCGCGATCGTCGCCCCCGGCAAGGGAATCCTCGCCGCCGACGAGAGCACCAGCACGATCGAGAAGCGATTCTCGTCGATCGGCGTGGAGTCCACCGAGGACCGTCGCCGGGCGTACCGCGAAATCCTCTTCACGACCGAGGGCGTCGAGGAGTTCGTCTCCGGCGTCATCCTCTACGACGAGACGATCCGCCAGAACGCGTCCGACGGACGACCCTTCGTCGAGATCCTCCGGTCCAAGGGAATCATCCCCGGCATCAAGACCGACGCCGGGGCCAAGGACCTCGCCAACTTCCCCGGCGAGAAAGTCACCGAAGGCCTCGACGGCCTCCGGGAACGCAACATCGAATACGCGCGCCTCGGCGCCCAGTTCGCCAAGTGGCGCGCCGTCATCACCATCGGCGACGGCATCCCGAGCGACTTCTGTCTCAGCGCGAACGCCCACGCCCTCGCTCGCTACGCGGCGCTCTCGCAAGAGACCGGGCTCGTGCCGATCGTCGAGCCCGAGGTGCTGATGGACGGCGACCACGACCTCGACGCGTGCTACGACGTCACGCACCGCGCCCTCACCGCGCTGTACGAACAGCTCGATCTCCACAAGGTGGAGCTCGCGGGAACCCTCCTCAAGCCCAACATGGTGCTGCCGGGCAAGGGCTGTCGCACCGCTCCCCCCGAAGAGGTGGCGGAGGCGACCATTCGCTGTTTCAAAGAAACCGTCCCCGAGGCCGTGCCCGGCATCGTGTTCCTCTCCGGCGGACAGGGCGACGAAGAGGCAACCGCCAACCTCAACGCGATGAACACGCTGGGCCCGCTCCCCTGGGAGCTGAGCTTCAGCTACGGGCGCGCGCTGCAGGCCCCGGCCCTCAAGGCATGGGGGGGCGACGACGCCAAGGCCGACCTTGCCAAGGCCGCCTTCTACCACCGCTCCAAGATGAACGGCCTCGCCCGCTCCGGATCCTGGACCGAGGACGCCGAGGCGGCGATCTAGCGCCCAACACTTTCCGGCACGACGCGTGCACTCGTCACCGCTCGCGCCGGATAGCGCGGGTCCGCGTCGCGAAACGGGGGCGCGACGCGCATAGCGGGGGTGCATGCTCTTCCGGCACTCCCCTCGCGCGCTCGCCCTCTGGATCGGCGCCACCCTGGCCGCGCTCATCGCGACGCACTCCGCGTCGTCCGACCTCGCCCGACTCCACGCCCGCGCCCGAGACGCCGGACGCGAGGTCGAGGTGGTCGTGGCCGCGCGCGATCTTCCGATCGGCACGACGGTCAAGCGCGCGGACCTCCGCGTCCGGCGGCATTTCGAGCGGCGCCTCCCCCCGGCCGCGGTCCGTTCCCCGGCCGACGCCGCGGGGCGGGTGGTCTCGACGCCGGTCCTCGAAGGCTCGATCGTGACGTCCCGCCATGTGGCTCCCCGCGAGCGCTCAGGCCTCGACGGCGCCGTCCCTGCCGGCATGCGCGCGGTCCGCATCCGCCCGGGCGACGGCCTCGCCCCACCCCCGGGTGCCGTGGTCGACGTGCTCGTCACGTTCGACCCGTCGGTCGTGCCCGAGGGCGAAGCACCCACGGTCACCGTGGTGGAAGGTGCGGTCGTCCTCGCCGCCGACGAGGCGACCATCGATGACGGCCCCGGCGTCGTCGGCGTCGTCCTCCTCGTCGACGTGGAGGCCGCCCGACGCCTCGCCTACGCGACGGCGAACGGTATCGTCACGCTCGCCCTGGCCCCACCGGAGCAAGCCCGTCCCCCGAGGAGTCGAATCCGTGTCCGTCCTGCAGGCGATCGTCCTCGGGGTGATCCAGGGCCTGACCGAGTTTCTCCCCATCTCCTCTGACGGCCACCTCACGATCGTCCCCTCCGTCCTCGGCTGGGACACCCCGTCGCTGTCGTTCGACCTCGCACTCCATGCGGGGACCCTCATTGCCGTCGTGGCCTACTTCCGTGCCGACCTCGTGGCGATCGTCCGCGGGTTGGCGACGCGGGGCGCCGAGGCCGATCGTGTCGGCGATCGGGACGACGCCCGCCGGCTTGCGTTCTGGCTGGTCCTCGGCACCATCCCCGCCGGAATCGTGGGCCTCGCCTTCCGCAGCTCGTTCGAGGCTCTCTTCGAGGAAGCGCTGTGGGCATGCGGGTTCTGGCTCGTCACGGCGGCCGCGCTCGTGTTCGGCGAGTGGAAACACCGCCGCGTCCCGGAACGAACCCTGACGACACCCATGGTCGTGGCCATCGGCATCGCCCAGGTCCCCGCGCTGGCCCCCGGGATCTCGCGTTCGGGGCTGACCATCGCCGCCGGCCTTGCGCTCGGCCTCTCACGCGTCGATGCGGCCCGGTTCTCGTTCCTCCTCTCGATCCCCGCGGTCGCAGGCGCCGTGCTCACCGAGGTACCCGACGTCCTCGACGGCAGCTTCGTGCTCGACGGAACGGTGCTCGCCGGCTTCCTCGGCGCGCTCGTGGTTGGTTATCTCGCCGTCTCGCTCCTGCTGCGATTCGTCCGCGCCCGCTCGCTCACGCCCTTCGCGGTCTACCTCGTGATGGCGGCGCCGCTCGCGGCGCTCGCGCTCTGACCGGTCTCACGCGGGTCGCAGCCCTCGCGGGATGATCCGGGGGACGAAGTCACGCGGGCGGTCGTAGCGATGGCCGATCACCGTCGCGTCGTGGAGCGCCCGCAGGAAGGCCGCCGGGCCGTCGAAGTCAGGCATCTCGACGTAGGCCGCACCGACCGCCGAAGGATCGTGGGCGTCGGAGCCGGCGCCACGGGGAAGGTCGAACTCGGCGGCGAGCGCGGCAGCCAAATCGTTGAGGTGAGCGAGCCCAACCTTGGCGTTGAACGCCTCCACCGAGTCGACGTCACCCGCCTCGCACAACCCACGCAACACCGGCTCCTTCAGCGCGTGACGGGTGGGGTCGAACGGGTGGGGCACGTAGGTCACGCCGCCCTGCTCGCGCACGCGCGCGACGGCCTCATGGACATCGATGCCATAGGGGACCCGCTCGGTCAGGAACAGCCCGATGATCTCCCCCGCTCCCGTGCGGATCTCCTCGCCCACGATCACGCGGCAGCCGAGGCCGCGTTCGATGGCGGCCTGCGCACCGGCAACCGCGTTGTGATCGGTGATGCAGACGACGTCGAGATCGGCGGCCTCGATCGCCTCGGCAAGTTCGTCGAGCGTCGTGACCGCGTCGCCGGAGTACATCGTGTGCAGGTGGCAGTCGACCCGCACAATGCCCGGGGGCGCCGCCGTGGCGAGGTGAGGGTGGCGCGAGGCGGCCGCACTCGCATCCGAGGAATCGCCGTCGGGCCGAATCGCCACCGGTGAAGGGTAATGGGACCGCCGGTGCGTACTGTGTGGCGATGCCTGTCGAACCCGGCCTCACCGCGACCATCCACCACACCGTCGACGACGCCGACACGGCGATCTCGCTCGGATCGGGCAGCGTGCCCGTCCTCGGGACCCCGAGGGTGCTCGCACTGGCCGAGGCCGCCACGATGGCGGCGGTCGCCGGCCACCTTGGCGAGGGGGAGACCAGCGTCGGCTCGAGCGTCCAACTCGACCACCTCGCCCCGACGACCCCGGGCATGACCGTGGACATCGAGGCGACGCTCATGAAGGTGGAGGGTCGCCGGCTCGTGTTCGTCGTGCGCGTCAACGACGCGCGCGGCCTCGTCGCCGCCGGGAAGATCACCCGCGCCGTTGTCGACCACGACCGGTTCGTCGCCAAGGCCGGCGGACAGCCGGGGTAGGCAGGACCGCGCCCCTACACTCCCGGGCATCGTCGCGATGCCCTTTACTCGGATTCCACCGGGGCGGCTCCGCCGCATCGCGGTGCCCGCGCTGGTCGTGTACCTGCTGGCATGGATTCCCTTCCTCCTCGTCGGCGAGCCCGACGAGATGGTGCGGCTCCAGCGTGCGGGATCCGAGGCCAACGCCCGCGAGATCGTCGCGGCGTGGTCTCCGAGCGACACCGTGGACATGGCCTTTCTCCAAGGCGTCGACGCGGTGCACCTCCTGACCTACGGTCCGCTCCTCGCCGTGGGGGCAGTCTGGGCAGGCCGGAGGTTGCGCGGCCGTCTGTCGGCGTGGTCACCGGTCGTGGCATGGATGGCGGTCGCGGCGTCCGCGTTCGACGCCCTCGAAAACATCGGCATGATCGTCATGATCCGGGGCGACGTCGACGCCCCTGTGCCGGCCGTCACGACGGCTTTCGCCACCGCCAAGTTTTCGATGTTCTTCCTCTTGGTTCCGTATGTCGTAACCGGCGTCGTGGCTCGGCTACGTCGCGGCACCTTGACGGCCGACCCGGTCTAGCGCCCGGTCGGGGTCAAACGCGTGCCGGGGCCATGGCACTGCGGCGGGCGAGCACTTCGAACTCCTCGGTCGGAAGCGGACGGGCAAAGAGATATCCCTGGCCGCACTCGCAGCCCATGCGGGCGAGCGCGGCGGCTTGCGCCGACGTCTCGACCCCCTCACCGACGATCTTCATGCCGAAGGTCCGCCCCAACTTCACGATCGCCTGGGCGAGGGCGGCGTCCTCGACCGACGTGGCGACCGACTCGACGAACACCCGGTCGATCTTGAGGATGTCGATGGGGAACTTCCGGAGGTAGCTCAGCGACGAGTACCCGGTCCCGAAGTCGTCGATGGCGATGGTCACTCCGAGCGCCTTGATGGCCTCCAGCTTGGCGGTCGCCTCGTCAGGGTCGTCCATGAGGAAGCTCTCGGTGAGCTCGACGGTCAGGGCGCTGGGCTCCACCGTGTCGCGGAGGGCGGCGGCGATGTGCTCTACGAGGTCGGGATCCCGGAACTGGCGCGCCGAGACGTTGACGCTGATGGTGTCGGGCGCCGCCTTGCCAAGGTCCTCGCGCCAGCGTCGCAGCTGCAAGCAGGCCTGGCGGAGCACCCACCGGCCGATCGGGGCAATCAGCCCGCTCTCCTCGGCCAACTTGATGAACTCGGTGGGGCCGACCAGGCCGCGGGTGGGGTGCTGCCATCGCAGGAGCGCTTCCGCCCCACAAATCCGATTGCCCTCGCGCAACGCGACGATCGGTTGATAGTGGAGCACGAGTTCGTCGCGGTCGATCGCGCCGCGGAGGTCGGCCTCGGTGTCGAGCCGGTGACGGACCGCCTCGTGCATGGCGGGGTCGAACACTTCGAGGCGCCCCCGCCCCAAGGACTTCGCCCGATACATCGACACGTCCGCGTTTCGCAGCAGATCACCGGCGGTCTCGAGACCGGAGGCGGTGGACGCGAGGCCGACGCTCGGGCTCACCACCAAGTCGCGGCCCTCGACCTCGAACGGTTCTTCGAAGGCCGACAGGATCCGCTGGCCCAGGGAAAAGGCGTTCTCGGCCCCCGAATCGTCGTCGAGCAGTACGCAGAACTCGTCGCCGCCGAAGCGGGCGACCGTGTCGGCCGTGCGCACGAGCCCCCCGAGCCGCTCGGCGACACGAACGAGGAGGCTGTCCCCCACGGCGTGCCCAAACGTGTCGTTGACGGCCTTGAAGCCGTCGAGATCGAGGTACAGCACCGTGACGGGCGTGGCGCGGCGCGCGGCGCGGGCGATGGCTTGGCTCACCCGGTCGGTGAAGAGCGCCCGGTTCGGAAGCCCGGTCAGGGCGTCGTGGAAGGCCCGGTGGGTGAGTTCCTCCTCGAGTTCGAAGCGTTCGGTGACGTCACGGGTGTTGACCACGAGCCCGCCGACGGAAGGCTCGTCGGTCAGGTCCTTCACGGCGCTCTCGACGTGACGCCACGTTCCGTCGTGGTGCCGCATCCGGTAGTAGAGGGTGGCGTCGCTTCGACCCCGAGCCTGGTCGCAGGCGGCGATGACGTCGACCCGGTCGTGGGGGTGCACCAACGACGCGAACGCCGTCCCGGTGAGAGCCTGAGGGGAGTGCCCGAACACGGCCCTGACTGATTCGCTCGCGTACTGGATCGTGGCGTCGGGATCGAGGATGACGATCACGTCGGTGGAGTTGGCGATCAGCGAGCGGAACCGCCGCTCGCTCTCCACGAGCTCGCCGGTCCGCTCCTGCACCTTCGCCTCGAGGCCGCGCGTCAGGGCCGAAACCTCGAACAGCGCAGCCGCGTGGCGCGCAACGACCAGCGTGATGACGCCGATGGCCGTCCAGATGAGGAAGGGGTCGAGCTCGCCTCTGGTCAGTTGCCGAAACGCCGCGAACACAATGGCGACGACGACCGACGTCGCCGGAATGGCGAGGGCGCCCCGGGTCGGCGTGTGACTCACCTCCGCAGACGCTTCCGGTCTCGTCGTCGCCTGCTTCACGGCGCCAAGGCCGAGCAGGATGAAGCCGAGGATCCAACCGGCGTCGATGGGATTGCCGCTCGCGTACAAGTCCTTTTGGATGAGGTAGAGGAACCCGCTGTCGGCAACGGCGATGCATGCGAGGCCGGCGGCGACGATCGTGAAGGCGCCTCGCTCCCCGCGGGTGACACGCGAGAGGGCGAGGAGGACGACCGAAAGCACGACGACATCGCCCAACGGATACGCGAGGAGGACGCCCGTGGCGAGCGCGCCGCCGCCGCCGAGGGCGACCGTGTCGGCGAGCACCAGGATCCAGCTCACAAACAGCAACGAACCAGCAACGACCAACCCGTCGACGACGTGGCGCGCCATTGCGGCACGTTGGATGGGTGCCAGGAGCAGCACGCCGATTGCCGCCGCCGGAATCAGCGAGAGATACCCGATGTCGGCGCCGCTCGGAAAGGGGACTTCGATCCCGACGACCTGCTCATACCACGTCCACGCCGCCTGGCCGCCGGCCCACCCGAAGCACGCGACGCCGAGGAACCTCCAGCCGTGGCGTTGCCGCCCGATCGCACCGCGGCCGGCGATCCAACACGACACACCGGCGGCGGTCGGAATGACCAGAGACGTGATGTTGGCGAACAGGGCCGTCCCCGCCTCGCCGCCGACTTGGAAGACGATCCAAGAGATCGTGAGCGCGCCGATGGCGCCTCCGACCCCGCAAGCCCCCTGGAATACTCGCCGCTGGTCCACTCGAACCTCCGAGCGGGGTGTCGACCAAAACGCGCGCTCGCGACAGGGGGGTTTGCAGGATGACTCCCCCGGACTAGTCATTGAACGGCGGAGCGCGCGGAGCGCCACGCCTAGAAACTCAGGCGAGGTTCGCGGAGCGTGGGTACGCGTTGTCCGGATCGGTGAGGACGTTGACGAGACTCGGGCCCTTGGTCGTAAACGCCCGCTCCAGGGCGGGGCCGATTTCGCCAGGCTTCGTGACGAGCTCGCCGTGTCCGCCGAGCGCGGTCATCACCTCGTCGTAGCGGGTCCCCGGTCGCAGGTCGGCCACGACGTCGTACCCGAAGATCATGTTCATCGGGTGCTTCTCGAGCCCCCAGATGCCGTTGTTTCCGACGACGAGAACGCAATCGATCTCGTGCCGGACCAGCGTGTCGAGCTCAGCGAGTGCGAACCCGATGGCGCCGTCGCCCAAGAGCGCGACGATCTGCCGATCCGGATGCGCGAGACGGGCACCGAGTGCGTACCCCGGGCCCATGCCGAGGCATCCCCATGGTCCAGGGTCGAGAAAGCACCCCGGAGTGAACGTGTCGACGAGCTTGCCCGCGTAGGAGACGAAGTCGCCGCCGTCGCCGATCACGATGGCGTCGCGATCCAGGCGAGGGATGAGTTCGCCGTAGATCCTCGCCGGGTGGATGGGGTCGGCATCCGACTCGAGCATCGCCTGATCCGTCGCCCGGCTCGCGTCCTCCTCGGAGCGAAGGCGCTCGACCCACGCCGTCCGATCCGACGACGGGGCTGCGTCGGCGATCCCCAGCAGGATCGTGGCGAGATCACCCACGGCGGACGCGGCGAGGTCGTCGCGACCGGAGATCTCAGTCGCCGAGTCGGCGATGTGCACGACGGGGGTGCCGTCGAAGTCGCCGAAGCGCAGGCGGAAGTCGAGGGGCGTGCCGACGACGCAGATCAGGTCGGCTTCGGCGAGGGCCGTGCTCCGCGATCTCGAAAACGCCAGGCGATGGTCGGCCGGGATCGTCCCGCGGCCCAGCCCGTTGGTGAAGACGGGGACTCCGAGGATTTCGGCCGCCCCGACGAGCGCCTCCTCGGCGAACCCCCAATAGACGTCACCGCCCGCGAACAACACCGGTCGCTCGGCATCGCCGAACCGCTTGGCGATGGCGGCGACGGACTCGGGATCAGGTGCCGTCGAGCGAACCGCGGAGCGGTCGGGAATCTCCACTTCGGCGGGGCCGAATCCGTCCATGGGGATGTCGAGGAACACGGGCCCGCGATGCGGCGTGCACGCGGCGGTCAGGCTCGCATCGAGCTCATGGACGATCTGCGCTGCGTCGAAGGCCGTCGCCGCGCGCTTGGTGATGGACGCCACGAGGGGAAGGTGGTCGATCTCCTGCAACGAACCCGTCCCCCACCGGCCCTGCGGGGCTCGGCCGCCGAGGACGACGATCGGTGAACCGGTGAACTGTGCGGAGGCGATCGCGCTCACGCCGTTGGTGATGCCCGGCCCAGCGGTGAGCGCGGCCACGCCGGGGCGGCGTGTCACCTTCGCCCATCCCTCCGCCGCGAACGTCGCGCTCTGCTCGTGGCGGGTGTCGACGAGGCGGATGCCCGCCTTGACGCACCCGTCGTAGATCACAAAGAGGTGCCCGCCCGAGAGCGTGAAGATCGTGTCGACGCCGTGGCGCTTGAGCACCTCGGCGGCAAGCAGCCCGCCATGACCAGAGGTCGTCGTCATGGCGGCGCAGGCTACGGGTCACCCCGCAAGTGGTCGAGTCCGGACAGGAAATTGGTGAGCGCCGCGAGCCAAGCGCCGGGCCGCTCGAGTTGGGGGCTGTGCCCCGCGTCGGCGATCACCTCGTACCGCGCGCCGGGAATGGCGCGCGCTATGGCCTCGCAGAAAGGTCGGGCCGGGTCCTGCTCTCCGGCCATGACGAGCGCCGGGCAGGTCACGCCGCCAAGGGCGGTCGTGCGATCGGGCTGGTCGAACATCTCGACCACGATCGCCGCGTACATCGCGGGGGCTTGGCCGAGGAACTTCTGGTCGCAGAACTCCGCGTACCCAGGCCGCGTGCGGAGCAGTTCCTCGTGCGCCGGAGTGTTGACCGCGTCGCGCCCGGCGGTGCGGCGCTGGAGCTCAGCGAGGCCGTCTCGGCGCACGATCTCGGCCGCCTTGACGGCGTCGTCGCGATCGAAGGGAAGCCGACCGGGCCAGGTGTCCTGCAGGATCAAAGCCTCGACGCGTTCGGGATGCGCGAGGACGACGAGCTGGGCGACCAGCCCGCCCATCGAGTTTCCGAGCAAGCGGAAGGTACCGAGGCCGAGGGCGTCGGCGACCGCCACCACGTCGTCGGCGAACCGCGCCAAGGAGTAAGCCCCTTCGGTGGTCGGGTGGTCGCTCTCCCCGTGGCCGCGGTGATCGAAGACCACCACCCGGTGTGTGGCGCCAAGGGCGTCGACGTGATCGGTGAAGTCCTCCTTGGCGCCGCCGAAACCGTGGACGAACATGAGTGGAGGCCGGCCGGGCTCACCAGCGTCGAGAACCTCGAGGGCGACGCCGTCGTCGGCCGTCACGCGCATGGCCCGAGCCTACGAGATGCCCGGCGCACCACTCCCCGGGGGGCCCGGCGCGTTCGGTAGCCTGGCCGAATCGAAACGTCCGCCATCACCGACTCCGCGTCTGCGCCCCGGAAGGGCGCGCTCGGCACCGCGCTCCGCGTCGTCGCGAGCGCCGTGATGCTGGCGATCATCATCCCGAAGATCGACATCGCCTCGATGCTCCCCGAGGGACACCACGTGGCAACGGTGCGCTGGCTCGTGGTGGGCATCGTGGTGACCATGTTCGGGTTCGTGCTCTCGGCGTGGCGGTGGCAGCGGGTGCTGCACACCCTCGACGAGGACGTCGGCCTGCCGGCGCTCACCTCTCACTACCTCGCCGGCCAGTTCGTCGGGAACTTCCTGCCGTCGACCATCGGCGGCGACGTGCTGCGGATCGGGCGGCTGACGCCGAGCGTCCGGTCGTCCGCCATCTCGTTCGCATCGGTCGTGCTCGAACGGATGACGGGTTGGGTCGTGCTCCCCCTGCTGAGCCTGACCGGTCTCCTCCTCCACCCGTCGCTCTTCGAGCTCGGCTTCGCCCCGCGCCTCGCGCTCGGCCTGGCCGTCACCACGCTCGCCTTGCTGGCCATCGTGCTCGTGGCGGCCGGCAGCCGTTCGCTTGGCGGGCGGTTCGCGGATCACGAAGGGTGGAAGCGATTCCTCGGCGCGGTGCACACCGGCGTCGACAACCTGCGACAGCATCCCCGCCGGGCACTCGGCGTGGTCGCGGCGGCGGTGATCTACCAGATGTCGATGGTTCTCACCGTCTACATCGCCACGCGCGCTCTCGCCCTCGACATCTCGTTCTATGCCGTGCTGGCCTTCGCACCCGCTGTCCTCATCGCGCAGGTGCTTCCCATCTCGCTCAACGGGATCGGACTCCGAGAGGGTGCCTTCGTGCTCTTTCTCAATCCGCTGGGCGTGACAACGAGCCAGGCCGTTGGCGTCGGGCTGTTGCTGTACGGGATGACGTTGGCCGTGAGCCTTCTCGGAGCGCCGGCCTTCGCGGTGGGATCTCGGGCCGTCAAGGTCCAGTCGACGTCCTGACCCCGTGCGCTCGGCCCCCACCCCCGCGGTCGGCGAGAGGACCACGCCGCCACCCGAGCGTCCGCGGCTCCACGCGCGGCGACTCCGCGACGGTCGCCACATCTACTGGTGGGTGGAGGCGGTCCTCATCCTCAGCTTCTACGCGGTGTATTCGACGATCCGGAACACCAACGAGGGGGGCGAGCTCGCCGCGTTCAACCACGCCAAGCAGCTGATCGGATGGGAGCGGAGCGTCGGGTTGTACTTCGAAGAGTCGTGGCAGGACTGGGCGCTCAACTTCCGGCCGCTCGTGATCGCCATGAACTACATCTACGGATCGCTCCATTTCCTGATCACGGGCGGGGCGATCATCTACCTGTTCCGTCGGCATTCCGACGACTACCCGCGGTGGCGCAACACGCTCGCGGTCACCACCGCGCTGGCGCTCATCGGGTTCATCACCTGGCCGTTGATGCCGCCGCGTCTGCTTCCCGACCATTTCGGCTACGTCGACACGCTCGCCAAGTACCCCACGTTCTGGTCGTTCGACTCCGGCGCCATGAACCGCATCTCCAACCAGTTCGCCGCCATGCCGAGCCTGCATTTCGCCTGGTCGAGTTTCTGTGCGTTCTCGCTCGCGCCGCGCGTGCGCACGCGCTGGGCGCGCTGGGGCTTGATCGGATATCCCGCGCTGACGTTGCTCGCCATTGTCCTCACCGGGAACCACTATTGGCTCGACGCCGCGGGTGGCGCGCTCATCTTCGG
>Ga0209640_10001220_pt1 | contig 21458 bp, 21 predicted proteins | sample RifCSP10_1_FD_184018 | JGI IMG/M metagenome (GOLD analysis project Ga0209640, IMG submission 184018) | Soil microbial communities from Rifle, Colorado - Rifle CSP2_sed 10_1 (SPAdes) (version 2) | ecosystem: Environmental > Terrestrial > Deep subsurface > Rock core/Sediment | place: Rifle...
CCGAAGCCGGCATCGCCTGCCGTCGCGCCAACAAGGTCCGTGAAGGCCGGCCGCACATCGTCGACATGATCAAGAACGACGAGATTCATCTCATCGTCAACACGACCGAGGGCAAGCAGGCGATCCGCGAGTCGCGTTCAATCCGCCGCGAGGCCGTGCACCGGCGCGTGACCTACTACACGACCATCGCGGCGGGACGCGCTACCTGCGATGCGCTCGATCATCTGAATGAAGTCGAGGTCAATCGGCTGCAGGACCTGCACAAGGAGCTGGTGGCGTGAAGCGCAGCCCGGTGACACTCGCTGGCGCCGAGCGGCTGCGGACCGAGCTCAAGCGGCTGAAGAGCGAGGACCGCCCCAACATCATCAAGGCGATCTCCGAGGCGCGCTCGCACGGCGATCTGAGCGAAAACGCCGAGTATCACGCGGCGCGCGAGCAACAGAGTTTCATAGAGGGCCGCATCAACGAGATCGAGAAGCGCCTGGCCAATGCAGAGGTGATCGACGTGGCGCGCCTGCCGCCGAGCGAGCGCGTGGTCTTCGGTGCCACGGTAGAGCTCGAGGATCAGGACGATGGTTCCAGGATCACCTATCAGATCGTCGGTGAGGACGAGGCCGATATCCGTCGCGGCCTGATTTCGATCGGCTCGCCGATTGCGCGCGCGCTGGTGGCCAGGAGCAAGGGTGACGTGGTCGGCGTCGACGTACCGGCCGGCCGGCGCAGCTACGAGATCGTCAACGTGCGCTACGCATGAATGAGCGGCAGCTGAAACATCTGCGGCGCCTCGCGCATCCGCGACGGCCCATCGTGACCGTCGGCACCGCGGGGCTGAATGACGCCGTCATCGAGGAACTGGAACGGGCGCTGACGGATCACGAACTGCTCAAGGTGCGCGTCCGCTGCGATGATCGGGCGGAGCGCGACAACGTCATCGAGGAGCTCACGCGGCGTACCCGCAGTACGCTCGTGCAGCGGGTCGGACACGTGGCCGTGTTGTACCGCCCGGACGCAAAGCTGCGGCGCATTCTCCTGCCCGATGCCTGAGGCCCGTGGCCCGAGGCCGCGAATCATCCATGCCCAAGCGCAGCAAGAGCAGCAGCCGCTGGCTGCAGGAGCACGCGAAAGACCCCTACGTCCGGCGAGCCCGGCAAGAGGGCTGGCGCTCACGCGCCGTGTTCAAACTGGAGCAGATCCAGCGTGCCGAGCGTTTTATCCGGCCCGGAATGCTGATCATCGATCTTGGGGCGGCTCCGGGTGGCTGGAGCCAGTTTGCGGCCCGCATGCTGGCCGGACGCGGCGAAGTCTTCGCGCTAGACATCCTGCCGATGGACGCGGTTCCGGGTGTCACGTTCGTTCAGGGCGACTTTCGTGAGCAAGGAGCGCTGGATCAGTTGCGTGCGGCGTTGGCGGGGCGAAAAGCGGATCTTGTAATGTCGGATATGGCCCCCAACCTGAGCGGCATTGATGCCGTGGACCAGCCGCGCGCCATGCATCTCGCCGAACTGGCGCTCGAGTTCGCAGACGAGGTCCTGAAGCCCGGAGGCGACTTGCTGCTCAAGCTGTTCCAGGGGAGCGGATTCCAGGAGCTCGTGCGGGAGATCCGCCGCCGCTTTGCGACTGTGAAACTGCGCAAACCCGCGGCCTCGCGCGCCCGCAGCGCCGAGGTGTACTTGCTGGCTAGGGGCCGGAAGATGGTGTAGGGTCTGGAACACCCGCCGAATCCTCCAGTCAAACGTGTGCCAATCACTCATTTGATACCGCTGTTGCCGAGGTCCGCTACTTGAACGACTTGACCAAGAACATCCTGCTGTGGGTCGTGATCGCCGTCGTGCTGCTCACGGTGTTCAGCAATTTCAGTCCTCGTTCGAGTGCGGTGCAGGACATGGCCTACTCGACCTTTCTCCAGAAGGTCAGGAGCAAGTCGATCGACACCGCGGTGATCAAGGGCCCGATCATCGAGGCCACCGAGCCCAACGGCACCAAGTACCGCATCTATAGCCCGGAAACCGACAACACCCCACTCATCGGATTGCTGGAAAGGGAGGGTGTCACGACCTGGGGAGCGCCCGAGGATAGGCCCAATTTCTTCGGTCAGCTGTTCATCTCCGCCTTCCCGGTGCTGCTGCTGGTCGCGATATTCATCTATTTCATGCGCCAGATGCAGGGCGCGGCCGGTGGCCGCGGCGCGATGTCGTTCGGCAAGAGCCGCGCGCGACTGCTGGGCGAGGACCAGGTCACCGTGACGTTCGCCGACGTTGCGGGCGTCGATGAGGCCAAAGAAGAGGTCGGCGAGATCGTCGATTTCCTCAAGGACCCGGGCAAGTTCCAGAAGCTCGGCGGCAAGATCCCGAAGGGCGTGCTGATGGTCGGCTCGCCGGGCACCGGCAAGACTCTGCTTGCGCGCGCCATTGCCGGCGAAGCAAAAGTGCCGTTCTTCACCATCTCGGGTTCGGATTTCGTGGAGATGTTCGTGGGCGTTGGCGCCTCGCGAGTGCGCGACATGTTCGAGCAGGCGAAGAAGCACGCGCCATGCATCATCTTCATCGACGAAATCGACGCTGTAGGGCGTCACCGGGGCGCGGGCCTGGGCGGCGGTCACGACGAACGCGAGCAGACTCTGAATCAGTTACTGGTCGAGATGGACGGCTTCGAGGGCAACGAAGGCGTCATCGTCATCGCCGCCACCAACCGGCCCGATGTGCTCGATCCGGCTTTGCTGCGCCCGGGTCGGTTCGACCGGCAGGTCGTGGTTCCGCTCCCCGACGTGCGTGGGCGCGAACAGATTCTCAAGGTGCACATGCGGCGCGTGCCGATCGCGGACGACGTCAAGCCCTCCATCATCGCGCGGGGTACGCCGGGATTCTCCGGCGCGGATCTCGCCAACCTCGTCAACGAGGCGGCGCTGTTCGCCGCGCGCGCCAACCGCCGCCTGGTGACGATGGACGAATTCGAGCGCGCCAAGGACAAGATCATGATGGGCGCCGAGCGGCGCTCGATGGTCATGAGCGAGGATGAGAAACGCATGACCGCGTTCCACGAAGCAGGTCACGCCATCGTGGGCTTGAGCGTTCCCGAGCACGATCCCGTGTACAAGGTCACGATCATCCCGCGTGGCCGCGCGCTGGGGGTGACCATGTTCCTGCCCGAGGGCGACCGCTACAGCACCAGCAAGCGCAGGCTCGAGAGCCGAATCACGACGCTGTTCGGCGGTCGCGTCGCCGAGGAACTGATCTTCGGCGCCGAGGCCGTGACGACCGGCGCAGCGAATGACATCGAGCGCGCCACCGAGCTCGCCCGCAACATGGTGACCAAGTGGGGCCTCTCGGATCGGCTGGGGCCCTTGACCTACAGCGAGGAAAGTGGCGAGGTGTTCCTTGGCCGCAGCGTGACCCAGCACAAGCAGGTCTCGGACGTCACCGCGCACGCAATCGACGAGGAGGTTCGCCGCGTGATCGACAACAATTTCCAGCGGGCGCGCCAGATCGTCACCAGCAGCCTTGACAAGCTGCACACGATGGCCGAGGCCTTGATGAAGTACGAGACCATCGACGAGGAGCAGCTCAAGGACATCATGGACGGGCGTACGCCGCGTCCGCCGAAGGATTGGGATGACTCGGTGCCGACGCCTGCCACAACAAAGCCGGCAGAGAAGCCTGGCCCCGCGATCGGAACGCCCGCCGGGCAGCACTAGCGGTTAGTGCTCGAGGAGAGGCTCACGGGCCTTGACGTGAGCTGCCCCGTTTTCCGTCATGCAGCTTCTCTGCGGTGACAGGACCCTCGACCTGACGCAACCCTGCGTCATGGGCGTGCTCAACGTCACGCCCGATTCGTTCTCCGATGGCGGACGCTACTTCGATGCGGGACGTGCCATCGAACACGCGCATCGGATGGTCGAGCAGGGTGCCGCAATATTGGACATCGGTGGCGAATCTACGCGGCCCGGTGCGCCCGACGTGGATACGGACGACGAGCTGCGCCGTGTGCTGCCAGTAATACGGGCCCTAGCAGTCAAAGTGTCCGTGCCGGTCTCGGTAGACACATCCAAGCCCGACGTGATGCGCGCTGCCGTGGACGAGGGGGCCACCCTGATCAACGACATTCGCGCCCTGCAATCACCGGGCGCATTGGTGGCCGCTGCCGGCACGCGCGCTGCCGTGTGCCTGATGCACATGCAGGGCGAGCCGCGGACCATGCAGATCGAGCCGCGCTATGGCGACGTCGTACGAGAAGTTCGCGAGTTCCTGAAACGCCGTCTGGAGGACTGCGTGCGGGGAGGGATCCGGCGCGAGAGGATCGTCGTCGATCCGGGGTTCGGCTTCGGCAAGACCTTGCAGCACAATCTCGCTCTGGTGAACGGCTTGCAGCAGCTCACAGATCTGGGGGTTCCGGTGCTGGCGGGGCTGTCAAGGAAGGCGATGCTTGGCACTATACTCGGCAAGCCTGTCGATCAGCGGCTGTATGGGAGTCTGGCGCTGGCGACGGTCGCTGTCTTGAAGGGCGCGCGGATCATTCGCGCGCATGATGTCGCCGAAACCGTCGATGCCGTGAAGGTGGCTGCGGCGGTGCTCAAGGGAGGCTGAAGTTGTCGCGCAAGTATTTCGGCACTGATGGCGTCCGTGGCCATGTTGGGCGGCACCCGATGACCGTCGACTTCGCGTTGCGTCTGGCGAGCGCGGCAGCGCGCGTGCTGGCGCCCGAAGGCGGAACGGTGCTGATCGGCAAGGACACGCGCCTGTCCGGTTACATGTTCGAAGCCGCGTTGGAAGCCGGGTTCGTGGCCGCCGGCGTGGATGTGTTGCTGATCGGGCCATTGCCGACGCCCGGCATCGCCTACATGACACAGCGCTTCCGCTGCGATTTCGGCGTCGTGATCAGCGCCTCGCACAACCTTTACGACGACAACGGCATCAAGTTCTTCGATTCCAGCGGCGGCAAGCTCAACGACGAGCTGGAAACGGAGATCGAGCGGCGCCTCGATGAGCCGGCACTCACGCGTGAATCACGCGCGCTTGGGCGCGCCACGCGCGTTGACAAGTCGCGCACGCAGTACCAGGATTTCTGTCGCGCCTCGCTGCCCCCGGGCATGGATCTTGCGGGCTTCAAGATCGTGATCGACTGTGCCAACGGCGCCGCGTACAAGGCCGCGCCGCGCGTGCTCGCCGATCTCGACGCCGAGATCGTGCCGATCGGCTGCTCCCCCAACGGGCGCAACATCAACGATGGCTGCGGCTCGTTGGCGCCGGAGCTGCTGCAGCTGACGGTTTCCGGCGTGCGCGCGCACGTGGGGATCGCCCTCGACGGTGACGGCGATCGGCTGGTCATGGTCGACGATCTTGGCCGCATCGTGGATGGCGATCAGCTGCTCTACGTCATCGCCTGCGCGCGGGCCGCGGATGGAACGTTGCGAGGCCCGGTGGTCGGCACGGTGATGAGCAACCTGGGTCTCGAGCTGGCCCTTAAGGACCGGGGCATCGAGTTCCGCCGCGCGCCGGTGGGCGATCGCTACGTCCTCAATCTCCTGCGTGAAACCGGCGGAACGCTCGGCGGCGAAACTTCGGGGCACCTGCTGTGCCTCGACAAGACCACGACTGGCGACGGATTGATCAGCGCGTTGCAGGTGCTCGCGATCATGAAACAGACGGGCCGCAGTCTGGCGGAGCTGACCGCCGGAATGGTTCGATGCCCGCAAGTGTTGCTCAACGTCAAGGTCGAGCATCGCTTCGATCCAGCCAGCAGCGGGGCCGTCCAGGATGCGGTGCGTGCGATCGAGGCGGAGCTCAAGGAGAACGGTCGCGTCGTGTTGCGTGCATCCGGCACCGAGCCGGTGATCCGCGTCATGCTCGAGGGCCGCGATGAGGCGGTCATCCGCCCCCACGCCGAACGGCTGGCGCAGGTCGTGCGCACGGCCGCCGCCGCCGCTTGATCATTGCTTTCACCGCCCCCCGCGCTTAAGATCGCGCGCCCTTTTTAACCGCCCGCCGGAGCCGCGGCTCGGACGGCCGGGACCTTGAGCTGGAGTTGAGAAATGCGTCGGCCCCTCGTGGCGGGCAACTGGAAAATGCATGGCTCGCGCGCCGAAGCGGCCGCCTTGCTCGACGAGCTGATACAGCAGCAGAGCGACAAGCTCGCGGCCGAGATCGCAGTGTGCCCACCGTTCGTGTACCTGCAGGAAGCGGGGCGGCGGCTCAAGGAAAGCAATATCGCGCTCGGCGGCCAGAACGTGTGCGCCGAACCGGTGGGGGCATTTACGGGCGAAATTTCGGCGGCCATGCTCAAGGACGTCGGCTGTCGCTACGTGATCGTCGGCCACTCCGAGCGTCGCGCCCTCTATATTGAGGACGACCAACTGGTCGCGCGCAAGTTCGTCGCCGCGCAGAGCCAAAAGATCACGCCGATCCTGTGCGTCGGTGAGTCGCTCGAGCAGCGTGAACGCGGCGAGACCGAAGCGGTCGTTGCACGGCAGCTCGATGCGGTAGTGGTCGTCGCCGGGATCGGCGCATTTGCCGACGCGGTCATCGCTTACGAGCCGGTCTGGGCGATCGGCACCGGGAAGAACGCCACTCCACAACAGGCGCAGGACGTACACGCCTTCATCCGCGGGAGGATTTCGGCCCGGGATGATAAAATCGCCGCCCAGTTGCGCATCCTGTACGGCGGCAGTGTGAAGGCGGCGAATGCCGCTGAGCTGTTCGAAATGCCCGACGTGGATGGAGGTCTCGTGGGTGGCGCATCGCTTCGCGCCGACGAGTTCGGACGCATCGGCGCGGCCGCGTAATCGAAATCCAGAGCGAATCGGGGACATCAATGGGTCATGCGGTGGTGATGAGCGTGCACGTTTTTCTGGCGGTGGCCATCATCGCGCTCGTGCTGCTGCAGAGGGGCAAGGGTGCGGATGCCGGCGCCGGCTTCGGCGCGGGCGCATCGGGCACCGTGTTCGGCGCGCGCGGCTCGGCGACTGCGCTGTCGAAGGCGACGGCGATCCTGGCGACCTTGTTCTTCATGACCAGCCTCGCCCTGGCATTCCTCGGTGGCCGCACGCGCACCGAAGAGCCGACGAGCCTTCTGGAGCGCGCCGCGACCCAAGAGCCTGCAGCGGCCTCCGACGTTCCAGTGCCTGCCGATGGGACGAATCAGCCCGCCGTCCCACCGGCGGAACCCGCCGGGGCGCCCGCGGGTACGCCGTAATTGCCGACGTGGTGGAATTGGTAGACACACTAGCTTGAGGGGCTAGCGCCGCAAGGCGTGTCGGTTCGAATCCGACCGTCGGCACCAATAGTTGTTACAATGCGCGGCGATTTTTCGGACGCGAGTGGCCTATCCGCCCGATGCTGCACGAATATCTCCCGATCCTGATTTTTCTCATCGTCGGCGGCGGCTTTGGCCTGGTCCTGATCGTCATGGGCTTCGTGTTCGGCCAGCACCACCCCGATCCCGACAAGCTGGCACCGTACGAGTGCGGATTCGAGGCGTTCGAGGACTCGCGCATGAAATTCGACGTGCGCTACTACCTGGTCGCGATCCTCTTCATTATTTTCGATCTCGAGATCGCCTTCCTGTTTCCCTGGGCAGTATCGCTCGAATCGATCGGTGGCTTCGGACTGATCGCGATGGCCATCTTCCTCACGGTGCTCATCGTCGGCTTCATCTACGAGTGGAAGAAGGGAGCGCTCGAGTGGGACTGACGGCGGAAAGCGCGGGTCCCGCGGTCGAACGGGGCATTTTCACCACCGGCCTGGATACGCTTATCAACTGGGCGCGCACGGGTTCGATGTGGCCGCTGACTTTCGGGCTCGCCTGCTGCGCGGTCGAGATGATGCACGCGGGCGCCTCGCGTTACGACTTTGATCGCTTCGGCGTCGTGTTCCGTGCGAGCCCGCGCCAGTCGGATGTCATGATCGTTGCCGGGACGCTCGTCAACAAGATGGCTCCGGCCCTGCGGCGTGTGTACGACCAGATGTCGGAACCGCGCTGGGTGATCTCGATGGGGTCCTGCGCCAACGGCGGCGGCTACTATCATTATTCTTATGCGGTGGTGCGGGGCTGCGATCGCATCGTCCCGGTCGATGTTTACGTTCCCGGCTGTCCGCCGACCGCCGAAGCCCTTCTGTATGGCGTGATCCAGCTGCAGAAGAAGATACGCCGCACCAACACGATCGCGCGCTGAGTGCACCGCATGAGTGAACGCCTCGAGAAGCTGTTCTCCCGTATCGACGTGCGCCTCGCAGGCCGGGTGAAGCGCGCGCCGTCGACGACAGGAGAACTCACGCTCGAGGTGGCTCCGAGCGACCTGCTCGACGTTGCCCGCGTGCTGCGTGACGACCCCGAACTCCGCTTCGAGATGTTGATGGATGTCTGCGGCGTCGATTACCTCGAGTACGGACGGGCGGAATGGGCAACTCTCGATTCGACCGCCACAGGATTCAGCCGTGGCGTGAATCGCGACAGCCATGCGGTCCATGGACGCGAAGGCCGCCGATTCGGAGTCGTCTATCATCTGCTTTCGATCACGCACAATCTTCGACTCCGGGTGCGTGTCTTCTGTGCGGATGACAGCCAGCCGCTGGTCGACTCGGTGACCAGCCTCTGGGCCTCCGCGGACTGGTTCGAACGTGAGGCCTTCGACCTCTTCGGCATCCTCTTCAAGGGCCATCCCGATCTCAGACGCCTGCTCACCGACTACGGCTTCATCGGGCACCCGTTTCGCAAGGATTTCCCGCTGATCGGCAACGTCGAGGTGCGCTACGACCCCGAGCGGGCGCGCGTGGTGTATCAACCCGTGAGCATCGAACCGCGGACCTTGGTGCCCAAGGTCGTCCGCGACGACCATCGCTATGAACCGGCGCTCAAGGATGGCAAGCCGAATGTCTGATATTCGCAATTTCACGCTTAATTTCGGCCCGCAGCATCCGGCCGCGCACGGTGTGCTGCGCCTGGTGCTGGAAATGGACGGCGAGGTGATCCACAAGGCCGATCCGCACATCGGTCTTCTGCACCGCGGCACCGAGAAGCTCGCCGAGAGCAAGCCGTTCAACCAGTCGATCGGCTACATGGATCGCCTCGACTACGTGTCGATGATGTGCAACGAGCATGCCTACGTCATGGCGATCGAGCGGCTGCTGGGCATCGAATGTCCGGAGCGCGCGCAGTACATCCGCGTGATGTTCGATGAGATCACGCGCATCCTGAATCACCTGATGTTCCTCGGCTCGCATGCCCTCGACATCGGCGCGATGACGGTGTTCCTGTATGCCTTCCGCGAACGCGAGGATCTGATGGACTGCTACGAGGCGGTATCAGGTACGCGCATGCACGCGAACTACTATCGCCCCGGGGGCGTGTATCGCGATCTGCCGGAGGAGATGCCCAAGTACCAGCCGTCGAAGTGGCGCTCGCAGAAGGAAATCGCCAAGCTGAACGCGCGTCGTGCGGGGTCCCTGCTCGACTTCATCGAGGATTTCACGCGGCGCTTTCCCGCATGCGTGCACGAGTACGAGACGCTCCTCACCGACAACCGCATCTGGAAGCAACGCACGGTCAACATCGGCGTCGTGTCGCCCGAGCGCGCGATGCAGCTGGGCTTCTCCGGTCCGATGCTGCGCGGCTCTGGCATCGTCTGGGATCTGCGCAAGAAGCAACCGTATGAAGTGTACGACCGGCTCGATTTCGACATCCCGGTCGGGGTGAACGGCGATTGCTACGACCGTTATCTGGTGCGTATCGAGGAGTTCAGGCAGTCAAATCGAATCATCCAGCAGTGCGTTTCCTGGCTGCGCGCGAATCCGGGACCGGTCATGATCGACGATCGCAAGATCCGCCCACCCCGGCGCGAGGAGATGAAGGCCGACATGGAATCGCTCATTCATCATTTCAAGCTGTTCACGGAAGGCTACAGCGTGCCGGAAGGCGAAACCTACGCTGCTATCGAGGCACCCAAGGGCGAGCTGGGCGTGTATCTGATCTCGGACGGTGCGAACAAACCGTATCGCCTGAAAGTGCGTGCCCCGGGCTTCGTACACCTCTCCAGTATGGACGAGATGGTTCGCGGCCACATGCTGGCGGACGTGGTCGCGGTCATCGGTACACAGGACATCGTCTTCGGGGAGATCGATCGTTGATGCAGAGCACGACACTTGCCGGCGGCGGACTCTCACAGCACGTCCGCGACGAAATCGATCACTGGGTGGCGAAATTCCCGCCGGGCCGTCAGCGCTCCGCGGTGATTGCGGCGCTGCGCGCCGCACAACACGAGAATGGCGGCTACCTGACGACGCAGCTGATGGATGCAGTTGCAAGCTACCTGAACCTGGCGCCGATCCAGGTGTACGAGATCGCGGCGTTCTACTCGATGTTCGAGACCAAGCCGTGCGGGCGGCACCATGTTTCGGTGTGCACGAACATTTCGTGCATGTTGTGCGGTGCGGATGAGGTCGTCGCTCACATCGAGAAGAAGCTCGGCACGAAGGTCGGTGAGAGCACGCCCGACGGGCGTATCTACCTCAAGAAGGAAGAAGAGTGCCTCGCAGCCTGCGTAGGTGCCCCGATGATGATGATCGATCACGTCTATCACGAGCATCTGACGCCAGAGAAGATCGACAAGATCCTGGACGAACTGAAGTGAACAGCGAACACAACCTGGTCTGCTTCGAGCCACTGAAGCTTCCGGAGTCATGGAAGTTGGCGACCTATCAGACGATCGGTGGTTATGACGCGTGGAAAGGGATCCTCGCTGAGAAGCCACCGCGCGAGCAGATCATCGAGGCTGTGAAGACGTCGGGGCTGCGCGGGCGCGGTGGCGCGGGATTCCCGACGGGCTTGAAGTGGAGCTTCATGCCGCGCACGGCGTCCATGCAGAAGTACGTGGTGTGCAACTCGGACGAGAGCGAGCCGGGCACCTGCCACGATCGCGACATCCTGCGCTTCAACCCGCATTCGCTGATCGAGGGCATGGCGATCGGCGGCTACGCGATGGGCGCGACGGTCGGTTACAACTACATCCGCGGCGAGTTTCTCGCCGAACCGGTACCGCGCTTTGAGGCTGCGCTTGCCGAGGCGTATGGGGCGGGACTCCTCGGCAAGAACATCCACGGGTCCGGCATCGATTTCGATCTGCATACCTTCGTCGGCGCCGGTGCCTACATCTGCGGCGAGGAGACGGCGCTGCTCGAGTCGCTCGAGGGGAAGCCCGGCAAGCCGCGCTTCAAGCCGCCGTTCCCGGCGCATTACGGCCTCTATGGGCTGCCGACGACTATCAACAACACTCAGAGCTTCGCGTCGGTGCCGACGCTCCTGCGCAAGGGGCCCCAGTGGTTTGCGGCGCTCGGCCCGGCGAACTCCGGCGGCACCGTGATCTTCTCGGTCTCGGGGCACGTCGAGCGACCCGGGAACTTCGAGCTGCCGATGGGAATCCCGTTCCGCGATCTGCTCGCGCTCGCGGGCGGCATGCGCGGCGGACGCCAGCTGAAAGCGGTGATCCCTGGCGGCTCCTCGGTCCCGGTCGTTCCGGGTGCCGTGATGCTCGAGACCCACATGGATTTCGACAGCCTGCGAAAGTCGGGTTCCGCGATCGGCTCGGCAGCGGTGATCGTCATGGATGAAACGACCTGCATGGTGCGTGTGCTCGAGCGCATCTCGCGCTTCTACATGTCGGAGTCCTGCGGGCAATGCACGCCGTGCCGTGAAGGTACCGGCTGGCTCAACCGGATGCTCAAGCGAATCCTGGAGGGCCAGGGGCACGAGGCGGATATCGACCTGTTGGTCGACGTCGCAAATCGCATCGAGGGTCACACGATCTGCGCGCTGGGCGATGCGGCGGCGTGGCCAGTGCAGAGCTTCGTCAAGCACTTCCGCGACGAGTTCGAGTACATGGTCGAGCACAAGGGCCGCAGCATCGTGGAGACGGTACCGGGTTTGCCTTATTGGCCATTTGATCGGACGGGTGAGGTTGGCCAAATGGCCAATAAGGCAAACCCGGTACCGCTATGACTACTGATGTCGTCAATATTGAAGTGAATGGCGTGCCGCTGCAGACGAAGAAGGGCGCCATGATCATTCATGCCACCGACGCGGCGGGCATTTATGTGCCGCGGTTCTGCTATCACGAGAAGCTGTCGATCGCGGCGAATTGCCGCATGTGCCTGGTCGAAGTCGAGAAGGCGCCGAAGCCTTTGCCGGCGTGCGCCACGCCGGTTGCGGAGGGCATGAAGATCTTCACCAAGTCCCCTCGCGCGATCTCCGCGCAGAAGGCGACCATGGAGTTCCTGCTCATCAACCATCCGCTCGACTGCCCGATCTGCGACCAGGGCGGCGAGTGCGAGTTGCAGGACCTGGCAATGGGATTCGGCCGCGACATCTCGCGCTTCAACGAACGCAAGCGGGTGGTCAAGGACAAGAACATCGGCCCACTCATCTCCACCGACATGACCCGCTGCATTCACTGCACCCGCTGCGTGCGGTTCGGGCAGGAGATCGCGGGCATCCAGGAACTGGGCACGACCGGTCGGGGTGAGAACATGGAGATCGGCACGTACGTCGAGCGCAGCGTCGATCACGAGCTGTCCGGCAACGTCATCGATCTGTGCCCGGTCGGCGCGCTAAACAGCAAGCCGTTCCGTTACCGCGCGCGTTCGTGGGAAATGACGCAACACGAGCTCGTGTCACCACACGATGCGGTGGGAAGCAATCTTTACGGGCACGTGCTGCGCGGCCGCTTGATGCGCGTCGTGCCACGGCCGAACGAGTCGATCAACGAAACGTGGATCTCGGACCGGGATCGCTTCAGCTATGAGGGCATCTATGCGGAGGACCGCCTGGACACGCCGCTGGTGCGCAAGGGCGACAAGTGGCACAGCGTCGATTGGGAGACTGCGCTCGAAACCGCCACCCACAGCATTCAGGCGATCGTCAAACGACACGGTCCTGCGGCGCTCGGCGCTCTCGCCGTCCCCGGCAGCACCATCGAAGAGCTGTACCTCCTGAATCGCCTGGTGCGCGGTATCGGATCATCGAATCTCGACTACCGGTTGCGACAACGGGATTTTCGCGACCAGGAGTCCGATCCTCTCTTCCCGTCGTTGGGCCTCGCCATAAGCGACCTCGAGCGCCTGAATTCGGTGCTCGTGATCGGCTCGAATCTGCGGCACGAGGCGCCGATCCTGGCGCATCGCATTCGCAAGGCGGCGAACAAGGGCGGCGCGCGCGTGGCATTCGTGAATTCGCTTCGCTACGAGTATCTGTTCCCCGTTTCAACCTACGTGACGGCGTCTGATCGCCAGTGGGCAGCGTCGCTGGCCGGGATCGTCAGCGCGGCGGCGGAAAAGAGCGGCAAGTCCGTTCCCGAGCATGTTCGTGCCATCGTGACTGGTGCGAGGCCGACGGACGAACAGCGCGCGGTCGCTGCGCAGTTGCTCGACGGTGAACGCCGCGCGATCCTGCTCGGTGCACTCGCGCTCCGCCATCCGGCTTACGCGGACATTCGCCAGCTCGCTGCAGCGTTGGCGACACTGACCGGCGCGCAGTTGGGCTACATTTCAGAAGGCGGCAACGCGGCGGGTGCAGCGCTCGCCGGCGTGTTGCCGCATCGGGATACGGGCGGTCAACCGGCGACTCCAGCGGGCCTCAATGCATGCGCGATGCTCGAGTCGCCGCTGATGGCCTATCTGTTGCTGGGCGGAATCGAGCCGGCGCAGGACTTGAGCGTGCCGAACGCGGCGCAGAGCCTGGCGGCCGCGGAATGCGTGGTCATGCTGACGCCATACGTCACGGACACGATGAAGACAATCGCCCATGTGTTGCTTCCGGTCGGCACGTTTGCAGAGACTTCCGGCACGTTCGTCAACATCGAAGGCCGATGGCAGAGCTTCATGGGTGCGGCAAACCCGGTGGGCGAGAGCCGGCCGGCCTGGAAGGTGTTGCGCGTGTTGGGGAATCTCTTCGATCTGTCGGGCTTCGAGTACGTCTCTTCCGAGGCGGTCCGAGACGAGCTGCAGGGCAGGCTCGGAGATGTGCGGTCCGATAACACGTTTGCAGCTCGCCGCGTCCTGAACGGCGAGCGACCGGCCGGCGCCGCTGCAGACGTCTCCATGTACCAGGTCGATGCGCTGGTTCGTCGTGCGCCGGCTCTGCAGCACACGCGCGACGCGCAGCAGGCGTCGACCCGGTAGCTCCACCAGGCACGATATCGCACCGACATGCTCGAAACGCTTTTCAACCTCTGGCTGGCGATCCCCGAACTGCTCCGCACAGCGGTGCTGATCGTGATGGTCGTGGTCGGGGTCGTGCTATGCGTCGCCGTGCTCACCTATGTCGAGCGCAAGATCATCGGCTACATGCAGTTGCGCATCGGGCCGAATCGCGTCGGGCCGTGGGGTGTGCTGCAACCGTTCGCGGACGTCCTCAAGCTGGTCCTCAAGGAAATCATCATCCCGGCGAATGCCGCGCGCTTCCTGTTCCTGATCGCGCCCTTGATCTCGATGGCCGCGGCACTCGCCACCTGGGCGGTTGTGCCGTTCACGCCGGAGTTCGTGTTCGCGGACATCGATGCGGGACTCCTCTACATCCTGGCGCTGACCTCGCTCGGCGTGTACGGCATCATCATCGCCGGGTGGGCCACGAACTCGAAATACGCGTTCCTCGGTGCCATGCGCTCCGCGGCGCAGCTGCTCGCGTACGAGATCGCGATGGGTTTCGCTCTCGTCGGCGTGCTGATGGCGGGTGGCAGCCTTAATCTGGGTGAGATCATCCGCGGGCAACAGGGCGGCTTCCTGAGCTGGTACTGGTTCTGGCTGTTGCCGCTATTCTTCGTCTATTTCATTTCAGGCGTTGCAGAGACCAACCGCGCGCCTTTCGATGTCGCCGAGGGCGAGTCGGAGATCGTGGCGGGCTTTCACGTCGAGTATTCAGGTACGGCGTTCGCGACGCTGTTCGTGCTGCCTGAATACGCCAACATGATCCTGATCTCGACACTGACGTCGATGTTCTTTCTCGGCGGCTGGCTGTCGCCCGTCGAGGGGTATCCATTTTTCGCCGACACCTGGCTCGCACGGCCGAATTTCTTCTGGCTGGCTCTCAAGGTCAGTTTCTTCCTGTTCGTGTATCTCTGGCTGCGCGCGACGTTTCCGCGCTACCGCTACGACCAGGTCATGCGCCTGGGGTGGAAGGTGCTGATTCCGATCACGCTCGTCTGGATCGCGGTTGAAGGCGTGCTGTCGTTCTTCGACGTCGGGCCCTGGGCGGATTAGGAGCAAACCGTGCGGGCAATTCGCAGACTGTTGAAGACGCTGTTCCTGTGGGAGTTGGTGCAGGGCCTGCTCGTGACGCTGCGCAATCTTTTTCGCCCCAAGTTCACCATCCGGTATCCCGAAGAGAAAACGCCGCAGTCGCCACGCTTTCGCGGGTTGCATGCGTTGAGGCGCTACCCGAATGGCGAGGAACGCTGCATCGCCTGCAAGCTGTGCGAAGCAGTGTGTCCGGCGCTTGCGATCACGATCGAATCCGATGTGGCCCCCGATGGCACGCGGCGCACGACGCGATATGACATCGATCTTTTCAAGTGCATCTACTGTGGCTTCTGTGAGGAGGCCTGCCCGGTCGACGCAATTGTCGAGACGCGCATCTTTGAGTACCACATGGAGAACCGCGGCGAGAACATCATGACGAAGGAAAAGCTGCTGGCGGTGGGCGAACGCTACGAAGCGATGATCGCGGCTGACAGAGCAGCCGACGCGAAGTATCGATGAGGGGAATGACGTGTTTGTAGCGATCCTTTTCTACGCGTTTGCCACGGTGCTGGTGGGCGCTGGCGTGGGCGTCATTACGGCCCGCAACCCGGTGCACTCCGCGCTGTGGCTGGTGCTGACATTCTTCACCAGCGCCGCGATCTGGCTGCTGCTCGAGGCGGAGTTCCTCGCGATCGTGCTGGTGCTGGTCTATGTCGGCGCCGTGATGGTGCTGTTCCTGTTCGTGGTGATGATGCTCGACATCAACATCGAAGAGCTGCGCAAGGGCTTCACGCGCTACGCGCCCCTCGGGGTGTTCGTGGGCCTTGTCATGGTTGCGGAAATCATCAACGTAGTCTGGGTGAGACAACTCGGCCAGCGCGCGCTCACGGCCAGCCCGCCGCTGCCGGCCGACTACAGCAACACCAAGGAATTGGGCTCCATCCTCTACACGGACTACGTGTATCCGTTCCAGATCGCCGCGGTGATCCTGCTGGTGGCGATCGTCGCGGCCATCGTGCTGACGATGCGCCGGCGTGCCGGCATCAAGGTGCAGAACATCGCGCGCCAGGTGAGCGTGCGCCCCGAGGATCGCGTGCGTGTGGTCAAGGTCGCGCCGGACAAGGCGCCATGATCCCGCTGCCACACGTGTTGACGTTGTCCGGAATCCTGTTCGCGCTGAGCGTCACCGGGATTTTCCTCAACCGCAAGAACGTGATCCTGCTGCTCATGTGCATCGAGCTGATGCTGCTCGCGGTCAACTTCAATTTCGTGGCGTTCTCGCGCTACCTCGGCAACATCGACGGCCAGGTGTTCGTATTCTTCATCCTCACGGTGGCGGCGGCCGAATCCGCCATCGGGCTCGCGATCCTGGTGGTGTTGTTCCGCGAACGGCGCAGCATCAACGTCGAAGAGCTCAACACGATGAAAGGGTAGGGCGTGGATCCCCGCATACTGCTCGCCATCGTGCTGCTGCCGCTGGGCGCCGCGATCGTCGCGGGGCTCTTCGGTCGCCTGATCGGCCGCATCGGCGCACACACCATCACCATCGGGGCGGTCGGCGCCTCGCTGGTGCTGTCGGGCATCGTCCTCAAGCAGATGCTGTTCGACGGTGTCGAGACCTACAACGGCGCCGTGTACACGTGGCTCGTCAGCGACGGGATCCACATGGAGGTCGGTTTCCTCATCGACCGGCTGACCGCCCTGATGATGGTCGTCGTGACGTTCGTGTCGTTCTGCGTGCACGTGTACACCATCGGCTACATGGCGGACGACGACGGCTACCAGCGATTCTTCAGCTACATCGCGCTGTTCACCTTCTCGATGCTGATGCTGGTGATGTCCAACAACTTCCTGCAGCTCTTTTTCGGCTGGGAAGCGGTGGGCCTCGTGTCATACCTGTTGATCGGCTTCTGGTACACGCGGCCGAGCGCTATTTTCGCGAACCTCAAGGCATTCATCGTCAATCGCATCGGCGACTTCGGCTTCATACTCGGTATCGCGGCCATTGCCTATTTCACGGGCTCGCTCGACTACCAGACGGTATTCGGCCAGGCGCCGGAGATTGCCGCGCGCACGCTCGAGGTTGCGGACGGGCATATCTGGTCGGCGATGACGCTGATCTGCATCTGCCTCTTCATCGGCGCGATGGGCAAGTCGGCGCAGATGCCGCTGCACGTGTGGCTTCCCGATTCGATGGAAGGCCCGACACCGATATCCGCATTGATTCACGCGGCAACGATGGTGACCGCGGGCATCTTCATGGTCGCGCGCATGTCGCCGCTGTTCGAGTACTCGGACACGGCATTGAGCTTCGTACTCGTGATCGGCGCGACGACCGCTTTCTTCTGCGGTCTGCTCGGCGTCGTCCATAACGACATCAAGCGCGTGATCGCCTATTCGACGCTCTCGCAGCTCGGCTACATGACGGTGGCGCTCGGGGTGTCGGCCTACGGCGCCGGCATCTTCCACCTGATGACGCACGCCTTCTTCAAGGCGCTGCTCTTCCTCGCGGCGGGCTCGGTGATCATCGCGCTCCACCACGAGCAGGACATGCGCAAGATGGGCGGGCTCTTCAAACACATGAAGATCACCGCCATCACCTGCTGGATCGGCGGCCTGGCGCTCATCGGCACGCCGTTCTTCGCGGGCTTCTACTCCAAGGACGCGATCATCGAGGCCGTGGGCGAGTCGCACCGCTGGGGCGCGGAATACGCCTACTGGTGCGTGCTGTTGGGGGTGTTCGTTACTGGCCTCTACACGTTCCGCATGATCTTCCTGACGTTTCATGGTCCGGAGCGCTTTGCACAAGACTCGCACGGCGCGCATGACAGTCACGGCGCCCACGATGCTCACGGGACTCACAAACCGCACGAGTCTCCGTGGGTCGTTACGGTCCCGCTCATCCTGCTCGCCATCCCATCCGTGATCATCGGCTACCTCACCGTGGGTCCGGTGTTGTTCGGCGATTACTTCAGTGGCGCGATCGCAGTTCTCGAGCAGAACGACGTGATTGGCGAGCTCGCTCGCGAGTTTCACGGACCCGCGGCGTTTGCGCTGCATGCGCTGTTTTCGGCCCCGTTCTGGCTTGCGGCCGCCGGTGTGGCGACGGCGTACTTCTTTATCCTCAGGAACCCGGAGTGGGCCGATCTCGCGCGACGGCGCTTCCAGGGGCTCTACACGCTGCTCGTCAACAAATACTACTTCGACTCGTTCAACGAAAACGTCATCGCACCGCTGGCTCGCGGTTTCGGACGCCTCCTCTGGAAGGGTGGCGACGAAGGGTTGATCGACGGCTTGATGGTCAACGGTTCGGCGCGCGGCATCGGCTGGGTGTCCGGGATCGTTCGTCACGTCCAGTCGGGATATCTGTATCACTACGCGTTCGCAATGATCATCGGCCTGTCCGCACTCCTCGCGTGGCTGCTGACTCGGCCCTAAAGAGAATAATGACTCTACCGTCGATAGGACTGCTGAGCCTGCTGACCTGGTTGCCGATCGCGACCGGTCTCCTCGTGCTGCTGCTCGGCGAAAAGCATGTTGCGATCGGCCGCTGGGTTGCGCTCGCCGGCGCGGCCGTCACCTTTGCCGAGAGCGTCCCGCTGTTCCTCGACTTCGACGGCTCGACCGCGGCGATGCAGTTCATCGAGCGTGCGCCCTGGATCCAGACCTTCAACGCCGAGTACTACCTGGGCGTCGATGGCATCTCGATGCCGCTCATCCTGCTGACGACGTTCATGAGTGTGCTGGTCGTGATCTCCGCCTGGACCGTGATCGAGAAGCGCATCGCGCAGTACTTCGCCGCCTTCCTGATCATGGAGGGCTTGATGGTCGGCGTGTTCGCAGCGCTCGACGCATTGCTCTTCTATGTGTTCTGGGAAGCGATGCTCATCCCGATGTTCATCATCATCGGCGTCTGGGGCGGGCCGCGCCGCGTCTACGCGACCATCAAGTTCTTCCTGTACACGTTCCTGGGCTCGGTGTTCATGCTGGTGGCACTCATCTATATGTACGTCCAGAGCGGCAGCTACCAGATCGCCGACTTTCAGGCACTGCCGCTCGGCATGAGAGAGCAGTTGCTGATTTTCTTTGCGTTCCTGCTTGCGTTCGCGGTCAAGGTGCCGATGGTTCCGGTCCACACGTGGTTGCCCGATGCCCACGTCGAGGCGCCGACCGGCGGTTCCGTGATCCTCGCGGCCATCCTGTTGAAGATGGGCGGGTACGGTTTCCTGCGCTTCAGCCTGCCGATCACGCCCGATGCCAGCCGCGAGCTCGACTGGCTGATGATCACGCTATCCCTGATCGCCGTGGTCTACATCGGCTTTGTCGCGCTCGTACAGCAGGACATGAAGAAGCTCATCGCGTACTCATCGATCGCGCACATGGGCTTCGTTACGCTCGGCTGCTTCATCGCGTTCGACATTTCGACCAATACGGGAGTGCTGAAGGGCGCAGCAATGGGTGTCGATGGCGCGATGGTGCAGATGATTTCGCACGGATTGATCTCGGGAGCGTTGTTCCTCTGCGTCGGCGTCATGTACGACCGGGTGCACAGCCGTGAGATCAGCGCCTACGGCGGTGTCATCAACACCATGCCGAAGTTCGCGGCTCTCATGGTGCTGTTTGCACTCGCGAACTCGGGTCTGCCGGGCACGTCGGGATTCGTCGGCGAATTCCTCGTGATCATCGCAAGCTTTCACGCGAACTTCTGGTACGCGCTGCTCGCCGGCACGACGCTGGTCCTCGGCGCGGCTTACACGCTGTGGCTCGTCAAGCGCGTCATCTTCGGGCCCGTCACCAACGACAACGTGGCGGCACTCAAGGATCTCAACGGGCGCGAGTTCCTCGTGCTCGGCATACTGGCGCTCGCGGTGCTTGCATTGGGAGTGTGGCCTGCGCCGTTGCTCGACAGCATGCAGGGTACTGTGCAGCACCTCGTTGAGCAGATCACGCAATCAAAGCTCGCGCCCTGAGTCATTCACAGCATGGATCTTCAAGCTCTCAACCTGACTCCCGCATACGCCGAGATGTTCGTGCTCGGTGCGGCGTGCATCATTCTCTTGATCGATGTCTTCCTGCGCGACGAGCAACGTTGGCTGACCGCGACGCTGACTTTCGCGGCACTCGCAGGCGCGGCCGCCATCACGACCTACGTCTCCGGCGTCAATAGCCGCGTGACGACGCTGGGGGACATGTACGTCGCCGACCCGATGGGCGACGTGCTCAAGCTCTTTACGTACCTGATTGTCGGCGTGTCGTTGCTGTATTCGCGGGAGTATCTGGCGCGTCGCGGCCTGTTCCGCGGTGAGTACTACGTGCTGGTCCTGTTCGCGATGCTGGGCATCATGGTGATCGTCTCCGCGAACAGCCTGCTCACCATCTATCTGGGCATCGAGCTGCTGGCGTTGTCGCTCTACGCGCTGGTCGCATTCGATCGCGAATCGGGCATTGCCGCGGAATCGGCGATGAAGTACTTCGTGCTGGGCGCGATCGCGTCGGGCACATTGCTGTACGGCATCTCGATCATCTACGGCGTCACCGGGACGTTTCAGCTCGATGATCTCGCATTGGCGCTGACCGATGAGTCTGCACAGAACGTGGGCCTGCTGTTCGGCCTCGCGTTTCTCGTGGTCGGCATCGCGTTCAAGTTCGGCGCGGTACCGTTCCACATGTGGATCCCCGACGTGTATCACGGGGCGCCGACGTCGGTGACGCTCTTTATCGGTTCGGCGCCGAAGATCGCCTCGTTCGCGCTCGCCATCCGCGTCCTTGCCGAGGGACTCGGCGCGACCGGGGCCGCGTGGTCCGACATGCTCACAGTGCTTGCAGTGCTGTCGATGGGCCTGGGCAACGTCGTCGCCATCGCGCAGACGAATCTCAAGCGAATGCTGGCGTACTCCACCATCTCGCACGTCGGCTTCATCCTGCTCGGCATTCTCGCCGGCACACCGCAGGGCTATCAGGCCGCGATGTACTACACGATCGCCTACACGATCATGGCGGTCGGCTCCTTCGGCATGATCCTGCTCCTGAGCCGCAAGGGCTTCGAGGCGGACGAGCTCGACGACTTCAAGGGCTTGAATCAGCGTAGCCCCTGGTTCGCGGCCGTGATGCTCATGTTCATGTTCTCGACCGCGGGTGTGCCGCCCTTTATCGGCTTTTTCGCCAAGCTCTACGTCATCCTGGCGGTGCTTGATGTCGGGATGGTGTGGCTCGCGGCCGTGGCGGTGTTCTTCTCAGTGATCG
>Ga0209640_10001221_pt1 | contig 21446 bp, 18 predicted proteins | sample RifCSP10_1_FD_184018 | JGI IMG/M metagenome (GOLD analysis project Ga0209640, IMG submission 184018) | Soil microbial communities from Rifle, Colorado - Rifle CSP2_sed 10_1 (SPAdes) (version 2) | ecosystem: Environmental > Terrestrial > Deep subsurface > Rock core/Sediment | place: Rifle...
CGGTGAGGGGTTCAGATACCCCTGAAACGGGCATATTTTTGAATACTCGGACAGGCTCCTAGCTCGGCGTCAACCTCTCCTGGTGGAATCAACAACACTGTAGGTCGCTCAATCAAATCGCTCGCAGCCCAGGCAAAGCAATCGGACGCACCGTGTGTTCGCCCTGGTGACATTGCGTGGCTCGGAGCCGTTGGTGTGGCTGGGTGGCTCGTGGAAAGGTGACCATCCCCTTGATGGGCAGAGACTCTATAAGGAATGCATCCCGTACACAAAAGGGGCTCTGTCGGAGGCGAGGACCCGCTGACCTCCTTAGCTTGCCCTTGACCTACTTTTCGCTCCCTGCCCCCATAGCAGATGCCTCTTTTGCAGTACCTCGTTTGAGTTATGGCGAACTAGGCGCGGTCAGCTATTCTTGAAAGTGTTGAGCCAGTAGTACGTGAGGCTGATCCGGATCTGGCCGTCGCTCTGGCAGACAAGGTAACCCATGAACACATCCGCCCTCGAAAATCGTCCTGGCCTTGGCACCGTCCTCCATACGGCTCCCGCTAACATTTCGGTGTACCACGTGGCTCGGCTTATGGCCTTGCGCAAGATCAGCGCGGTAATCGTGGTTAATGGGTTGAGACCGATCGGGATTGTCACGGATCGGGACCTGGCCGTCAGGGTGATCGCGCAGGGATTAGACCCCAAGACAGCGTCCCTCAACCTCGCGATGACATCGCCGCTCTTCACGATTTCACAAGAACAAACGCAGGAACAGGCATTGGAGTTGATGGAACGTTATGGGGTCCGGCAACTGCCGGTCGTGGATGCGGCGGGGCAACTTGTCGCTCTAATGACCCGTGAGGGAGTATCCCAAGCACGTATCCGCACGATCCACTCCACAGACGAGCATTCTCCGGTGATCAGTACGATGGTCAAGCGGTGTCAGGTGCGCCGGATGCTCTACGCGCTCCGGACCTGGCTGGCGGGGAACAAGCTAGCATTTGGACTCAAGGTCGCGATGGTCGCCCTGGCCGTACTGATTGCCTTCGTGATTATTCAGCAGGCGCAACTGCCGAAAAATGTGGACCTACGACAGTACGAGCCCAAAGACGTCCAGCACCTGCAGCAGAGCAGCCCATAACCCTTTCCCCCCTTCTCGCGTGTCCTTCTCCAACCCTTCCAGCACCATATTTCACGGCGCAAACTTCCGATACCACCAGCACCAGCCGTCTTTGACCAGAAATGGCTGGAATGAGGTGGCGTCGAGTACAGCATGAGCACAAATGGCGCATCATTTCCCTATCACCAACTTCCGCCTCGCTCTTACAACAACTGCCCTGTGAGGAGTGGAACAGAAACGGGTCAGGAGCAAGGACTGCAATCGCTGGTAAAAACTTTTCAACTAGGGCCTTTCGGCTCCATGGTTTTTAACGCATCCTGCTTGCTCTTTGGAAGTATATGAATTATCAATGGTACGAGGGTGTTTTGCTTCACTGAGAGTTGCATGTCTTGTGGATCCATCGCTGTGACCAGTGATCCCCGAAGATGTTGACGAACGGGTAGGGAACAGATACCTGCAGAAAGAGTTTGTGCAATGGCCAAAATCCTTGTGATCGATGATGCGCCAAGCATTTTGGATCTCCTCAAGATCGTTCTCCGCCGCAAGGGACACGAGGTAGTCCTGGCGGACAAGGGCCGAACGGGGTTGAACCTGTTCAGACAGGAGCGACCGAATGTGACGATTTTGGATTTCATGTTGCCTGATATAGGGGGGCTGGACGTACTCAAGGAGATTCGTACCCTCGATCCAAACACACCGGTTATCATCCATACTGGGTTTGCAACGGAGGAGAGAGAGCAGCAGGCCCGTGAGTTGGGCGTGACCGAATTCCTCAAAAAGGGCTTCTCATTGCACACCCTGGGAGCGACGCTGGAACGTGTCCTGAATCCGTCGAGTGGCGAACGACGGCAATTCCCACGTTTTTTGGTTCAATTCCCGATTTCCTTCTTGAAAGATGGAGTAATGATTGGCGACGGCACCGGCTATGATCTGTCGGCGGGGGGCTGTACGGTAGAGAGCCAGGCGCCCGTACGAAAAGGCGACTATGTGGCGCTGCAGCTCTATTTGCCTGACCACCAAGAACCGACCACACCAGTGATGGTCGAGGTAGCAGTGGTCCGTTGGGCCATCCAACAGAAGTTTGGTCTGGAATTCATCAGCCTACCGAGTGGGGATCAACAGCGACTTCGCCAGCATGTAACGACCCTCCAGACTCCCAGCCCTGAAGGTTCCGTGTCCCGAACCTAGGAATTCCTGGAGACCGAGGCAACTGCTGACCTGTCCCCTGCATTGTACCGGCCCACCGGCTGCGGATCGGCCCACAAAATGAGGGGCTCAATCGGTCCACGACTCCCTCGTTGATTCATTTAGCAACACCACTTGCGTGGAGTCTAATCTTCTCCTCCACGCTCGCCATTAATTCAGCAAATTGTTCAGGTTGTGGTGCCGTTCTCGGATCGAAACATCCGGCATCCCTTAATAAGTACAAGTAATTGAAATCGGCGAGCCACTTGCTTTTTTGGTTTCTTTCTTCCGCAAGAGAATAGTAAATCTCGTGGAGAGGTGTCTGCGGCGCTGAGCTTTGTATGGCTGTAACACAGTTGAGTATGGTTGAAGCGCTCTTTTTGTGAATGAGTTGCATCCCCATTGGTGAATTCATGAAAAAGACCAAGGCCGCGCCAGCAGCGATGACCGCTAGAACGATAAAGAGGACTTCCATGATCCCCTCCCTTGCTCATATAGCATTCTCAAGGCGTGAGTTCTAACTCCAAGTGCAACACTACAGGCCCTGCTGGGTTACGGTGTTGCCATGACAACGAGATGCTACAGACACATGAGTGCCGAAGAACGTGAGACCTTGAGCCTGGAATGGCCCAGCGTTGGCTGCGCCAGAACAATGCATGGGAAAGTGACGGAGTGGGATGGAGCACACAGGGCATGAGGAAATCCTCGGTGCTGGTGCCGGAGGCCGGGATTGAACCGGCATGGGCCTTTTGGGCCCGAGGGATTTTAAGTCCCTTGCGTCTGCCAATTTCGCCACTCCGGCAGCAGGAGCCGCAGTGGCGGGACTCTAGCATCGGGGTCTAGGTCGGTCAAGGTCAGCGTCGTAGGCAGGCGCAAACAGCCGAGGCCGCATTATTCATGAGCGCTTCTGCTGCACTCGCAAGCTTTCTGGCGAGAGGCACGGGGCCAGAGGCTAGGGGCGATCAGAAGGAATGTTTTTCCTCTTGCCCCTCGCCCCTCGCCTGACTTCTATGCGTTTGCGCCACAGGTCTGATCACTGCGCAAATCGATCCAACTACACCGCTTCGATCCGCGGTCTCTGATCGTCCTCGCGGATGAGAGACTTACTGCGATCCATCACTTCTTTCACGCCGGATTGGACCGTCCGACTCCATCGAGTCGCTTGCAATTGAGCCTTTTTTGCATAGCGACTGACATCACGCCGGGTTGCTGACCCCTCTTGCGGCGCGAAGAGTAAACCAATCCCCGCTCCGATCACCGCCCCACCTGCCACCAACGCTGCGACCTTCGCTGCCTGACGTCCCTGGTCTGACATGGTGAACCTCCTTGACACGGTTGAATGAAGAAAGTGATTGCCGTCACCCTGCACACTCATGTTCTATCCCTTCAGCAGTAAGCGTGCCAGACGAGAAACCATGAAAATATCCCATGATTCGTCACAGCCCTGTTTTCACAATTAAAACTGATCAATTTTCAGTTGTGTTTTCCTCACAGTTCACGACACAGGCGTGACAGAAAACCAACATACGAAAGTGGTAGGTCTCTCAAACTGGCTCTGATCAAGGGTCAGAATTGATTGTCCATGGGGGCTTTCGCGTGCTTGCAATGGTTGAGACCCTCACCTATTATTCCCCAACACCCACATGAGGCACTAATGACCTGGTTGCACGCGATCCCTTATCCCAACATCAGCCCGGTTTTTTTTGAGTTGGGGCCCCTGCAGTTTCGCTGGTACGGTCTGATGTATCTGATCGGACTGGCGGGCGCCTATTTCCTGATCATACGTCGAGTGGAGTCGAGGGGCCTCTCCATGACCAGGGACCAGGTCTACAATATGGTCGTGTGGGCTGCGTTCGGGGTGTTTATCGGAGGACGACTCGGCTATACGCTCTTCTATAACTTTTCCTATTATGTGCAGCATCCGGCCAATATCCTGGCGGTCTGGGAAGGGGGGATGTCGTTCCACGGCGGCCTGCTCGGCGTCATCGTCGCCTTATTTTGGTTCAGCCAACGGCAGGGTATTCCCGCCTACCAGGTCGCAGACTTGGCAGCCGCCGCCACGCCGATCGGGTTAGGATTCGGGCGACTCGGCAATTTCATCAATGGGGAGTTGTATGGCCGAGCCACCGATGTCGACTGGTGTATGGTATTTCCGAATGGGGGGCCTGCCTGCCGCCATCCCTCACAACTGTATGAGGCAGGGCTTGAGGGTGTATTCTTGTTCACTCTGTTATGGGTCGTGGCAAAAACCATGCCACCACCCGGTACAATCATCTGGAGTTTTGTCACCGGCTATGGAGTCAGTCGGATAGTCGTAGAATTCTTTCGCGAACCAGATGCCCAACTTGGTTTTATCCTCGGATCCTTCTCCATGGGCCAACTCCTCTCCTTCCCCATGGTCGTGGTGGGAGTTATCATGCTCGCTTTCGGCTATCAGCGACGAGCGTTGATGCAGGCTAAATCCTGACACAAGCGAGACGGGCGAGACTGGCGGGAAAAGTGCGATTGCAGAGAGTAGCGTGAATCGTTATACGTGAAACGTGAATCGACGATTAACGGTTAATGAGTAACATCCTTAACGAAGCTGCACGTCACGCGAGTCGCGCTCGTCACGCTTGTCGCGCCACTCCGGGTTAGTACGGCATCTCCTCGTCATCTAACCCGACATGGTGTCCGAGTTCATGGACCACCGTATCGCGGACTTCATGAATGACTTCGGCCTTCGTCCGGCAGAGACGCAGGATGGGGCCTCGATAGATAGCGATACGGGCTGGCAGCTCGCCGGCAGGCTGGAAAAAAGATGCCTGATCAATCGGGACGCCTTTATACAGACCCAGCAGATCGTCCTCTGATTCCAATTCAAGATCCTTCAGAATATCGGACGAAGGTTCCTCTTCGACCACGATGGAGACCTCATCGGCGAGCGTTGCGAAACGGGCCGGCAGTCCGGCGAGTGCCTCTTGGATCCAGGCGTCGAATTCTTCCGGCGAGACAATCATTGGACGTTTATCTGGTTTCTCTGGTTTGTTTTGTTTATCTGGTTGATTTGGTTCATCTGGTTAGTGTCGTTCAACCAAACAAACGAGACAGACCAAACAAACCAAATAACGGCCTGCTAGACATCAACGGTGACACCTGGCCTTAAAAAGATAAACTGGAATGAGACAGACGACAATCCCAGAGAACTCGCGACGGCTCGCGAATAACTCTCCGCTTGGGATCGGTAGCGATCCGCTCTGGTCTGTATGCCCTCAGCCGCCACATCATCCGTCTTATAGTCGGCAATCCAGATCCGGTCGTCAAACTGGTAAATGAGGTCAATCACCCCTTCCATCATCTGCTCCTCGCCTAAGGGCATGACGAACGGGACTTCTCGCCCGAGCACTGTTGCACATTGCAGTCTTTTGTACGGCTCAGAGGTAAGGAAGTTTTCAAAGAGCGCCGTGAGATCCTCGGTGACCTCGCCCCTCAGTTGCGGGTGATCCTGTCTCACATAACGACGACAGGCTTGCTCGATGACGGTACTGATATCAGAGCGAGGCCTGGTGAAGTCCCATTGTTCGAGCACCGCATGGGCACAGACTCCAACTAGCCGAGCAAGATCGGTGTCACGCCCTGTCACGGTGCGAGGGAAAACGGCCTCAGGCTTGTTTTCTGCGAGGCTCGAAGGGGTCAGTCGTCGCGGCGTCGTTCGATGTTGTTCCCACGTAACCTGCCGCGCACGGCGGCGAATGAGAATGGGGCCAAGGGCCGGCCTAGGGGCTATCGTGGACAAGGGTTCCTGTCTGCGCCGTCTCGCTGCCGCCGTGGCCGGCGTAATGACACGCGTGAGCCGGCTTGTTCCGATGCAGATCTGGTCAGCCGTCGAAGGCCCCCCCTCGTCTGTAATCGCTTCTCCGAGCAGAGAGAGGACGGTGTCATGTCCAGGTTTGGTGGTCTGCCCGCCGGATAGGACCAGTAGATCGCGCGCCCTGGTCATCCCGACATACAGGAGTCGCCGCTGTTCCGCCTCCTCCCGCGCCGCCATTTTCATGTCCACGAGCGCGGCTCCGAGATTCGAGCGGCCTCCCATCTGCAGGCTATAACATCGGCTCGACCAATCATGATGGATGGAGGGTCCCTTGCGAGGATTCTTGGACCCCTGGTGCAGGCCTGGAAGAATGACCACAGGAAATTCCAATCCTTTGGCCTTATGGATGGTCAGCACGCGGATGGCGTCCAGTGATTCCTCGGCCAGGGCACTTTCTGCCTCATCCGGCTGTTCCGATACCCTGGTCATCATTAGGTTAACGAACCCGGTCAAGGTCAGATGGGGGCGATCAGCGAGTGTTTCGGCCATATCCCGTGTCTTCCGCAGATTGGCCACGGCTTGCTCGCCATGGAGCGACGCGGCGGCTAATTCCAGGACGGGCAATCGTTCGAAGATCAGATCGATGGCGTCAGGCACAGGTCGCAAGGGAGCGAGCTGGTGCAACTCGACCAGGCGATCATAGAGCCGCCTCACCATTCCTGCCTGTGGATGGTTCCAGGCAGACAGCCGTTCCCGTTGCTGATAGTCCAGCCCCTCTCTCTGCTGGAGGGCCAGCAGGTCCCGGTCCGTCATGCCGCCCAGGGGTGACCGCAAGATTCCGACCAGCGCAATCGTATCGTGCGGGTTGTCGATGACCCGCAGGAGGTTGACCAAATCGATAATTTCCTGCCGACGATAAAAATGCTTTTCCCCGTCAGTGATATAGGCGATGTCGTAGCGGCGAAGGGCATCGAGATAGACCTGTGCCTGGGTCAACTTTCTGAAGATCAAGGCAATGTGGCCCGGTTGGAGAGGACCTTCGCGTCGATCACGATCCATGATTGTCGTGCCGGCAAGGAGCTTCTCCTTCAGCCAGTGCGCCAGCGCTTCCGCCTCCGCCCGAGTGGCCGCCTGTACATCGAACTCCTCATCATCCTCTCCTGAGGTGACGAGGCGAAGCTGAACCCCTGAGACCGAGACTTCCGGTTGGCGTTGAGGCCTGGCTGCCAGCCGTTCATTGGCCGGCTGAACATGTTCTGTTGGCAGGAAGAGGCGGTCGAAGACATTATTGACGACGTCGAGCACGGCCCCGTCGCTGCGAAAGTTCGTCACCAAAGAATAGACGCCTCCCCCACCCGCTCGAATTTTCTCCACCACCCGTTCGAAGGCTTCAATGTCGGCTCGTCGGAAGGCATAGATCGATTGCTTGGGGTCCCCCACGATAAACAATTTGCCCGGCTCCAAGTCAACGTCATGCCACACGGTCTGATGGCTGCCCGCCCGTTCACCGAGGTAGAGGATAATCTCGTACTGCACCGGATCGGTGTCCTGAAACTCATCGACCAGGATCGCCCGATAAGTCTGTTTAATCCTGGCTCGGACGGCGGGATGGTCGCGCAAGAGCGTTTTAGCCCGTGCCAATAACCCATCGAATGCGATCCACCCAGAGGTGAGAAACTCATGCTGTACCTGATCGAGAAAGGGTCGTACAAGCGTCACCACCTCTTGAAAGTATGACTGGTCAACTGTGAGAAGCTGTTGGGCGAGCCCGATGATGGAGGCCGCCTCCTGAAACGCAACCTCATCCCATCCGGCAGGGGCCTTCCCCAGATCTTTTTCCAGTACGGCCCGTTCATCCTGAGCTAAGTGCGCAAGCCCTGGCGGCCCATTTTCCAACAAGAGTGCCAGCGACTGTACCGCGGCGGCAAGCATCTGCTCCGCCTTACGCCGTTTTGGACGATCTTGCGCCGCAAGGAGCGTAGTAGCACAACCATGCGTGGCTGCGATCCAGTCTCGCAAGGCTCCCTCCAAGGAGCTGGTACGGCACTGCCGTTCCAACTCATCGAGTTCCACAAAATCCCCGGCGAGGGCAGCGGTAAACTGCCGGAGATCGTCGAGGGTGGTCCCGGCCAGGACTCGTCGCCATCGCCCATGCTGTAGTCCGGTTGATCCAAGCTCATCGTCCAACCAACGGTCCCAAGACGAGTGAAACAATTCCTTGAAACGTGACCCGTCATCCTCTTGAAATAATGGATCAAGTTCAGACTCAAGCGGATGGAGCCGCAGGAGGTGCGCGGCAAAACTATGCAACGTGCCGATCTGGGCTTTTTCCATCTGCTCAAGCGCAGTCCCGGCCCGCTCACTCACTTGTTCAGCTGAGAGATGGTAGCGGGCCCGGAAGGTGGCGATCAGGTCATCGGCCTGTTCGGTCAGGCGAATGAGTTGCGCACGAAGTCGCTGCTTCATTTCAGTGGCAGCTTTATTGGTAAAGGTGAGGGCCACGATCTCTGTGATGGCCAAGGGGTTCGGCTCTCTCAGCAGGAGGTTGAGGATGCGATTGACGAGGATCGTGGTCTTGCCGGTTCCAGCTCCCGCGACCACCACGACATTGCGGTCCCAGGTGGTCTCCGCCAGGAGGCGATCCTGGGAATCCGAAAGTGTCAGGACATCACTCATCGCGTACTTTCTGTTTTCTTAACCGGCGTAAGACTCGGGCCTGGGGCGACCGGTATGAGCGCCACCAAGCCATGGCGTCGTGGCGTCGGCAGGCACCGGAAAATTCGCAGTAGTCGCAATAGCCGTCGGGAAGAATAAAAAATTCTCTGTTCGCGATGCCTTGGAGCAATGTGGAGAGCGTCTGTCGGATCATGTCGCCGGTGTGGCCAATCCAGAGACCGGCGTCAAACGTTGAGCGAGAGATCGGCTGTTTCCACTGTGGAGCCAGGAAGAGCAATTGGACGTCGGTCGCGGCCGGCAGCGAGGGCAGCGTCATACGGGCATAGAGTGGTGGTTGCAGTCGAAATCCGCGCACGGCCGACAGAGCAAGGTTGCGATCCACGGCGGTGATCTCATTTCCCTGTTTAAATTTATAGTCCACGATACGGAGCGCCGGAGGGTCAGCGCGATAATCGACACGGTCCAAGGTGCCATGGATCTTCAAGGAAACCGGTGACGCATCAGACTCCAACGGTACGGTTCCTTGGGCAGCTGCCTCAAACGCAATAGGGCGAAATCCGGTTGCCTGATACTCCGCCTGGTCGGAAGAGACGGCGGCCGTGACCAACGCTGTGGCCTGTTCTCGTGCCAAGGTCCAGAGCAGGGCATGACCAGTCCCCTGGCTTGCAGCATGGGCGGCAAACGTATCGGTCACTGCCGCATTCACCGTGGATTGCACTGTGGCCTCGGTCAGCGAGCCATCCGGCCACTGGAGCTGTACCAACCTTTCGTAGCTCACACGAAGTGATTCGTGAACAAGGGTTCCGAGCGTTAAGGGAGGTAGATGGTCGTGAAGAAATCGGCGCACAGGCTCCAGCCGAAGGACTTTTTCTGCAAAATACTGAAAGGGACAGGTCGCATACCGTTCCAATGCGGTTGGCGAGAAGCTCCGTTCCATGGCAGTGGGTAAGGCCGGAGGCTGTGTTCCGACCATGCCGTCGAACGGACCAAGCTCGGGGGATTCTCGCTCGATGGTGTTCAGGGTGGCGAGGCCCTGTTCAAAGAGGGGACGGTCTCGCCCCATCGCATCGAGTACGGGTAGCGCATCGTGGCCCTGCAACAGGCAACCCAAGGCCAATTCCTCGCCCGGTAACAGGTCTTGGATCGATGGCTGTTCGCTGATTCGTTGTGTCAGCCGCCGCGGAACCGCCTCTTCCGGCTTCCCGACGAATCGTGGATCGCGCAGCGCCATGGCGATGAAGCCGGAGGGCGCCATGACTCGTCCTGTTTCGTCGGCTCGCTGGTACGACAGATACAGCCGATTGGTTGCCGAACGGCTGAGGAGTTCAAACAACAGGAGTTCTTCTTCGTGCCCGGCTAGTTTCTCATCGATCTTGTAGCCCAGGGTTGATTCCAGTACGACGCGTTGACGATCACGAAGAAAGGGGTCTTCGCGCACGAAGCGCGGAAAGATTTTTTCGTTCATGCCAAGAACAAAGAGCGCTCGAACTGTCCTGCCGCGGGCCGTCATGGCATCCAGCACCTGAACACCCTGGTGGCTGCCCGCTTCGATGGGGATGCTCGTCTCGCCCAATACCCGCCGGAACAATTTGACCCATTCCTCCCATGAAAGGTCCCCTCCCAGCGGGTCCAGCTGCTGCAGACGGGCCAGCGAAGATCGGATCAGCGAGCCAACCTTGGTGAGATCGGTCGGATCTGGTGACTCGCTCAATGGTATGTCGAACAGATCGGGCACATGAACATGGGATTGCACCAGCGTGAGAAATGCTTCGGTCAGGGTTCCGATCGATCCTTGCGCAGGGAGAGCCCGGCAATCGTGAATCAATCGCGACACGAGCTCCCACAAGTACGTCAGCTGAGAGGTCTCGCGTGTCCCGACCATTGCCTGATCATCTTCGTCAGGCCCCGCTTCTGCATCGCGAAGAATCGACGAACTGGCTGGCTCATTCAGACGCCTCCATTCCGCTTCCCCTTTCGTAATACCCAAGGTGTAGACGAGGGAGCGCCAGATATCAGGCCGGAAATTCTCTCGGGCGTCGCCGACGGCCTTTGCGTGATAGAAGGGCGACGTGACCACATCCAGCATGGCATCACGGTCGAAATCATTGAGGGGGAGCGACGCGAGGCGCAAGAGGGTTTTGACCAGGGGTTCGCGCGACAGTGGCTGACCGGCCGTTGACGTAAAGGGCACCAGATACTGATCGAACACCGATTGTAGCCGAGACTGATAGGGCTCCAGTGTGCGAGCCACCACCCCGATCTCGTCCAAACGATAGCCGTTCACCTCGATCAAGATCAGGATTTCACGGCAGACCGTCGCCAACTCCTCTTCGACCCCGATTACGTTCGTGACGGAGAGTTCGACCAGCTCCGCTGTTGCGGTTCGGTCCCCTTCCCCACTCCGATCCTCATGGGTTTCTGCCAGCGGGAGAAGATGCCGCTCAAAAAATTGGCGGGCAAAGAGAAAGGCCGGGAAATTCTGTAGCGGAAAGTATAATGTGGTCGGCGCAACACGGATCACCGATCCAAAGAACGAGAGTTGGACCTGCGAGAGGTCGTAGAAACCATAGTAGAACAGGCGTTGCAGCCCCTTAAGAAACGAGGAACTTGAGAGATCCCGGCCAAGTGAGGCCGCCAGGTCATCCGGGGAACCGACCCCGAGCGACCGGCCTGCTTCCATGATGGCCGCGTGCAGGGTGAACATGGAACGGAGCCAGGGTTGGTCCTCCTCCTCGAACACCTCTTCCGTGAGAGCCTTCAACGCTGTCGTTGGCGTGACCACCGCATCCTTTAAATCGCGCACCGTCGCCCACAGGCCTTTCCAGGTTCCTGGTGAGGCAGGCAAGCGCGTGAGCGGTTCAAGCCCTGGAAGATTGCGCCGAACCACCTGCTGCACCAATTGTTCGAAGAAGAAATCGTCGACCAGCTGCAGGGACGGTTCCGGACCGGTTTCGGGGACCACCGCGAGCTCATCACGCAGGCGGAGGGCCAACTGGTGGAACGTCAGGAAATGGATATTGAGGAAGGCGCGGGGCTCGTGACGCGCGAGTAACTGTTTCAGTTGCTCGACCAGGGAGGCCGAGGGGACAATGACGGCGAGCGGAGCAAAGGGATCGTCGGTCTTACAGGACCGAATGTCCTCGACCAGGGCACGATCAAGAGTTGGATGAAAAGGCCCGGTGACGATGCGAAGCATCTAGGATCGAATGCTGAATGTTAAATGATGAATGTTGGGTGACAGACAATTCACCATTCAAAATTCATAATTAGACATTGCCTCGGTTAGCCAGTTTCCGGCCCCAACAGCTCGCCATTGCAATCTACACAGCACCAGCCGCCATCGATAAATCCCATCGGATCGCCGCACATGGGGCAATCCGGTGGAGGTCCCTTGTCGATGACAGGGAGCTCAGGTAGTTCAAAGTCGTCGTCGTCGGCCATGGAGCGGTTCTTCCCCTACTCGCGCGGTTTCATTTTGAGTAACAAGGCCTTCTCGGCGCTCTCCCGACTCGGAACGCCGACGAACGTCAGTCGTCCATCGATGATCGTGGCAGGCACGGCCCTGACCGCATGCCGGTCGGCGAGGCTCCGTCCATCCTCTGTGGTGATATCCACCTCGCGATAACTGAAGCTATATTTCACTCGCAACTGTTTCCAAAGACTCTTCGCAGAGGGGCAGGCCCCACAGCTCGGCGAAACTAAAAGCAAAATGTTCGGCACCGACTCCCTCCAACAACTGCACGATCTTAACACCGGGTCGAATGGGGCGGCAAGCGAAGGGGATGGCGCTGGTCTTGCAAACTGACCGTCACCGTGCTAGCGTGCCAAGGCTGTAGCACTCAGGAAACGGTCTCCTTCTCGTATAATCTCGTGCGGGGAGGAACAGTATCAAATTCATATCGACGTCACGGACGTCGCTCGACTTGAGAATAAGGGGGTCAACCCCCCTCGCCTGCGCTAAGTAGGTGATCTGCAAGTCTTGAGGGGAGGTGAAGGCATGGGAGTGGTTTCGATCAAGGAACTGTTAGAAGCCGGTGTCCATTTCGGGCACCAGACGAATCGGTGGAACCCGAAGATGAAGAAATTCCTCTTTGGAGAACGCAACGGCATCTACATCATCGACCTTCAGCAAACACTGACACGGATCGAGCAAGCCTATGCCTTCGTCCGAGACACCGTCGCCGCAGGCCAATCGGTCCTGTTTGTCGGGACCAAGCGTCAGGCCGCTGAGATCCTCCAAGAAGAAGCCTTGCGCGCCAACATGTTTTTCGTCAACCAACGCTGGCTTGGCGGGATGCTGACAAACTTTCAGACCATCCGGAAGAGCATCGATAAAATGAAAAAGCTGGAGGCCAAGCTGGCAGATCCCAGCCAATACGGGCTGAAGAAAAAAGAAATCATGAAGATGCAGAAGGAGATCGTCAAGCTCCAGAAGTATCTGAGCGGCATCAAGGACATGCGCGGCGTTCCAGGAGCCGTTTTCGTGCTCGACACACGCATCGAGCACATTGCCGTGCAGGAAGCGAACCGGTTGGAGATCCCCGTGATCGCGATTCTGGACTCGAACTGCGATCCGGACCACATCACCTATCCGATCCCTGGAAACGACGATGCTATTCGCTCCATCAAGCTGATCACATCTCGCATTGCCGACGCCTGCATTGAAGGCGCCCATTTGCGGACACAGCGCGAAGAAGCGGAATTCAAACCTGTTCCTGCAGCGGGAGACAAGGCCGCAGCCATCAGCTTCGCGAGCGCACCGGCTTTATAACGCCCAGCATCGTAGGCATCAACGACTACACTCACTGTCTACCGAGAAGGACTGTCACGTATGGCTGGATCAAGTCAGCTTGTCAAAGAACTGAGAGAAAAAACCGGCGCCGGCATCCTCGACTGCCAGAAAGCGCTCACCGAGAATGGCAGCGATATCGAGAAAGCCATCGATTATCTGCGCCAAAAAGGTTTGGTCGCCGCACTCAAAAAATCAGGCCGCGAGACCAACCAAGGTCTCATCCACGCCTATATCCACATGGGCGGAAAAATCGGTGTGCTCATCGAAGTTAACTGTGAAACCGACTTCGTCGCCCGGAATGAAGAGTTTAAGTCGTTCGTCAACGACCTGGCCCTCCAGATCGCTGCCGGAAAACCCTCCTACGTCAAACGGGAGGATATTCCCGCCTCGCTCATCGAGAAGGAACGCGCGATTTATGAGGGACAGGCCAAAGAAATGGGCAAACCCACTGCCGCATGGCCGAAGATCGTCGAAGGTAAGTTGGAAAAGTTTTTCCAGGAGAGCTGTCTGATTGAGCAGTCGTTCGTCAAAGACCCGGCCGTCACAATTAGTGACCTTCTCGCACTGAAGATTTCTAAAATCGGCGAGAACATGAAAATCCGCCGCTTCACCCGGTATCAATTAGGCGAAGCATGAGCTCTGCCACCTATCGGCGCATCCTCCTGAAAGTGAGCGGAGAGATGTTGGCCGGTGAGCAGGGCTACGGCATCCAACCTTCCATCCTTGAAGGCCTCGCCTCAGAAATCGCCTCCGTCGTGGCTCTCGACATCGAAGTCGCCGTGGTCATCGGCGGCGGCAATATCTTCCGCGGTATCGCTGCTAGCGCATCCGGTATGGAACGCGCCTCCGCCGACTACATGGGGATGCTTGCGACGGTGCTCAATGCCTTGGCTCTGCAAAATGCGCTTGAGCGCACCGGCATTATGACGCGGGTCCAGTCCGCGATCGAAATGCGCCAACTGGCGGAGGGGTATATCCGCCGACGAGCCATTCGCCATCTTGAGAAAAAACGCGTGGTTATCTTCGCCGGCGGCACAGGGAATCCCTACTTCTCAACCGATACCGCGGCGGCACTCAGGGCGATGGAGATCGGGGCCCAAGTCATCATGAAAGGGACCAAGGTCGACGGCATCTATGACGCTGATCCCGTGAAGAACCCCTCTGCCAAGAAATATCAGACGATCTCCTTTCTCTCGATTTTGAATCAGAATTTGAAAGTGATGGATGCCACGGCCATTAGCCTCTGCATGGACAACAACCTTCCGCTCATCGTGTTCAACCTGAAGGAACAAGGCAACTTCAAACGCGTTGCCATGGGCGAAGCGATCGGAACCGTTGTCACACCCGAGCGCCGCTAACTTTCTGGGGAGTCTCTCATGTCCAACCCTGCCGCCATACATCAAAAAGTCACGGAAAAGATGGAGTCCGCACTGGAGCATCTCAAGCGCGATTTGGCCGGCCTACGGACAGGGCGAGCGTCGGTCGCCCTCTTCGATGGCGTTCGGGTCGACTACTATGGCACGATGACCCCGTTGAAACAGGTGGCCAGTATTTCGACCCCGGAGGCCCGCCTCATCACGATCCAGCCGTGGGAGCCGGCCCTGATTAAGGAAATCGAAAAAGCCCTGGCGGGATCGGGCCTTGGCATCACACCGTCCAACGACGGAAAGGTCATTCGCGTTCCCCTTCCGCCACTCACCGAAGAACGGCGCAAAGAGCTCAGCAAGATCTGCAAAAAACACGGCGAAGACACGAAAGTCGTTGTGCGCGGGTTTCGTCGAGATGCCAACGAAGAGTTGAAGAAACTGCAAAAGGATGCCAAGTTAACTGAGGATGACCTGCGAAAGTCCGAAGCCGGCACCCAGAAACTGACCGATCAGTACATTCAAAAAATCGACGACGTGGTAAAGAAAAAAGAACAAGAAATTATGGAAGTGTGACCTCACTTTCGACCTTGTTACCCACCTACGCCACCGTCAATCTCGCGGCACTTGCCCATAATCTCTCTCGCATCAAGCGCTACCTGTCTCCCGGCTGTGAGGTTATGGCGGTCGTCAAGGCCAATGCGTACGGGCATGGAGCTCTGGAGACCGCTCAGGCGCTTACGCGCCAAGGCATCGGGCGGTTTGCCGTGGCCTCGCTCGACGAAGGTATCGCACTCCGCCAAGCCGGTCTCTCAGCGTCTATCGTAGTTCTGGGAGCGCTCTTTGAGAAACAGGTGTCCGATCTGGTCGCTCACCGGCTGACCCCGGTCGTCAGCGACGGGCGCATCCTTCCCAGCTTGGCCAAGGCCGCTTGTACACATCCGACCCCCTATCCAATTCACCTCAAGGTCGAAACCGGGATGGGGCGGCTAGGGTTTTCTCCGGAAGAGCTACTCTCCCTCCTCGACAACCCTATCTTGCGAAGTCCCCTCCAGGTCGAGGGCATGATGACCCACCTTGCCGACGCAGACGGGAAAGACAGCACCTTCACGGAACGACAGCTCGGAGCATTTCGTGCCGTGCTGGAACAGATCCGACAACGTGGTCTTCCCATCCCGCTGGTGCATACGGCAAACAGTGCCGCCATCGTCAGGTTTCCCGACGCGCACTTTTCACTCGTGCGCCCAGGCATCATGCTCTACGGGTACCACACCTTGCCAGCCACAGTCCCTACTCCCGATCTCAGACCCGTCCTCTCACTACGAACCACAATCGTCCAACTACGGACCATTCCACAAGGGGGAACCGTCAGCTACAACGGGACATTTATCGCGCAACGACCGACGCGCATTGCGGTGCTGCCGATCGGATATGCCGACGGCTATAGTCGGCGGCTCTCCCATCGCGGATCGGTCTTGATTCAAGGGCGCCGCGCTCCCATCGTCGGTCTGGTATGCATGGATATGATCATGGTGGATGTCACCGACCTCGCACCGGTGCCAGTAGGCGAGACCGTCACGCTGATCGGACAGCAGGGAGGGGAATCGATCTGGGCTGATGAAGTGGCTGACTGGATCGGCACGATCCCCTATGAAGTCCTCTGCGGGATAGGCTCCCGCGTTCCACGCATTTATGAAACCGCCTGACGCGCGACGTTTCGCGCATAGCCGCGCGAGACGAGCGAGACTGGCGGGAAAAGCGCGACAGGCCAGACGAGCGGGACAAGGTAGAGATCCAATCTATCCCCATCTCGCCTTTCTTACCTGTCGCGCATGTCTCGCTCGTCCCGCCCCTCTCGCGCATCCGGCTAGTAGATCATTCGAATCGACACTCCACCGGTATGCAGCGTGGTCCTGTAGATTCCGTTGACGGTCGGGTTGCGATTCCCGACCACTGTACGATCCTCGTAGAGCGCCGCTTGAAACGAGAGATCGACTCCGATCGCTTTGGGTTTCAGCGAGCCCACGCCGAGGTCTCCACATCGCATCAATCCCAGAAAAGATCCCTGCTCCTTGCACAACAATCCAAGCCCTCCCCCCACGACATGAAGATCCGAAGAAGGAATCCCTGGATCAAAGGTCAAATCAGGCATTTGTGTCTGCTGGTTGGTATAGCCGCCCCGCAGCGCCACCTCCCAGTTCGGGAGCGATTCAAGCGCCAGCCACTTGTATTCGGTTCCGAGCATCACCGCATAGGTATTACGCCAGTTCTGCGGCTGCGCGATCGTCGCACCGGTTCCCAACGTGACATCGAGATTCCGAACAGACTTCCACCCCACGTAGTCGACGTCCATCTCCAATTTCCATTCCCGTTCACTCGTCCGGACAGGCCAGATCGCAATCGCCCCCGTAATGACTTGCGGTAAGACCAGCGTGGCTCTGGCATCGGACACTTTGCCTCCATTAGCCAATAATGCGCCGCTCAGGTGCAAGGTCGCTTGGCTGCGGTAGACGACACCGATGTTCGCCAGTGGCTTCCCATCTACATTGCGCAACGCCGTATACAACAGGCTGGCGTTGAAACCAGCCGCAGTATCTTTCCCGAAGAGTTCAGTAGTCACCCCGGCGGCAGGAATCGACTGTTTCTCGACATGACCTTCGCCGACGAGTCCGGTGAATGTATAGATATCCGCGCCCAACCCTAGAGAGAGGTTCTCCGTCACCTTGTAGGCAAGGGTAGGCTTGATATCCAGAAGCGGCAGCGTGCTGAAGGTCGTGGCCGTCCTGAACGGCCCATCATTCGGCCAGCGAGTCAGCGAGCCGAATGGCACCGTCAGGCCAATTCCGGCAGAAAGGCCACCCAGAGCCGTCAACCCGAGATCCTTCAAGTTCGCTGTGATATATGTATGACCGGGAGGGGGCCACGCCACAGTCCCGTTTCGGTCGCCATTTGCAGTCACCCCCGTCGGGCTAGTGAAGTCTGTTGACCCTCCGACAATCAGTGCCCCTGCCATAAACTGAAGCCCCTTCAACTGCGTCATCCCTGCCGGATTGTAGTGTAGAGCCGAGGGGTCGTTGGCTTGGGCTGCAAAGGCGTTGCTCATCGCAGATGCGGCGGCTCCCTGCCCTTGAATACGGGGCATCTGTGCTGAGGCCATCCCAGGGAAACACGCCGAGCACAGCCCTATCCCTATCATACAGACCCACGGCACCCACATCCGACGAATCGATCCAGTCCTGCGCCAACGCCTGCCCCAGACTCTCGTGGTTATACTCCTCCTCATCTCACTCATCCGGGCCTGCTCGACTCCCCCGCAGACTCCGATGACGGTCGCTCCAAAGGCCGAAACCAATAGTCTGCAACCCGTTGCAGTTCGTCGACATCGAACGGCTTCAGTACATAGGCCTGCGCACCCATGCCAATCGCGCGAACCGCCATGTCTTTGGAACCTGACGCCGTGACCATCACAATCGGGATCTGCTGATCCCATATCCGAATTCGCTGAAGCACGTCTAGCCCGTCTATTGTGGGAATGCCAATGTCCAATATCATTCCCTCGAACATCTCGGCCCGCATCGCTTCTAGCGCTCGCACTCCGTCAACCACCGACTGGACACGATACCCCTTGGCCTGCAAACAATCCTGGAAGAGCTGACGAATATCCGGATCATCCTCGACGACCAGAATCTGGGGCGCCTCTGTCGGTGAAGCACCGCGCGGCATCGCGATCGTGGGACGCAGCGGAATCGTGAAGGATAGCTCCGCGCCCTGCCCCGGTTCACTCCGCGCGACGATCGTCCCACCGAGCAACTCCACCAACGTCCGCACGATCGACAGGCCCAAGCCCAGCCCTTTTGTTCCGCTCCGGACCTGCTTGACTCGAAAGAACGGATCGAATATCTGATCGAGGCACTCTGGAGGAATACCAGGCCCGGTATCGCGCACGGAAACCCCGGCGAGGGTCTGGTTCTCCTGCCTCACCGTCACCACAATGCTGCCGCCCTCCTGGGTAAACTTCACCGCATTCTGGACCAAATTCGTAACGATCTGGATCAGGCGATCGCGATCCGCCCAGACCACCAGCGGGACAGGGGGAGCGACCGCCTCCAATGTTTGCCGCTTGGACTGGGCCAACAGACGCAATTGCTCGATTGCATCCGCCACACAGGGTCCCAGGTCGATCTCATCGGGAACGAGATCCAATCTCCCGGATTGAATTCTTGTACGATCCAACAAGGCCTCGATCATACGGATCAACCGGTCGGAATTGTCTAACATTCGTGACAAGTAACGCTGCTGTTTCTCATTGAGCGGCCCCGTCAATCCATCGAGCAGGTTCTGCAAAAATCCCTTGATCGAGGTCAACGGCGTCTTGAGCTCGTGCGAGACATGTGAGAGGAATTGAGACCGTAAGCGATCCGCCTGCTCCAGCTCAGCCGTGCGTTCACGCACTTTGACTTCGAGTCCCACATTCAGCTCTTCAATTTGTTCATACGCGGAAGCATTATCCAGTGCGATCGCGACTTGATGGGCGACCGTCATCATCAACTCAAGATCGTCTTGAGTCAGACTGTGCGCCTGTATTCGATCAACCGTTAGGCTTCCCAGAATCCGGTCTTTGATTTTCAACGGGACGGCGATCCACGCCTTGGTCTGCGTCAGCAGGGCGAGCTGTTGGTTCAACGGATGAATGCGATCCCACACCGCCTGCACATCCCCAACCAACAACGGCTGGCCCTGCAGCAGCACGATGCCTTCCGGGCTCATGGGATCGGTAACGGGAATCTCTCGAGCGCGCGCAAACGCCTGAATCTCAGGCGAAACGCCGAGCATCCGCGCATCCATGACGATCTGGCGGATCGGATCGTAGAATGAGATCATCGCCCGATCGTACTGCAGGTCACTGGTCAGAGCCTCCAACACTTTCTGCATCAGAGCTTCTCGGTCCAGCGTCGAACTGAACAGCAATCCGGCACGGTGGAGGGCTGTCAGCTGGGCCACTTTTCGGCGCAGTTCGACGCGTGTCTGCTCCTGCCCCAAATACGCTTCTCGCAATTCCTCGTGGCGTGCCTCCACGAACGTAATCTGCTCATGAATTAACGCCTCGCGTTGCCTACTCTCCAGACGATGATGGCGATTGATCAGCATCCTTGCGACAAGGATGGGCGCCAATCCGAGAAGAATGACTTCGCGTAAGTTTGCCGAGGGATTCATCACGCGGAGCCCCGCGGCCAGAGTCAGGCCGGTTAGCGCGCCGCAGAACGACCACGTCACATGCCGCCGTGATGGTGTGGTGCCGGCCGCTGCAAGGAATGGCGCCATCTCCACTCCTCGCTCGCCAACACTTTCTTTGGACGGAGTATCCTCAGCCTGTTCGTGAGAACGGGATATGTGCGGTCGAACTTGCGACGACTGGTCCTCTCCCGGTCCTGCCACCACCTGCCAGACCCTATGGCGCCATGTGCCCTGTCCCTCTACCTGCCATCGGATGGCCCATTGGCACCACTCGTCGTCATTCGCAATGCAGGAAAGATCCGTCAGAGTGGCTGGTGGCAGGCCATGGACGCGAACCGGTACCGCCGCCATAATACCTTGAGCAGCCTGACACATCAGCGTCGCGCACCGTCTTCGATACGGGCCAAACTGGCGAAGGGTGCGGCCGGAAAATTTCATCGCCAGGGTCGCAGAGGCCGGCGTCACCTCGACCACTCGAAAGTCGACCGAACCGGACGCGAACTTGTTCCCGAAGTAGGGAAACATGCCGTAAATCTGCGCCAGCGAAAACGGCCTGGCAAGCACCTGCATGATCGAAGACGCCTTCTCCATTCCACTCCGAAACACAAATCGAGGATCGCCGGACATGTGCTCGCAGAACTCATAGAGATAGGCCGTGAACTCATACGAGTAGCTATTCCACGCATTTTTCAGAAACTCCGGGGTCACATGATAGACCGGATCTCTAATGCGTTGATTCAATAGATGGCACAGGTTCTCTACCGCCTGACTCCCGGCTGAGGCTTCCCGCTCACGCGCCAGCGACTTCTCGAGATAGACGACGACAGCCCTGATGCTCATCCCGCTTAGATCTCTGATCGTGTGCCCCTGCTCGTCCAATCCAAACGGACGGAACTCCATCACCTCACGCTCAAGAATCATACGGTCCTTCGGCAAGAGCCCAAGAGCAGATTGCGTCTTGAGTTCAACCTCGTCTGTCGCACTGCTGTTCATGCGTCACTCTTTTGGGTCATGCCTCTGCGGATGGCGATGCACTCTGGCGCTTGTGATAAGCAGAAGGCTGGGTCAACCGCGGTCCACCAAGTTTCCAGCCAGTTGTCACGTCGTCACCACCAGCGATTCTTCCGGCTCTGCTGAATGCCATCGCATGACGCACCACGACTGAAAACAAGTGCCAATCTAGGGGTCGGTAGTATATAGAGGCAATCTCTTGCTTTCAAATACCACCAAAATATTTTTGGCAATTGACGAAATGCAGGTATTTCGACGCCTCACCTTAAGCAGGCAGCCTCGTTGATT
>Ga0209640_10001222_pt1 | contig 21440 bp, 19 predicted proteins | sample RifCSP10_1_FD_184018 | JGI IMG/M metagenome (GOLD analysis project Ga0209640, IMG submission 184018) | Soil microbial communities from Rifle, Colorado - Rifle CSP2_sed 10_1 (SPAdes) (version 2) | ecosystem: Environmental > Terrestrial > Deep subsurface > Rock core/Sediment | place: Rifle...
ATGGCCAAGCAGGCCGAGGCCGAGCGCGAGCGGCGGGCGAAGGTCATCAACGCCGACGGCGAGTTCCAGGCGGCCGCGAAGCTCTCGGAAGCCGCCGAGGTCCTGACGCGCCACCCGATCGCCGTCCAGCTCCGGTATCTGCAGACGATGCGGGAGATCGCGTCCGAGCGGTCCACGACGACCTTCTTCCCGATACCGATCGATCTCTTCGGCCCGCTGATCCAGGCCTTCAACAAGGGCGGGGACGGCGCGAAATCGTAATGTAAAATACGTTGGTTTGTGACCTCGGGGGGTTAGCTCAGTTGGGAGAGCGCGGCGTTCGCAACGCCGAGGTCGAGGGTTCGAATCCCTTACCCTCCACCACTTGACCGACATCACCACGGGGGCGGCTCGGGACGCCGACGCGGGCCCGGGTCGCCCCGAGCACCCCCACGAAGGGACTGGCCATGTGTGGGATTGTCGGGTTCTTCGACAAGTCAGGCGGGCCGGCGCCCGTGGGCGCCGCAGTCCTTGCAATGCTCACGGCCCTCAGCTGCCGCGGGCCGGACTCGGCCGGCATCGCGCTCTGGGGCGCGGAGGCCGACGGCGTCGTCGTCCGGGTCAACCCCGGCGACGGGGCTGACACCGAGGCCCGGCGTCGCGAGATCGTGCGGCGCGTAAGCCGGCTCGGGCGCGTGCGGGTGTCTGCCGCTCAGGGATCGCTGCTGCGGCTGGTGGTCGCCAAGGCGGAGCCGGCGGAACTGGCCCTCGCCATCGAGGCGGTCGCGCCGGACGTCGAAGTGGTGAGCATGGGGCGCCGGCTCGAGATCGTGAAGCAGGTGGGGGCGCCCCGGAGCCTGGAGGCCCAGTTCGCCGTGTCGAAAGTCGCCGCCAGCCACGGGCTCGGCCACACGCGCCTGTCGACGGAAAGCCGCGTGGACCTCTCGCACTCGCAACCCTTCTGGGCCCACGGCGTCCCCGACCTGGCGATTGTCCACAACGGCCACATCACCAACTACCACCGCCTCCGTCGCCTCTACGAGCAGCAGGGCGTCCGCTTCTACACGGAGAACGACTCCGAGGTCATCGGCGTCTACCTCGCGCGCAAGCTGCGCGCGGGCGCCTCGCTGGGCGAGGCCCTGCGCGACTCGGTGAGCGAGCTCGACGGCAGCTTCAGCTACCTCGCGGCCACCAGTGATGCCTTCGGATTCGCTAAGGATCCCTTCTGCCTGAAGCCACTCATCGTGGCCGAGACCGACGGCGCCGTGGCCGTCGCCAACGAGGAGATCGCGCTGGCGGCGGGGTTGCCGAGGGGTTACCAGGCGCGAGAGGCAGGGGCCGGTGCCGTCGGCCTCTGGGACCGGCCGGGCGGCCTGACGTGAAGATCGTCGACTGCACGTCGCGCTCCGTCCGCGAGATCAACGAGGCGATCCGGCGCCTGGTGGATGGCGGCGAGCCCGAGATCCTTGTTCGGAACCCGGGCGCCCGCCACAACCTCGCCGTCGCGATCCTCAAGGACGTCGCCATCACGATCGACGGGTCCGCTGGCTATTACGCGGGCGGCATGAGCGACGGGGTACGCCTCACGATTCAGGGCTCGACCGGCTGGGGCGTCGCCGAGTGCATGCTCTCCGGCACGGTCGTGGTCGACGGGAACGCGGGCAACGGCGCCGCTGCTTCCATCCGCGGCGGCACGGTCGTGATCCGCGGCGAGGCCGCCGCGCGGGCGGGGATCGCGATGAAGGGCGGCCTCCTCGTGATCGGCGGCGACACCGGCTACATGACCGGCTTCATGATGCAGCGCGGCCGCATCATCGTCTGCGGCAACGCCGGCCCCGCGCTGGCCGACTCCATGTACGAGGGGATCGTGTTCGTCGGCGGCGAGATCGCGGAGCTCGGCAACGACGCGGTCGTGTCCGAGGCGAGTCCGGAGGAGCGCGCCGAGATCGGCGCGACGCTGGCGCGCTACGGGCTGAAGGGGCCGGACAGCTTCCGGAAAGTCGTCTCGGGACGGAAGCTCTGGAACTACGACAAGAAGGAGCTCGACGTATGGAAGGCCGCGTTCTGAGTACTCTCCGCACCAGCCAGATCTACCGGCCGGACGTGATGGAGGATATCCAGCTGAAGGCGGAACTCGGCCGGTACCTGTTCCGCGGCTTCGGCACGCTCCGCCCGCGGCCACTGCCGTCCTTCGACGACCTCACGTTCATCCCCTGCTCGCTGACCCGCATCCCACTCGAGGGCTACCGCGAGCGCTGCTCGACCAGGACGGTGCTCGGCACGCGGTTCGCCAAGCGCCCCATCGAGCTCGACATCCCGGTGATGATCACCGGCATGAGCTGGGGCGCGCTCTCGTACAACGCGAAGGTCGCCCTCGCCAAGGGCGCGCGCCGGGTGGGCTCCTCGACGACCACCGGCGACGGCGGCATGCTGCCGGCCGAGCGCGAGCACTCGCGCGTACTCGTGTACGAGGTGCTGCCGAGCCGCTACGGCATGAGCGTTCACGACCTCCGTGCTGCCGATGGCATCGAGCTGACGGTGGGGCAGGGGGCGAAGCCGGGGACCGGCGGGGTGCTCCTCGGCTCCAAGGTGTCCCCCGAGATCGCGGCGGCACGCGAGCTGCCGCCGGGCGTGGACCAGCGGAGCCCGGCGCGGCACCCGGACTGGCTCGGCCCCGACGACATGATCATCAAGATCGAGGAGCTGCGGGAGGCGACGGACTGGCAGGTGCCGATCTTCGTCAAGCTCGGGGCGACCCGGGTCTACGACGACGTGAAGCTGGCGGCCAAGGCCGGCGCCGACGTCATCGTGGTCGACGGGATGGAGGGCGGTACCGCCGCGTCGCCCGAGATCCTCCAGGACCACACGGGCATCCCGACGCTGGCCGCCGTGGGCGAGGCGCGTCGCGGCCTCCACGACGTCGGCCTGTACGGCCATGTGCAGCTCATCATCGCTGGCGGCATCCGGTCTGGCGTCGATGCCGCCAAGGCCCTGGCGCTCGGCGCCGATGCCGTCTACATCGGCACGGCGGCGCTCATCGCGCTCAACTGTAACAAGCCGCTGTTCGTCGAGGACTACCACGCCCTTGGGACCGAACCGTACGCTTGCCATCACTGCCACACCGGCCGCTGCCCGGTCGGGATCACCACCCAGGATCCGGAGCTGATGAAGCGCCTGCCGATCGAGGAGGCGGCCGAGCGCGTCGCCAACTTCATGCACGCCATGACGCTCGAGATCCAGATGCTGGCGCGGGCGTGCGGCAAGGCCGACGTCCACCACCTCGAGCCCGAGGATCTCCGGGCGCTGACGCTCGAGGCGGCGGCGATCACGGGCATCCCGCTCGTCGGTACGAACTACGTCCCCGGGCGCAGCGGCGCGCACTGAGGCCACGATGTCGTTCCTGCTCCGCTGTCCGCAGTGCGGACCCCGCGACGTGTATGAGTTCCGCTGGGGCGGCGAGCAGTCGCGCCGGCCCGAGCCCGGCTCGCCGCTTGAGACCTGGACCCGGTACCTCTACCTCCGTCGCAACGAAGCCGGGTCGCAGCAGGAGTGGTGGTACCACCGCGCCGGGTGCCAGCGCTGGTTCCTGGCGGTGCGCGATACGCGAATGAACCACGTCGAGCGGACGTTCTGGCCTTCCGACGAGTCGCCGCCGACGCCGGAGAAGACAGCACCGAGCGACGCCGAGGGGCCGCGGGGGTGAGCGCCGAGCGCCTGCCGAGCCACCCGACGCAGCGGATCGACCGCTCGCGCACCGTCGGGTTCACGTTCGCGGGGCGATCGTACACCGGCTTCGCCGGCGACACCGTGGGCTCGGCGCTTTACGCCGCCGGCGTGCGGATCTTCAGCCGGAGCTTCAAATACCATCGCCCGCGGGGTCTCCTCTGCTGCCGCGGCCACTGCCCGAACTGCCTCGTCAACGTCGACGGCATCCCGAACGTCCGCGCCTGCACGGAGCCTCTCCGCGACGGGCAGCGCGTCGCTCCGCAGCACGCCTGGCCGTCGGTCGAGTGGGACGCGCTGGCCGTGCTCGACAGGCTGCACTTCCTGTTCCCCGTCGGCTTCTACTACAAGACCTTCATCCACCCGCGGCGTCTCTGGCCCGCCTACGAGCGCGTGCTCAGAGCGTTTGCTGGGCTCGGGCGCCTCACGTTCCCCGGCGAGCGTCCCGGCGAGTACGAGCGCGCTCACCTCTTCGCCGACGTCGCCGTCGTCGGTGGTGGCGCTGCGGGGATGGCGGCCGCGCTGGAGACGGCGCGGGCGGGGGCCAGCGCCGTGCTTGTGGACGACCAGCCCGACCTCGGTGGCCGCTGGCAGTTCCAGACGCGTTCCCTCGGTGACGGGGAGCACCGCGGACGCGCGGGCTACGAGGTCGTCCGGGATCTCGCGGCCGCGGTGGTCGCCGATGGTCGTATCCGGGTCCTCGGTGGCGCCACGGCGTTCGGGCTCTACGAGGACGGTCTACTGGGGATTCTCGAAGGGAACCGCTTTCTGAAGCTCCGCGTCCGCCAGGCGATCGTGGCGACCGGCGGCTTCGAGTACCCGATGGTCTTCGAGAACAACGACCTGCCCGGCGTGATGCTCGGCAGCGCGGCGCAGCGACTCGAGGCGCTCTATGGCGTGAAGCCGGGACGGGGCGCGGTGGTGGTCACGAGCGACGATCGCGGGGTCGAGGTGGCGCTCGACCTCAGGGCGGCCGGCGTGACGGTTGCCGCGCTGGTCGACCAGCGCGAGGACGCCGACTCGCCGGGGGTCGCGGCGCTCCGCGACGGGGGCACGACCATCCTGCGCGGCTGCACTGCGTTTGCGGCCCGGGGCTCGGGGCGCGTCGCGAGCGTCGTGGTGGGCGACTTCGACGGCCGACGGGTGTCCGACATGACGTGCGATCTCGTGTGCGTCGCCACCGGCTTCGAACCGGCGGCGGGGCTTGTGGGTCAGGCGGGAGGCAAGCTGCGCGTCGGCGACGATGGTCGGCTCGCGCCGGGACTGCTCCCGCCAGGCGTTCTCGTGGCCGGCGAGGTGGCGGGAGTGAGCGGGCTGAGCACGATCCTCGCCTCCGGGCGGCTCGCCGGCGCCGAGGCGGCGCTGGCGCTGTCGGGCTCCGGCGCACGTCTGAGCGGGCGGATCTCAGAGCTGCGGGACGAGCTGGCGCTCCGACGGGGCCGAGCCGACCACCGACCGGTGTCCGTCGCTCCCGGTCGCTCGGCGAAGAGGTTCGTCTGTCTCTGTGAGGATGTGACCGAGAAGGACGTCCGGCAGGCCGTCGCCGAGGGCTTCGACCACATCGAAACGCTCAAGCGGTACACGACGGTCACGATGGGGCCGTGTCAGGGCAAGATGTGCCATCGCCTGTCGATCGACCTCTGCGCGAGCCTCACCGGCCGGAGCGTCGAGGAGACGGGAACGACGACGGCACGACCGCCGGCCCAGCCGGTCCCCCTCGGCGCGCTGGCGTCGCGATTCACCGATCCATGGAAGCTCACGCCGATGCACCACCAGCACACGGAGGCCGGCGCCGAGCTGATGGACATGGGGCCGTGGAAGCGTCCGCTCGCGTACGTGCGAGGGGACAGAAATCCGGGCGCCGACCGAGGCCCCCTGAGCGCGGCGGTCGACGAGGAGTGCCGGGCAGTCCACGAGGCGGTGGGACTCATCGACGTCTCGACCCTCGGCAAACTCGAGGTCGTCGGGCAGGACGCGGCGGCCTTCCTCGACTGGCTCCATCCCAACCGCTTCTCGGATCTCAAGCCCGGCCGCGTGCGCTACCGCATCATGTGCGACGACGCCGGCATCATCCTGGACGATGGGGTGGTGGCGCGGCTCGACGAGGAGCGGTTCCTCGTGACCACCGCGACCGGCACCATCGACGCGGTCGAGCAGTGGCTCACGTGGTGGCTGGCCGGCACGCGGCGCTGCGCGCACGTGGTCAACGTCACCGGGGCGCTGGCCGCGATCAACGTCGCGGGGCCGCGGTCGCGCGAGCTCCTGGCCGGCCTCACCGACGTGGACGTCTCGGCGGCCGCCCTCCCGTACCTCGGCGCGCGGCCGGGGCTGGTGGCCGGCGTGCCGAGCACCATTCTGCGGATCGGTTTCGTGGGCGAGCTCGGCTTCGAGATCCACTTCCCGGCGGACTACGGCGAGTTCATGTGGTCCGCGCTCATGGAGGCAGGCGCGCCGCTCGGCGTCCGGGCCTTCGGCGTCGAAGCGCAGCGCGTGCTGCGCCTGGAAAAGCAGCACCTGATCGTCTCCCAGGACACCGATGCGCTGACCACGCCGTTCGGCGCCAACCTCGGCATGCTGGTGAAGCTCGATAAACCGGACTTCGTCGGGCGGGACGCACTGAGGTCGGGCGCGGCCCGCCCCGCCACCGAGCGGCTCGTCGGGTTCGAGCTCGACGGCGCGCCGGCGCCGGGCGAGGGGGCCGCGGTGGTGGAGAACGGCCACCCCGTGGGACGCGTGACCAGCGCGAAGTGGAGCGCCTGGCTCGGGCGCGTGATCGGGCTCGCCTGGGTACCGGCCGAGCGAGCCCGCGACGGGGCGACGTTCGATGTCCGGATGGACGGCGCCACCGCGAGCGCGCGGGTCGTCATGCGCCCGTTCTACGATCCCGACGGCGTGAGGCTTCGTTCGTGACACGGTTCCACGCGGTGCGGCCATGAAGCCCTTCCTCTCGTTCCGTACCAGCGCGATGTACAGAGCGCAGCAGGCACTCGGCGCGCGTTTCAAGGAGGACGCCGGCTGGAGGGTGGCGGACGTCTACACCTCGACCGATGACGAGGCGGCGCGTGCGCGGACGGGAGTCGGTCTCAGCGACGTGAGCGCCTGCGGCAAGCTCGGCGTGCGCGGTGAGGCCATCGAGCCATTGGTGGTGAAGCTCACGGGACGCTCGGCGCCCGCGGTCGGTCTGGCCTCCCGGGAGCGCGTGAACGGAGCGCCGGTGCTCCTCTGCCGGCGCGCCGCCGACGACCTTCTGCTGCTGACGGCTGCCCGTGAACTGTCAGTCGTCGCCGACGTGCTCGAGAAGACGATCGGGAGCGTCGGCTGTGTCCATGCGACCGACCTCACCGCAGCCTTCGCCGTCATCGACGTCATGGGCGCCGGTCTGGGTGCGCTCCTCGAGCGCCTGGTCGCGCTCGACCTCTCGGCAGTGCCAGCGCTCGGAATTGTCCAGGGCGAGCTCGCGCGGGTGCACGCGATCATGGTGCGCCTGGATCATCCGACGCTCCCGGCGTACCGCGTGCTGGTCCCGCGGGAGTACGGCGACTTCGTCTGGAAGGCGCTCGGCGAGGCCGGGCACGACCTCGGCCTTACCCCTGTTGGGGCGGCCGCCCATGCGCGGCTCATGACAGAGGCCTGAGCCATGTGGCAGCTGTTCCGAACCTCGAGGATGTGGCGCCGGAACGAGCTGCGCGACCGGTACGACGTGGTGATCGTCGGCGGCGGGGTGCACGGGCTGGCCACCGCGTACTACCTGGGCCAGCGCGGGGTGAAGAACGTCGCCGTGCTCGAGAAGAGCTATATCGGCGCCGGGGCCAGCGGCCGCAACACCGCGATCATCCGGTCGAACTACCGGACCCCGGAGGGAGTCGCCTTCTACGACGAGTCGGTCAAGCTCTACGAGGCCCTGTCGGCCGAGCTCGGCTACAACGTTCTGTTCTCCCAGCAGGGGCACCTGACGCTGGCTCACACCGACAGCGCGATCCACGGGCTCAGGGTCCGGGCCGAGGTCAATCAGCTCTGCGGCGTGCAGAGCCGCCTCATCTGGCGGGATGAGATCCAGAAGCTCGTGCCCGCCCTCGACTGCTCCGACCGGCCGCGGTACCCCGTCCTGGCCGCCCTCTACCACCCGCCCGGCGGGATCATCCGCCACGACGCGGTCCTGTGGGGCTACGCCCGCGGCGCGAGCCGCTTCGGCCTCGACATCCATCCGTTCACCGAGGTCACCGGGATCGACACGACGAACGGGACCGTGACCGGCGTCAGGACCACGCGGGGCGATATCAAGACCGGCATCGTCCTCAACGCGACGGCCGGCTTCTGCTCCACGATCGCGAAGATGGTGGGGCTCTCCCTGCCGATCACCACGCACCCGCTCCAGGCCTTCGTGACCGAACCGCTCGAGGCCTTCCTCGCCAAGGTGATCGTGTCGGCGAACCTCCACGTCTACGTGAGCCAGACCGATCGCGGGGAGTGCGTCATCGGCGCCGAGATCGACCCGTACACCTCCTACAGTCACCGTTCCACGCTGCCGTTCCTGGAGTCGACCGCGCACCACACGCTCGAGCTGTTCCCGTGCCTCAAGCACGTGCGCGTCCTCCGGCAATGGGCCGGCATCTGCGACATGACGCCGGACTACTCGCCCATCATGGGCGAGGTCCCCGATCTCAAGGGGTTCTACCTCGACGTCGGCTGGGGCACGTACGGGTTCAAGGCCGGGCCGGTCGCCGGGCGCCGGATGGCGGAACTGATCGCCACCGGCCGGACACCGGACCTCATCAAGCCGTTCTCGATCACGCGGTTCTCCGACGGGCGGCTCGTCGGCGAGAAGGCGGCCGCGGCGGTCTCGCACTGAGCGCGGGCGCGCGCCCGGGCGGGTCACGGAACCACGCACGCGAGGAGGGGGTCGCATGACGATCGACACCATCCGGTCCCGGCTCAAGGAAGACAAGATCGACTACATCCTCGCGCAGTACGTCGACATCCACGGGACGCCCCGCTGCAAGGGCATTCCGGCCAGCGCGTTCGACCTGTTCGTCGCCGGCTCGGCCGGCTTCGCCGGCGCAGCGGTGTGGGGGATGGGACAAGGCCCGCAGGACCACGACATGATCGCCGTCCCCGACCTCGAGTCCTACACGCCGGTGCCGTGGGAGGAGGGTGTCGCCCGGTTCGCCTGCGACATCAGCGTGGACGGCAAGCCCTGGCCCTACTGCCCTCGCACGGTGCTCCGCGTCGCCTCCGAGCGCCTGCGGCGGGAGGGCTACGTGATGATGGTCGGCGTCGAGGCGGAACACTTCCTCGTCCAGCGCCGGCCGGACGGCTCGATCGTCACCTTCGATCCCGACGGCGTCGACACGATGGACAAACCTTGCTACGACTTCAAGAGTCTCTCAGGCTCGATGGGCTACCTGCGCACGCTCATCGGCTACCTCGAGCGGCTCGGCTGGGAGCCCTACGCCTCGGACCACGAGGACGCCAACTCACAGTTCGAGCTGAATTGGAAATACTCGGACGCCCTCACGACGGCCGACCGCCTCACGTTCTACAAGATGATGACCAGTCAGGTCGCCAAGCGCTTCGGCGCCATCGCCACCCACATGCCGAAGCCCTTCGCCCGGCTGACCGGTTCCGGCTGCCACTTCCACATCTCGCTGTGGGATCTCGAGCGACGGAAGAACCTCTTTCTCGATCCCGACGACCGTCGCGGGCTCGGGGTCTCGGCGCTTGGCTACCAGTTCCTGGCCGGCGCCATGACCCACGCGCGCGCCCTGGCGGCGGTCGTCGCGCCTACGGTGAACGACTACAAGCGCCTGTCGGTGGGCGAGTTCCTCACCGGCGCGACCTCGGGCTTCACGTGGACGCCAGCCTTCATCAGCTACGGCGACAACAACCGCACCCAGATGTTCCGCGTGCCCGAGCCCGGCCGCTTCGAGTGCCGCCTGGTGTCCGGCTCGGTGAACGCCTACCTTGGGATGGCGGCCTTCATCGCGGCCGGCCTCGACGGCATCCACCGGAAGCTCGACCCGGGTGAGCCGAATGCCGGCAGAAACATGTACACGGTGACGCTCGACGAGGTCAAGCGACACGGCCTCGCTCTGATCCCCCAGTCCCTGCCGGAGGCGCTCGATGCGTTCGAGGCCGACGCGGTGATCCAGGCCGCACTCGGCCCCGAGCTGGCCGCGGAGTTCGTCAAGGTCAAGCGGCAGGAGTGGGTCAAGTACCACAACACGATCTCGCAGTGGGAGATCGATCGCTACCTGACGCTGTTCTAGCGGGTGGCGGGTCGGGACGGCGAGGGTCCGGCGGGACGCGACCGGCCTGCGCGGGACGCGAGGAGCCCGCGTTCGCGCCGGGGGCCGAGATGCCCGAGGACAAGGTCTGCGCGGTTCGCAGCGAGCCCCTGCCGGTCGCGCGCCGGCGTGAGAGCGCGCACGGTTTTCGATGGCCTCGCCGCCGCGCATTTTGATGGGGCGTGATAGTAACAGCCACCTACTTTCGAGGGGCGAGTCGCGTCACCGAGCGTCCGGACTCGCTCCGATCCTGTCGCACCGCGCCACGGAGGCACTCTCAGCCCGCTGCCGCAGTTCAAAGAACGTCGAGGTGTAGACGACCCTGTCGAAAGCCAGCCGGAGCGCCGCTTGAAAATCGCGCTGTTCGGGAGGGTCGGGATCGCCCATGGCGGGGAAGACGAAGCGGAGCTTGCGTGGGTCGGTCCAACTGCGATCGATGACCACCCATCGAGCCTCGCGTATGGCGCGCACGCAGGTTTCGCGGAACTGCTCCGTCGTCGTATACCCGGGTGTCATCACGTCGAGGGTCGCAACGTGCCGGCGTCCCGTCAGGTAAGGGAGCATCGGCATGTAGGGGTAGAAAAAGAAGGCGTCGTCACGGGGGACGCGGTCGATCTGGACCACGAGCGCCGCGAAGTCGGTGGTCCATGGACTTGGGAGCCGCACCGTGAGCCCCCGCGCCGTTGGCACCTCGTGCAGTGGAGTGGTGACGAGGACCATCCTCAGCTTGATCGCGTAGCCGACATGCGCGAGGCACAGGCCGATCAAGAACGCGCCCGTGGCGATACGGGCGCGGCGCCCCAGACGGCCGAGCAGATCCGTCGCGACCAGCGCGAAGAGCGGGCCGGCGAGCGGCGCGGTGAAGTTGAGGTGAACAATGTCAGGGCGCGGATAGGCACCGACCAGGCCCACGATCGCGAGGGCCAGCGACGCGCGAAAGCGCAGTGCACGCCAAATCGCAGCGCGCTTGAGGGCGAAGGTGGCTCCTGCCAGCACGAGGGTGATCGGAAAAAGCGCGACCGAAACCGTGTCCGCCAAGGTCGCGAAGCTTCCGAAGGGGACCGCCTGGATCCCGCCGTAGCGGCGTGCCGGAAACCAGAGGACATCGTCGACAGCCGCCGTGAGCGCCCCCACGGCGGTGAGGGAGAGGATCATCGCCGTTGGAACGAGGGCCATCCCGACGATCGCGCTCGGGAGTCGAGCGCGGGCCCCGGGCAGGGTCAGAAGAACGGCGACGACGGCCAAGCAAAGGAGCGCGCCGCGCGCCGGGGTGACTATGGCAGCGGCGCCGGCGAACAGGCCAGCGAAGAAGGCGGCCCCTCGGCGAGGCGCGCCATCGAGCGCCAGAAGGAGGCCGACGGCCGCGGCCATCGAGGCCGCGGTGGTGAACCAGTGGTGGCTGTTCTCCCAGGGCACCCGAACGACCCATGCGATCGAGAGCAGCGCTGCGAGGGGCCGGTTGTCCGACGAGAGACGGGCGGCGGCGTAGAGCAGGGCAGCAATCGCCGCGATGACGCCGACCGCGAGCACCCGCACGGAGCCGAAGCCCGCTCCGAAGAGCTTCATCCAGGCAGTGATGATCAAAAAGCTGCCGGGCGGGAGGACCTCGAAGAAGTCGCGATAGAGTACCTCCCCACCAAGGATCCGCGCGGCGGCGTGGAGAAGGACGCCTTCATCGCCGAGCCAGACGACGTAGCGAAAGACGGGGGCGCAGACCGCAACCGCGATCAGTGAGACTCCGTAGAGCAGCGGATCGCGGAGGAGCATCGGACCCGCCCCGGCTTCGAGGCGGGGGCTTCTCGTCCAGCGGCGGATCAGGGGAGATGGCATCGATGCGCTTCCCTGTTGCCACTCACTCTACGGTGGACGTCCGCCGAGCGCGAAGCTTTCTTCGTTTGCCGTCACGCCAGTCAAGAAGACCTTCGGTGAACTGGTCAGCGAAGCGGAGGTCATTCTTGTCGGCACCATCAGGCACACCCAAAGCTTGCAGCTGCCCGAAGGGCCTATCGTGACCGACCTCACCCTCGACATCCTGCGAAGCGTGAAGGGGGAGAGCCCCGCGGGCGCCTCCCTGGTCTTACGGATCCTGGGAGGTAAAGTTGGTGATGTCGAACTCGTGGTCGATGGCGCACCCAGCTTCCGTCCTGGACAGACCGTGTTGCTGTTCGTGCGCGGCAACATGAGCGAAATGTTCCCGTTCGTCGGGGTGCAGCAGGGAGTGTTCTACGTTCGGCCCGATCAGTCTCGGGGCTGAGCGCGTGTTCGATTGGCTCGGGCGACCGATCACCGGTATCCGCGACGATGAGGTGTCACTCGATCCAGGCGGAACAGGGACTCATGCCGTCAGCGTCGAGTCGTTCATCCTCGAAATCGAACAGAGGCTGCGCCGGTGAAGATGGCAAGCCGCCCCCTCATACGCGGCATCGTGCTTGTCGTCGGCCTGATCATCTTCCTGCCCTCCATCGGCTCCACGTATGTACTCAATCCAGAGCCACCTGGCCAAAGGCTGACAATGACTCTCAACGTCGGCTCCTTCAATCAACTGGCTGGGAGAGCCCTCGCCGAGTGGAACGGGGTCGGGATCGGACGCGTCGAAGACCACGATTTCTTCTCCGCCCTCGTTGATCCGACGGCGGCTCCTCTGTGCTCGAAAGATGCTGTCAACGTCGTCGCGTTCAGTTCCACCCACTGCGGTATGGCATGGGGCGATGCGATTGGCGTGACGTCCCGTTGGATAGTCGGTGGGAAGACCACTCAAGCGGACGTGTTGTTCAATGCCAACGAAGCGTGGGACTCCTATCAGGGGCCGCTTAGGTCTGGTGTTCAGGATTTCTATCGAGTTGCCCTTCATGAGTTTGGACATGTCATCGGGCTTGGCCATGAAGACGTCGAGCCATCCATCATGGCATCACGGGTGGGCAACATCGATAGGCTTCAGACAGACGACATGACGGGCGCGCACGCGATCCTGTGGGGCGTCATCAATGTGGCGCTCAGGTCTACCGTGAGGTCTGTAACCCGTGGAGGTACAGTGCCGGTCACTATCGAGTTGGAAAACGTGACGGCCGAAGCGCAACCCTTTGGCTTTCTGTTACTCCTCAATCTCCCTACCGGTCAGCGATTCCCCTTGATGGCCCCACAGCCGATGGGATTGCCATCCCAGGGGAAAGCTTCTCCAGAGATTACCCTGGGGCCTATTCCCTCGAACGCTCCGCTAGGAAAGTGGACGCTCACGGGTGTTGTCTTCCGGCAGAACGGGGAGCCCATGGATCACAGCGCGATTGATTTCACGGTCGATTGATTTGAGCGCGGTCCTTCGGTTTCCCTTGAAACGATCACGGCCCGGTCGGAGTCCTGACCGGGCCGTGCTGTCTCGGCAGGTCCGCCGCTCTACACCTTGCTCCAGCCGGGGATGGGGAAGATCGGGTCGGCGTCGGCGTAGGCCTTGGGAAGCACGACGCGGATCTGCCCCTTCTGGATCTGCTGCATCGTCACCGTCGCGTTGACGTTCTGCCCCTGCTCGTTGAAGACGATCGCGTCGCCGGGGGCGATGTGCTGCTTGAGGTTCGTCTTGGCGATGGCCTCGCGGAGCTTCCCCGGGTCGGTGGACGCCGCCCGCTCGAGCGCGTCGAGGAGCACGAGGGCGGCGTTGTAGCCCCAGACGGTGTGGGACTGGAACGCCGCGTTGAACCTGGTCTCGTACTGCTTGATGATGTCGCGGGCGAAGGCGCTGGTCGGATTGTGCCAGTAGTTACCGTCCATGATCGCTTCGGCGACCTTCCCCAGCTCCTTGATGAACGTCGGGTTCGAGTAGCAGCCGTTGGCGACGCCGATGATCCCGCCCTTGGGCTCGACGCGGAGATCGCGGTAGGTCCGCATCTTGAGCAGCCCGTCGTTGAGATAGCCGGAGTCGAAGATCAGGTCGGCGTTCATCGCCTTGAGCTTGTTGATCTCGGTCGTGAGGTCCGCCGCCCGGGCCGCGTAGGGGATGTTGCCGACGATCTCGAAGCCGTACTGCGGGGCGGCCTTGGCGACCCGGTTGAAGAGCGCCGTGCCGAACGTGTTCTCGTGCAGCGCGGCGACCGTCTTGAAGTTGACGCCCTTCAGCGTGCAGACCTCGCGCACGTACTTGACGCTCTGGACCGCCATGTCGGTGGCGTTGGGCTGGACGCGGAACGTGGTCTTGAAGCCGCGCTCCGTGATCTCGTCCGCGACGGCCACGGTGACGATGTGGGGAATTCCGTGCTTCTCGGCGATCTGGGAGGTCTGCATGGCGACGGCGCTGGCGAACGCCCCCAGCAGGGCCACCGCGCCTTCCCGGATCAGCCGCTCGGCCTCCGCGGCGCCCACCTGCGGCTTGAACTGGTGGTCGGCGTTGACGAGCTTGATCCTGGCGCCGCCGAGCGACTTGATCCCGCCGGCGGCGTTCTTCTGCTCGATCGCGAGCTGGCAGCCGTTAGCGACCGACGCGCCGTCCGGGGCGAGGGGCCCCGTCAGCGGGTGAATCGATCCCACCAGGATCTCCTTGGGCTGGGCCCTGAGCACGGTCGGGATTCCCACCGCGGCGACGAGCCCCGCCGTGCCCGCCGACCTCATGAATGCTCTCCTGCCGACTCTCGCCCTTGGTGTCATCGCGTGCCCTCCTGCCGAGTGCCGTTAGTTTCCGTCAGATCCCGAGATAGGCCGTCCTGATGTGCTGGTTGCCGAGCAGCTCCGGGCCGCCCCCCGCGAGCACGATGCTACCATTCTCGAGCACGTACCCGCGGTGCGACATGTCGAGCGAGTGCACGACGTCCTGCTCCACCAGCAGGATGGTCACGCCGTCCGCGTTGATTCTCCGTATGGTCTGGAAGATCTCCGTGACGACCATGGGCGCGAGCCCGAGCGACGGCTCGTCGAGCATGAGGAGCTTCGGGAGCCCCATGAGCCCGCGGCCGATCGCGAGCATCTGTTGCTCGCCCCCGGAGAGCGTGCCCGCGAGCTGTCGAGCGCGCTCGCGGAGGATCGGGAAGAGCGCGTAGACGCGGCCGAGGGTCTCGACCCGCTTCCGCTTGGCCTCGGGCGGGGTGGCGCCGAGCTCGAGGTTCTCCCGCACCGTCATCTCCGGGAAGATCCTCCGGCCCTCGGGGACGCGGACGACGCCGCGCTCGACGATCCGGTGGGTGGGCAGCCGGTCCAGGCGTTCGCCGCGGAGGTCCACGGCGCCGCCGGTCGGCCTGACCAGCCCGGCGATCGCCTTGAGGAGGGTGGTCTTGCCGGCGCCGTTCGCGCCGACCACCGAGACGATCTCGCCTTCCTCGATGCGTAGCGACACGTCCCGCAGGACGCCGACGTCGCCGTAGCCGGCGTGGAGGTCCCTCAGCTCAAGCAGGGCGGTACTCCTCGCCGAGGTAGGCGCGGATCACCTCGGGATCGCGGGCCACCTCCTGCGGCGTGCCCTCCGCGATCTTCTCCCCATGGTGGAGCACGACGATCCGGTGAGAGAGCGACATGACCGCGCGCATGACGTGCTCGATGACCAGCAAGGTCACCCCGCTCGCATGGATGCGGCGCGCGAGCTCGATCATCTCGAGCGTCTCCGCGGGGCGGAGCCCCGCCATCACCTCGTCGAGGAGCAGGAGCCGGGGCCGGGTCGCCAGGGCGCGCGCCAGCTCCAGGCGCTTTCTGTCGGCGATGGTCAGGCTCGTCGGAAGCGCCTCGCGCTTGTGGCCGAGCCCGACCAGCGCGAGCACCGCGTCGGCCTCGCGCGTCGCGCGGTCGGGATCGCCGATCGTCCGGAAGGCGCCGACCCTGACGTTCTCGAGCACGGTCAGGCTATTGAAGGGCTGGACGATCTGGAACGTGCGGCCGATGCCCAGGCGGCAGACCTCGTGCGGCTTCCTGCCCACCAGGCTCTGCCCGGCGAAGCTCAACGCGCCCCGGTCCGGCAGGAACACACCGGAGATCAGGTTGAACACCGTCGTCTTGCCCGAGCCATTCGGCCCGATGAGACCGACGATCGCAGCTTCGGGCACCGCGAAGCTCAACGCGTTGACCGCGCGGATGCCGCCGAACGATCGGCTGACCTGGGAGAGCTCGAGGAGGGCCATCGTCACGCGCGGGCGACGGCCCGCACCAGCGCGCGGTAGGGCCGTCGCATGCCTTCGAGGAGCCCCTGGGGAAGAAAGATGATCACGAGGATGAGGACGCAGCCGTAGATCATGAGGTCGAAGCCGCTGAACGCACGGATGTAGACGCGCGTGACTTCGGACAGGAGCTGGAGCGCGACGGCGCCCACCAGGGGGCCGAAGACCGTCCCGGCGCCCCCGATGATCGCCGAGAGCAAGATCTCCACCGAGATCTGGACGCCGAACAGCTCGTTCACCTCGAGGGTGAGGAAGTACTGGGCGTAGAAGGTGCCCCCCATCGCGGTGAGGACGGCGCTGATCGCCATGGCGAGGAGCTTGTAGGCGAACGCGTTGATGCCGAGAGCCTCGGCGGCGTCCTCGTTGTCCCGGATGGCCATCCAGTAGGCGCCGATCCTCGACCGGGCGAGCCGGTGACAGAGCCACGTCGCCGCGATCAGCATGACCAGGACGATGTAGAAGTAGTGGCCCTTGTCCTTGAACTGGAAGTCGAGGAGCGAGGTGCCCTTGAGCGGAATCGGCAGGCCGAGCGGATACGTCTTGGACATCCACGTTTCGAAGAGCAGACGGAGCATCTCGGCGAAGGCGAGCATGACGAGCGCGAAGTAGGGACCGCGCAGGCCGTAGCGGAAGCTCAGGAAGCCCGACCCGAGGCCCAGCAGCACGCCGGCGAGCCCGCCCAGCACCATGCCGAGCCACGGGCTCACCCCGTAGTGGATGTGGAGGAGCGTGGAGGTATAGGCGCCCAGTCCGAAGAACGCCGCGTGACCGAAGGAAAACTGCCCCGCGTAGCCGCCGAGGATGTTCCAGGCCACGCCGAGGTAGGCGAAGAAGAGGATCATCACCGCGAGGTGGATCACGTACTGGCTAGGCACGGCGTCCGCCGAAGAGGCCCTGAGGCCGGAAGAGCAGCACGACCACGAAGATCGTGTACATGACGATCTGCTTCATGGCCGCGGGGATGAAGACGGCGGCGACGGACTCGGCGAGACCGACGATCAGCGCGGCGAGCAGCGCGCCCCCGAAGTTGCCCATGCCGCCCAGCACCACGACCACGAACGCGGTGATGACGAACACCCCGCCGACGTACGGATCGACGGCGTAGAACGGCACAACGAGGCCGCCGGCCGCGCCGACGCACGCGCAGCCGATCCCGAACGCGAGCGCGTAGATCCTCCGCATGTTGATACCGACCGTCAGCGCGCCCTCGCGGTCCTGCGAGACCGCGCGAATGGCCCTCCCCAGATCCGTGCGCCTGAGGAAGACGTAGAGGGCGGCGGTGAACGCCAGGGAGACGGCAAAGGCGATCACCCGCGGGGAGCTGATCATGATCCCCCCGACCATCGGCGCGACGGCGAGGTAGGGGACCGTGACCGTCCGCGGGTCGGCCTTCCACAGGAAGAGGGCGAGGTTTTCGATGACGAGGGAGATGCCGAGCGTGAGGAGCAGCTGGTCGTGCTCGGGCGCCTCGAGGACCGGACTGACGAGGACGGCCTCGATGAGGACCCCGACGGCGAAGAGCACCGAGCCGCTGGCGATCAGGGAGAGATACGGATCCACGCCCCAGAGGACGAAGAGCCAGTAGCTCACGTACATGCCGAGCATCATGAGGGAGCCGTGGGCGAAGTTGATGATGCGCATGACGCCGAAGATCAGCGTGAGGCCGACGGCGACCAGCGAATAGATGCCGCCGTTGAGCAGGCCGCTCAGCAGCGCCTGGAGGATCAGCATGCCGGGCGAGGCCCTCCCCAGCGGTCGAAATACACGACCTCGTCGAGCGGCCGCCGCGGCGCGCGGCCGAACTTGCCGAGCGGGTAGCCGAGCGGGATCAGCGCGGCGGTCTCGACCTCGGGAGGGATGCCGAGGAGCTCCTTGATCTGGCGGTCGCGGAAGCGGTGGATCGTCGTCAGCGTGCTGCCGATGCCGAGGGCGCGCGCGGCGAGCAGGATGTTCTGGACCGCGGGGTAGATCGAGGCGCCCTGGGTGATGCCGGGCGACATCCCCCGCGTGTCGAGGCACGCGAGGATCAGCACCGGCGCCTCGGCCAGATGCTCGGCGAGGTGGCGCGAGGAGGCGACGACCTTGGCGAGCGGGCTGTCGGGGGAAGCCGCGAGCGCGTCCCGGTAGTAGGGGAGGTTGAACAGCTCATTGAAGTAGGCCTCGCGGTAGTGCGCGCCGATCTTCGCCCGGAGATCGGCGTCGCGGATCACGACGAAGTTCCAGCTCTGGCGGTTGCCCCCGCTCGGCGCGCAAATCGCCGCCTCGAGGATGCGGTCGATCGCCTCGTCGGGGATCGGGTCGGGCGTGAGGCGGCGGATCGCGCGCTGGGTGGAGACCACCTCGAAAAAGTCCATGGCATCTCTCCTGTCAGCGTCCGGTGAATGCCGGCGCCCGCTTCTCGACGAAGTGCGCCACGCCCTCGCGGAAGTCCTCGCTCGCGAAGCTCAGAAGCATCTCCGCATCGGCGACGTCCGTGGCTTCGGCCAGCGTCTGGAACTGAGCCTCCCAGATCTGGCGTTTCATCACCCGCATCGAGCGCGGCGACACCAGCGTGGCCAGCTCGCGCGCGTAGGCGCCGACGCCGTCCCTGAATCTCCCCGGCGACAGCACCTCGTTGACCAGGCCCATGCGGAGCGCCGTCGCCGCGTCGATCTTGCGCGCGGAGAGCAGGAGGTCGAGCGCGTTGGCGGGGCCCACCAGGCGCGGGAGCAGCCAGGAGACGCCGTGCTCGGCGATGAGGCCGCGCCGCGAGAAGGACGTCGTGAACACCGCGCCCTCGGCCGCGATGCGGACGTCGCAGTAGAGCGCGATGACGAGACCGAGTCCGGCCGCGGGTCCGTTGATGGCGGCGATGATGGGCTTCGACACCGACGGGAACCAGGAGTACTTCCGCTGGAAGTCCCCTCGTGCGGAGGGATCGAAGGGCCGGGGGCGCTCGCGCTCCGCAGGGACGCCGCCGCCGGGGATGGACTGGAGGAGATCCATGTCGGCGCCGGCGCAGAAGCCGCGCCCGGCGCCCGTGAGGACGATCACGCGCACGCCGTCGTCACCGGCGGCGACGGCCATGGCCTCGCGGACCTCGCGCTCCATGGTGACGGTCCACGCGTTCAGCCGTTCGGGCCGGTTGAGGGTGACGGTGGCGATGCGACCGGCGACGTCGTAGAGGATGTGCTCGTAGCCCATAGGGGCCTCCTTTGGATTCGCTCGCCTCACGCCCCCGCCCCCGGCCGTGCTGCGGCTCGCCCTGCAAGGGCCGATCATATGCTAGGCTCGCGCCGTGCTGGACATCGTCGTTCGGAACGGCCAGGTCGTCACGCCCGAGGGCGTGGGCGCGTGGGACATCGGCATCCAGGGCGAGCTCATCGCCGCGGTGGCGCAACCGGGGACCCTGCCCGCCGAGGGCGCGAAGGTGATCGACGCCCGCGGGCTGATCGTCGTGCCGGGCGGGATCGATCCCCACACGCACCTCGCGCATCCGATCATGAGCCATCCCGAGGAGCCGGGGATCACGCTGGGGCCCGAGGACGACACGCGCGGGATGGCGTACGGCGGCACGACGACGCACCTCGACTTCTGTTACGTGCGGCCGGGGACCGAGATCCCGCAGGCGATCGAGCAGCGGGCGGCGCGCTGGAAGGGCAACGCGTACGTGGACTACGCCTTCCACGTCACGCTCTCCGGCGCGCTCGACTTGCGGATCTTCGAGCAGATCCCCGAGGCGATCCAGCAGGGCTTCCCGAGCTTCAAGGTGTTCACGACGAACATCCTCCCGCCGCACCCGAAGCGCCAGGGCAACCGCCTCGACTTCGGCCGGATCGGCTTCGCGATGGAGAAGGTCGCGCCGCAGGGCGGCCTCATGGTCGTCCACGGCGAGGACGAGGACCTCGTCCAGTTCAACTACGAGCGCTTCCGCGCCGAGGGCCGGACCGACGGGACGAACCTCCACCTCGTCCACACGAAACTCTCGGAGCTCCTGTCGTTCCGGCGCACAGTCGCGCTCGCCCGCGCCAAGAGCGCGGCCGTGTACTTCGTCCACACCTCCGCGAAGGAGGGCGTGGAGACGATCGCCGAGGCGCGCGCCCAGGGGTTGCCGGTCTACGGCGAGACGCTCCACCAGTACTGTTGCTTCAACGCCGAGTACTACAAGACGCCGCGGGGCTTCTGCTCGCACACGTATCCCTCGCTCAAGTTCCCCGAAGACCAGGCGGCGCTCTGGGACGGCCTCGTCCGCGACGGGCTCTCGACGCTCGCGACCGACGAGTACCCGACGTCGCTGGAGATCAAGCTCAGGGGCCGCAAGATCGACGACGTGACCGGCGGCAACGTGGGCGCCGAGGCGCGCATCGGAATCGCCTACAGCGAGGGCGTCGTGAAGCGCGGCATGTCGCTCCAGCGCTTCGCGGAGGTCACGGCGACCAACGCCGCGCGGATCTTCGGCCTCTACCCGAAGAAGGGCGTGATCGCGCCGGGGAGCGACGCCGACCTCGTGTTCATCGATCCGTCGGTCCGGAAGACGCTCGCGCGCGAGGACTTCCACGTGACCGACTACAGCCCGTGGGAGGGCTGGCAGGTGAGCGGCTGGCCCGTGACGACGATGCTCCGCGGCCGGCTCATCGTGGACCGGGGCAAGCTCCTCGGCGCACCATCCGACGGCCGCCTCCTCTCGCGGAAGATCGATCCCGTCATGCTCCGCCGCCCTGCCTGCTGACGACAGAATCGCCGCATGCCCCGCTACGAGTCCGCGGTCCTCGGCGGCACGGTCGTCATCCCGCACGTCGGCGCGATTCGCTGCGACATCGGCATCCGCGAGGGCGCGATCGCCGCCCTCGCCGAGGCGATCGCGCCCGCCGACGCTGCCCTCGTCGTGGACGCCCGCGGCAAGCTCGTCTTCCCCGGCGCGGTGGATTCGCACTTCCACATCGGCATCTACCGCGACCTGGCGCAGGACGCGCGGAGCGAGACGGCCTCCGCGCTCGCCGGGGGCGTGACGACGGTGCTGAGCTACTTCCGCACGGGCCAGCACTACCTCAACAAGAGCGGCCCCTACCGGACGATCTTCCCCGAGGTCGTCGCGGCGACGGCGGGGCAGGCCTTCACCGACTTCGGCTACCACATCGGCGTGATGACGACGGAGCAGCTCGACGAGGTGGACTGGCTCGTCGGCGCGCAGGGGGTCGGCTCCTTCAAGTACTACATGTTCTACAAGGGGCTGAACCTCACGGCCGACTCGACCCGCGGCAGCGCCTACACGATGGCCGACACCTACGACCTCGGCCACCTGTACCTGCTCATGCGGCAGGTCGCCGCGGACTCGCGGAAGTACGGTGCC